>Ga0209587_1000330_pt1 | contig 23046 bp, 27 predicted proteins | sample NGEPerD_2_FD_184512 | JGI IMG/M metagenome (GOLD analysis project Ga0209587, IMG submission 184512) | Arctic peat soil microbial communities from the Barrow Environmental Observatory site, Barrow, Alaska, USA - NGEE PermafrostL1-D... | ecosystem: Environmental > Terrestrial > Soil > Wetlands >... | reverse complement strand
GCGCCGCTTGTGGCAAACACTTGGCCCTTCAGCGGACCCCTGCTGTGCCAAAATTGTGCAGTGGAAGGGTAAACATGTTCTTTATCGCGGTTCGATTTTGGTGAAGTTATTGCTGAACCGTCATTTTCAGTGCCACAAGAAGGCGTAGATGGGCCTTGCGGGGGCCTTTGCGGCTTCCCACACTAGGCCCTGGCCACTGCCAACGAGGATTTTTGTATCGATGCTGCCCACCCCGATCCCCAGGCTTCCGTCCCCTGTGTTCGCCGCCAGTCATGCGGCCAAGAGAACCGCAAAGCTTGGCGATCTGCCCGAGTGGAACCTCGGGGATCTCTATGACGCGCCCGAATCGCCTGCGCTGAGAAGCGACCTTGAGACGGGCGAGCGGGGCGCCGAGGCGATCCATGAGCGTTATGCCGGCAAGCTCGCGGTCCTTCTCGACGGCGGCGCGGGCGGAGGCGCATTAGCCCAGGCCGTGCGCGAATTCGAGGGGCTGAACGATGTGCTGGGCCGCATCGTCTCCTATGCGAGCCTGCTCTATTCCGCCGACACCGCCGACCCTAAGCGGCAAAAGTTCTATGGCGATATCCAGGAGAAGATCACCGCGATCTCCTCCAAGCTCCTGTTCTTCCCGTTGGAGATCAATCGCCTCGACGACGCGGCGCTCGAAAAGGCGATGGCGGAGTCCGATCTCGGCCACTACAGGCCCTGGCTCGAGGATCTGCGCAAAGAGAAGCCCTATCAGCTCGAGGACAAGCTCGAGCAGCTCTTCCATGAGAAGGCGGTAACCGGGCGCGGCGCCTGGGATCGCCTCTTCAATGAGACCATGACGTCGCTGCGGTTCAAGGTGGGCGACGAGAAGCTCAGCCTCGAGCCGACGCTGAACCTGCTGCTCGACCCGGACGCAAAGAAGCGCAAGCACGCCTCGGAAGCCTTGGCCAAGGTGTTCAAGGAGAACGCGCGGCTGTTCACGCTGATCACCAATACGCTCGCCAAGGACAAGGAGATCTCGGACCGTTGGCGCGGCTTCGAGGATGTCGTCGATAGCCGCAATCTCGCCAATCGCGTCGAGCGCGACGTGGTGGACGCCCTCGTGGCGGCGGTGCGCGATGCCTATCCGCGGCTGTCGCACCGCTACTACGCCATGAAGGCAAAGTGGCTCGGCAAGAAGAAGTTGATGTATTGGGACCGCAACGCGCCGCTGCCCGAAGAGCCCAAGCAGGTGATCGGCTGGGATCAGGCGCAGGACACCGTGCTTACGGCTTACGGTAATTTCTCGCCGCGCATGGCGGAGATCGCGGAGCGCTTCTTCGCCGAACGTTGGATCGATGCGCCGGTCAGAGAAGGCAAGGCCCAAGGCGCCTTCTCTCACCCCACGGTGCCGAGCGCGCACCCCTATATCATGCTCAATTATCAGGGTAAGCCGCGCGACGTGATGACGCTCGCGCACGAGCTCGGTCACGGCGTGCATCAGGTGCTCGCCAATGCGCAAGGGCCGCTCATGGCGCCGACGCCGCTGACTCTGGCCGAGACGGCGAGCGTGTTCGGCGAGATGCTGACTTTCAGGAAACTGCTCGACCAGGCGCCGAGCAAGCGCGAGCGTAGAGCGCTGCTCGCATCGAAGGTCGAGGACATGCTCAACACCGTGGTCCGGCAGATCGCCTTCTACAGCTTCGAGCGCAGGGTCCATGTCGAGCGGCGCGAGGGCGAGCTGACGAGCGAGCGGCTCGGTGAGATTTGGATGGACGTGCAGCGCGAGAGCCTCGGTCCCGCGATCGAGTTGAGGCCGGAATACGAGACGTTCTGGTGTTACATCCCGCACTTCATTCATGCGCCGTTCTACGTCTACGCCTATGCCTTCGGCGACTGCCTGGTGAACTCGCTCTATGCGGTTTACGAGAAGGCCGACGCCGGCTTCGCCGAGCGCTATCTCGACATGCTGGCTGCGGGCGGCACCAAACATCACAAGGAACTTCTGAAGCCGTTCGGGCTTGATGCCTCGGAACCGCATTTCTGGTCCATGGGGCTCAAGGTGATTGAAGGCTTGATAGACGAGCTCGAAGCCATGGACGGCGAGAGCTCGGCCAAGGCTTAAAGGCGATGTCGCAGGTTTCGCTGGTCCCGATTCTGGTTTGGGTCGCGGCCCTTGTGTTCTGGGGAATCGCGGTGTGGCGCGCGCGGAGGCCTGTTCCATCGGCCTTCGTCGTCGACCGGCTCCTGCGCTATCTCTTCATTTTTCCGCTCGGGCTGCTCGGCCTTTGGGCCTTTGTCGGTCACGTGTTCTTTCCGGATCACTCGGCGGTTGCGATCGGTTGGCAACCGAGCCCGTTTCAATTCGAGGTGGGCTACGCCAATCTGGGGCTGGGGCTCGCGAGCCTCTATGCGGCTTACGCCACCTTCTATGCGCGGGTGGCGGTTGCCATTGCCGTATCGTGTTTTTTGGTCGGTGCCGGGATCGGGCATGTGCACGACATCGTCACCTACGGCAACCTGACCCCGGGCAATGCCGGACCGATCCTGGTCACGGATTTTCTCACGCCGATGGCGGTGCTGGCGCTGCTCTTGGTCGCGGCGCGGCGGCAGAAGCCGAAATCGCCGGACACGCTTGCGCTGGAAGCGGAGCTCGAAGTGGCGCGGCGCGCCATGCGCTCCTATCAGGACGCGCTCGACAAGTTCGTGAAGGAGTGAGGCCGGCGCCTAGTGGCTGGCAAAGACCTCTAGTGGCTGGCGAAGACCTCGGCACTGCCGTCCTTCTTCACCAGCAAGACGTCGTAGGGTTCCGTCTCGCCTCCTGGCTGCTCCATGCCAGGCGAGCCGATGGGCATATTGGGCACGGTGAGCCCGATGGCGTCCGGACGCTCTTCCAGCAGCCGCTTGATGTCCGACGCCGGCACGTGCCCTTCGATGGCATAGCCGTCAATCAAACCGGTGTGACAGGAGGCGAGCTTCTCCTCGATGCCGGCTTGGCGCTTGATGCGGTCCAGCATCGCAGGCGAGGTGTTCTTCGCCTTCACGGTGAAGCCGTTTGCTTCGAGATGCTCCACCCACTTGCCGCAGCAGCCGCATGTGGGCGACTTCCAGACTTCGATGGCAGGCGCGGTTTCGGTCGCGGCCAGGACGGGGGCCGACAAGACGGGGACCGACAGCGCGAGAAGCGCGAAGCAGGCTGCCATGAGGGTTCGCAATAACATGATGGACTCCGAGTAAGAGAAGCTTTGGCTTCCGAATTCTATTCGATGAGGGCGATGTCGGCGATCACAGGGCGGTGATCCGAATCGAGCCGCGGGCCGAGCGTGGTGGCGATGTTGGCGAAATGCCGCGAGGCAAACACATTGTCGATTGGAACGAAGGGCAATAGCGGCAGCGCGTGCCAACGCATGGGCCAGGTGGGGCGGAACGTATTGAAGCGGCCGAGCCCCGTTGCGTCCGTGAAGCCCTTCAGCTTGACCGTCCAGGGCGTCATGTTGAAATCGCCGGCAAGGATCAACGGTCCGCGGTGGTCTTGGACAAAGCGGGTTAGGGCCACGATGTCGGCCTGTTGAAGGTCCGGATAAAAGGGCCGCGCCAGATGTACGCCGGCAAGGTCCACAGCTTTGCCGTTCACGTCGAGCGTGGCCCGAAGCACCATGAGCGAGATCCAAGGCGGATAGCCTTCGCGGTCGATGCGATTATCGCTCAGGATCGGATATTTGGAGAGAATGACGAGCCCGTTCTCGCCGGTGCGGTGGGGATAGCGCGCGCTGAGTGTTTCGAGAAACGCCTTATGATGCGCGCGGGCCTCTTGGAGCACGACCGCGTCCGCGTCGGCTTCGGCGAGGAACGCCGCGACACGCTCCAAATGGTGGTCGTTGCGGCCCCAAAGATTGAAGGTCACGACGCGCAAGAAGCGCTCCGAGCCATCGGGCGCCTGCGGTGCCATTCCCGGGAGTCCTGAAAGCAGCAGCGTGACGATCAGGGCGAGAAAAATGGCCGTCGCGCCGATCCGCTTACGGGAGCCTGTTGCGAAGGCAAGCGCCAGGAGCGCCACGGCCCCTGCGGCCAAGAAGGGGAGACCGTCATTGACGATGTCGAGCGCGGGATACCAATTGGCGAGCACGCAAAGCGCCAAGAGCGCCACACCCACGACAAGGCCGGCAGAGACAATCGCTCTCAGAAGTTTCGACATCGCGTTAGCAGGTCTTTGACGCCAAATGAGGGAGGGGATGGGCGAAGGGTTGGAAGGGCCCCTATATGAGGGAAGGGCCCTATATGAGGGAAGACTTGCCCGTGCGTGAAAGTTTTTTTTGTCACCCCATGCTTTTTGTCAGCTTGTCACCCTATGACCGATCTTCCCTCGGATAGTGAGAAAAACCGGTTTTCCGCCCGCGCCAAACGCTACGGCCGGGTCGGGGCCAATGTCGGTGGCGTGGCCGCGCGTATCGCCGGGCGCCGCCTATTTGGGCTCGATCCGGAAGCGGACAAGGATGCCGCGGCGCTCGCGGCGGCGCTGGGTGGCCTCAAGGGGCCGATCATGAAGGTGGCGCAGCTTCTCGCCACCATCCCCGAGGCGCTGCCGGCCGAATATGCCGCCGAACTCAGCCAGCTTCAGAGCCAGGCCCCGCCCATGGGCTGGTCGTTCGTGCGCCGGCGCATGGCGGCGGAGCTGGGGCCGGACTGGGAATCGAAATTCGCTGCGTTCGAGCACGAGGCGGCGGCCTCGGCCTCACTCGGGCAAGTGCATCGCGCGGTGGCCCATGATGGGCGGCCGTTGGCGGCGAAGCTGCAATATCCCGACATGCAGTCGGCGGTGGAGGCCGATCTGGCGCAGCTCGGCGTTCTCTTCTCCCTCCATCGCCGCATGCGGCCCGCGGTGGAAACATCGGAGATCTTGAAGGAGATCTCGGCGCGCCTGCGCGAGGAGCTCGACTACGAACTCGAGGCCAAACATACCAGCCTCTACGGCCTCATCTTCGCCGACGATCCCGGCATCCGCGTGCCCGAGGTTCTGCCCGCGCTGTCGACGCGGCGGCTCCTCACCATGACCTGGTTCGATGGCCGGCGGCTTCTCGATTACACGGATCGCCCGCTTGAAGAGCGCAACCAGATAGCGCGCGCCATGTTCCGCGCCTGGTGGTTCCCCTTCAGCCATTACGGAGTGATCCACGGCGATCCGCATCTCGGCAATTACACCGTGTTCGAGGATGGGGACGGTAAGGCCGCGGGCATCAATCTGCTCGATTACGGCTGCATGCGCACGTTCGCGCCGAAATTCGTCCAGGGCGTGATCGATCTCTATCACGGGCTTCTGCGCAACGACCGCGCGCTCGTCGTGCACGCCTATGAGACCTGGGGCTTCGCCGGGCTCTCCAACGAGCTGATCGATATCCTCAACATTTGGGCGGGCTTTATCTATGGCCCGATGCTCGATGACCAGGTGCGCACCATCGCAGGCGACGTGAAACACGGCGCCTATGGCCGCCAAGAGGCCTTCAAGGTGCATCAGGGCTTGCGCGAGTTAGGGCCGGTGACGGTGCCGCGGGAGTTCGTGTTCATGGACCGGGCGGCGATCGGGCTCGGCGGCGTGTTCCTGCGTCTCGATGCCAAGCTGAATTTCCACCGCCTGTTCAACGAGGCGATAGCGGGGGCGGAATTGGCCGATATCACACGGCGGCAGCGCGAAGCCTTCGTTAAAGCGGGCGTACCATTACCGGAAGGATCTGGCGAACAAGGGTTGTGATCCAAGCCCACTTCGCGGAGGATTCGAAACGCACGCGAGTCTATCGAGAGGAGGGCTGACGATGGATTGGCTGATCAACGACGCATTGCCGGTGCTGGCGCGGATCTTCATCGTCTGGATATTTCCGTTCAGCTTTCTCGACAAGGTCTTCAACTGGGACAACGCGCTGAAGCAGGCGACGTCGGGCATTCTCCCGGGCGGTGCGGTTCTCTTGGTCCTGGCCATGGTGGTGGAGCTTCTGACGCCGCCGATGATCGTGTTCGGATTCTATGACGGCATCGCCGCGTTTGTCCTCGCCGGGTATTGCGCCATCACGGCGGTCGTCTACCACAATTTCTGGTCCTATCCGCGCTTCTGGTCACCCTCGAGCGAGGGCTATTCGCATATCTGGGATTTCTTCAAGAACTTCGGGCTCGTCGGCGGGTTGATCTACGTGATGTATGACGCCGGCTTCATTCAGGCGGTCGGTGGCGACATCGAGAAGGCCGCCGCGCTGACGTACCCAGTCGTGGCAATGTTAGGCGGCCAATGAGCGTGAACCCCGAGCATCCGAAGATTGCCTATTGGCATTTGTGGACGGACGACGAGGGGGCGACGCACCAGACGCGGTGCGAGCTGAAATCGTTCGAGTGGCAGAGCATGGGCGGCAAGGCGGCAGCTCAATGGAACGATCATCTGCTGTCGGGGGAGAACAGCCTCCTGTTCTCCATTCTGCCGGTCGGCTTCAATGGCGACTGGCACGAGAATCCGAAGCCGCAATGGATCACGCCGCTGTCGGGACGCTGGTTCGTGGAGTCGACGGACGGGACCCGCGTGGAGATGGGGCCTGGCGATCTCGCCTTCGGCGGCGATCAGAACGCGAAGGAAGATGCGCAAGGCCTGGTGGGTCACCGCTCCGGCACGGTCGGCGATGTGCCTTGCTCGCTGATGATCCTCCAGCTCGATCCCAAGACATGGGCCGGCGCGCGGCCCGGCGCCTTCAAGTGAGGTAAAACGCCCATGCCGGTCACGCAGCTCCTCAGGGTCGGCATCACCGTCGCGGATTTGGAACGCACGGCGTCGTTCTACCGGGACGCCTTAGGGCTGACCGTCGGGCCCGCGCGTGGCTTTTCCGATCCGGCCTGGAACCGGCTCCTCGGCCTCGATGCGGGTGTTTCGGCAAGCGGCGCCGATGTCGCGATCGGGCAGCAGATCGTCAGGCTCGTGGCCTTCGATCCGCCCGGCGCGCCTTATCCCCCCGCGCCTGCCTCGAACGATCAATGGTTCGAACATGTGGCGCTGGTCACCGGCGACATCGCGACGGTGTGGAAGCGGCTCGAGGGCGGGTCGTTTGGCGAGATCACCAAAGGTGCCCCGGTGCTCTTGCCGTCCAATACGGGCAGCGTCACCGCCTTCAAGTTTCGCGATCCGGAAGGACATCCGCTGGAGCTCATCTTCTTTCCGCAAGGCGTCGGGGCCCCGATCTGGCACCAGACGGCCGGGACCGGCATTCGAGGCTACGATCACACGGCGATCTCGGTGATGGATGTGGACCGGAGCCTTGCCTTCTATGAGGGGCTGTTCGGTTTCCGGATCGCCGGCCGCTCGCTCAACGCCGGCCCCGAGCAGGACCAGCTCGATGGCCTCATGGGATGCGAGGTCGATGTGGTGGCGCTGCAGCCGACGCAGGTGCCGACGCCCCATGTGGAGCTTTTGCACTACCGGGCGCCCCCGGGCCCGACTCTGGCCGCGCCGTTGAAGGCCAATGACGTCGCTTCGGCCCGCCAGTTCCACAAGGCCGACGATCTGGCCGGGCTCGTCCGGAGGCTGGAGGCGGCGGATGCCCCCTTCGTTTCGCCGGGGATCGTGACCCTCAAGGATGGCGGGAAAGCCGCCGCGGTTCGCGATCCGGACGGGCATATGGTCGTGCTGATGGCCTAAAACGAGGCCAGGAGCCGGATTCGCCCTTGGCGGCAATTATTGCGGGATGCCCCAGATTTTGCTATCTCGCGGGGGCGCGCAAAGTCGCACTCGAACAGGGAAACGACCGGGGGTCTGTAGAATGCATATCAATCCCAAAGAGGGCCATCCAGACATGGACTACGCCGAGCACATGCGGACGTACAACATGTTCTGCAAGGGCACGCTTTATCTGACGATCAGCATTGTCGTGATCGTGGCGCTCATGGGCTACTTCCTGACCTAGGCTGAGCTTGTCCTCTCGGCAGACTTCGCTTTAGTTCATCCCTACACTTTGAGATTCAACCCACGCAGGCAGTGGGCCGCGTTGCGGCCGGTTTGCCAGCTGAGGGAGCCACGATGATTGCGATTGGCGTACCCGCTGAAGGCAAGGACGAGTCCCGGATCGGGCTCAGCCCCGAAACGGTGAAGAAGCTCGCCAAGGCCGGGGCCAAGGTCACGGTGCGCTCCGGCGCCGGCTTGCGGTCCCATTTCTCCGATCAGGATTACAAAGAGGCCGGCGCGCAGATCGCCAAGAGCGACGCGGATGCTGTCTCCGGCGCCGATGTGGTGTTCACCGTGCGGCGTCCCCCGCTTGCCATCGCCAAGGCGATGAAGAAGGGCGCGGCTCTGGTCGGCATGCTCGATCCTTTTTCCGATGCCGTAGGGCTCGACGCGCTGGCCAAGACCGGCGTCTCGCTGTTCGCCATGGAGTTGATGCCGCGCATCACCCGCGCGCAGAGCATGGACGTGCTGTCGTCGCAATCGAACCTCGCCGGCTATAAGGCCGTGGTCGACGCGGCCGCGTCGTTCGAACGCGCCTTGCCGATGATGATGACCGCGGCGGGGACCGTACCCGCCGCGCGTGTGTTCGTCATGGGCGTCGGCGTTGCCGGGCTTCAGGCGATCGCCACGGCGCGCCGGCTCGGCGCCATCGTCACCGCGACCGACGTGCGGCCGGCCGTGAAGGAGCAGGTGGCTTCGCTCGGCGCGAAGTTCATCGCCGTCGAGGATGAAGAGTTCAAGCAGGCGGAGACGTCCGGCGGCTACGCCAAGGAGATGTCCGACGCCTATAAGAAGAAGCAGGCGGCGCTCATCGCCGACCACGTCAAGAACCAGGACATCGTCATCACCACGGCGCTGATCCCGGGACGCCCGGCGCCGAAGCTGATTTCCAAGGCGATGATCGAGAGCATGCGGCCGGGCTCCATCATCGTCGACCTGGCGGCGGAGCGCGGCGGCAATGCCGAACTGACCAAGCCCGGCGAGATCGCCGAGCACAAGGGCGTGCGCATTTTCGGTCTGCTCAATCTGCCGGGCAAAGTGCCGGTCAACGCGTCCAGCCTCTACGCGCGCAATCTTCAGGCCTTCATCGATCCCTTCATCGACAAGGAAAAGAAGGTTCTCGCCATCGATTGGGAGGATGAGCTGGCTCAAGGCACGGCGATCGCCCGCGACGGCGCCATCGTCAACGCTATGGTCGCCGAGCGGCTCGGTGGAAAAGGCGCGAGCGGCGCCAAGCCGGCCCGGGCCACGCGGGCGCCCGCCAAGTCCGCGCCCGCCAAGTCCGCGCCGTCGAAGTCCGCGGCCAAAGCCAAGGCGCCTGCCAAGAAGAGCGGCGGAACGCGCCAGCCCAAGGGAGGTAAGACGACATGACGAGACGGACCCTTAGAGCGGGCCTCGTCCTCCTCGCGCTGGCCGTGCTGGCCGACATGGCGTGGGTGGGTGCGGCCCATGCGGCGGAAGCGGCCGAGGGCGGCCACGACTTCCTCTCGCAGTTCTCCATTTTCGTCATGGCCGTGTTCGTCGGTTACTACGTGGTGTGGAGCGTCACACCGGCGCTGCATACGCCGCTAATGTCGGTGACCAACGCGATCTCCTCGGTGATCGTGGTCGGCGCGCTGCTCGCCGTCGCCGTCGAGGCGGCTGACGCGGTGGGCTCCTCGGGACACGTCATTGCCAAGGTGTTGGGTCTCGTTGCCCTGATCCTGGCCAGCATCAACATCTTCGGCGGCTTCCTCGTGACGCAGCGCATGCTCGCCATGTACCGGCGTAAGGATCGATAATATGTCGGCTGAGCTTGTCGCACTTCTTTATCTGGTCGCCGGCGTCCTGTTCATCCTAGCGCTGCGCGGGCTGTCCTCGCCCGAGACCTCGCGCCAGGGCAACTATATGGCCATGTCCGGCATGGCCATCGCGGTGGTCACCACGCTTGCCGTCGCCCAACCCGCGACCGCGCTCTCTTGGGCGCTGATCGTCGGTGGCATCGCCGTTGGCGGGACCATCGGCGCGGTGATCGCGCGCCGCATCGCCATGACCGCGATGCCCGAACTCGTCGCGGCGTTCCACTCGCTGGTGGGTCTCGCCGCCGTGCTGGTGGCGGCGGCCGCGTTCTACGCGCCCGAAGCCTTCGGTATCGGCGCGCCCGGCGCCATCCGGGTCTCGAGCCTAATCGAAATGTCGCTCGGTGCCGCCATCGGCGCCGTCACCTTCACCGGCTCCATCATCGCCTTCGCGAAGCTGTCAGGCCGCATGTCGGGCAAGCCGATCATGCTGCCCGCGCGGCACGTCATCAACATCGTGCTCGCCGTCGCGCTGGTGGCATGCGTCGTCCTGTTCTGCCAGGAGCAGACGCCGGTCTATTTCTGGGCGATCGTGGGCCTGTCGCTGTTGCTCGGCGTGCTCATCATCATCCCCATCGGCGGCGCCGACATGCCCGTCGTGATCTCGATGCTGAACTCGTATTCGGGGTGGGCCGCCGCCGGCATCGGCTTCACGCTCGGCAACACCGCGCTGATCGTCACCGGCGCATTGGTCGGCTCGTCGGGCGCGATCCTGTCCTACATCATGTGCAAGGGCATGAACCGCTCCTTCATCAGCGTCATCCTCGGCGGCTTCGGCGGCGAAGTGGCCGGGCCTGCGGGCGGCGCGGAGCAGAAGCCGGTCAAGCTCGGCTCGGCCGAGGACGCGGCCTATATGATGAAGAATGCGAGCCGGGTCATCATCGTGCCGGGCTACGGCATGGCCGTGGCGCAGGCACAGCATGCATTGCGCGAGATGGCCGATAAGCTGAAGGAAGCGGGCGTCGAGGTGAAATACGCCATTCACCCGGTGGCGGGCCGCATGCCCGGACATATGAACGTGCTGCTCGCCGAGGCGAACGTGCCGTACGACGAGGTGTTCGAGCTCGAGGACATCAATAGCGAATTTCCGCAGACCGACGTGGTCTACGTGATCGGCGCCAATGACGTGGTCAACCCGTCCGCGGAGGACGATCCGGCCTCGCCGATCTACGGCATGCCGGTCCTGCAAGTTTGGAAGTCGGGCACCGTGCTGTTCAACAAGCGGTCGCTGGCGTCCGGCTATGCGGGCATCGACAATCCCGTATTCTATCGCGACAACACCATGATGGTGCTGGGTGACGCGAAGAAGATGACGGAAGAGATCGCCAAGGCGCTGTAGCACCAGAAAGCGCGGCGTGGTTAACGATCTCAAATCGAACGAAGAATCGCCAAAGTCGGGCTGAGAATCGCCCAACTCCCGCTCAAATCCGCCCCTATGTCCGTTAGCGTATCGCTGGCGGAGCGGTGCCGATTTTTCCCTGCAAGCCTTGACTTCAGCTGTTGCCGCGCCATTTCGGCAGGAGTTGATCTGCGGTGGCTTGGGTTCCCGCCGGAACGCCACCTCCATGCGCGTGGAAAGAAAGTGTTGCGCAGCACGAGGCCAAAAGTTTTCGATGGATGAACGGGCCGTTCAACCGTCATTCATGCCAGCTAGGTTACGAGACGCAAGACTAAGAACAACAAAAGCAGAGAGGCACTCCCGGCCCCATGTTGAATCTTTTCGTGGCCCTCGCGGGCATCTTCGCGCTGTTCTGTATCGTGGGGCGATTGCTCCATCGCTATTTCGTCTACGTGCCCGATGCGACGCGGGTCGCGCCGAAGGATGCGGGTCTCTCCGGTGTGGAAGAGATCGTGTTCAAGGCGACAGACGGTACGCGGCTCATCGCCTGGTACAAGCCTGCGCGACCGGGCAAGCCAACGCTTCTCTACTTTATCGGCAACTACGGCAACACCGCTGACCGCGCGGGCAAGATCAAAGCCATCGGCACGGATGGCCATGGCGTGTTCATGCTCAACTACCGCCGCTATGGCGGCTCGGGCGGGCGTCCCACCGAGAAGCGCGTCGCGGCGGATGCTGTTAGCGCCTACGACTATCTGCGCGGTCTCGGCGTCGCGCCGCACGACATCGTCGTCTACGGCGAGTCGCTGGGGACGGCCGTTGCCACGCGGCTGTGTCTCCAGCGCGAGGCCCAGGCGCTTGTGCTCGAGGCGCCGTTCACCTCGGTGGTCGACGTCGGCAAACTGATGTGGCCGCTCCTGCCGCTGCAATACATCATGGTCGATCAGTACCGCACCATCGACCGCATCGGTCAGGTCGCCGTGCCGCTGTTCATCGTCCATGGCGGTCGGGACAATGTCATTCCGCTCGATCAGGCGCGCCATTTGTTCCACGCGGCGAACGAGCCGAAGACGTTCAGCGTCGTGCCGCGTGCGGGTCACAACGATCTGTTCGAGCAAGGCGCTTGGGCGCGGGTACGCGATTTCCTGGCGAGCCTCCAGCCGGAGCCGGTTGTGGCGAATCCAGTCGTGGCGAATCCGGTTGCGCACGCCGGCCGTCCGGTCGAGGTCGCCGCGGCGGCCGATGCCGACAGATAGCCGGCGCAGGCTCACCAAAACGAAAGCCGGGAACGATGTTCCCGGCTCGAACAGGCTAAACTGAAAGAGTGAGGTTAGCGGCGGCCGCGCGGTTTCGGGCCGATGCCGGCTTCGCGCTGCGCCTTTTTGCGGGCGAGCTTACGGGCGCGGCGGATAGCCTCAGCCTTTTCGCGGGCACGCTTCTCCGAGGGCTTCTCGTAAAAATTACGGAGCTTCATCTCGCGGAAGATGCCTTCGCGCTGCATTTTCTTCTTCAGGGCCCGAAGGGCCTGATCGACATTGTTATCGCGAACGACGACTTGCACGCGCTTAAGATCTCCGAATTGGCCGTTGATTGGGATTGGTGCAGGGCCAAAAGTGACCCTGGCCAGAACCGGCCTGGGTCCCGCATCCGGGCCTGATCTAGCAAAACCCCCGCGGATTGTCCAGACCACCCGGCAAAGTTCTAGTCCGACAGCTTCGGAGCCACGCGGGTGACATGGCCCATCTTTCGCCCGGGCCGCGCTTCCGCCTTGCCATAGAGATGGACCCCCGTACCGGGCTCCGCCGCCAGATCGCGCCAGGCGTCCACATCGGCCCCGATCAGGTTGGTCATGACCGCGTCGCTGTGGCGTCCGACATCCCCCAGAGGCCAGCCGCAGATGGCCCGCACATGGTTCTCGAACTGGCTGACCAGGCAGGCATCGATGGTCCAATGCGCGGAATTGTGCACCCGCGGGGCGATCTCGTTGACGATCAGATGAGGGGTGTCGGCCTCGCGCTGGAACATCTCCACGCACAGCACGCCCACATGGCCCAGGGCCTCGGCAATTCCGCCTGCGATCTTGCGGGCCTCGAAGACGGCGGAGCTGGAAATGCTCGCGGGCACCCGGCTCGTGGCAAGGATGCCGCCCTGATGCACGTTTTCGACCACGTCGTAAAAGCGCGTCTCGCCGTCCTGGGCCCGCACGGCGATGACGGAGATTTCGCGCTCGAAGCGAATCACACCCTCGAGCACGGACGGAGCGGTGCCGATCTTCTCCCAGGCGGTTTCGGCCTCGCACAGCGTGTGGATCATGACCTGACCCTTGCCGTCATAGCCGAAGCGCCGTGTCTTGAGCAGGGCAGGGGGACGAACCCGCGCGAGAGCCTCCTTGAGGTCGCCCAGGCTCTCCACGGCCACGTAAGGCGCGACGGCAATGCCGAGACCGCTGACGAAGTCTTTCTCCACAAGCCGGTCCTGCGCCACCTCGAATGATTTCGGCGGCGGGAAGACGTGGGACTCACGGCCGGCAATCTCGAGCGCCTTCGCCGGCACGTTCTCGAACTCGCAGGTGACGACGCCGACGCTTTTGGCAAAGGCGGCGATCGCGTCCGGGTCGTCATAGGCGCCGACGGTGGTTTCCGCCGCGATGTCGAAGGCCGGGGCGTCCGGCTCGTCATTATAAATGTGTGTTTTCAAGCCCAACCGGCTCGCGGCAACCGAGAGCATGCGGCCGAGCTGGCCGCCGCCGAGAATGCCGATCGTGCTGCCGGGAGGCAGCGTCTCCTCAGGCATGGTCCTCGACAGTCTCGGGGATGGAGGCGGTCTGCGTGGCGCGCCAGGCCGCAAGGCGCGTGGCCAGATGGGAATCGAGGAGCGCCAGGATGCTGGCGGCCAGGAGGCCTGCATTGGTGGCGCCGGCCTTGCCGACGGCGAGCGTGCCGACGGGCACGCCTGCGGGCATTTGGGCGATGGACAACAGGCTGTCGAGGCCCTTCAGCGCGCGGCTTTCCACAGGCACGCCGAGTACCGGCAGCTCTGTCATGGAGGCGGTCATGCCGGGAAGATGCGCCGCCCCGCCGGCGCCGGCGATGATGACTTTCAGGCCCCGCTCGCGGGCGGTCGCGGCGTAGTCGTAGAGGCGCTTCGGCGTGCGGTGGGCGGAGACGACCTTGGTTTCGTACGGCACCTGCAGCGCGTCGAGCACGTCTGCTGCTGCTTTCAGCGTGGGCCAGTCCGAGCGGCTACCCATGATGATGCCGACGGCTGGATTCGCATCGCTCTTGCTTTCGCTCATGGGGATCTGGCCCAAAGGGCCGGTTCGAGGAAAGCGCGCGATTATAGGGGTGCGCTATTGCTTGGCAAGGCGCGACTGGCGCTTATTCCTCTTGCGGTGCGCGATCAATTCGGCTGCGTTAAAGGACTTCATAGCGCGCGACGAGGATTTCATGCCCCAGGACCCGCCTGCCTCTCCCTCGAGCAGTAAGTTGATGCGACTCTATCTTTTGCTGCTCGTGTTTCTGATCGTGCCGATCGCGCTGAGCTATGGGCTGGCGCCGGCTCGGTCGCTTCCCGAGATCCTCGATATCACCGTGTCGGGCACGGACCAGATCCATGTGTTCCGCGCGCTGATGTGCCTCTATCTCGGCGCCGCGGTGTTCTGGGCCATCGCGGCCTTCACGCCGTCCTGGCAGCGCATAGCGGTCGTCTGGGGCATCTTCTTCGCCTTTTCGCTGGCGATCGGACGTGTGATCAGCCTCGTGGTGGACGGACGCCCGAGCCTGCTGCTGCTCGTCTATCTGGGGCTTGAGATCGGCGGCGGTCTGCTCGGCCTCTGGGTGCTTGCGGCGGCCGACCGCAAGCTCAGGCGATGATGTCGGGGAGCAGTTGATCATCAATCCGGGAGATCTCGTCTCTCAGGTAAAGCTTCTTCTTCTTGAGGCGTTTGAGCTGCAAAGCGTCGGCGCGGCCGGACTCCTCTAGCGCATTGATCGCGCTATCCAGGTCGCGATGTTCCTGCTTGAGCCTGCTCAGCACCACCCGAAGCTCGCGAATATCCTCGCTTTCCATCGGGCGTCTCTGCTCCTTTGGCTCCCCGGCCGCGCAGTATCTTGCCGAACGCGGAGCGGTGCAAGGGCTTGCCCGGGGTGCGACTTCGCGTGCCGGGCGCGTGCCGCGGAAACGTGGATTTCGCCAAGCATTAGACAAGTCGCCGGCAGTTTGACAGAATAGTCACGGTGACAATCGACGTTTGGAGGTCAAGATATGGCGCTAGACGCACACCTCAATGAGCTCTCTCACAGGCACCGCGCGTTGGATCGTAAAATCGAAGAAGAGCAAGGACGGCCAACGGCCAACGAGCTCAAGATCATGGAATTGAAGCGTCAAAAACTGCGTCTGAAGGATGAAATAGAGCGGCTGAGTCACGACCCTCGGCACTAGATTAAGCCCCGGCTTCCCTAGGCTGGGTCGCAAGACAGTTTCTTCAGGCGCCTGGGTGTGCTGGGCGTTAGGGCGGACGTTTATGGTCGCGAATGAGAGGCTCCAAGCCTCTTCGCGGCCACTCTTATTTGTCATCCCTGTATCTGCATGGCGAGATTTGGGGCGCGGCTGACGTCGATCAGGCGCTTGTCCGCGCCGGGGCCTGCGGAACAGCTACTGTCCGATTTCGAATCGCGATTTGCATGCGGGAGGGTCCTGTACGATGAATGACTGGGCGCAGAAGAGAGTTTTGATGGCGGTGCTGTTCGCAGCAGGCCTCGTATCCCCGGCCCTTGCCGTGGAGAAAGGGCTTGCCGACAAGGGCGAGGTGATTGTCGGGGAGAACTGCTCCAGGTGTCACGCGGTCGGCTTGGTTGGCGACAGTCCCAACCCGGAAGCGCCGCCGTTCCGGACGTTGTCCAGCAAATATCCCATCGAGGACTTGGCCGAATCGCTGGCCGAAGGCATCGTCTCAGGCCATCCGGAGATGCCGATCTTCGTGTTCAAGCCGCACGATATCGACGCGATCATCGCCTATCTGGAGTCGATCCAGGAAACACCGTCCGATCCCGAAGAGATGCCGGACGCCGCACCCGGCGAGACGACCGACGGCTAGGCTGGCGCCGTCTCAAACATCCGCGGCCCCTTCGGGCCAGGTGAGCCAGTCTCGGGCTTCCTCGATCTGATCCGGCGCGAAGTGCTCGACCTCGCATTGCATGAAGGGCGAAACCAGATTCGACCAGAGATTATGGATATCCGGATTGGCCACCACGGCGATGCGGCTGAAATCCTTGAGGTGGCGGAAGCTGAACTTGACGTCATGCCAGAGCGCCGCGGCGTCCATGCCCTCGAAGTCCTTGATCTGTTCGAGCACGCGCACTTGGCCGTGGCGCGCGATGAATGCCTCGAGCTTTTCCGCGACGCGGTCGAATTCCGCGGTGGAAACGCGGCCGCTCAGGCAGATCTCGACCGCTTGGGCGTTGTCGTGCTCAGTGTAGGAAAGCATTTTGAGGGGGCCGTCTTTGCGCGATTCTCTGGTGCCGCATCTTAGCCGTCGGCGGGAAGACCTGCCTAGCGCTTCGGCGCGTGTTGGCTGCCTCGGATCGGCCGGTATCTATGCCGCACGGGACTGTCCACAGGGGCGCTTGCGGAGGGCGTCGGTTCACGCGAAATTAAGCTTAACCAGGCGATAATGGGCGCCAAAGCCACGCTATTGCCGCCTTTTCTCAGCCTAATGGTGTGCTTCTAAAGGGACAACTGCGATCAAAAAGCTGATCTTTTCTCTCGTGGCCGTCTGCGCCATCGCGCTCGGCGTGGTTTGGACGGTCCTCAGCCCGGCCCCCATCGCCACGCCGAAGCAAGAGATGCCGGTGAAACGCTCGCTCGCTTACGAGCAGGCGATCTCCCAGCCGCGTGAAGACCCTGCCGAGAAGGACAAGAGCTCCAAGACGGCAGACACCAAGACCGAAGGCGATATCCCCGCTTTCGAGACCGTGACCAGCGAGGCCCCGGATGCGACCGGCGACCCCTCGGCGATCCAGGACATCCCCGCCGACGGCGGCGCGCCGCAAGACCTGGCCGCGCTGCCTGATGGAAGCGTGGGCGCTCAAGACGGGGCTGCCGTCCCCCTTCAGCCCGGTACCGATCAATGGGGCACCGACGATGCGGAGCAGTGGGGCGATGAGCGGCGCCCGCCCGATCCCTATGCCAGTCAGGGTGATCCTTACGGTCCGCCGCCGGATGGTCGATATTCCCGGGAGGACGATCCTTATTGGCAGGCGCCCGGCGACCCCTACCGGGAAGACGAGACTTATGATCCCAACGCGGCCGATCCCTTTGCGGACCAGCGCGACCCGTATGCGGGGCAGCGCGATGCTTATGGAGGGCAGCGCGATCCTTACGCGTCGCAGCGCAACCCTAATGGCCCGCCGCCGCAAGCCGGGCAATGGGACGACCAGAACACCGAGCAGTGGGTCGAGGTGATCATCTCCGGGGCACCGATGCACTCCACGGCGTCGGAAGAGGCGCCCATGCTGTTCGCCTTCCCCTATGGCCGCAGTCTGAAGGTCGTCTCGCGCAATGAAGGATGGGTCGAGGTGACCGATCCGAAGAGCGCCGCCACGGGCTGGATGCAGGCGCATGTCGTGGCGCCCTCCCGTGCCCCGGGACAGCAGCCCTACGGTCAGAACGAAGCCTATTACGACGAGCAGCCCCGCCAGAAGCGTGGCATTTTCGGTGGCGGTGGCGGTTTCGCCGATATGATCAACCGGGCGCTCGGCGGGAACTGATCGGCGCCGTTAGCCTTCGCGTTTCACGCCAATCGAGACGGTCAGGAGTCCGCAGGGCTCGGCATACGGGTTGCGCCAGGCATGGCGTGGACCGTTGAGCACGGCCGCATTGCCGGCGCGCAACACGGTTTCCTTGCCGCCGTCGAGCACGAGCACGCAAGCGCCTTCCGTCACATAGATGAGGTCGACCGTGTCGGTCCGATGCATGCCCGGATGTTTCGGGTCCATCGCGCCGATGAGGCCGGGCAACACTCTCTGCGTCTCGGCCAAGGCCGCTTTCATGTCGACAGGCTCGGGTGTCTCGGTGCCGTCCGGCGGCAGCACGATGAGTTCGAACCGGAAACCGCCATCGGCCGGAAACCAGGTGCGAAATGCCGGCCCCGTCCCGTCATTGGGAAGGCTTGGGCTCTCGTCCGCGCCCCACAGGCTGAAGAACTGCGCGCCGGGTAGAAGCGGCGTCTCGACGGCGTCCACCGCCGTCTCGCTTGCCAGGACGGATGCCCCGTCTTTGCTCTGCCCGGCCACGATCCGGCGAATGGCGCTCGTCGCGTCGTTGTTCATGATGCGCGTTCTCCTGGCCTATCGGTATGCCATGCAACCCGAAATCGGCTTGCTTTTTTCTTTCTAAATCAGCTGGTTCTGCCTCGTCCAGTCTATCGGTGGGAACGTTGAGGCGGGTGTGCACGTTTTATTCCCGAAGGAGGGGGGAAAGAAGAAGGAGAAGGGCGATGTCGAAGCTTCTAAAGGTTGTCACCGTAGCGAGTATAGCCGCGCTTGTGGGTGGCTTTGCGGTCGCCAGCGTCGACTTCGGCGCGGACACACAATCTCAGGCCAGGCAGGACAGGTCTGTAATTCTTGCCCTGGCACCGCCGCACCGCTCGCTTACCACCGATCCCGCCGTGGATCTTGCGCCGTCTCTGCCGAAGACACCCCCACTGCCGCAACGGGCGCCTGTTCCCACCATCGACATGGCGAGCGAGAAGAACGGCGCAAGCGAGATGGACAAGGCCGTGATGACAAAGCCCGCGATGATCCGCGCCGGAGCGTCCGAGTCAGCGCCGGCGCTCTATGGCTTTCCCGCAGGTCGCACGCTACGCGTGGTTGCCATGAAGGACGGCTTTGCTCAGGTCGAGGACGTTCGAAGCGGTGCTGACGGTTGGGTGGAGAAGAGCGCTTTGGCGTCGAGCATGATGACCGCTTCGGTCGAGCCGAAGCCTGTTCGTCAGGCGAAAGCCGATATCGACACGCCGAAGCCGGTGACCGGCATCCCGAAAGAGGAGCGTTACACCCCCATGCTGCTTGGTGGCGGCGACTCCCGGACGGCCGCGCGCCCCGCCGGGCCTAGAACAAACTTCGCAAGTTTCGTGCGCCGCGGATTTGGCGCAAACTAGCTTCTGAGGAATGGGACGCGGTGTTTCGCTCGGGTGACAGGCGTGTAGGCAGGCGGTGAGGCCTCTGCCCTACGCTCGTCTTGTTCCGCATGCTCGTGCACGTCGTTGTGCCCATTGGTGGCGTGGCCATTGCCGTTGTTGCCGTTCACCGTGAGGGCAGGCTGGCCGTTGCCGTTTTGCTTGGGCTTCACGCCGGCAACGCGCAGCTCGCGTTCCACGGCGGTGCGGGCCGCTTCGTTCTGGGTGTAGAGACCCATATGCTCGGCATCTTCGTCGGCGACGGGCGTTAGCGCGTTGTCCATATACAACTTTGCGGTCGGATCGGATTGCACCTTGTTGATGAGGCGGCTCAAATGCCGCCACCGCCTACCGACCATAATTAGCTTACGGGCGATATCCGTCGCATATTTTGAATAGAACACAATGGGGTTTTCGATCGGCAGACCTGAACGCCGGTCGCGTCGATATTTCATCCGGAAGATTCCCCATTGCAGGGGATGAACGCCCTCGGTCGGTACCGCGCCCGAGAACCAGAACAGCACTACCCTAAGAGACTTCAGATTGATGCCGGTCGCATAGGCGCGGCGGATGATCGTCTCCAAGTGCTCGTCGGTATAGTAGATGTCCCAAGCGGTCTGGTAGGCTTGTTCCCACTCTTCCTTGCTCATTTTTGCATGAGCTGTGCAGACGTGCTCGACGTCGTATTTGTTCATGTCGGGGTCCATCGGAACCCCCTTTTCATAGAGGATCTTATGGTCCTCGGATCCCGGCAGCGGCGTGAGAATGAAGAATTCCAGTACGTCGAGCGGCAGCTCGTGCTTGATGATCTCAAGGTCCTGGCGAATGGACTCGGGCGTGTCGTTGGGGAAGCCGAGGATGTAGCCCGCATAGGTCATGATGCCGACCCGCCTCCATTCGAGCAGCATTTTACGGTACTCGGTGATCTTGTTCTGCCGCTTCTTTGCGGCAATCAGGTTGGCCGGGTTGATGTTCTCGAGCCCGATGAACACGCGGGTGACGCCGGCCCGCTTCGACTTGTCCATGAAGTTCGGGATCTTGTGGCAGAGCGTGTCGACCTGGATGCAGAAGCGCACGTCCATGCCGTCCTCTTCGCGCAGCTTGATGATGCGATCGTAGATCGCCTCCCATTCGGAATTGCGCGCGAAATTGTCGTCGGTGATAAAGAAGCGATTGATGCCCTGTGCGTAGTTCATGCGCAGAATCTGCTCCACACTATCAGGCGAGCGGTAGCGCGATTTTCGTCCCTGCACGTTGATAATGGTGCAGAACGAGCACTGGAAGGGGCAGCCGCGGCCCGCGTCGAAGCTCGTCGTGTTGCCGATGGTGCGTCTGACGAATTCGACCGGAAGGAAAGGCGGCGATGCGACCTCGCCGATATCCGGCAGATTCGGCATGTGATTGTATAGCGGCTTCAGTTTGCCGCGCGCGGCGTCGAGGATCACCTCATCGAGACCTTCCTCAGCCTCGCCCGCATAAATGCTGATGCCAAGCGCCTGCGCGTCCTTGATGTCGTCTGGCAGTTCGGGAAGCATCGACAGGCAGCCGGAGACATGGAAGCCGCCGATCACAACCTGCACCCCGGCTTCCCGCAGGGACCGGGCGATGTCAACGGCGCGCGGAAACTCGTTCGACTGCGCGCCGACGATGCCCACCAGACCCAAGCCGCCGTTATCTTTGATGCGGCGGATGATGTCTTTGGCCTTCACGCGCGTGTTGGTCTCGTCCATGGCATGGACGTCGATGGGAAGGTCTGGACCCAGCAGTTGACGCTCCGCGGCGCCGTTCGCGAGGCTGAAGACGGCTGCGAGCGAGTTCGACGGCATGGTAGAGCGTATCCACTGCACCACGTAGCCGTCCTTGTCGTAGTGAGACGGTTTAATCAGGATGAACTGGAATCGCGGCGTATCGGTCCGTGCTCGCTTGGTCATCCCCTCAATCCCGTGAACGACCGGTTCCCGCGCTGAAATGCGGGAATTGGGCCGTCTCTCGCTCGCCGCCTCTGAAATGGACGCTTCCCGCAGGTCGCGTCTCAACCCCCTTGTGGCGCCCGGACGGCATTCCGCAGCCGGTTTTGCGGTGCGCCATAAGACCTTGCCCACTGAAACACATAATGGGGCAGTGGTCCAACTGATTAGGATCAGGCGGGCGTCGCCGGCGGATTTTGTACGGAATCCTGGGCCTCGAACGCGGCGATGTCCTTGGCCAGGAAGTAATTGAGCATGGTCCGGATGGTGGCGATCACCGCCAGCTTCCAGATGTCTTCCCAGGTCGGGGCCACGGCCGTGCGCAGGATGTCGGCGGCGAGCGCGAATTCGAGCGCCAGCAGAATCCAGGTGGCGAATTTCAGCCAGATCTGGCGGCCGCGGATTCCCGTGGCCTCGCCCGTCATGACGGCGCTCAGCACGCCCCACAGCGCCTGGGTGCCGCCGATGACAACGACGATGACCGCGCCGATCTCGATGACGAGCGCGACGTAACTGGCGATGACGTTGAAGTGTTCCTCAAGCGGAATGGCGCGATCTCCCGTTCAGACGCAAACGAGAGTAAGCCGATTCGCCCTTCGGCTCATCCACATGCTCAGCCGAGGGGCTAGAGCTCGCCGGTGAGGAACTGGGCGCGGCCGCGCCCGAAGGACCAGTCCTCGTCCGCGTTCTCGACGATCGAGACAATCACGTCGGAGGGCGCGATACCGCACGATCGGTCGAGTTCCTCGCAGAGCAGCCGATAGAACGCTTCCTTCTGTGCGCGCGTGCGGGGGCGGGAGGTGACGCTCACAACCACGACCTTGTCGGTGCGCTCGATGCCGAGGCCGGTGTCCTCGACGATCATCCGATCCGGCTTGTGCTCGTTCACGATCTGGTAGCGGTCGCGCTCCGGCACCTTGAAGGCTTTGAGCATGGCGCGGTGGGCCGCATCGAGCAGCGTCTTCATCTCGTCGTCGCTGCGGCCTTCGATCAGATCAAAGCGGAGGAGCGGCATCAACTCACGTCCTTGGCGAGTTCGCGGAGCTTGAATTTCTGGATCTTGCCGGTCGAGGTCTTGGGCAGATCGACGAACACCACGTAGCGCGGGCATTTGAAGCGGGCGAGCTTGTCGCGGCACCAGGCGATAATGTCTTCCTCGGTGACGTCCGCGCCGGGCCGAAGCTCGACGAAGGCGCATGGCGTCTCGCCCCATTTCGGATCGGGCTTGGCCACCACGGCGGTGCTCACCACGTCGGGGTGCTTGTAGATCACGTCCTCCACCTCGATGGAGGAGATGTTCTCGCCGCCCGAGATGATGATGTCCTTGGAGCGGTCCTTGAGCTGGATATAGCCGTCCGGATGCATCACGCCGAGATCGCCGGAATGGAACCAGCCGCCGGCAAAGGCGTCGTCCGTCGCGCGTGCGTTCTTGAGATAGCCTTTCATGACGATATTGCCGCGGAACATGACCTCGCCGATGGTCTCGCCGTCAGCCGGCGTCTTCTCCATCGTGGCGGGATCCATCACGGTCAGATCTTCCAGCGCGTGATAGCGCACGCCCTGGCGAATGCGCTTCAGGAGCCGCTCCTCTTCCGGCAGCTCGTCCCAGGCGGCATGCCATTCGTTGAGCGTCGCCGGACCGTAGGTCTCGGTCAGCCCGTAAAGATGGGTCAGCTCGAAGCCGGCGGCGTTCATCTTGGCGAGCACGGCGGCGGGCGGCGGCGCTGCGGCATGGTTGAAGGCGACGCGCTGGCCGAAGTCGCGCCTCTCGTCCGCGCCAAGCCGATGTA
>Ga0209587_1000329_pt1 | contig 23068 bp, 10 predicted proteins | sample NGEPerD_2_FD_184512 | JGI IMG/M metagenome (GOLD analysis project Ga0209587, IMG submission 184512) | Arctic peat soil microbial communities from the Barrow Environmental Observatory site, Barrow, Alaska, USA - NGEE PermafrostL1-D... | ecosystem: Environmental > Terrestrial > Soil > Wetlands >... | reverse complement strand
TCCCGATCCGGTGCACTCCACCGAGCGTCGACAGCGCCCGGGCGCGCAGGTGAACGGGCGCCACGTCGGTGAGGTACGAGTGCCGGGCCAGGCCCCACACCGAGCTCGCCAGTCCGGTCAGCAGCACCGCGAGCGACAGCAGCCACACCGTCGGAGCCACGATGCACAGGCCCAGCGCCGGCACCGTGACGACCGTCGACAGCACCATCGCCCGCCGCTCGCCGACCCGGTGCGCGAGCCAGCCGGCCGGCAGGTTGCCCAGCACCTGGCCGATGCCGAGCACCGCGACGACGAGGGACGCCGTCCCCACCGACGCCCCCAGCTCTCGCGCCGACAGCGCCACGATCGGGTAGACGGCGCCCTGCCCGACGGCGAACAGCAGCGACGGTCCGTAGACCGCGGGTGCCACCTGCCGCAGCGACACACGGTCGGACGTCGTCACGCCGGTCAGCAGATCACGGTCCCGTCGCGCCGTGCTCACCGGAAGCCGCAGGTTCGGGCCCAGCAAGCCCCCGGGAGCGGCTCCCGGTGAGCACGGGTCGCGCTGTCGGACCCGAGGCGTAGACAGGACCGGTGGACGGCGACGCGACACGCGACACGCAGAAATTCGGCCAACCTGCTTGCGGAACACCTAGGGGTGGATCTAGCGTTCACCCCAAGATGTAGTAGTTACACGGATGCGATTCGTCCACAGGTTGTGGACAGCGTGACCAGAACTATCCACAACCCGTGGACAACGGGAAGGAGGAGAGGCCAGATGCACTGCCCGTTCTGCCGCCACTCCGACTCCCGGGTCGTCGACTCGCGCACGGCGGACGACGGCGCCGCGATCCGCCGCAGGCGCCAGTGCCCCGAGTGCGGTCGCCGCTTCACCACCGTGGAGACGACCAGCCTGACGGTGGTCAAGCGCTCCGGCGCCACCGAGCCGTTCAGCCGCGACAAGGTGGTGGCCGGCGTCCGCAAGGCGTGCCAGGGCCGGCCGGTCAGCGACGACGACCTGGCGCTGCTGGCGCAGACGGTGGAGGAGTCCATCCGGTCTGCGGGCACGGCCGAGATCGAGGCTCACGAGGTGGGGGTCGCCGTCCTCGGGCCGCTCCGCGAGCTCGACGAGGTCGCCTACCTGCGGTTCGCGAGCGTCTACCAGGCCTTCGAGTCCCTGGACGACTTCGAGTCAGCGATCACCCTGCTCCGCCACGAGCACGACCCGACCGGCGTCGAGCCCGCGGAGCGAGCCCCCTAACTCCCGCCGGCGGCCACGGAGGGGAAGCCGGGGCCGCCGGTGGGCACCAAAGACGATCACACCAACAACATCAGACACAGCAGCATCAGCAGGAAGACGACGGAGGGGACAGCATGAGCCAGACCGCACCCGAGACCTCGGGCCAGCGCAGTCGCAAGAACAAGGGTCTGACGATCGAGCGGGTCTACACCACGCCCGGCACGCACCCGTACGACGAGGTCACCTGGGAGCGGCGCGACGTCGTCCAGACGAACTGGAAGTCCGGCGAGACGATCTTCGAGCAGCGCGGGGTGGAGTTCCCCGACTTCTGGAGCGTCAACGCCTCCACGATCGTCACGACCAAGTACTTCCGCGGGGCGGTGGGGACGCCGGAGCGCGAGCAGGGCCTCAAGCAGCTGCTCGACCGGGTGGTCCTGACCTACACCCAGGCCGGCCGCGACCACGGCTACTTCGCGAGCGACGCCGACGCGGAGGTCTTCGAGCACGAGTTGACGTGGATGCTGCTGCACCAGGTCTTCAGCTTCAACAGCCCCGTCTGGTTCAACGTCGGCACGTCAAGCCCGCAGCAAGTGAGCGCGTGCCAGCCGTACGACTCCCTGGTGAGCACGCCCGCCGGGCTGGTGCCGATCGGTCAGCTGGTCGAGGAGAACGCCGTCGGCGCGAAGGTCTACGACGCGCACGGGCTCACCAAGGTCATCGCGACCAAGGCCAACGGCGTCAAGGACGTGCTGCGGCTGCACACGAAGGCCGGCACCAGCCTCGACGTCACGGCCGACCACCTCGTGTGGAGGGCGGACGACGAGGGCTTGTTCGACGGCGAGTTCGTCGAATCAGGGACCCTCCGGGCAGGAGACCGGCTCCTTGCGATCGACCCCGACATGGGTGGCCGCAACAGCACGCTCGACGAGGTCGTCGAGATCGAGTCGCTCGGCGCGATGGAGGTCTACGACATCCAGACGGAGTCGGGGGAGTACCTCTCCGGCAACCTCCGGGTGCACAACTGCTTCATCCTCGCCGTCGACGACTCGATGGACTCGATCCTCAACTGGTACAAGGAAGAGGGTCTGATCTTCAAGGGCGGCTCCGGTGCCGGGATCAACCTCTCCCGCATCCGTTCCAGCAAGGAGCTGCTGCGCTCGAGCGGCGGGACGGCGTCCGGCCCGGTGAGCTTCATGCGCGGCGCCGACGCGAGCGCGGGGACGATCAAGTCCGGGGGAGCGACCCGTCGCGCGGCGAAGATGGTCGTGCTGGACGTCGACCACCCCGACATCGAGGAGTTCATCGAGACCAAGGCGCGGGAGGAGGACAAGATCCGCGCCCTCCGCGACGCGGGCTTCGATATGGACCTCGGTGGCCGCGACATCACGAGCGTGCAGTACCAGAACGCCAACAACAGCGTTCGCGTCAGCGACGACTACATGCGTGCGGTCGAGGAGGGCGGCTCGTTCGACCTCACGGCCCGCATCGACGGCTCGACGGTCGAGACGGTCGACGCCAAGGAGCTCTTCGGCAAGATGGCACAGGCGGCGTGGGAGTGCGCCGACCCGGGCATCCAGTACGACGACACGATCAATGACTGGCACACCTGCCCGGAAAGCGGACGAATCACCGCAAGTAACCCCTGCTCGGAGTACGTTCACCTCGACAACTCCAGCTGCAATCTGGCGTCGCTGAACCTGCTGAAGTTCCTGCAGGACGACGGCAGCTTCGACGCGAAGACGTTCGCTAGGGCCACCGAGCTCATCATCACGGCAATGGACATCTCGATCTGCTTCGCGGACTTCCCGACCGAGGCGATCGGCGACACCACCCGCAAGTTCCGTCAGCTGGGCATCGGGTACGCCAACCTCGGCGCGCTGCTGATGGCGTCGGGACTGGCCTACGACTCGGACGGCGGCAGGGCGCTCGCCTCGTCGATCACCTCGCTGATGACCGGAGCGTCCTACAAGCGCTCGGCCGAGCTGGCCGGTGCGGTCGGTCCGTACGACGGCTTCGCGCAAAACGCCGAGGCGCACACCCGGGTGATGCGCAAGCACGCCGCTGGGAACGACGCGGTCCGGACGATCCACACGATGGACAAGGACGTGCATCGCGAAGCCACGAAGGCGTGGGAGGGCGTGCTGACCATCGGCGCCAAGAACGGCTGGCGCAACTCGCAGTCCAGCGTGATCGCGCCGACTGGCACCATATCCTTCATGCTCGACTGCGACACAACGGGTCTCGAGCCGGACTTCTCGCTGGTGAAGTTCAAGAAGCTCGTCGGTGGCGGCTCCATGCAGATCGTCAACCAGACCGTCCCGCGGGCGCTGCGAAGGTTCGGCTACGCCGAGGAGACCGTCGAGGCGATCATCGAGTACATCGCCGAGCACGGCCACGTGATCGATGCGCCCGGCCTCAAGCCCGAGCACTACGAGGTGTTCGACTGCGCGGTGGGGGAGCGGGCCATCAAGCCGATGGGTCACGTGCGGATGATGGCGGCCATCCAGCCCTTCATTTCCGGATCGCTCTCGAAGACCGTGAATCTGCCGTCGAGCGCAACGGTCGAGGAGGTCGCGGACGTCTACTTCCAGGGCTGGAAGCTCGGCCTGAAGGCGCTCGCCATCTACCGCGACAACTCGAAGGTCGGCCAGCCGCTGTCGGACGAGAAGGCCAAGAAGGCGGACGGCGGCGTCGAGACGGTGATCGAGTACCGGCCGACGCGTCGCCGGCTGCCCAAGAGCAGGTCGGGCCAGACGGTCTCGTTCGCGATCGGCGGCGCTGAGGGCTACCTGACGGCCAACTCATACCCGGACAACGGGTTGGGCGAGGTCTTCATCAAGATGAGCAAGCAGGGTTCGACGCTCGCCGGGGTGATGGACGCCTTCTCGGTCGCGATCTCCATCGCGCTGCAGTACGGCGTGCCGCTGGAGACGTACGTCTCGAAGTTCACCAACATGCGCTTCGATCCGGCGGGCATGACCGACGACCCGGACGTCCGGATGGCCCAGTCGATGATGGACTACATCTTCCGTCGGCTGGCGCTGGACTACCTGCCCTTCGAGACCCGCTCGTACATGGGGATCCACACGGCGGAGGAGCGGGCTCGCCAGCTCCAGACCGGCTCGTACCAGCCGGAGGCGCCCTCCGGCGAGGACGACGAGGCGGACCTCGAGGGGTACGCGCAGTCCGCTCCGGTCGCCGAGAAGCCCAAGGCGTCTGCGTCGGAGGTCTCGGAGTCGGGCGCCGGCGCGGCGTCGGCCAAGGCCGCTCCGGTCGAGGTGCACTCGTCGACCGAGCTGATGGAGACACTGCAGGGCAAGGCATCGGACGCCCCGATGTGCTTCACCTGCGGGACCAAGATGCGTCCGGCAGGCAGCTGCTACGTGTGCGAGGGCTGCGGAAGCACCAGCGGCTGCAGCTGACCACGAAAATGATCGCCCGAGGAGGCACGGCATGACCGTCACCGAGCAGTACACATCTCCCGCGTGGGCGGACGACCTCGGCGCCCACCTGAACCGGACGCCGGTCACCATCGCGGAGATCAGTCATCGGCTTGCCAGCGAGCACGAAGGAGTCAATGAAGCGGGCGTCGAGCGTGAGCTGCGAGCCCACGGCGACGTGTTCGAGACCGATGCCGGATGGGTCAGCCTGCTGGCAGCCGCAGACGGCACCGTGCTCACGCACGTCCTGGACGAGCACGAGCAGGAGCACGGCGTGCTCGTCGCCGACGGGGACCTCGACCTCTGGGCTCGGCTCGCGGACGAGGGACTGCCGTTGGCCACCGGGGGAGAGGTCCGCACCCGGTGGTCGGCAAGTACGGGTCCGTTGCCGACCGGCGCCAGCTCCGGGCTCGTCGGCCCGACCGGCTGGCTGGATGAGTACGAGCCCGGACAGCTTCTCGGGCTGCGGCTCCGAGCGGGCGCGCTGCACGTCGAGACTCTGCCGCTGGTGGACGCCGGAGAGGCCGAGGCGGCTCGTCTGACCAGGCTGTCCCGGCACTGCTGGGAGACCGCACACGCGGAGGTGGTGGCCTACGTCGCGGAGGAGTCGGACAGCTGCTGGGTGCCGTTGGACGACGTGGTCGCCACCCTCGTCGTCGCCGATCCCGACGTCTTCGCCGGCCCGCTGCCGCCGCTGGGCCTGATGCTGTTCGGGGGAGGGCTGCAGAGCGACCGTGGTTGGCTCGCGGTGCCCGGCGTGCCGGCGATGGCCGAGGTCGAGGACTTCGAGCCCGCCGAGATCGCCTCGCTCGTCGTCGCGCACGCGTTCCTGGCCCAGCTGCGAGAGGAGGACCCTGGCGATATCGAGGACCTGGAGCGACTCCTGACCGTCCTCGCCGTACCGGTGGCTGCGGATCGGTCAGCTGACCAGGTGGAGGCCGCTCCGCTGCCACAGGCGGCCGTGGACGCACTGCTCGACCTCGCGACCACGGATGCCGAACGAGGTCTCGCGCTGCTGCTGGCTGGTCGTTCCGCCGAGGGCAGCGGTGACCACGAGACCGCGGAACAGATGCTGGACGAGGCGTCCCGGCTGGTGCCAGGGTGCTGGCCGGTGGCCCTCGGTGCCGCGCAGTACGCGGCCGCCCGCGGTGACGTCGTCCGCACTGACGCGCTGCTGCGCAGCGCCGGCTGTCCGGACGACGACCCGTTGCGCCATGCCGTGAAGCCGCTCCTGAAGCGGCCGGACGGCGTGGTCTCACGCAACCGGCCGTGTCCCTGCGGTTCTGGCCGCAAGTACAAGGTGTGCTGTCTGCGCGACGTCGCCCACCCGCTTCCGGCTCGCGCTGAGCTGGCGTACGCCCGGCTGGTCGCCCACGGCCAGCAGAAGCCGCACATGGCCATGGAGATCGCCAGCTTCGTCCAGCTCGTCGAGCCTGCGGCGGTGCCGCTGGCTCTCGACCTGGCGTTGTTCGACGGGGACGTGGCCGAGGACTACCTCGCCTGCCGCGGCGACCTGCTGCCGGACGACGAGCACGCCCTGCTCGAGACGTGGCTGGACACACCGTTGGCGCCGTACGAGGTGCAGGCCGTCCAAGTTGGGCGCTCGGTGACGCTGCGCCCTCTGCTCGGCGGCGACCCCGTCGTCCTGCACGACCGCCTGTTCTCCACGTGTGTCGAGCCGCTCGACGTGCTGGTCGCTCGGCTGCTCTCCGACGGCGAGCGCCCCACGTTGCTGTCGCTGCCTACGCAGGTGCACCGGATGCGGCGGGCGCCGCTGCTGGCCTTGTTCGACGACGGGGAGTACGACCCGGACAGCCTCGCCATGTTCTTCGGTCCCCAGCGCCCACCGAAGCTGCGCAACCGAGACGGCGACGACCTGGTGTTCTGCGAGGCCATCTACGAGGTGCCCGACGACGAGGCCTGGGCCCGGTTGGGCGAGGTGCTCGAGGCGGACCCGGACGACGAGAACGTGCTGGTGCGCTTCGGTCGGGAGGTCACCGAGGACGAGTTCCTCAACTGCGGCTCGGTGACCCGCGACGGCCAGCGTTGGACGGTGGCCACGAACTCCGTCGAGCGGTTCGAGACGCTGCAGGCGCTCGTGCTCGATACCGCGCCGAACGCCGAGCCCGCGGTCGAGACGAGGCGGACCGGCGAAGAACTCTTGGCCGAGCACCGCACGGAGCGTCCGCAGGGTTCGTCGCGCGGTCCGTTCGGGCCGTCGGACGACGTCGACCTGCCGCCGGAGGAGCAGATCGCGTTCATGGACGAGTACATGCAGCGCTACGAGCGCGGCTGGGTCGACGAGGAGATCGGGGCACTGGGCGGCATCTCGCCCCGCGATGCCGTCGCACGCGGCGGGGAGACTCTGGCCAAGCTGGAGGCCATGCTCGACGACATGGAGTGGATGCACCGTCAGAACGGCGGCGGGATGGACGCGTCACGGATCCGTGCTCACCTCGGCCTGACCGCTACCCCGCGACCGGCGAGGTAGGTCCGGCCACTTGCCTGCGCTGGAGGATCTCAAGCCCGGCGCCCTGGTCGTCGGCGTGGACGGCGACGGCCCGGTCACCGTCGTCTCCACCCGCTTCCACGGCGCGGACGTCGTCACCCTCACCTACCGCACCGCGGAAGGTCAGGTGGCCGAGCGCCTCCTGATGCGCGAGGACGAGGCGAGCCTCTCCATCACCACCGGGGAGCGCACCTTCACCTTCGACGCGGACGGCGCCGAGTTCCGACTCGCCGCCGAGGCCAGGAGGATCCGCCTGGCCCACCTGTACGACCCGATGCTCGCCGTCCACTTGAGCCGGCTCGAGCCACTGCCCCACCAGATCGAGGCCGTCTACGGCCACCTCCTGCCGAGACAGCCGCTTCGGTTCCTGCTCGCCGACGACCCCGGTGCCGGCAAGACGATCATGGCCGGGCTCTACATCAAGGAGCTGATGCTGCGCGGCGACTTGGCCCGGTGCCTCGTGGTCGCGCCCGGTGGCCTGGTCACGCAGTGGCAGGACGAGCTGGCCGAGCGATTCGGCCTGGACTTCGAGATCGTCAGCCGCGACATGGTCGAGGGCAGCCGCACGGGCAACCCCTTCGCCGAGCGCAACCTGCTGATCGCCAGGCTCGACCATCTCGCCCGCAACGACGACCTGCAGGACCGTCTCGCGGACACCGACTGGGACCTTGTCGTCGTCGACGAGGCGCACCGGATGTCCGCCCACTACTACGGCGCGGAGGTCAAGGAGACCAAGCGCTTCCGGCTGGGACGACGGCTCGGCCACATCGCTCGCCATCTGCTGCTGATGACGGCCACCCCGCACGCCGGCAAGGACGAGGACTTCCACCTGTTCATGTCGCTGTTGGACGCCGACCGCTTCGAGGGCAAGCCCTCGGCGACCGTCAAGTCCGCCGACAGTGCCGATCTCATGCGGCGCATGGTCAAGGAGAAGCTGCTCACCTTCGAGGGCAAGCCACTGTTCCCCGAGCGCCGCGCGTACACCGTGCCCTACCCGCTCTCGCCCGACGAGGCCAGGCTCTACGAGCAGGTCACCGGCTACGTCACCCATGAGATGAACCGCGTCGACCGGATGCGCGCGACGGGCGAGGGGCGCCGCGGCAACCGAGTCGGCTTCGCCCTCACCATCCTCCAGCGCCGGCTGGCGTCCAGCCCCGCAGCCATCCACCGGTCCTTGATGCGACGACGCGAACGGCTCGAGGCCGAGCGCGAGGAGGCAGGCACGACCTCCCACGGCGGGGTGCTCGAGCCATCGCCGTCCGAGTCGCGCCTGGAGCAACAGCTGGACGCCGACGACGACAGCTTCGACGACTCCTACGACGACCTGGACGACGCCGAGCGCGAGGCATTGGACGACGAGCTCGTCGGCGGTGCCTCGACGGCCCGGTCGGTGGCCGAGCTCGATGTCGAGATCACGGCGCTGCTCCGGCTCGAAGCACTGGCCAAACGGATCCTGGACGACGGCAACGACCGCAAGTGGGCCGAGCTCTCCGCCCTGCTGGACGACCACCCGCTGATGCGCCACCCCGACGGCTCGCGGCGCAAGATCATCGTCTTCACCGAGCACCGCGACACCCTCGACTACCTCGTCAGGCGCCTGACCACGAGGCTCGGAAGAGCGGACGCGGTCGTCGCGATCCACGGCGGGACACCCCGCGAGGAGCGTCGCCGCATCCAGGAGACGTTCACCCAGGATCGCGACTGCGTCGTGCTGGTCGCCACGGACGCGGCCGGCGAGGGCATCAACCTCCAGCGCGCCCACCTGCTCGTCAACTACGACCTGCCGTGGAACCCGAACCGCATCGAGCAGCGGTTCGGCCGCGTGCACCGGATCGGGCAGACCGAGGTGTGCCACCTGTGGAACCTCGTCGCTGCCGAGACACGAGAGGGCCAGGTCTACACACGGCTGCTCGACAAGCTGGAGGAGCAGCGGTCGGCGCTGGGCGGCCAGGTCTTCGACGTCCTGGGTGAGGCGCTGCCCAGCCGCAACCTGCGCGAGCTGCTGATGGAGGCGATCCGCTACGGCGACCGGCCCGACGTCAAGGCCCGCCTCGACGAGGTGATCGACGCCAGCGTCGGCGTCGGCATGGCCGAGCTCGTGCGAGAGCACGCCCTGGCCACCGACGTCCTGACCGTCGACGACGTCGAGGCCATCCGCCGCAGGATGCAGGAGGCGGCCGCCAAGCGCCTCCAACCGCACCACGTCGCCGCGTTCTTCACGGCGGCGGTCGAGGCGCTCGGCGGCAGGGTCACCAGCAGAGAGCGCGACCGGTGGGAGGTGCACTACGTCCCCGGCGCCGTCCGGGCGGCCGGCCAGCACAAGGCCACGCGACTGCCGGTCCTGCGCCGCTACGAGCGGGTCTGCTTCGACAACGGCGACGTGACCGTGCCCGGGCGGCCGGTGGCCGAGATGGTCGCCCCCGGGCATCCCCTGCTCGACGGTCTGATCTCGGTGGTCGACGAGCGGTACGGGGCCACGCTCCGCCGGGGTGCGGTGCTCGTCGACGACGACGACCCCGGCGACGACCCGCGTCTCGTGGTCTCCGTCGAGCACGCCATCGTCGACGGCCGTCACGGCCCCGACGGGCGTCCGACCGTCGTCTCCCGCCGGGTCCAGCACGTGTCGATCGGGCCGGACGGCGACACGCGCGACGCGGGGGCGGCTCCCTACCTCGACTGCCGGCCGGCCACGGACGACGAGCAGCCCATGGTGTCCGGCATGCGGGACGCGGCCTGGTTGGCCGGGGACATCGAGGCGAGGGTGATCGAGGCCGCCGTTAGCGACATCGTCCCCGTGCACGTGGCCGAGGTCCGCGCGCGGGTCCACGTCACGGTCGGCAAGGTGCGGGCGGCCGTCCAGCAGCGGCTCACCCAGCAGATCGCCCACTGGGACGGGCGCGCGGCCCGGCTCCGGGAGCAGGCCGCCGCCGGACGCCAGCCTCGGATGAACCCGGACCGTGCCGAGCAGCGCGCCGACGACCTGCAGACCCGGCGCCAGGTCCGGATGGCCGAGCTCGACCGCCAGCAGAGGGTTCAACCACTACCGCCCGTCGTCACCGGGGGCATGCTGATCGTCCCTGCCGGACTGCTGGCGAGGCTGCAAGGCGAGGATCCTGGCCGCGTCGCCGACCACGCCCGCGAGACCGGCGAGGTGGACCGCCGCGCCGTGGCCGCCGTCCTCGCCGCCGAGCGCCGGCTCGGGCGTGAGCCGACCGAGATGCCCCACCACAACCCCGGCTACGACATCAGGTCCCTGACCGCCGACGGCCGGCTGCTGTTCGTCGAGGTCAAGGGGAGGATCGCCGGCGCAGAGACGGTCAGCGTCAGCCGACAACAGGTCCTGCACGGCCTCACCGCGCCGGACGACTTCGTCCTCGCGCTGGTCTCCGTGTCACCAGACGGCCCGGACCACGACGTGATTCGGTACGCGCGGCGCCCCTTCGAGGGGATGGGCATCGGCTTCGCGCAGTGCCGTGCCGTCTTCGACTGGGCGCCGCTGTGGGCTTCCGGCCACGCGCCGTCATGACCTGTGCCGTGTGCGAGAGTCTGGCGGCATGAGGCGCAAGCTGATCGAGGTGGCGCTGCCGCTGGAGGCGATCAACTCCGAGGCTGCCCGGGAGAAGTCGATCCGCCACGGGCACCCCTCGACGCTGCACCTGTGGTGGGCGCGTCGGCCGCTGGCCGCGTGCCGCGCCGTTCTCTTCGCCCAGCTCGTCGACGACCCCTCCTCTCGCCCGGAGGACTTCCCCACCGAGGAGGCACAGGACGCCGAGCGCCGGCGCCTGTTCGCGCTGATCGAGGACCTGGTCACGTGGGAGAACTCGACCAACGAAAAGGTCCTGGCCGCGGCTCGCGCCGAGATCGTCAAGTCGTGCGACGGGGCACCGCCACCGGTCCTCGACCCGTTCTGCGGCGGTGGGTCCATCCCCCTGGAGGCCCAGCGGCTCGGGCTGGAGGCACACGGCAGCGACCTCAACCCGGTCCCGGTGCTGATCACCAAGGCACTGATCGAGATCCCCCCGAAGTTCGCCGGGCGCCCGCCGGTGCACCCCGACGCCGAGCACCGGACCACGTGGAAGGGCGCCGAGGGCCTGGCCGAGGACGTCCGCCGCTACGGCGCGTGGATGCGCGACGAGGCCGAGCGCCGCATCGGTCACCTCTACCCCAAGGCACGGCTGGACGACGGCAGCGAGGCCACCGTGATCGCCTGGCTGTGGGCGCGGACCGTCACCTGCCCCAACCCGGCCTGCGGCGCGACGATGCCGCTGGCCCGCTCGTTCTGGCTCGGCAAGAAGAAGGGCCGCGAGACGTGGGTTCGGCCGGTCGTGGAGGGCAAGGGCGTGCGATTCGAGATCGGTCGCGGCCCGCAGGGGCCTGCGCGGGAGGGGACGGTCGGGCGCGCCGGTGCGGTGTGTTTGGTGTGCGAGCAGCCGGTGCCGCTGACCCACATCCGCACCGAGGGCAAGGCCAAGCGGATGGGCGCCCAGCTGATGGCGATCGTCGCCGAGGGCCACCGCCAGCGGATCTACCTCGCGCCGACGGACGAGCACGCGAAGGCCGCCGACGTGCCGGTCCCGGACGACGTCCCCGAGACCGAGCTGGCGCACGACCCTCGGGCGATCACGGCACCGAACTACGGCATGACCCGGCACGCGGACCTCTTCACTCCGCGCCAGCTCACCGCCCTCACCACGTTCTCCGATCTCGTCACCGAGGCCCGCGCCAGGGTTGCCCACGACTCCGACCTCGCCTACGCCGACGCGGTCGCCACCTACCTTGCGTTCGCGATGAGCCGCATGACGGATCAGGTCAACGCGCTCTCTCGCTGGTCAACGACCCGAGACCAGGCCGTTGGACTGTTCTCGCGCCAGGCAATCCCGATGCTCTGGGAGTATGCCGAGGTGAGTGCCCTTGGCGGAGCGGCAGGCGACTTGGCGGTATCCGTGCGAAGTGTTGCGAAGGTTCTGAACATGCTGGGGGGAGCCGGTGGAACGGTCGTACAACGCGATGCCCGGCACTCGGCAGAGCGGTCCGTCGTCATTTCCACTGATCCGCCGTACTACGACAACGTGCCATACGCGGCGCTGGCGGACTTCTTCTACGTCTGGCTCCGCCGTTCGCTGCGCGACGTTCATCCTGATCTGCTCGGAACGATGCTGACGCCGAAGGACTCTGAGCTCGTTGCCGACCCATACCGCTTCGGGTCGAAGGAGAAAGCGGAGCAAGCTTTCGAGGAGGGCTTCGTCGAAACCTTCGCCTCACTGCGCGCGACTCATCCCACCGACTTCCCGATGACGGTCTACTACGCCTTCAAGCAAACTGAGGGTGCTGCCGGAGGCGTTTCCTCCACCGGGTGGGAGACGATGCTGCAGGGCATGATCCAGGCCGGGCTCAGTATCACGGCCACGTGGCCGATGCGCACCGAGCGTGGGGGCCGGATGCGCAACACGGACTCCAACGCGCTGGCTTCGTCGATCGTGCTGGCGTGCCGACCGCGGCCCGAGAACGCGGGTGTCACCGACCGGCGAGGGTTCCTGGTCGCGCTGCGGGCCGAGCTGCCCCGCGCGCTGCGCGACCTGCAGCAGGGCCTAATCGCACCGGTCGACCTGGCGCAGGCGGCGATCGGGCCGGGGATGGCGGTGTTCTCCCGCTACGCCAAGGTGATCGAGTCGGACGGCCAGTCGATGCGGGTCCGCACCGCCCTGGAGCTGATCAACGCCGAGCTCGACCACGTTCTGGCCGAGCAGGAGGGCGAGTTCGACGCCGACACGCGGTGGGCGATCACCTGGTTCGAGGAGAACGGCTTCGACGAGGGCAGCTTCGGCCGCGCCGACGACCTCTCCAAGGCGAAGAACACCGCGGTGCAGGGTCTGGTCGAGGCCGGCATCGTCCGGTCCGGCCGAGGCAGGGTCGCGCTGCTCACCCGGGAACAGATGCCGGACCACTGGGACCCGGCCACCGACACGCGCACCCCCGTGTGGGAGGTCACCCAGCACCTGATCAAGGCCCTGGAGGGCCACGGCGAGTCCGCCGCCGCCGAACTGCTCAACCAGGTGGGAGCCGGGGCCGACCCCGCGCGTGACCTCGCCTACCGGCTCTACAGCATCTGCGAGCGCAAGAAGTGGGCCAAGCAGGCCCTCGCCTTCAACGGCCTGGTCACGTCGTGGACCGAGATCGCCCGCCTCGCCGGCCAGGCACCTACCCCCGCACAAGCCGTTCAGGAGACCCTGGTCTGATGACGCAGCAGTTCGACTACCGACTGAACCCGCCCGACGAGGAGCACGCCCCCCGCCGCCGGGTCACTCTCGACGAGCTTCATCAGCGCAGAGACGAGATCCTCGCGATCGGCCGGCGATACGGCGTGAGCAACATTCGTGTTTTCGGTTCGGTGGCCCGTGGCGAAGCCGACGAGCGCAGCGACCTCGACCTGCTCTCCGATGTCGCCCCCGGCTACTCCCTGTGGGACCTGACCGAGTTCGCGCTGGACGTGGAGGAGCTTCTCGAGGTGTTCACCCAGGTGGTGACGGTCCCCGGGCTGAAGGCGCGGATCAAGGACCGTGTGCTTGCCGAGGCGATTCCGCTGTGAGGGATGACCGTGAGCGGTTGATGGACATCATCGAGTCGGCGAGCCGAGTCGCGACGATCGTGGCGAGCGGGAGGGCGCGATACGACGACGAGCCCATCCTCCAGGACGCACTGATCCGCCGAGTGGAGATCATCGGCGAGGCCGCGGCTCGCCTCAGCGACGAGTTCAAGGCTCTGCACCCCCAGGTTCCGTGGCGGAGGGCCGTAGCCATGCGCAATCGGACGGCACACGGCTACTTCGACATCGACCTCGACCTGGTCTGGGAGGTCGCAGACAAGGACGTCCCCGGCCTCGCGAGCCACGTGCAGCAGATCCTGGACGAGACGAGCTGACGGGGGAGTCACCACCAGATGGCACCGAGCAACAGGGACCGGGTCGGCAAGGGTCTGGAGCTGCTGGCCGAGGGGTTGCGGCCCTTCGTCGAGCAGCAGGTCGGCTCCACCGCGGGTAGCGACGACTGGTTCACCACCTACAACGCGCACACGGGCCGCGCTGGTCAGCAGCAGAGCCTTGACGACCCGCACGTGCTGCTCAACGTGATCGAGCACTTCTGGCAGCCCGTCTTCGGCCGGACCCTCGGGCGCAGTGACCGAAGCATGGTCTTCCTGGTCCGCGACGCCCGCAACCGCTTCGCGCACAACGAGAAGTTCAGCCAGGACGAGGCGTACCGCACGCTCGACGGCATCGAGGTGCTGCTCCGCGCCGCGTCGGCCAGCGAGCAGGAGGCGCAGGCCCGCGACCTCAAGGACGAGATGATGCGCGCCCGCTACGCCGAGCAGGAGCGCCGCGGCGCGGCTGCCGAGAGAAGCGCCATCACCAGCGCCCCGAGCGCCGGGCTCCCCAGCTGGCGTGACGTCGTCCAGCCCCACCACGACGTCGCGACCGGGACGTTCCAGCAGGCCGAGTTCGCCGCCGACCTCGCCCAGGTGCACCGGGGCGAGGGGGCCGCGGAGTACCTGCAGCCTGCCGAGTTCTTCCGCCGCACCTACCTGACCCAGGGCTTGCGAGACCTGCTCACCCAGGCGGTGCAACGGGTCGGCGGCACCGGCGGCCAGCCGGTGATCGACCTGCAGACCACGTTCGGCGGCGGCAAGACACACTCACTGCTGGCCCTGTACCACCTCTTCTCCGGAACGGACCTCGCCGAGCTGCCGGCCGACGTCCAAGCCCTCGCCGGTGACGTCGAGGCGCTGCCCGCCGTCCGCCGCGCGGTGCTGGTGGGGACGTCCCTGTCTCCGGGGCGCCCCGAGGTCAAGGGCGACGGCACCACCCCGAAGACGCTGTGGGGAGAGCTCGCCTGGCAGCTTGGTGGCGCCGAGGCCTATGCCTTGCTCGCGGAGGCCGACGAGTCGAGCACGAGCCCGGGCGACGCGCTCACCCAGGTCTTCCGGATGTGCTCCCCGTGTCTTGTGCTCATCGACGAGTGGGTGGCGTACGCCCGGCAGCTGTACTCCCGCGACGACCTGCCCGGTGGTTCGTTCGACACGCACTTCACGTTCGCGCAGACGCTCACCGAGGCCGCACGTGCCGTGCCGGGTGCGCTCGTGGTCGTGAGCATCCCGGCATCCGAGGGGCGCAGCGCCGCCGAGGAGGACGACCACTCCTCCGATGTCGAGGTCGGGGGCCTCGGCGGGCGGGAGGCGCTGCGGCGGCTCAAGTCCGTGATCGGTCGGATGGAGTCGGCGTGGCGCCCGGCGAGCCCGGAGGAGAGCTTCGAGATCGTGCGGCGCCGCCTGTTCGAGCCGATGACTGCCGAAGGCGAAGCGGCGCGCTCGCAGGTGGCGCAGGCGCTGGCGAACCTCTATCGGTCGAACGCGGCCGACTTCCCGGCTGACTCGCGCCAGCCGGGCTACATCGAGCGACTGGAGGCGGCCTACCCGATCCACCCGGAGCTGTTCGACCGGCTCTACAACGACTGGTCGACCCTCGAACGCTTCCAGCGGACCCGTGGCGTGCTGCGGCTGATGGCGGCCGTCGTTCACGCCCTGTGGGTGCGCAACGACCAGGCGCCGGTCATCCTGCCTGCGAGCGTGCCCCTGGACGACACCGTGGTGCGGACCGAGCTGGTCCGGCACCTCGACGACAACTGGGCTCCGATCCTCGACCAGGACGTCGACGGCCCGTCGTCGCTGCCGGCTCGGCTGGACCTCGAGGTCCCGACCCTGGGTCGCTACCTCGCCGCGAGGCGCGTGGCTCGCACGGTGTTCCTCGGCTCCGCACCGACGCTGCGCTCGGCCAACCGGGGTGTCGAGGCGGCGCGGGTGCGGCTGGGCTGTGCGCTGCCGGGGGAGTCGGTGGCAACGTTCGGCGACGCGCTGAACCGTCTGAGCGGTCGGTCGACGTACCTGTACTCGGCATCCGGGCGGTACTGGTACGGGACTCAGCCAGGGGTGACGCGGCTCGCGGCCGAGCGGTGCGAGCGGCTGCTCAGCCAAGCGCGGGACGACGTCCACGCCGAGATCGAGAAGCGGCTGAAGGCAGAGCACGACCGTGGGGACTTCGCCGGCGTCCACGTCGCGCCGGCGTCCAGCTCGGACGTGCCGGACGACCCCGAGGTGCGACTCGTCGTCCTCGGGCCGTCCACCCCGCACATCGCCAAGTCGGAACAGACCGCGGCGCGCGCGGCGGCCCAGGAGATCTACGAGCGTCGCGGGAGCAGCGCGCGCGAGCGACGGAACATGGTGCTCTTCCTCGCGGCGGACCATCGCCGGATCGAGGAGCTCGACTCCGCGATGGCCGAGCACCTCGCGTGGGCGTCGATCGACGAGGAGGCGGGTGACGATCGGCTGGATCTCGACGCGCAGCAGCGACGACAGGCGGCGAGCAAGCGCAAGGAGAGCAACGACGCCGTAAAGCTGCGACTCGCCGAGACCTACGTGTGGGCGCTGGTCCCGTCGCAGCCCGACCCGCAGGGACCAGTCGTCTGGGAGGAGATGCCCATCACCGGGCAGGGCGGGCTGTTCGCGCGGGCGTCGCGCAAGCTGGTCTCGGACGGCGTCCTCTACACGACGTTCGCCCCAGCACTGCTGCGGATGCAGCTCGACGGGGTGCTGGCATCGCTGTGGGTTGACGGCCATGTGGAGGCCCGCGTGGTGTGGGACCACTTCACGCGGTACCCGTATCTGCCCCGATTGGTCTCTCAGGCCGTGCTTCTGGACTGCGCGACACGTGGGCCCTCGGTCACCACATGGCAGGACGACGCCTTCGCTCTTGCCGACGCGGTCGCGGACGGCCGGTTCGCCGGGCTGGTCGCCGGTGAGGCCGCTCTGCCGGCTGCTGCCGGGACGCTGCTGGTACGCCCCGAGGTGGCCGTGGCGCAGCAAGACGTCGCCGATCCGGTGGTGCCGCCAGATGAGGATGACGAGGACGGGAAAGCCCTGGCGCCTGGCCCTCGGCCTGTCGTGCCGTCCTCGGAGCGAGCGCCCACGCGGTACACCGGGGCGGTCGCCCTCGAACCAGACCGGGCGGTGCGCGACTTCAGCACCGTCGTCAGCGAGGTCGTCGCGCACATGGAAGGACAGGTAGGCGCCCGCGTTCAGATCACCGTGGAGGTGGCCGCCGAACGTGACGAAGGCTTCCCGTCGGGGGTCGTGCGTACGGTGTCCGAGAACGCACGCGTGTTGAAGTTCACCGTTAACGAGTTCGAGGGGGAGTAGCCATGGCGGTGACGACGTCATCGCTCGAGATCGGTGCTTGATTCACTGGACAAGGGTTACGCGTCGGGCTCGTTGCTGCTCTGCCAGACGGACGAGACGCCGCAGACCCGCACGCTGGAGACGAACGCACTGGAAGGACGCGCTGGACCGGGAGCACACGACGCCCGACCGCTGTCAGATCTTCCGAAGGTCGAGTCCTCGGCCTTGCCTGCCGATCGGGTCGCCTGCGAACTCAGGGCCGGGTGCCGCTCCCCTCGCTGCCGGGCGCGCCCATTCGGGCGTACAGAGGTCGGAGGTGACTGGCGAGCCCCTCACCACCGAGCACGGCACCCGGAACGGGCAGCTGGCGCAGTAGCAGATCGGCAGGCAGCTCCGGGTGGGTCGGCAGCTCGGGCACCATCACGGACTCCCAGAAACCGAAGGCGGCACCGGGCGGGAACCCGGCGCCCGCTGGCACCTCGTCGCCCGACGCCCCGTCGCCCGACGCCCCGTCGTCCAGAGCCATCGCCGAACCCACCCCGCGGCGGGGGGCGGAGGCGGCACCGGTGGCGTCCTCGGTTCCGGACGGCGCGGCGCCGCGCAGCTCGCGCAGCCGGGTCAGCAGGGGCTGCCGCTCGCGTCCCCGCCAGGCCAGGATCCGGAAGGGGTCCTCGTCGAAGCTCTCGGCGAGCAGGTAGAAGGTGGCGGCGAGGTGCTTGCACGGCACTGCCTGATCAGGGCAGGAGCAGGTCATCGCCAGGTCCGAGGCCCGCTGCGGGAACAACGGCGCGCCTGCGGTGGCGAACACCTCCTCGAGCTCGGCAGGCAGCTCCCCGGCGAGCAGCCGTGCGCTGTGGATCGCCTGCTCGGCGAGCGTGACCTCGACCTTGGCCCACACCAGCTCGGAGAACGGAGCGAGCCCGACGGTGACCCGGTACGGGGTACGCCGGGAGCCCTGTACGGTCGCCCGCACCTGGCCCGATGCCACCTCCAAGGAGACGACCTGCCCGCGGCGGGCGTAGTTCCGGCCGCGGGTCAGCCGGGTGCCGAGCGCGAACGACTCCAGCACCTGGACGAAGCGTCGGGACCACCACTGCTCGCCGATGTCGCCGCGGGTGCTGCGAGCCACCACGCCGCCCTGTACCCGTCGCGGCGCGGCCGGCGGCGGGAACCCGGACCATCGCGAGGGAGTCATTCGACCACCGACCCGGCGTCCAGCGTGAGCAGCTCACGTAGCGCCGTGGTGGACAGCTCGGTCAGCCAACCCTCCCCGCTGCCGACGATGCTGGCGGCGAGCCCACGCTTGTCCCGGATCATCGCACTGATCTTCTCCTCAAGGGTCCCGGCGCAGACCAGCTTGCGGACCTGCACTGCCCGGGTCTGACCGATCCGGAACGCCCGGTCGGTGGCCTGGTCCTCCACGGCCGGGTTCCACCACCGGTCGACATGGAAGACGTGGTTGGCCGCGGTCAGGGTCAGCCCGGTGCCGCCGGCCTTGAGCGAGAGCACGAACACCGACGGTCCGCCACGGTCGCCGTCCTGGAAGCGGGACACCATCGTGTCCCGGTCCGCCTTCGCGACGCCACCGTGCAGGAAGGCCACCTCGCGGCCGAACCTCGACGACAGGTGGGAGCGCAGCATGTCACCGAACTCGGCGTACTGGGTGAATAGCAACGCCTTCTCTCCCGACGCCAGAACCTCCTCCAGCGTCTCCTCCAACCTGGCCAGCTTGCCGGAGCGGCCAGCCACACGGCTGCCGTCGCGCAGGAACTGCGCCGGGTGGTTGCAGACCTGCTTGAGCTTGGTCATCGTCGCCAGCACCAGGCCGCGGCGCTCGATCCCGGACGTCGTCGCGATCCGGTCCAGCATGTCGGCGACCACCGCCTGGTACAGCGCGGCCTGCTCGCCGGTCAAGGAGCAGACGACGTCCATCTCCAGCTTCTCGGGCAGGTCGCTGATGATCGAGGAGTCGGTCTTGAGGCGGCGAAGCATGAACGGCTGGGTGATCGCCCGGAGCCGCTGTCCGGCCTCGTCGTCCCCATGACGCTCCACCGGCGTCGCGAAGCGCGCCTTGAACTCGGCGGCGCTGCCCAGCAGCCCGGGGTTGGCGAACTCCATCAGCGACCACAGGTCGGCCAGCCGGTTCTCCACCGGGGTGCCGGTGACGGCGATCCGCCGCACTGCCGGGACGGACCGTGCCGCGGCGGCTGCCTTCGTCGCCGCGTTCTTGATCGCCTGCGCCTCGTCGAGCACCACCCGGCGCCAGGGCACCTTGCGCAGCGCGGCGGCGTCCCGCGCCAGCAGCGAGTAGGTGGTCACGACCAGGTCCGAGGCAGTCACCGCCCCCTCGAACGCCTTGCCGCGTGGGCGCTCCTTGCCGTGGTGCACATGCACCCGCAGCTCAGGCGTGAAACGTGCCGCCTCTCGCTGCCAGTTGCCGACCAGCGACATCGGGCACACCAGCAGGGTCGGCCCCGACCCCGGCGCCTCGGCGTCCCCGGCGAGAAGGGCCAGCAGCTGCACCGTCTTGCCCAGCCCCATGTCGTCCGCCAGCAGGCCGCCCATCCCCACCGACTCCAGGAACGACAGCCACGACAGCCCCCGCTCCTGGTAAGGCCGCAGGGTCCCCATGAACCCTGGCGGCGAGGGAACGGGCTCGAGCCGGCGCTCGGCGTCCGGGGACAGCAGGTCAGCCAGCCAGCCGTCGGCGTCGACGCCCAGCACGGGCAGCCCGGCGGGGCCGTCGTCCGGGGACCCCAGCGCGTGCAGCACCGCACCGACCGTCGTCTGCCGGTCGCGCCTGCCGCGTCTGGACAGGAAGCTGCGCGCCCGGGCCAGCCGGTCGGCGTCCACCTGCATCCACTGGCCCCGGATCCGCACGAGCGGCTGGTGCGCGTCGACGAGGTCGGCGACCTCCTGCTCGGACAGCGTGTGCTCGCCGACAGCGAGCTGCCAGTCGAACTCGATGAGGCCCTCCTGGCCGATCCGGGCCTTGCCGACACTGGCGCCCGGCTGGCTCGGCGTCGACGCCTGCAGCCGGGCGCCGAGCCGCATCGACGGTTTCGTCCACCACCCGGGCAGGATCACCCCGAAGCCCGCAGCGACAAGCAGCGGCGCCGCGTCGGCGAGGAAGGCGTGCGCCCCACCGGTGTCCAGGGTGAGGGACGCGGGCCGGGCCGTGCGCAGCGACGGCTCGATCGCCGGGTAGAGCCGGACGACGCGGCCGAGCTCGGCCAGCAGCGTCTCCTGCGGATCAACCACGTGGCGCGCCAGCGCCCGGATCCCGCCGCTCGCCCGCCACACCCGGTCGGCGCCGACGACCAGGCTGGGCTCGTCCACCGCCTGCAGCGCGTACTCCAGCGTCCAGGCCGTCGCATCCGGCGCTGGCTCGGCATCGGATCCCGGCGTCGAGCCGGCGCCGGTCTCGGCGGGCGCGTCGAGCTCCAGGGGCTCGACCAGGCGCAGGCAGGCTCGTACCGGGCCGCCGCGCACCGCCTCGGACTGCCAGTCCGTCAGCGCGGCCTCCAGGGAGGCCAGCTGGTCAGGCGGTGCTGGGAACGTCCGGCCCGGTCCCAGCAGGGCCGCCCGCCAGGCGGCCGCCGCTGCCCGCACCCTGGTGCCGCCGCGTGCCGGCCGCGTGCCGCCGAGGGTCGCGCGCACCGCTGCGTCGACCAGCGCGTCCACGCCCGCCGCCACCCGTCTGCCGGGGCTCGGCCGCTCGGCGTCGTCGGACACCTCGCAGGACGACGCGCCCGGCAGGGCAGCGACCGCGGCGCGCAGCCACGCGGCGTCCGTACCGGTCACCAGCGGGCGCCACAGGGCTACGCCGCGCCCCGGGCCCGCCGTCCGTACCGTGGGCAACACCCGGCCTCGGGACGCCAGGTCGAGGGCGAAGTCGCACAGGGAGCGCAGCACGCGCAGGTCCGCGCCGGACGAGGGGACGTCGACATCGTCGGCTCCGGGCCTGGCCTCGGTCGCCGCCACCCGCGGGCGCAGCAGGTTCAGCGCGGCGTCGGGGTCCAGGACGACGGTCGGTACCCGCCACTGCGCCACGGTGACGGTGCTACCGGCACCGAGCACGTCGTCCGGCACGCTGTCCTCCACGCCGGCGGCCAGGGAGGAGCGGGCAAGCGACAGCTCCGGGGACCGCACTGGCCCCCGACCGGCGGTCGGCAGCGCCACCACCGCGGCGCTGTGCTCGACGTGACCCGTCGGCAGAGACGTCAGGTCGAGAACCTGCGCCAGGTCGGGTGCCGGCAGCGCGAACGGATGGTCCAGCGTCTTCGGCCGGCGTCCGCGCCTGGGCGGGTGCTCGGCCGGAGCAGCGGAGTCCTCGGCCCACAGCACCAGGGCGCCGTCCGTGCCGCGGGACGGCGACCACCAGCCGTGAACCGCGATCACCGGCGCATCCGGGGCTGAAGGCAAGGCGGGGTCAGGGCCGCCTCCCTCCTGGTGCCTCAACTCTCGGCCTCGGACTCCGGCCGGTGCCGAGGCGCCGCTCAGGATAGTGGGGCGCCTCGCCTCACTCGCGACAGGGATGGGGCAGTGGCTCCCGCAGCACCGACCGGGTGACGACGCCGCACCAGTACCCCGAGGCAGGGATCCTCGCCTACCGGGTGGTGGGCGGCGCGGACTCCCCGGAGGCCGTCCCCCTCTCGAGGCAGCAGCTGCTCAGCTGACTCTCCGGCGCACTGGAGGGCTGTCGGCGCTGCCTCGTACAGTGCGCGGGATGTCGACGCGGAGGCGGTGAGGCGTGCTGCACCTACATCGCTGCGAGCGAGCCGACGCGCTCACCGGCCCGCTCGCCGACCTCCTGGGCGAGCCCCCGAACGACCCGTTCACCTCGGACGTCGTCGCCGTCCCCACTCGCGGTGTCGAGCGCTGGCTCGCTCAACGGCTGTCGCACCGTCTCGGCAAGGGCACTGACGGTGAGGGTGGCGTCTGCGCCAACATCGACTTCCCCTCGCCCGCGGCGCTCGTCGGCGACGTCCTGGCGACCGTGCTCGGCACCGGGCCCGACGACGACCCCTGGCAGGTCGACCGGCTCGCCTGGCAGCTGCTCGAGGTCGTCGACGACTGCGCCGGTGAGCCCTGGTGCTCCGCCCTCGGCCGCCACCTCGGGGTCGCGGACGACGACAGCTCCCACCGCCGCACCCGCCGCCTCACCGTCGCCCGGCACCTCGCGTCCCTCTTCACCTCCTACGGCGCACAGAGGCCGCAGCTGGTCCGGGCGTGGGCACGCGGCGATGACAGAGACGGCGCCGGCGGCCCCGTCCCGCCCGACCTCGCCTGGCAACCCGAGCTCTGGCGCCGGGTCCGTGACGCAATCGGTGCGCCCAGCCCAGCGGAACGGCTAGACGACGCCCTCCGCCTCCTTCACGACGACCCCGCCGCGGTCGCCCTGCCCGCGCGGCTCAACGTTTTCGGTCCCACTCGGATGCCGGAGGAGCACCTGCAGGTGCTCGCCGCGCTCGCGCTCCACCGCGACGTGCACCTCTGGCTGCTGCATCCCTCGCCGGCGCTGTGGCAACGCACCCCGACTAGCGCCGGGACCGCCCGCCGCGCCGACCACCCGAGCCCGGCCCATCACCCCCTGCTCGCGTCGATGGCGCGCGACACAAGCGAGCTGCAGGCGCGGCTGGCGGCGCTCGGTGTCGAGGCGACGGACACCCACCACCC
>Ga0209587_1000327_pt1 | contig 23150 bp, 19 predicted proteins | sample NGEPerD_2_FD_184512 | JGI IMG/M metagenome (GOLD analysis project Ga0209587, IMG submission 184512) | Arctic peat soil microbial communities from the Barrow Environmental Observatory site, Barrow, Alaska, USA - NGEE PermafrostL1-D... | ecosystem: Environmental > Terrestrial > Soil > Wetlands >... | reverse complement strand
TAATGCATCCCACCGTCGAAGAGTTATCAGCGTTACACCTAATCGTTGAGCTGCTTCACTTATATCAATCAAATTAACCACCACTCGTATTCACCTCTACTATATTATAGCACAAACAACACTAATTTAATAGTATAAATGATTACCTTTGAGGATATTTGTATAACTATCTAGCAACTGTTGCAACCTCCTCGTAATACCACTCACGATGAACTCTAACAGGTGTGGTCAAGCATTAGCTCTTAATTATTTCTATTACGTGCTGGGCGACCTGCTCGTCCATAACCCCTATTTCCTGTATTAGATTCCATGGCACGAACCTATGCGCTAAAAACTCCGCCTGCCTTCTTCTGGTCCTATCTGGATCTTGAGACGTATCATTCCAGTACCTTGATTTCATAATTTCCCAGTCTATTTCGTCTAGGTGGTCAAAGTTATTAAAGAAACTCGAAAACATCATTACAGCATGACCATCCGTAAACAACCAATCTGTACCGCATTTGTCTACCTCTTGTGCTAAACTTACCAAGTGAACAACTGGCCTTTGCCCTCCCTCATATCCCGCTACGTTTCCCTTATTAATTGCGTAAAGCATAGGTGACCTAGGAGCAAAGTAGAACGGAATATAGTCATGCAAAGTTCCACCAGGCCTGTACGGAACATGATGTGAGGCTCTACGACCTTGAATAGTAGCATGAGCCATATTTGTGTAAGCTATACCTCTTTGTTCTGTCTCATTGTACGAATATAGCCCACCAGCTGTTAATATAGGACTCAAATTCTTTAAATTTGTTATATGATAAATAGGCGTGGGATTTGGTGCTAACATTTCGTTATTTCTCCTTATTAACATATGAGGCCCACGTTTGTGGCTATTGAGAAATGCAGGCTTTCGAGAGCGTACGTATGTTCTAATATATCTATTATCACATAAATTTAAATACATTTCAACTAGTAATTTGACATAGGTAACTTGCGTACACCGCTCGCTTTTGTAAGCGCATGTTCTGCTCTGTGAGCGATAGAACGAATTTTGAACGTTCAGCTAAGCATCCGGTTCTAGAACTGTAGCTCGCAGCTCAGCACCGATTAAGATGTGCCCAATGCTTAGAGTGCATGTCCTAGTTTGGCACGGCGACCGCATGGCCGAGGACGTGTCTCGCGACCCTTCCGCTTCCATCACACGTCGGACAAGGCGAGGTATAACGCACCGCCAACGTCTGACCAACTTTCTTGCGGGTCATTTCCACAAGCCCCAGTTGGGTCAACCCTAAAACTTGGGACTTGGTCTTATCCCGTTCGCAGGCCTTCTCTAGCACTTCGATCACCTGCTGCTGATCTTCTTTGGAGGTCATATCGATAAAGTCGATGATAATAATCCCACCGAGGTTTCTCAGCCGCAACTGGCGGGCAATCTCCCCTGCGGCTTCAAGGTTCGTATGGAGCACTGTTTCCTCTAAGGACTGTTTCCCGACATATTTTCCGGTATTCACGTCAATCACAATTAAGGCTTCCGTTTGTTGAATTATCAGATAGCCACCGCTCTTTAACCAGACTTTAGGACGCAGGGTTTTATGAATTTCGACATCGACACCATACCGAGCAAAGAGATCCTCTCCGGTAATAACGTGTATGTGTTTAGCCGCTGGGTGTTCGATATTTTGGAGAGCTTTTCTTAAAATGATAGCAATTGCATCCTGATCGACGATGATTTTTTCCACGTCGTGATCAATCCAATCGCGGATCAGTCGGGAAATCAAATCAACATCTTTATGTACAAGGCCAGGCACAGAAACATGCGGAATTTTCGGTTGCAAGGCTCGCCAAATCTCCACGAGCTGGGCTATATCTTCTGCGATTTCTTCCCCGTCGATCCCTTCAGCTAAGGTACGAATAATCACACCCATGCCCTCAGGCTTGGCTTGATCCGCCAGGTCCCGCAGACGCGTTCGTTCCTGGTTCGCTTGAATCTTCCGGCTGACACCGATATAACTCACCTGAGGAAGCAGCACGACATACCGACCGGGCAGGGTTAGGTTGACGCTAATCCGCGCCCCCTTCGTGCCTACTGGCTCTTTCGTAATCTGAACTAAAAGCTCTTGACGAGGGTGTAGGATGTGCTCGATCCGTTCAGAAATAGCCGGAGAAACCTTTTCCTCTTCCTCAAAACGTGTCGGGACAGCATCGCCGACATAGAGAAACGCGTTTTTATCCAGTCCGATATCGACAAACGCGGCCTGCATACCAGGGAGAACGTTCTCCACTCGCCCCCGATAGATATTTCCCACCAAATGGGAGGAGCTGCCTTCTTCCTCGAACACGTCCATCAAATCGCCTTGTTCAAAGACGGCTGCACGGAGGGTTTGGGCATGGGATTGGCTTTGGAGGACGATTTCCTTAGATGCGCTTTCATGCTTCATGTGGGTTGATACACCTCCTTTGCGTTAGCGAACTTACGTTACAACGCTTGCTTTTTTGCTCTCGCAGATCAAACTAAGACTCAAGAGCCTTCTTGCAAGAGGGCGGGGTGCCCGACATAAGCGCCGTCCTTGGCGCTATGTCGGCAGCGCACGTCCTTGTGCGCTGCCCCGCCGTATGAAAGCGCTCTTGAGTCAAGTTTGATTACTGCTCGATCAAAGAGCTGCGCTTTTGTAACGCAAGTTCTGCTCTGTGAGCTTAGAACGAATATCTGACATTCTTACAAACATCCGGACTCAAAACCGCCGCTCCAGCTCAGTATATATGTAGCTGTGATGCATGCTTAGAAAGCATGTCCACTGCGAAGCGTCATCAAATCAACACCAACAAGGACAATCTCCAACGCCCAGGCAAGCAGCCAATCCCAGAACTGCGCATCAAGCCCAGCACCGACTCAGAGGTGCCACATGCTTAGAAAGCATGTCCACGGCGTCCTAGCCCAGCTACCGTTCCTAGCCCAGCGTCCGTTCCCAGCCCGGAGGCGCCGCTCAGCTTCGAAGCAGAGAGGTGCGATTTGCCCTTTCACTCCCAGAGCGAGGGTCACGATCACACGGCGAGAAACCTATGCGGTCGTCGTAGCCAAACTCGGCTTTAAACCCGCTTTCATCAGCAGGGCGGGAAACAAGGACGTTTCCCGCCGGCAACCGGCCAAGGATGGCCGATTTGCCGGGAACCCTGCCCGCTTGCATCAAGGGTTTAAAGCCCTAGGTTTGGCACGGCGAACGCATGGTTGAACAAGTGTGAGCGTGACCCTCGCTCCCCCCAGAATAGGCAAATCGCACCTCGAGCTCTAAAGCTCAGCAAGCTGCACAAACCCATCGTGCTCGAGCGGCGAGCTATTCTCCCCCTGGTAACTCACATGCACACCCGTCCGTCTGATATGAAGCTCCTCCATATCCAGCGGTAAATTCTCAAGCTCCCTGAGGCTGGCGAGCACTTCCTCCGGACGAACACTCCCGGCGTTACCCATCTCGACTTCCAGCTCAAAGATGATCTCATCGCCATGGATTTCCCCTTCTAGGCGCTTAACCCACGGCCGGATATCCTTGTCCGTTGGCCCTTTCTTCGTAAAGCGTGAATAGATCACCTGCTCCCGAGCGAGCCAATCCGCTACTGCCTCTTGTAAACGTTCGGGCAAAATCGGCAAAGCCATCAAAATACGGATCCTGTAGCTCGCTGCATTAAGAACTGCCATCAAGGGTTTAGCTCCTTGATTAAGGGCACGTCCTTGCAGCAGCCGGATTCCAGGTGGCAATTGCTCCTGAATGCGCCCGAGCACGTCTCCTAAATCCAGTTCGCGTTGGATATCGATATCCACGTACTCCCGTTCCCCTTCAGTCCCTACCGCTAGGGCAAAGCCGAAGGAGATTTTGGGACGCTGGTTAAAGCCCTCTGTATAAGACATGGCAATTCCTGCCCGTCTCACCGCACGTTCAAACACCCGCGTCAGGTCAAGGTGTGCGATATACCTCGCATCTTCAATTTTAGTATAGGCGATTCTTAGCCGCATGGCACTCACCCTTTCAAATCAATCTGAACCCCTCTGCCCGGGCATATTCCGCACCCGGTACACTCCTCATGTCGGCAATCGATGGTCTTGGACTCCTGCAGTGCGCGGTGGTGTTCACTCACCAAGAACTGCTTCGTCACGCCACTCTCTAAATGCTCCCACGGTAAAATATCATCATAGTCCATGACCCGGTTGGCGTAAAAGTGGGGGTCGATGCCAAACTCTTTAAAAGCATCCATCCATATATCTTCCCGAAATTGCTCACCCCAGCCATCAAAACGAGCGCCGTGCTTAACTGCCCATTCCAGAAGGGGCGCCAGTCGCCGGTCTCCTTTGGCGAAGACCGCTTCGAGATAACTTGTCTTCACATCGTGATAATTATATTTAAACCGACGGTCTCTCAGCTTTTCTCGCAGATATCTCTGCTTTAGATCCACTGAAGCTTTGGCTTCCTGTGGTTCCCATTGAAACGGGGTGTGCGGTTTCGGTACGAAAAAACTCGTTGAAATCGTCACTGTAATATTACGCCGTCCCAGCTTGGTTCCAAGATTGGCGACCTTCTTGGCCAGATCAATAATCCCGTCGATGTCTTCCTGCGTCTCGGTCGGTAACCCAACCATGAAATAGAGCTTAATGGTGGACCAGCCCTTCTGAAAGGCGGCCTCTACGGCCTCCAGAAGATTTTGCTCGGTGACCCCTTTGTTGATGACGTCACGCAAACGCTGTGAGCCCGCCTCCGGGGCAAAGGTTAACCCGGATTTACGAGTCTTCTGTACGGACTCGGCTAAATCGACATCAAAGGAGTCGACTCGTAGCGAGGGAAGAGATACCCCTACGCCTTCTTCTCCATGCTTCTCAAGGATGCTTTCAATGACTGGCTGGATGCACGAGTAATCTCCACTGGAAAGGGAGGTGAGAGCGACTTCATCATACCCCGTGGAACGCAGCAACTCCTCCATCTGTTTAAAAAGGGTTTCCTGGGAACGTTCCCGAACCGGACGATAAAGCATACCTGCTTGGCAAAAACGGCACCCCCGTGAGCAGCCGCGCATGACTTCGAGCATCATCCGATCATGGACAATTTCCAAGTACGGGACAATCGGGTTGGTCGGGAAAAACGCTTGATCCAAATCCTGAACGATCGCCTTTTCTACAACGGCAGGCACGCCCGCTTCTGCTTCGATACTCTCGATACGACCGTCTGGTTTATAGGTTACATGGTAGAAATCCGGTACATAAACTCCTTGCACCTGGGCAACTTTCCGTAAAAAGTCTCTCCGAGGAAGAGGGTTAAGCTTCTGCTCGGCGATGAGGTGCAGTACTTCAGGCAACTGTTCTTCACTTTCTCCGAGGAGAAAGAAATCAATAAACCCTACGAGAGGCTCAGGGTTAAAGGCACAAGGACCTCCGGCAATAATCCATGGGTCACCTGGTCCTCGTTCCTCAGATCGTAGAGGAATACCCGCCAAATCAAGCATATTCAGGATATTGGTAAAACTCATTTCGTACTGAAGGGTAAAGCCGACGACATCAAAGGCTTGGAGTGGTTGAAATGACTCCAGCGCATAGAGGGGAATTTCTTTCTCCCGCATTGTCTCTTCCATATCCACCCAAGGCGCAAAAACCCTTTCACAGAGAAATTCCGGAAATGAGTTAACTAAGTGATAAAGTATTCTAGTTCCTAAATGGGACATACCAACTTCGTAAACGTCCGGGAAAGCAAAGGCCATATGGACCTCAGTATTAGCCCAATCTTTCTTAATCGCGTTCCATTCTGATCCTAAGTATCTACTTGGCTTCAAGACTTTTGGTAAAAAACGTTCGACCTGTCGGCGTATCTCCGCCGCGGTAAATTTACTCATGCTATCAACGAGGCCCCCTTGTACTACTTCACTTCCGAGACGCCCACTTCTATAAGTGGGTTTTCTTCTTCGGTGGGGGTAGACTCCCCCACCGAAGTCTCGATGTTCAGCTTTAGCTAAACGAGTTCACAGTGGACCTCAATTATATCATAAATAGCAGAATATCCCTAAATTTTCAGTTTACCTACTGGAAAACGAATCCCCTCCCGTAACATCCCTTCGACCACCTCCGTCTCAGTCAGAATCTTCTCCAGCCCCAACTCTTGATTGGCCAGAGAGATCATGGCATAGCGATCAGGCGTAAACTCCTCAACGATTCGCACGAGGGGAGTGTCCTGATGAACGGTTACCCATAGATTTCGCATCAACCCCTTTTTTAATAAGTCCTCTTTCTTCCTGGTCAATTGCCGGAGGAACGTAATATGCGCCGAAGATATTTCTTTACTGCCCGCCAGCCAAAAGAACCCTCCTAAGATGATAAAGGTGAGTGGCCCTTCGGCGAATTTCCCTCGTCCCCATAAAAGTATTCCGTACAGGGCTAGGAGTAGCCCTAAGTATTTACCCGCCCAAGCCAAAAATTTCGTAGTTCGAACGAAACCAAAGCTTTCCGCAAAGAGCGCCCGCACAACTCGGCCACCATCAAGCGGCAAAACAGGAAGTAAATTAAAGGCGACCAGCCAAACGTTAAAACGTACAAAATCAGCCGCGAATTCTCCCGTCCACACGCCTTGCCACCTTAATGCCTGAGCCCCAAATAAGAGAACTACGTTCAAGGCCGGACCCGCTAAGGCCATGATGCTCTCCTCAATTTTCCTTCCCTCAAAGAGGTCATCACAGTAGGCTGCTCCTCCAAAGGGAAACAACTCCAGTCCCACCACTCGAAAGCCATACGCTCTAGCAGTCAATAAATGCGCCATTTCATGACAGAGCACTAAGCCAAAGACAAGAAGAGCCTGGGCCGCTAAACCCAGGACTCCGTAAACAACTAAAACCAGAAGAAACGTGGGGTGGATGCTGATACTTACCCCGGAAATTTTAACGAGTTGCATTTTACCTTCACCTCCTCAAGTTCGAGGTTCGATGTTCGTGGTTCGTGGTTCGAGTTGTGAATTCGATTCTGCGAATCGAAGAACGGAAATAAAATTAAGCTTTAAATCTTGCGAACTTTGTTCGCTTCGATTCGAGCCTCGCACATCGTGCCTCGAACTACGCTTTAGGGTGGATAAGATATGGTAATGGATTAACTGGCACGTTATTTTTTCTCAGTTCAAAGTGCAGCCAGGGCTTCTTTAAAGGTGCGGAAAGGCCTACCGTCGCGAGAACACTTCCTTGCTCGACTCGCTGACCCTTGACCACGGAAATATCGCCAAGATTACCCAGCACAGTAGTCCAACCATCTCCCAAATCCAGCTTGACAAGCTTCCCTAGTTGGGAATCTTCTCCCACTGAGGTAACCACCCCGGCTGCAGGAGAAACTACCCGTACTCCCAAAGCACTCTCCACATCAATCCCGTGATGAACGGTACCCTTAGCATTGCTGCTCCCTTCTCCCACGTCTCCAAAAGCAGCGACAACTCTCCCGGAGATGGGAGGTAAAAACTGACCTACCATTTTCGCATCGACCGGAAGTTCCTTATTAGTGACGCCCCCTAGGGACAAGGCTTCTTTCGCCATACCATTTAAGGCTTGGTAATAATCACCTGAGGTCATGGCACTCTGGTAAACTGAATGAATGGTTCCTGAAAAGGGGTCTGAGCTGTTGGCGCTAAAGAAAACCAGCAAAAATAACGTCGCAGCTATGAGGGTGCGCTTCTGAGTTCCATTCCAATGGTTTAAGAATTTCCCCCCGCCTGCCTTTGCAGAACGCCGAGGACGTCCGGGTTGCTGGTTAAAGCGCGGTGCAGCTTTACCCCGCCCGGATTCTTTTCCCACTTCTTGAATGGCCCTTTCCCATTCCCAGTCATCCCAGCGTTCAAAAGGATCCATCCCTTAATCCTCCTTCGATGTTCGAGGTTCGAGGTTCGATCTGTGAATTCGATTCTGTGAATCGAAGAACGGAATTAATCATAAAGGCTTAAAATCTTGCGAACTTGTTCGCTTCGATTCGAGCCTCGCACATCGTGCATCGCTTAGGCTCGTACACATCCCTTATTAATCTATGAACAGGCAAAAAAAATAGAACCGCGATGCGCGATATTCGATATTCAAAGGATTTCGGAACGACACGGGGGTCGTTCCCTACATTTTACCGTAGGGAACGACCCCCGTGTCGTTCCGCCGTGTTAAACGGAGGTACGTTCCCCACGTTTTACCGTAGGGAACGACCACCGTGTCGTTCCGCCGTGTTAAACGGAGATACGTTCCCCACGTTTTACCGTAGGGAACGACCACCGTGTCGTTCCGCCGTGTGAACAGAGGTCGTTCCCCACGTTTTACCGTAGGGAACGACCCCCGTGTCGTTCCGCCGTGTGAACGGAGGTAATTCCGCCGTGTTAACGGAGGTCGTTCCGCCGTGTTAAGGAATACGTCAGAACATAAGTCGTTGGCGTCTTAAATTAACACTTAACAGTAATCCCACGGCAGCCATATTGGACAACATGGCACTTCCACCCGCGCTGATAAGGGGGAGTGGAATTCCCGTTACGGGCATTATCCCGGAAGTCATACCGACATTGACTAAAATATGAAAAGTAAACATCGAAACAATCCCTGTGGCGATCAACATGCCGTACGAATCTCGCGCTTTAATGGCGATACTTAGACTGCGTAGCAGGAAGATCAAAAAGAGGAAGAGTAAGGTGATCGTCCCGATAAAGCCGAATTCTTCTCCGATGACGGAAAAAATAAAGTCTGTGTGATGCTCCGGCAGGAAGTTCAACTGGCCTTGGGTTCCCATCTGATACCCTTTTCCCCATAACCCTCCAGATCCGATAGCCCAAATCGATTGAATGATATGGTAGCCTTCTCCAGACATATCGGTCGCTGGATTCATGAAAATAGTTAAGCGCCTTAACTGATAATCTTGCATAGGAAGGGGAAGACCTTGAGCCCACTGTAGCCAGCCAGGAAGATTCGTCGAGAAATGCAACCAGAGAGCCACCCCTATTATGACGGCGCCTCCCAGTAATAATCCTCCGAATTTCCAGGGATTTGCTCCCGCAACAAACATCATCCCGATAAATATGGCCACAAAAACCAAGGTAGTTCCTAAGTCAGGTTGCTTAAAGACGAGTAGCATGGGGATGAGTACAAACAAAAAAGGCATTATAAAATCCTTAAAATCGTTGAGCTTTCCTTTGCGGTCGGCTAAAAAATCCGCGAGGGTAAGAATTATGAAGATCTTGGCAAATTCTGAGGGTTGGATATTAAAACCAAAGGGGGTCGCGATCCAGCGAACTGCCCCGTTAATTGAGTCCCCAAACAAAATCACGGCTAGGAGCAAGGTCATATTAAAGCCATAAATCCACCAGCGATATGTTCGCCATTTCTCATAATCGATCACAGCTAGGAATGCTGCAACCCCTATACCTATGATAATCCAAAGGGTTTGTGACTTAACATAGTGCAAAGGCTCTGCTTTAAGAACATTTATTGAAGCCGTGCTTAATATTATAAGACTGACCATTAATAATAAAAGCGTAAATAGAATAAATAAAAAATCCAAGTTTCTCAGTGTACGTCTATCCATGCTAATTCCCCTCTGATCATTCACTTTTGAACCCGAGCACTTGATCATTATAACACAACTAATCAGATGTCAGAAGTCAGGAAGTGAAACAGGGGGACAGGTCCGGTTTCTCCCATGAAACGACGGACCTGTCCCCCTATTTCTAAGCGCTCGCCAATTTTCCTGGAGATTACACCTTAGCAGCGTAGTCCCGCTTCATCTTAATGACGGGAATGTTGAGAGCTAACGCCACTTCGCGATCATCCTGACATAGATTGAACTCGAGAGCAGCTTCGTCGATTTCCATGTAGTTCGATATAACTTTGATTAGGTCTTCCCTTAACTTGTTGAGCATGGTAGGCGAAATGCTGGCACGGTCATGAACCAGAACGAGCCGGAGACGTTCTTTGGCCAACGTCTTGCTCGAGGCACTTTCCTTGCCTAGCATTCGGTTAATAAATTCTAACAAGGACGATTCCTCCTCTCCGTACCGCACGATTAGCGAAAGCCAACGAGTCTTTTTAGTCTATCCATAATTCCACTAGGCACATCTAGGTTCATCAGAGGCACTTCTTCCCCTTGAATCCGCCTAGTTATCCGTCGGTAGGCCTCGCCCGCCTTTGATACTTGGTCCATCACTGCAGGTTCGCCACGATTCGTAGAAATAACGATACTCTCGTCTTCTGGAACGACCCCGATCAGATCGACGGCTAAAATATCTAGGATATCCGCAATGTCCATCATATCTCCGCGCTTAACCATTTCAGGACGAATCCGGTTGATGATTAATTTGGGATTTCTCAGCTCTGCAGCCTCCAAAAGGCCAATGATCCGGTCGGCATCTCGCACAGCACTGACTTCGGGCGTGCAAACGACAATCGCTCGGTCTGCACCGGCAATCGCGTTGCGAAAGCCCTGTTCTATTCCTGCTGGACAATCAATAATTGCAAAATCAAATTCTTCCTTCAGCTCTGCGGCTAAGAGTTTCATCTGTTCCGGACTAACGGCTGTTTTATCTTTCGTTTGGGCAGCTGGCAGCAAGAAGAGATTTGAAAAACGTTTATCTTTAATAAGTGCTTGTTTTAGGCGGCAATTCCCACTGGTCACATCGACTAAATCGTAAACGATGCGGTTTTCCAGTCCCATCACCACATCGAGGTTACGCAGACCAATATCCGTATCGACCAGAACGACTTTATGCCCTGTGGCAGCCAGCCCTGTGCCAATGTTCGCGGAGGTTGTCGTCTTGCCTACGCCCCCTTTTCCGGAAGTTACTACGATCACTTCACCCATATTCCTACCTACCTTTCCTTATCGATATTCGATGTTCGAATCGAAGCGAACATCTCGAACATCACGCTATCTGGCTTTGCCGCGCCATCCATTCATTCCCGCTGCTTCTACGATTAATTGGTCTTCTTTGATTCTGGCGATTTCCGGGCCCCGCCCGTCGGCTTCATCCTCCGGTCCTCTCGTTACCAAATCTGCTATACGCAATTGGGTGGGGGCCAGATAGTAAGCACTCACAGAAGCTTTCCGCTCACCTGTAGCCCCAGCGTGGGCAACCCCCCGAAGGGCACCTAAAACGGCAATGTTCCCGGTTGCAATAATTTCTGCTCCGGGATTAACGTCCCCTAAAACAACAACATGACCATCAAATTGCACGCTTTTCCCGGAGCGAAGTGTGCGCTCCACAAAGAGGCAGCTTCCTTCCACCATCCCTTCCTCCCAGAGACGTGTTTCTTGGTCCTCTGTCGCATAGGCTTGGGACTTGCCTTGTACGAACACTTCTTCCGAGGTTAACCAGCCCGCCAGTTCCAACTGCTGTTCCCTGAGGACTGTTCCTAACCGAGTGTGTTCGTCTTCTGTATATTCCTTTTTCCCAGCATAGCACCGTACGCTCGCACCTTGCAGGAATTGAACAGAATTCTGTAATAGCTTTGCGAGTTCCTTCATTAACACTCCAAAGTCCGCAGCTGGATCAAGGTACAATACTAATCCTTCGCGAGTGCCTTTAAGTGCCACATGTTCAGTCCGTGTCAACCTGCACAATCCCCCATTGCTTGTCTTTAATTGAATGTCTTTAATTGAATGTCTTTAATTGAATGTCTTTAATTGAATGTCTTTAATTGAATGTCTTTAATTGAATGTCTTTAATTGAATGTCTCCTTTAAATTCTACAAGCCTGTCCCAATTTCCTTTTTACTATTGAGCACTATTAAAAAAAAAAGAGGAAAATTCCTCTTTTATTAGCTCCCATTCGAGCTCTTCCAACCAAAATACTTCATAAAAGCTGCCTTAGCGACGTAACCTGCTGTTGATCCACCGTGCTCCCCATATTCTACGACCCCAGCGAAGGCAATTTGCGGATTATCATAGGGCGCAAACGCCACGAACATCCCATTGAAAACCTCTCCCAAGGCCGTGTGAACGTTACCTATTTGGGCTGTTCCCGTCTTAGCACCACCGGAAAACTCGGGTAGATCCGCGAAGATATACTGAGCCGTCCCTGTGTTGTCCCCACTACCTGTCACTACAGCGCGCATTCCTTGTTTAACCTGATCCAGAATTTCCGGAGAAACCGATACCGCGTTTAAAACCTTGGGTTTGTTTTCTCGAAACGTTTCCCCCGTAATCGGATCTAATAGTTTATCGACGACATACGGGCGAAAGTGTTTTCCACCATTTACAATGGTTGCTGTGTAATTCGCTAATTGCAAAGGGGTATACGTGTTATACCCTTGCCCGATGGCATTATTGTAACTGTCAAAGACCTTCCAGTCGACGTTTTCGCTGACCGCTTGCTTGTACACAACATTAGCTTGATTAATCTCCGAGTCTTTCGCGTTTTGTAGGGTCTGCTTAGCTTTAGCATTCGGTGCCTGAGCCAATTTAGGCGCATATTTAAGCTCAATCGCTTCGAGTTTCTTAGCGTGAGACTTCTCTTCAGTAGGGCCGAAATACTCTTTTTTCCATTCTGCGGAAGGTGCGATTCCTTTTGCTTCGTTGGGTAAATCAATACCACTTAAGACCCCTAACCCGAATTCATTGGCAATCTGTTTAATAGCTTCCGGGTTGGCCTCAAAAACTCGGCGTCCCATCACTTCAAAATAGATGTCTGAGGATTTAGCTAGACCTCTCGACAAATTAACTAGGCCGAAGTACCAGCCTCCCCATTCTGGAAAACCTTGCGATTGAGACCATTGGTTTCCCAAGGAAGACATTTTATCATCTATCCGTTCCTCGGGAGTCGTTAGTTTGAGTTTTAAGGCCGCCATCGCTGTCACCATTTTAAAGACTGATCCCGGTGGATACGTACCGGATAACCCCCTATTAAGGGCAGCTGCTGGCGCTACTTTATTGGTGAAATACTTGTCTGACATTGCCTGAGAAATGCGACCGGTTAACTCGTTTGGATCCATGGTAGGTCGAGAAACCATGGCCAGAATTTTGCCTGTATTGACATCTATCACCACGGCTGCTCCGGACTGGGCATTCGGATTCGTCTTTTGAATACCGGCTATAACCTCATCAAGACTATCTTCTACAACTTTTTGCAAATCAGCGTCAATCGTCAGTTGGACTGTCTTTCCCGCCTTCGGGGGGGTAATCACCTGTTTGGAAATAGGACGCGCATTATTGTCTACTTCAACTTGTTGAACGCCTTCGACGCCTCGTAACCAGAAATCATAGGTTCTCTCAACCCCATCTTTGCCAACTGAATCCCCTTGCTCGTAGTTAAAACTTGCTTTTTTGGCATCAGCATTCTGATTAAACTGCTCAATCTCTCCACTTGTTATCTCGCGAACAAACCCAAGGAGCTGACCGGCCATCACTGTATGTGGATAATCACGAACAGGTATGGCTTCCACACTCACGCCCGGGAGTTCCTCCTGATGCTCGGCTATACTGGCTTGGAGAGTTCGCGGAACCTTATCAAGGATCATGACTGGACGATAGCGTTCCCACTGATGATTCTGGATATTAGCAAAAATGTCTTCGGTGATCGAGTCGATTGATTGATTGGGATTAGGCCAGTAGGGTTTACCAGTAGGGTTTTTAAGGTAGCCCGCTAAGCGCTTGACCACATCTTTCCAATTATCGAGGTTGGCTTGCTGCAAATCCAACCAGTCTAAGTTGAGCACGAACTGAGGAACACTCGTCACTAAAAGCTTACCATTTCGATCGGTAATATCTCCTCGCGTGGAAGGCATCTTCACCAACTTCGTGACGTTCCCCTGGGCCATGGTGGCAAAGTATGCTCCTTGGGCAATCTGTAAGTGCCAGAGGTTAATGCCCAGAATGGAAAAAACGAGAACTACTACGAGGCCTAAACCCAAAAGACGATAAACATATGGCTTACGTTCTCTTTCATTCATTTCAAAAAACTCCTCTTCGTTACGATTTGCTGTCTTGGGCGTTCTCACATGTTCCAGCCACAGGAAGTGTCTTAGCCCAGTCGCACACGTTCCATCGCTATTCCCTTGTCGCTAAGGCTAAAACGCATAACCTCTGGGCTTTCTGCATGTGCGCGTCGCTCTTTGCCATCCATGGTACCGCGACATCAGTCCATCCATGGACAAGCCAAATGCGTTTCTTTACGCCTTATCGCCTGCGCTCATTGACGCGATTCCTCTCTTCATGCTCCCTAAGCTAAGAAACTTCCTCTGGCTTGGGTCGACAGGGGGTTGGAACGACCGGGAATCCTGTGGTCAAGCAAAGGAACGAGTGTTACTGCTCGTCGTAACCAAGTCTTGTCGTAGTCAAAGCCTCGTCGTAGTTAAGCCTCGTCGTAGTTAAGCCTCGTCGTAGTTAAGCCTCGTCGTAGTTAAGCCTCGTCGTAGTTAAGCCTCGTCGTAGTTAAGCCTCGTCGTAGTTAATCCAATGAATGGAAATGAAATGAAATTGCAGAGAGAACCATTAAGCTGGAGGAGCGTGTCAGAATGCAAGTCAATAACCATGCCCGACTTGCGCCCAGCAGGGCGTGCCCAAAGGATTTCCCAGCGAGAGGGTCCGCGATCACACGGCGTGAAGCCTTTGCGTGAGTCGTAGCCAAACTCGGCTTTCAATCCGCTTTCTTAAAGCAGGGCGGGAAACAGGGACGTTTCCCGCCGACAACCGGCCAAGGATGGCCGATTTGCCGGGCACCCTGCCCGCTTTCATCAGGGGTTTAAAGCCCTAGTTTGACACGACGAGTGCATGGCGGAACAAGTGTCTTGCGGACCCTCTCGCGGCTCCTGGCGGCTCTTGGCTGCTCCTCGCTAGCGCTCATATCTCGGCTTATACCTGAGCCAGCCGCGCACGAATGACCGATGAATCAACGGATAGGTTATCGGTACCAGAACTGCGTTATAGAAGGATATCCCAATCACCAAGCGCCCGATATCCAACAGCGGCCACTTAAGCCCTGCCCCTAAACTTAAAAAAGCGATCATTATTTGTCCCACTGCCGTCACCAAAAAAACCATGAAGGTCGTTAAAACGAAATTTTCTCGATACCAGCGCTCGGCGAGCCAGTAGCTCAACAAGGCAACCACCGCAAGGGTGAGCGTATACATGCCAATGTGACGTCCTAAAAAAAAGTCCTTTAACAAACCCGCTCCCAGTCCCCAAAACACACTGGAAGAGAGACGGTGGTGCATGGCAATATAGATCGTGAGTAGCATGAGCAAATCAGGCTTTATCCCCGCCCACGACCAAAAGTGGAAGACCGTTCCCGGTAAAATTAGGCTCAGGAGAAACATAATTGCGATCAAACCATAACGCATTATTTCCCCTCCATTTTAACAATATAAGCCTCTTCCAGTGTATCAAAGTTAACCAAAGGGTCAATAATAGCAGTTTTAAGCAAGCCTGTAGGGTCAAGTTTGATCTCCATAACTTTGCCGATTGGGATATCCTTGGGGTAAACCCCTCCAATACCTGCCGTGAGCACAAGATCTCCAGCATTGACATTATCTTCTCTGCGAAAGAGCATTTGTAAATTCCCTTCAGGCGTCAAACGGGAACCGCGCTTATAGGTCCCTTGAACAATACCAAACGTTCCATTGCCCGCACTACCCCGCACCAAGGCACTGACTTGGCCTTCTCCATCGAGGATTAGCAACACTTCAGAAGTAGTCGGTGAGACGAAAACGACCTTTCCTATCAAGCCCATAGCGCCGATGACTGGGTCGTTCGCTTGGATTCCATCCTTGCTTCCACGGTTCAAGGTCAAGGTTCGATACCACGTGGTGGGATTACGGCTAATCACACTTGCACCGATTTTTTCATATTTATTAAGCGTCGGATTTCGAAACTGCCCCTGATCAAGCTTCGTAAAACGCATACCGGCCAAAACTTGTTCCTTAAGTATTATGTTATCCCCTGTTAACTGGTCTACTTTTTTGAGAAGTGCTTCATTTTGGAGTTGCACTGTATGGAAGTCCCAAATCACTTTAGTATTATCCCTGATTTCGTTCCCAAACTGAAGAATTGGTTTTTCTAAAGGGCTTAAAGCGCTCTGCAAAAAGCCTCCCACAGGGTTAGGAAAATTAGTATCCAGCCCTGTTAACCGGATACTAATCAGTACACCTAACAAAAGAAAGAAAATGAGAACCGCAATTCCCGTCACATTAACTCTTTTCCTCACCCTAATTCCCCCTCGCTGTACTTAACTCTTTTGCGAGGCAGCTATTTTTCGCAGGATATCTGCATGTTCCAGGACATGTCCCGTCCCGATAACGACGCAGGACAGCGGATCCTCCGCCAAGTGTACCGCGATACCCGTTTCATCTGAGATCAGGCGATCCAAGTTATGAAGTAGAGAGCCGCCACCTGCCATCATAATCCCCCGGTCCATAATATCCGATGCCAATTCTGGCGGAGTTTTTTCTAGGCACGATTTCACCGCGTCGACTATGGCCATGACCGGCTCTTGCAAAGCTTCTTGGATTTCTTCTGAGGTTACTTCAATGGTTTTCGGTAGTCCCGTTAATAAATCCCGTCCTCGCACTACGAATGAGCCTGGTTCTGCTTGGAACGCAAATCCGATTTCAAATTTAAGGGCTTCTGCCGTTCGATACCCGATCATTAAATTATATCGTCTCTTAATATGAGCAATAATAGAATCATCCATCTCATCACCGGCCACACGAATGGAACGACTTGTCACAATTCCACCCAAGGAGATGACGGCAACTTCCGTTGTTCCTCCCCCGATGTCTACGATCATATTTCCGGTCGGTTCACTGACTGGAAGACCTGCTCCAATAGCGGCTGCCATTGGCTCTTCTAAAATAATGGGGTCTTTTGCACCAGCCGCCATGGCTGCTTCTTTAACTGCCCGTTCTTCAACTGGGGTAACACCAGAAGGTACGCAGATGACCACACGTGGGCGTATAAACGGGTGCTCAGTCCCAAGTGCTCGACTAATAAAGTATTTCAGCATTTTCTGGGTAACATTAAAATCAGAAATAACCCCGTCTTTCAAGGGCCGAATCGCTATGATATTACTAGGAGTCCGTCCGATCATTTCTTTGGCTTTGTCCCCTACGGCCAGAACGGTCTTATTTGATATATCCATCGCGACCACGGAGTGTTCTCGTACTACGATCCCTTTTCCTTTAACGTGAACCAATGTATTAGCTGTTCCTAAATCTATTCCTAAGTCCTTGCTAAAACTAAACATACTATTTAAAAACTCCTTCCGTAATTCGAGGCGCGAGGCACGAGGTTCGAGGTTCGAGGTTCGAGGTTCGAGATTCGAGGTTCGAATCGATGCGAACAAAGTTCGCGCTAATTTAAAACCCTAAAATTCAATTCGTTCTTCGATTCGCAGAATCGAATTCAAAGTTCGTGCATCGTGCATCGTACATCGTGCATCGTGCATCGTGCATCGAACATCGAACATCGTGCCTCGAACATCGTGCCTCGATTATATGATTCCGCGTTCTTTCAGACTGATAAACCGATTATCTCCGATAATCACGTGATCAAGTACCTCTATCCCCAGAATCTTCCCTCCGTCTGTCAAGCGGCGTGTTACTGCAATATCTTCTTGACTGGGAGTTGGATCCCCACTGGGATGATTGTGTAATAAAATTATGGCGTTTGAATTACGCCGTATTGCTTCTTTAAAACATTCCCGTGGATGAACCAACGATGAATTGAGTGAACCTATCGAGACTGGGCTGATCCCCAGAACATGATTCTTTGTTGATAGAGAAATAACGCGGAAATGTTCACGATCAAGGAAACGCATTTCCTCCATCACTATGTGCGCGACATCCTGGGGAGAATTAATCACAGGTCTGGCCATAGGGTCAACGGAAACTGAGCGACGTCCTAATTCCAACGCGGCCTTCACTTCGGCTGATTTTGCCTTACCTAAGCCATGTATTTGGGCTAACTCATGAACGGTCAACTTCCCTAACCCCGAAAGTCCTCCAACACTTACCAAAATACGTTCCGCAAGGGCTAAAACATTTTCCCCTTTGATGCCAGTGCGGAGTAAGATCGCCAATATTTCGCGATTTGATAGAGCTTCAGGACCTAATTGGTAAAGTCGCTCACGTGGTAGAAGGTCCTCCGGTAGATCCTTCAAACGTTGATAATCCATCATTCACCTCGCGTGAAGCGATAATTGTCTGCTCAATCCCCCACGCCCTAAGATGTTCCGCGAGATATTCCATGGGTAAGCCAATAACATTAGTCAAGGATCCCTCTAAGGACTCGACAAATTTCCCTGCTTCCCCCTGGATTCCATAGGCTCCAGCTTTATCCATCGGTTCCCCACTGGCTACATACGCCTTAATGTCTTCCACTCCGAGTTGATGAAAACGTACGCTTGTTTCTACCACGTCTGAAAGGAGTCTTCCTGATCCAGAAACCAATGCCACACCGGTTAAAACGATATGGGTCTGACCACTTAAGCTTTGCAGCATTTCCTCTGCTTTCGCCTGTGTCTCAGGTTTTCCTAAAATGCGGGTGTCCAGAACCACCATTGTGTCCGCCCCTATAATAACATCTTGGATGTTACCCCCCTGTTCTAACCAGTGAGTTAAACCCGCTTGGGCTTTGCGTAAGGCTAACTCTCTCACCCCAGTCTCCGGCTCCATTTCTACCGGCAACTCTTCTGAAACAGAAACCTTAACAGTCTCAAATAGGTAGCCTCCCTCACGAAGTAACATAGCCCTTCGCGGTGATGAAGAAGCAAGTATGAGCATATTACACCTTCCTAGACAATAAATATCCCCCAAGTGCTCCCAACATGGTCGCGCTGGTTATACTCAAGCGAAAACCAAAGGAAAGCGAGAGAAAGAAGAAATCCAAATAAGTATGGGAGGGTACATCAATGATGGCCGGGCGCAAAAACGGTGCAAAAATACCGTATTTTTCTAAGCCAAACCCAATCAAAGTTCCAAGAGCAGCACCAATTAAAATAAGCATAACGGTTCTCCCTGCTCCCGAGGAATTTCGACCCACAGCCATTGTTTTTTCCCCTTCCATCGCTAGGAATTTTGTCTTTAGCCCATATATCCTATTATGACTACATATAAGTTTAGCATTTTCCTTATTACTACGCAAGTCAGGGACTTGTGTGACACAGCGCTCGGTACTTACGACGCCGAGCAAACTCGGGAACTTGCGTTACAACGCTCACTTGCTTGCTCTCGCAGATCAAACTAAGACTTAAGAGCTTGCTCTGTGAGAGGGCGGGGTTCCCGGCAAATCGGCCATCCTTGGCCGGTTGCCGGCAGTGAACGTCCCTGTTCACTGCCCCGCCGTATGAAAGTGCTCTTTAGTCAAGTTTGATTACTGCTATGCCTACGATAAAATTAACTCCCTGAGGGATGAAGTGCTCGGAAAATGGATAAATATGGAAGGAAGATATTTGTTTAAAGCCCTGATAATTTCATTGGTAATACGGTCACTTCTTCAATTTCCTGTTGCATAAGTATACCATTTTAGTAGCTGCAAAAAGAAACTTGATATTATTTCGGTAATTAAAGTATTATAATATAGTCTAGCACTATATCTTTGAATTTAAGAAATTTCGGACAGAATCAAGCAAGGAGAGGAGATTATTGGAGGAGAAAGAAACTATTTCTTCTAGGCGTTCTATCGGGAGAACGCTCATTTTTACTGCCAGCCATATGGTCAACGACACTTATCCTAATCTTTACCCTGTACTATTACCTGTCTTAATGGTCCAACTTAGTTTCAATACGGCTGCAGCAGGTCTGATTGCCACTATTTCAGCATTGAGTGCACAACTGCTTCAACCCCTGATGGGCTTTTGGGCCGACCATTACGGGGGGAAAAAATTTGTAGTTGGTGGGCTTACTATAGGAAGTATCTTCGCCGCTTTCGCTTTCGGTTGGGCTCCTTCCTATTCTGTGCTGCTGATACTTTTACTCATCAGTGGCTTAGGCAATGCAGCTTTTCATCCTCACGCTGCTGCTCTTGTCAGTGACATTACAGGCAAGCGCAAGGGCTTTGGCATGAGTTTGTTTATGATCGGCGGCAATTTTGGCCGCGCGGTAGCCCCTATTCTTGCAAGCACAGCCTTTCTCTTGGGAGGACGACAGGGCCTTCTCTTCGTGGCAGTTCCAGGGTTACTTATGGCGTTAGTCATGAATTGGGCTTTGTCACCACCCCCAGCACCTAAGCCTCACCAAGGCAAGGTTTTTACACCGGAATTTATTAATGGTTTACATAGATCCGGTAGCCTCTTAACAGTTGTAGCTTTGCGTAACATGATATCTTTAACTGCTGTGACACTTATCCCCATACTCTGGCACACCGTTGGTTATTCTTTGGCTGAGACAGCCCGTCTATTGTCCATCTTGTTTATCGCCGGAAGCGTAGGCAATGTTATGGGTGGCGCTTTATCTGACATTGTAGGTCCAAAGCCCGTCTTGATCGCCTCGGCACTTCTGTCGAGTCTATTTCTATTATTGTTTTTAAATGTGCATACGACTGTACTCTCTTTTGTCCTTATAGCGCTCCTAGGTGCTTCAATTTTCTCTACAGGTTCCGTGGTTATGGTTTTTGGACAAGCACTTTTCCCCGCAAATAAGGGGATGGCCTCAGGATTGACCTTGGGTATCGGCAATTCTTTAGGAGCCTTCGGTGTGACCATCATCGGTTTGATTGCAGACCACTATTCACCGATCACAGGGCTCTATGTTGCTGCCTTTGCTGTTCTTCTTAGCATTCCCTTCGTTATTCGCTTAAAGACCGATATTGATTCGGTCATCTAAAGTCTGAACCCTAGTGAACTCGTTCAACTAAAGTTGAACATCGAGTCTTCGGTGGGGGAGTCTACCCCCACCGAAGTGGAAATCGGAACACCCACTTATAGAAGTGGGAGTCTCGGAATTGAAAAACCCCCCTCATAATGATTATGAGGGGGGATATAAAAAGGAGGAGGTAAGAAGAAGAGAAGAGAAGAAGCGACGTTTTATGTAAACCGCCTATCGAGCGGGAACTGTCTTGCTACTTCTCTATCTTAGCGCATAGTTGTTACCATTCTGTGAAGTTTATATGTGACATATGAGAACTTATTATGATTATGTGACTTTATGATCTTTTCTTAGGGCACTAACGCGTGATTGAGGGCGTGTCTTGCGACCCTCTTAGCAGTGCAGCTCCTGCAATACCTGGGTTAGTCATCTCATACGGGTTGAGGATCACCTCAAGTTCTTCTTTCGTAAGTACGCACTTTTCCAGACAAATGTCACGAACTGGACGGCCACCTTTGATTGCCTCTTTGGCTACGCTTGAGGCCACGTCGTAACCCACGTGGGGGTTAATAGCCGTTACGATGCCGACGCTATTTTCCACCATTTCGCGGCAACGTTCGACGTTCGCGGTGATGCCTACGACGCAGCGGTCCCTGAAAACTCGTGACACGTTGCGCAGGATATCCAAGGATTGGAGCATATTAAAGACGATGACGGGTTCCATGACATTAAGTTCTAGTTGTCCGGCCCCACACGCCAAGGCGATTGTAAAATCATTCCCCTGAACCTGAAATGCCACTTGATTAACAACTTCCGCCATGACTGGATTAACTTTTCCCGGCATGATAGAGGAGCCAGGTTGCATAGAGGGTAGATTAATTTCATTCAGACCAGTCCTAGGGCCAGAGGCCATCAGGCGCAGGTCATTCGCTATCTTGGATAGATTGACGGCTAAAGTTCGCAACGTACCGGAAACTTCCATGAAGGCATCTGTGTTCTGAGTTCCATCCACTAGGTTATCGTTAATTTGCATAGGTAATTGCGTCCACTCGCGCAAGTATTGTGTCACTTTCTTAATATACTCGGGATCAGCATTGAGTCCAGTGCCCACCGCCGTTGCCCCCATATTCATGACTTCTAGAGATTGTATTGCCTGCTTAATTCGCTTAAGGTCACGGCCTAGCAGGAGAACATACGCTGCAAATTCCTGGCCAAGTCGAATAGGAACCGCGTCTTGTAAATGCGTTCTCCCCATCTTAATGACACCGTCAAATTCTTGAGCCTTATCCTCGAAGGCTTGACGTAGCATGTCGAGAGCATCGAGCAAGTCATGAGCCACATTCAAGCTCGCAATTCGGATTGCTGTGGGGAAAACATCATTGGTACTTTGGGCCATGTTCACATGCGTATTCGGATGTACCTTAAAGTACTCACCCTTTTCCCCACCAAGGAGCTCAATCGCCCGGTTAGCGATCACTTCATTAGCATTCATGTACATCGACGTTCCTGCCCCACCCTGAATCACATCGACTACAAATTGATCGTGCCACAAGCCTTCGATCAACTCCTTAGATGCTTCAACAATCGCCTTTCCAATCGTAGGATTTAAAGAACCAATATGCATATTAGCTTCGGCTGCTGCACCTTTAACCATACCTATAGCACGAATTAATTCCCGATGCGGATGATATCCTGTCATCGGAAAATTCTCCGCAGCACGTAGTGTTTGAATTCCATAATAAACGTCATCGGGAACTTCATGAATCCCTATTAAATCCTGTTCTTGTCGCATACGTTTCTCTCCTCATAATTCTCGTTTATCTGTGTATAATGTATATTGTATACATTATACAACTATATTCAGTGCCTGTCGAGAGACTTCAAACAACGAACCGCTTTTCCCGCAACGCGGAAAACAGGCGTCTCCCCCCCGTCTTCTCCCAGCCAATGGGGCCGCGATCACGCGCTCCGACGCCTATGCGTGAGTCGTAGCCAATCGCATAGCCGCGAACGTGTCTCGTTAACCCTCCCCGAGCCGCTTTTCCCGCCGCGCGGGAAACAGGCCGTCTTCCATCCCCCGTCGTCTACCAGCCCAGAGGGGCCGCGATCACACGCTCCGACGCCTTTGCGGTCGTCGTAGCCAAACTCGGGGACTTGGGTGACACAGCGCTCGGTACTTACGACACAGAGCAAACTAACCGTTCAAGCTCCTTTTCTGGGGAGCGGGGTACATCCTTCGGCGATAGTATTCGTTTGAAGAACACGCCTACGGCGATAATCTCCACTGGAGACTATCGTGCCATAAGCGCCGTCCATGGCGCTATGGCGGCAGCGCACGTCCTTGTGCGCTGCCCCTGCGTCTGGGGTCGGGAGCTTTAACGGAAGTTTGCTATTCTGCTTTCGTA
>Ga0209587_1000326_pt1 | contig 23150 bp, 25 predicted proteins | sample NGEPerD_2_FD_184512 | JGI IMG/M metagenome (GOLD analysis project Ga0209587, IMG submission 184512) | Arctic peat soil microbial communities from the Barrow Environmental Observatory site, Barrow, Alaska, USA - NGEE PermafrostL1-D... | ecosystem: Environmental > Terrestrial > Soil > Wetlands >... | reverse complement strand
CCACCGTGCTGTTCACCGACATCGTTCGCTCCACCGAGCGAGCCGCCGAGCTGGGCGATCGCGCCTGGCGGGAGGTGCTGGAGCGCCACGACCGGCTGGTGCGCCAGGCGCTCACCCGTCACCGGGGGCGCGCCGTGAAGTCGACCGGCGACGGCGTGCTGGCCACCTTCGACGGCCCCGCCCGGGCGATCCGTGCCGCGGCCTCGATCGGGGAGGGGGCCGAGGGGCTGGGCATCCAGATCCGCGCAGGCCTGCACACCGGCGAGTGCGAGGTGATCGGCGACGACGTGGGCGGCATGGCCGTGCACATCGGCGCCCGGGTGATGTCCACGGCCACGGCGGGGGAGGTGCTCGTGTCGAGCACCGTGAAGGACCTGGTGGTGGGATCGGGAATCGACTTCGAGGAGCGTGGAGCCCATGAGCTGAGGGGCGTTCCCGGCGAGTGGCGGCTGTTCGCAGCCCGCCCGTAAGGGATCGGTGCGGTGCTCGCCGGAGATCCATCCGTGCGGTGCTCGGCCGATCGACGATCGGCCTGCGCTCCTCCGAACCGATCCGGCTGCGCTCCTCCCGCGAGTCTCCGGCACCGCTACCTTGCGGCCCCCTAACGGTTCTCACCACAAGCGCCGACTGCACCACTATGCGCCGACTCCTAGCGATCACAGCCCTCTTCCTGCTCGCCGCGGCCCCCGCCGCCTCCGCCGCCACACGCCACATCGTGCGCGGCGCGGGCTTCGGCCACGGGATCGGGATGAGCCAGTACGGCGCCTACGGCTACGCCCTGCAGGGGTTCGACTACCAGCGCATCCTGCGTCACTACTACACCGGCACCCAGCTCGGGACCGCCCCAAGCCGGCCCGTCCGCGTGTTGCTGCAGGCCAGCGACCCGTACGTGCGCTTCACGGGCGCCACGAAGGTGGCCGGCCGGCGGGTGAACCCCAACGCTGTGCGGGTGGTTCGCCCGGCGCGCGGAGGGCGACTGAGAGTGTCCGGCGTGGGCACGTTCACCGGGCCCCTCCAGGCCACCGGCGGCGGTTCGATCCGGCTGCTGGGGCCGGCGATCAACGGCGTGAGCTCGGGCAGCTACCGCGGCACGATGGTCCTTCGCGCGGGCGCCGCCGGCGGCGTGACCGCGATCAACTCGCTGCCGATCGACTCCTACGTGCAGGGCGTGGTGGCCGGCGAGATGCCTTCGAGCTGGCACCCCGAGGCCCTCAAGGCCCAGGCCGTCACCGCGCGCACCTACGCACTGGCCACGCGTAAGTCCGGCGAGGTGTTCGACCTCTATCCCGACACGCGCTCGCAGGTCTACCTCGGCGTGCAGGGCGAGCGCTCCAGCACAGACTCCGCGATCCGCGCCACCTCCAACGAGGTGGTCACCTACGGCGGCGACATCGCCACCACCTTCTTCTTCTCCACCTCGGGCGGACGCACCGAGAACATCGAGAACTCGTTCGTGGGCGCCCCGCCGCAGCCGTGGCTGAAGTCCGTGCCGGACCCCTACGATGACATCTCGCCCAAGCACCGCTGGAGGTTCCGCTTCACCACAGGCCAGCTGGGCGCCAAGCTGGGCTCGCCCGGCACGTTCCGCAAGGTCACGGTCCTCAGGCGCGGCAACTCGCCGCGCATCGTGCGCGCGCGGGTGTACGGCTCGCGCGGCACGCTCGACCTCACCGGCCCGCAGATCCGGGCCCGGCTCGGTCTGTACGACACCTGGGCGTTCTTCACGAAGGTGTCCACATCGCGGGTGCGCAGCCCTAGGCGGGCCTCGGCGTCCGTGGTGCCCCTACCGCAGATCAAGGGCGCCGTGAGCCCCGCTCCCCGCTCGAGGCGGCTGGTCGTGCAGCGCCGCACGCGGAAGGGCTGGCGGCCGGCCGGCCGTGTGCGCACTGACCGCCGCGGGCGATTCTCCACGGCGGTGCTGAAGACGGGCGCGTATCGCGTGAAGTCCGGCCCCGTGGCCGGGCCCGCCATCCGCGTGCGCTAGCCGCTCTCAGCGTCCTCTCATAAAGTCGAGGAAGATGGAGGCGTGCGCGTGCTGCTCGCCGAGGACGATCTACGGCTGGCCGCCGCCGTGCTGCGCGGCCTGCGGGGTGAGGGGATGGTCGTGGACGTGGCGCCGGACGGCGACGACGCGCTGCGCATGGCGCGCTCCTCCACCGAGTACGACGCGATGGTGCTGGACGTGATGCTGCCGGGTACCGACGGACTGGAGGTCTGCCGCAGCCTGCGCTCTGAGGGTTTTTGGGTGCCGATCATCATGCTCACCGCCCGCGACGCCGTGGAGGACCGGGTTCGCGGGCTCGACGCGGGCGCCGATGACTACCTGGTCAAGCCGTTCTCGCTGGCCGAGCTGCTGGCCCGCCTGCGCGCGCTGGCCCGGCGCGGGCCGGTGGAGCGTCCGGCGGTAATCGAGGTGGGCGACCTACAGCTCGACCCCGCCTCCCGTGAGGTCCGGCGCGGAGACACTTTGATCGGGCTGTCAGCCCGCGAACTCGTCCTGCTGGAGGCCTTCATGCGCAGGCCCGGTCACGTCCTCACCCGCGACCAGCTGTTGGAGGCGGCCTGGGACCTGGGCCTGGAGCACCGCTCCAACGTCGTCGAGGTCTACGTTCGCTACCTGCGCGAAAAGATCGACCGTCCGTTCGGAGTCCAATCGCTGGAGACGGTGCGCGGCATCGGCTACCGGCTGCGTCGGGACGGTGGGGCGTGAGCCGCCTGCCGATTCGCGCCAGGCTGACGGCCGCCTTCGCGCTGGCGATGGTTGTGGTCCTGGCGGCAGCGGCGTTGTTCGTCTACCTGCGGCTGAAGGCCAACCTCGACGAGACCATCGACGACGGCCTGCAGGGGCGCATCGCAGCGCCCGCGCGCACGACGGCGGGCGACCCCGAGGACTTCTTTGCTCAGCTGGTAGGGGCCGACGGGCGCGTGATCAGCTTCACGGGCGGAAGCGGCAAGCCGGCGCTCGCGCCAGCGGAGCTCGAGCGGGCGCAGCGTGGCCGGCTCACGGTCGAACGCGCGGTACCGGGAATCGACGGCACGGCGCGGGTGCTCGCGGAGCCGGCGGGCGGCGGGCGCGTCCGCGCGGTTGGCCAGTCCCTGGGGGACCGCGACGAGACTCTCAGCGGCCTGCTTGCCTCGTTTGCCATCGGCGGTCCGCTGGCCGTGCTGCTGGCCTCGCTCGCGGGCTACGGGCTGGCCACCATCGGCCTCGCGCCGGTGGAGGCCATGCGCCGCCGGGCAGAGGAGGTCTCGCTGGAGCGCCCGGGCGACCGGCTGCCCCTGCCCGACGCGCACGACGAGGTGCATCGGCTCGGGACGACGCTCAACGAGATGCTCGACCGGCTGCGCCGCTCTTTCGAGCGCGAGCGGCGGTTCGTAGCGGACGCCAGTCACGAGCTGCGCACGCCGATCGCCGTGGTCAAGACCGAGCTGGAGACCGCGCTGCGCTCGAACGAGGTGGGGCCGCGCGCCCGCGAGTCGCTCGTGGCGGCGGTGGAGGAATGCGACCGCCTCGTGCAGCTGGCCGAGGATCTCCTGGTGATCGCCCGGGCGGCGGGGGGTGAGCTGCCGGTGCGTGCTGAGCCGCTTGCCGCGCGTCACGAGCTGGAGGGCGCGCGTCAGCGCTTCGCAGACCGCGCCGAGGCGCGTGGCCGGCCCGTCCGCGTGGATGCTGTCGACGATCTGGTTCTTCACGCAGACCCGCTGCGCCTGCGCCAAGTGCTCGGCAACCTCACCGATAACGCGCTGCGCCACGGCGAGGGCGAGGTTGTGCTCGGCGCGCGCCGAGGCGATGGTGGGGTGGCGGTGCAGGTCAGCGACTGCGGACCGGGCTTCCCCGACGAGCTGGCCGCGCGCGCCTTCGAGCGCTTCGCGCGCGGTGACCAAGCGCGCAGCGGCACCGGCGTGGGACTGGGGCTTGCGATCGTCCGCGCAGTGGCCGAGGCCCACGGGGGCCACGCCGAGATCGCGCCTGGAGGCCCATCGACGGTCCTGGTGTGGTTCCCCGACCCTCCAGGCGGGCTGGATCCCTCTCAGGCTGTTCTCAGCGACGAGGTCTACGGTGCTGATATCGCTTCATCCACCACAGGAGGACACCAATGAACGACAAGCTCAAGGGCGTACTGATCACCACCGGAGTCGTGGCCTCGCTGGCCGTCGGCGGCGCGGCGATCGCCGGCGCTGCGGGCGGCGGCGGCGAGGGCGAGGACGCCGGCGGGGAGAAGGCCATCGCGGGCGACGCTCGCAGCCAGGCGATCTCGGCCGCGCTGAAGCACACCGGCGGCGGCAAGGCGACCGAGACCGAGGTCGGCGACGAGGAAGGCGCCTACGAGGTCGAGGTCAGACAGGCCGACGGAAGCCAGAGCGAAGTCCACCTCAACAGTGACTTCAAGGTGATCAGCGACTCGGCCGACGACGACTCGGGCGAGCAGGACGAGCGCGGCGACGACTGAGCCCTTCACGATGACCGCAAAGCGCGTACTCGGCACGGCGGCGGCGCTGGCTCTCAGCGCCGCCGCCGTTTGCGCGGGCTCCTACGGCCCGCAGGCGGCCGGCGCCGGGACCTCCGGGAAGGGAGGGCTGCCCCAGGGCAGCGAGCCCGTGACGCTCGACCCCGCCGGCTTCACCACCCGGATCGACCACCCCTGGTGGCCGATGCGCGTGGGCACCCGCTGGATCTACCGGGAGACCGCTCCGGACGGGACCAAGCAGCGCGTGGTGGTCACCGTGACCGGGCGGAAGAAGATGATCGCGAACGGCGTCATGGCTCGCGTGGTGCACGACGTGGTGACCGAGAAGGGCAAGCCGGTGGAGGTCACCGACGACTGGTACGCCCAGGACAAGGCGGGGAACATCTGGTACCTCGGCGAGGCCACCAAGGAGTACGAGAACGGGAAGTTCCGCAGCACCGAGGGCTCGTTCGAGGCCGGCGTGGACGGAGCCCAGGCCGGCGTGATCCTGCCCGCCAAGCCGAGGCCCGGAATGCGGTACCGGCAGGAGTACTACAAGGGCCAGGCGGAGGACAAGGGAGAAATCGTGAGTCTGCGCGAGCAGGCGGAGGTCCCCTTCGGGCACTTCGGCAGGGGAAGGGTCCTCATGACCAAGGACACGAACCCCCTCGAGCCGAAGGTCCTCGAGTTCAAGTTCTATGCTCGGGGCATCGGGCCGGTGCTGGCGGTGGGGGTCTCAGGCGGCGCCGACCGCGAAGAGCTGGTGCGGTTCAAGCGCGGCCGCTAGCCGGGTTCAAAGCTCTCGTTCATAGAAGTAGCTGATCGGGCCGTCGGGCCGCCCTTCGCGAAGGTCAGGAGTACCGCTCACCGGTAGCGAGTGAAGCGCACCCGCCTAGAGTCGACGCCATGGTCGACTCCGACGCGGACATGCGGGTGGGGGAGCTGTGGCGTTATCCGGTCAAGTCGATGCGCGGCGAGCGCCTGGAGGCCGCCGAACTGCGGGCCGACGGCATCGCCGGCGACCGCGTCGTGCACGTCGAGGACGAACAGGGCAGGCTTGTGACGGCGCGCGCGCGGCCGCTGCTGCTGAACCTCACAGCGCGGCTGGCATCCGCTGGCCAGCCGCTCGTGGAGGGCCGCCCCTGGGACGACACCAAGGCTGCCGAGCTCGTGCGCCACGCTGTCGGGGGCGGGGCTCGACTGGTCCGCCACGATGGGCTAGATCGCTTCGACATCCTCCCGCTTCTCGTGGCCACCGATGGAGCGATCGCCGCCTTCGGCCACGACGGGCGACGGCTGCGGCCCAACATCGTCATCCAGGGCGTCCCCGGGCTCAGCGAACGCCAGTGGGAAGGCCGACAGCTGCGCATCGGGGACGCCGTTATCGGTCTGGACAGCCTGCGAGACCGCTGCATCGTGACCACCTTCGATCCCGACACCGTCGACCAGGACGTCGAAGTCCTGCGCGGCATCCGCACCCGGTTCGACGGCAAGCTCGCGCTGAACGCACGCGTCATGCACGCCGGCACCGTGCGGACAGGCGACCGCGTCGAGCTACTGGCCTAGGGAGTGAAGCGCACGGTGATCACGTCGCCGTCGCGCACCTCGTAGTCGCGTCCCTCGACGCGCAGCTTCGCGCGCTCCCGGGCCGCCGCGTAGCCGCCGGCGTCCACCAGGTCGCGCCAGGACACCACCTCAGCGGCCACGAACCCCCGCTCCATGTCCGTGTGCACCCGCCCGGCGGCCCGCCGGGCGGACGTGCCGCGCGAGATGGCCCAGGCGCGCCCCTCCTTGCCCCCGTCGGCGGTGAAGAAGGAGATCAGTCCGAGCAACTCCCAGGCCTCTCGCACCACGGTGGCCAGCCCCGACTCGCCGGCGTCCATCTCCTCGCGCATCGAGGCGGCCTCGTCGGCGTCCAGCTCGGCCAGCTCGGCCTCCAGGCGGGCCGACACCGCCGCGGCGCGGGCGCCCTGGTCGCGCGCGTAGGCGGCCAGCTCCTCGGGCGGCTCGTGCGCATCTCCCTCGCCCACGTTGGCGAGGTAGAGCACGGGCTTGGAGCTGAGCGGCTGCAGCTTCCGCAGGGCATCGGGCGCGGCGTCCGGCGGGGGTACCGTGCGCGCGGGGCGGCCCTCCCCCAGCGCGGCGATCAGCTCGCGTAGCCAGGCCTCCTCGGCCACCTTGTCCTTCGCTCCGGACTTGGCCTCCCGCGCCACCTTCTCCAGCCGTCGCTCAGCCTGCTCGAGGTCGGCGTAGAGCAGCTCCGTCTCCACCGTCTCGATGTCGGCCAGGGGATCCACACGGCCCTCGGGATGGACCACCTGGGAGTCGTCGTGGGTCCGGACCACGTGCACGAGGGCGTCGGTCTCGCGGATGTTGCCCAGGAAGCGATTGCCCAGGCCTTCGCCCTTGTGCGCCCCGCGCACCAGACCGGCGATGTCGTGGAACTCGATCGTCTCGTAGACCGTGGGGGTGGCTCCCACCGTCTCGACCACGGCATCCAGGCGATCGTCGGGCACCGGCACCACGGCCACGTTGGGCTCCACCGTGGTGAACGGGTAGCTGGCCGCCTGCGCGCCCGCGCGCGTGAGGGCGTTGAAGAGGGAGGACTTGCCCGCGTTGGGCAGGCCCAGAATGCCTACCTTCATGGCGCGAGGAGGTCGGCCACGGCGGTGCCAAGCAGCGCGCCGGCCGCGATGTCGGAGGGGTAGTGCACCCCGACGTAGGGTCGCGAGAGGCCCATTGCCACCGCGCAGGCGTAGAGGGGCCGCACCGGCAGCTCGCCGGACAGCACCCGCGCGGCGGCGAACGACGTGGTGGCGTGGGCGGAGGGGTAGGACAGGGCGGTGACCGTCGTGGACAGCGAGGGCAGCTCCTCGATCAGCGGCCGGCGGCGGCGGAAGACGTTCTTGAGCACGATGTTCAGAAGGTAAGAGGCGACGACGGTCAGGCCGGCCTGCCGGTACAGCGCGCGCCGGCGTGGGTCGAGGATCGAGCCCAGGAGGCAGATGGCCAGCCACAGCGCTCCGTGCTCGCCCGTACGTGTGAACAGGAGCACCGCCCGTTCGATCTGCGGGCCGTGGAGCCGCGTTCGCAGCAGCCGCAAGAGGGCCAGGTCCAGCGCGCGGAGCATCGGGCGGCGCTCGGGGAGCGGCGGCTAGAAGCCGACCTTCTGGTTACCGCTCTCGCGCTGCACGTAGACGACCTGTGAGAGATCGACCTGCACCTGCGAGTCGTCGGTGTCCAGCTGGTGCCAGCGCTCGGCGCGGTCGTTGGCGAGGGCCTTCACCAGTGCGTCGTAGGCATCGACCTCGATGCGCACGGCCAGCACCTGGCCGCCCTGGAAGCCCACATCCAGACGGCGCAGGTCAGTCATGTGCGGGCTCCACGATCTCGGTGAGCACGCCGCCGGTGGACTTGGGGTGCACAAATGCCACGCGGCTCTCCTGGATCCCGCTTCGCGCCTGCTCGTCGATCATCCGGACCCCGGCTTGGCTCATCCGCTCCAGCGCGGCGTCGATGTCGGCGGTGCGGTAGGCCACGTGGTGCATCCCGGGGCCGTTCTTCGCGAGGAAGCGAGCCAAGGCGCTGTCGGACTCGATCGGGGTGAGCAGCTCCACGTGGGCGTCCCCTATCTCCAGCAGCGCGGCCTCCACGCCGAACTCCTCCACGGTCTCGCGGTGCTGCTCACGCATGCCGAGGCGGTCGCGATAGAGGGCGATCGCCTCGTCGAGGTCCTCGACGGCCACGCCGATGTGATCGATCTCTCCGAACACCCGGCGGAGATTACTTGGCGCCCGGCTCGAGCCGTTCGCTCGCGGCCACCCGCGCGCGCCCTGTACCGGTGCCCGGAAGCGGCTCCAAGCGCCGCCGCGGGACGGCCTCGCCCTCGTACTCCGCGGTGATGCGCTCGATGTCGCCGCGCTCCAGCATCTCGCTCTCCAGCAGCCTGGCCGCGAACGCTTCCAGCAGGGGGCGGTGTGCCGCCACTATCCGCGTGGCGCGGCGGTGGGCCTCGTCGGCGATGTGCTGCTGCTCCTCGTCGATCATGCGCCGTGTGGCATCGGCCATCGAGTAGTCGCTCGCGGGCAGCTGCTTGGACTGAAGATTGGTGCCCATTCCGTAGTCGGTGACCATCGAGCGGCTGATCTCGTGGACCTTGCGCAGGTCGTCGGAGGCGCCGGTGGTGATCTGGCCGAAGACCAGGCTCTCGGTCACGCGCCCGCCCAGCAGGACCACGAGGTAGTCCATCAGCTCCTCCTGGGTCTTCAGGTAACGGTCCTCCTCGGGCAGATTGAGCGTGTAGCCCAGCGCCTGGCCGCGGGGCACGATCGAGATCCGGTGCACCTTCTCCACAGAGGGCAGCAGCTGGGAGCACAGCGCGTGCCCGGCCTCGTGGTAGGCCACCACGCGCTTCTCGTGGTCGGTGATCACGCGGCGCGACTGCATGCCCGCCACCACGCGCTCCAGCGCCGCCTGGAAGTCGGTGGTCTGGACCACCCTGCGGTGGGCCCGGCCGGCGAAGATCGCGGCCTCGTTGCAGATGTTGGCGAGGTCGGCGCCCGTGAGCCCGCTGGTCTGCCGCGCCACCACCTCGAGGTCGATGTCCGCGGCCAGCGGCTTGCCGCGCGTATGCACGGCGAGGATGTGCTTGCGGCCCTTCAGGTCGGGCGGAGAGACGAAGATCTGGCGGTCGAACCGGCCCGGCCGCAGCAGCGCCGGGTCGAGCTTGTCGAGCAGGTTGGAGGCCGCGATCACCACGAGCTGGTCGCCTCCGCCGAAGCCGTCCAGCTCCACCAGCAGCTGGTTGAGCGTCTGGTCCTTCTCGCCCGACACGTCGGCGCCGCGCGTGGCGCCCACCGCGTCAAGCTCGTCGATGAACACGATCGCCGGGGCGGCGTTGCGTGCCTCGCGGAACAGCCGCCGGATGCGGGCAGCGCCGAGGCCGGCGAACATCTCCACGAACGACGAGGCCGACTGTGCGTAGAACTTCGCGTTGGACTCGTGGGCCACGGCCTTGGCCAGCAGCGTCTTGCCGGTGCCGGGCGGGCCGTGAAGCAGGATGCCCTTGGGCACCTTCGCCCCCAGCGCGTGGAAGCGCCCGGGGTCGCGCAGGAACTCGACCACCTCGCGCAGCTCGTCCTTGGCCTCCTCCACACCCGCCACGTCCCCCCAGCCGATTGAATCCGAGCTCGAGGGCTTGATCTCCTGGGGCGCGGTGCGCGGCATGAACCGCAGCATGTAGACCAGCACGACCGCGATCAGGCCCATGAAGACGATCGGCAGCCAGATGACTGCCCAGTCCTGGATCTGGTACCAGGAGATGGCTAGGACGGACATGCGCGCCCCAGGGTAGGGGCGATCGGCCCGGCGTGTGGCTCGTACATCAGTCCACCCGCTCCAGCCTGGCGTTCGGGCGGTACGCCCGGCCGGCCTTGGCGCAGTCGCGTCCGTCCAGCCGCACCACGTCGGCGGTGAAGTCGTTCTGGCCGCGCAGCAGGGACGAGCCCACGCCGTAGGAGTCCACCGGCGCGCCCGCCGCCTCGAACTCGCGGATCTTCTCCGCGTCGAAGCCGCCGGAGCACACGATCTTCACCCGCTCGTGGCCGGCGTCGTCGAGCGCCGCGCGCACCTTCTCCACCAGCACGCGGTTCACGCCGGTCGGCCGGAAGTCGCCCATGTCATCCCACAGGGCGCGGTCCACGATCCGCTCGGAGGTGTCCAGGCGCACGCCCCAGAGGTCGTCGCCGAGGGCGTCGGCCACCTCGATCGCGGTGCGCACGGAATCGTTGTCGAAGTCCACCAGCACGGTCACGTTGGTCTCCCCGGAGTAGCGCCTGGCGAAGGACTTCGACGCCGCCACCGTGTCGCCCCCGAAGGCCGCGATCAGCGCGTGCGGCACGGTGCCGATACCCGTTCCTCCCCACCACGAGGCCTGGGCGTCCGTGGACACGCCGATCGCGCCGGCCACGTGGGCGGCCCAGCCGTCGCCGGTCTGCACCAGCCAGTGGTCGTGGCGCGCCGGGAAGAACAGGATCGGCTTGCCGCGGGCGGCCTCCACCACCTCGCGCACGTTGCGCATCACCAGCGTGCGCCGGGCCAGGCAGCCGAGGTAGACGGTCTCGAGGTGGGCGAACAGCGAGTAGTCGCCCTCGATCGTCATCACGGTCTCATGCGGCGCGATCTCGTCGCCCTCGTGCAGCGCGCGCACGTCCAGCCGGTCCCAGCCGAGCTCCCAGCCGTCGGGGGCCTCGCGGCCGGCGCACTCCTTCAGCACCGCGATCGCCTCATCGATTCCGCCCAGCACCGACTCGCCCTTCTGGAACACCTGCATCGTGACCCGCGGGCGCCGGCCCTCCTCCTCCAGCAGCTCCTTCGCGAGGTTGAAGTAGGCGTCGGTGTAGTAGCCCTCCCTTATCCGCTCAACCGGCAGGCGGAAGACGGCCGGGTCCAGCCTCGTGCGCACCGCCGAGGCTATGTGGCGCCCTCCACCCGAAGGATCTCCGCCAGCGCGGCGCGGCCCACCGCCAGCTGCTCGTCGGTGGGCTCGCGGGTGCCCACCACGCGCTGGATCTCATAGCCGGGACGGCGCAGCAGGCTCGACACGCGCGAGCCGTCGTGGCGCTCGGCGTAGGCGAACACCTCGACCGCCAGCGCGGCGCTGCCCACAGCCACGCCGGCCTCGGCAAGCGGGCCGCGCAGCCCGGCCTTGCGCGCGACCACGGTGCCCACCGCCGTGGCGCCCAACATCGGGGCCACCAGGTTCGAGCCGCAGCGGTCGTGCTCCTTGTCGGCCTCGGCCGCCTCGCCGTCCTGCTCGTAGGCGGCGATCGACTTGTGCTCCACGCCGTGGTAGGCGGCGAGGTCGCCGCCGCGCAGCGCGAACAGCGCCGGGGCGAGGCTCACCGCGCCCACAGCGGCCTCGCGTGCCACCGTGCGCGCGCCGGTCGAGCGGATGGCCTGGCCGAGCAGCGCGGCGCCCGCCATCGCGCCCACCACGCGCAGGTCCTCCATCGGCAGCTTGGCGGCCGGGAGCGCGCGCTTGACCAGCGGGATCACGGCCATCGCCTCGGCCAGCTTGGTCACGCCGCGCAGCCCGGGTATCCCCTCCGTGGCCCGCCCGCCCAGCGAGGGCTTGCGCCCCGAGGCCACGCGGATCTCGCCGTCGCGGTCGCGCACGGCGGCGGCCCAGTGGGTCGGGCCGTGCACCAGCAACCCGTTGCGCAGCGCCATGCCGCCCAGCCGCAGCTTCTCGATCGCGTCGTCGCTCTCGCCCACCAGCGGCGGTACCTTCGCTTCGCTCATCTCAGCGTCTCCTCGATCAGGTTCGTGTAGAAGCGGGCGGCCAGCCCCAGGTCCTCCACCGGCACCCGCTCGTCCGCGCCGTGGATCAGCGGCGCCGCCTCGAACAGGTCCATCGTTCGCTGCGGGAAGAAGCCGTAGGCCACGCAATCGGGGAAGGCCTCGCGGAACCAGCGCGAGTCGCTGAAGCCCGGCAGCACCACGGGCGTGACCTCGGCGCCGGGGTCCTCGCGCTCGACGAAGGAGCGGATCGTCTCCATCAGCGGCGAGTCGATCGGCGAGCGGTTGCCCACCACGGTGTCGCGGAAGGCGATCTCGTATCCGTCCTCGCCGCCGATCGCCTCGTGTATGCGCTCTAGCGCGTGCTCCTCGCCCAGCTCCGGAGGCACGCGGCAGTCCACGTCGAGGCTCGCGTGCGCGGGGATCACGTTGATCTTCTGGGACGCGGTGATCATCGTGGGCGAGAGCGTCACCCCGAGCATCGGCTCGAGCAGCACGGCCACACGGGGGTCCGTGGCCTCCACCTCGGCGAGCGCGGCCTGGAGGTCGTCGTCGCCGGCGCCGAGCGCGGCGAGGAAGGCATCCCCCTCGGGTGTGTGCTCGGGCGACACGCGCCCGCCCGCGAGCGCCTCCAGCACCGGCGCCATCTTCACCAGTGCGTTGTCGCCTATCCGCGGGATGGAGGCGTGGCCGGCCGTTCCGTTCGTGGTGAGCCTGAACCGGAACACGCCCTTCTCGGCCACGCACACGCCGTACACGCGCTTGCCGCCGTACTCGAACGACTCGCCTGCGCCCTCGTTCACCACGAGGTCGGCGCGCACCTTCTCTGGGTGCTCCTCACACAGCCACTGCGCGCCGTACGCCGCGCCGGTCTCCTCGTCGGCGGTGATCACGAGCTTGAGCTCGCCGGTCTCGGGCCGCCAGCCCTGCTCGGCAAGCGCCACGGCAGCGGCCACCTCGGCGGCCACCTGGCTCTTCATGTCCAGCGCGCCGCGGCCCCACACGCAGCCGTCCTTGATGTCGCCCGACCACGGGTCCACCGTCCAGTCGGCGGGATCGGCGAGCACCGTGTCCACGTGGCCCAGGAGGCACAGCACGGGGCCGTCCGAGCCGGAGGGCAGGCGCGCCACCAGGTTCGGGCGCCCCTCGACCGCTGAGAGCTGCTCGGTCGTAAAGCCCGCGCCGCCCAGCATCTCCGCCAGGTAGTCCTGGCAGGCCTGCTCGTCGCCGGGCGGATTGACCGTGTTGAAGCGGATCAACCGCTGCAGCAACTCGGTGGTGCGGCGCTCGAGGTCCTCGGGCTCGGGCACCAGGCGAGTATAGGTTCGGGCTCCTGGCGGTTCCCGCAGACGCTAGGCATCGCCTTCCACGAAGGCCTCGGCGATTCCCAGCAGATCCCCTGCATCTTGCATGGTGACCTCGACCTCGGCCTCCGACACTACCCCTGCGTGATAGGAGGCTTCATTTCTCAGGTCGCGGTGCGAATCGAGCCGCTCAAACAAGGTGCCGTGATCGTCGGGCAGTGCCCGTTCGGCCTCCTTCAGCCGAAGGACATGAGCGCCATCTCCACGGGTCACGCGACGGCCGGCGGCGAGCAGGATCGCATCCATAACGGTGATGCACGTCTGCCAGGCAAGCACTTGAACGCTCGCGGGCGCGGAATCCGGCCTCCCCGCGTCGCGCGCGAAGCCCGTGCCCGCTTGAGGAAGACTCGTGCCATGGCCGGGTCGGCGGGCACGTTCTCCACTCGCGCCTGGGTCAGACAAGGTTCACCTGATCGAGATCGCCGACTAGGGTGACGCGCGGCCCCCGAGCAACCTTGTCGAGGAACGGGCTCCCCTCACGAAGCTCAGAGCGGACCTCATCGGGCCGAAACAGCGTCACGTCGATCCTCCGCCCCGCGTGCTGTCCGATGGGTCGCACCAGCCTCCGCAGCGATGCCAGGTCGGCGGTGCCGATGACAAGGACGTCGACGTCGCTTCCCGGTCGCAACGTGCCATCCGCCCACGAGCCGTGTATGACCGCGGTCTGAACGCCAGAAACGCCCGCCAAGGCCTCTCGCAACTCCCCCTCCACACCGACAGTTCGGTCCAGGATCTCTCGAAGGGGCAGATACAAGGGGCTCTCCGTGGCACCGGTGTATCGATGGGGTCGTGATCGTTCGTCTCGCTCGATGAGGCCCGCATCCAGGGCGCGATGTAGTTCTCGATGAACCGATGCGGCCGGAGCATTCAGCTCGTCCGAGAGAGCCTGTGCGGTTACCCCCTCCCCTGCCGCTCCAAAGGCTCTGGAAAGCACCCGCAACTGCAACTCCGACCGGAAGAAGGGCAGCAACGATGGAACTGGCGTTCTCATAACCGAGAGAACGATACCAGCTATGCGAATATAGCTAAGCGGGGAACATGCCGCGGCTGCGCCACAGCCAGCGCAGGTCGCCGCGGGGGCGCAGCCGGCCGCGGGCCACCAGGCGCTTGGGATCCTCGCGGCGGGCGATCACGTCCACGAAGTCCTCGAAGGTCGTCTTGAAGCGCACCCGCGGCGCATCGGCCGTCCCGCGCTCGGCGCGGGTGGCGCCGTTTGCCACCACCACGTGCCACGGCTCGGCGTCCGGGAAGTCCCACTGGATGGTGCCCGGCTCGCTCGCGCGGTCGGCCTGGAGCGCGGCGGCGACGACCTCGAAGAACACGTGCATGTCGTCGGGATCGGTGGACGGCGGGCCCAGCTTCTCGCCCAGGTATCCCGCGCGGACCATCCGCCGGCCCCGCTGTGAGCGCTCGCGCGGCGTGCCCGGCACCGGGAACACCGGCGGGCCCGGCAGCTCGTCGATCGGCATCCCCGCGCTGCGCATCTTGGCGTCCAGCGACGTGGCGCCCTCCTCGCCGATGTCGTCGAGGGTGAATCCGAAGCACTCCACGTAGCGCATGTCCCAATTCGGCGGGACCAGGACCGAGGCGGTCCACGGGATCACCTCGCGCAGCAGGTCGGCGACCGCGTAGGGCACCTCGGGGTCCATCTGGCGCAGGTCCGACAGCAGCTTCACGCCGAAGCCGATGTGGCGCTGCTCGTCGGCGGCCACCTTCTCCATGCCGGCGCGAAAGCCGGGAAGCGTGTCGCGCTCGGTGAGGTAGCGGGCGATGAAGTGCTGGCCGGGCTGGGCGAGCGCGGCCTCGATGATCACGTGGTACAGCGTGATCGCGGCCGCCAGTTGCGGGATCGAGGGGTCACGACGCAGCTCGTCGCTCATGTCGACCAGCCGGTCGAACACGCGCGTGAAGCCCCAGGTGAGCTGCGGCTTGATCGCGTTCAGCCCACCGGCGAGGGTGCCGTCGCCCAGCCCCACGACCTCGTGCATGAAGCGGTTGAAGAAGACCGCGTGGCGCGCCTCGTCCACCTGCTGGGTGGCGAGGAAGTACTTCTGCTCCTCCAAGGGCGCCGCGTCCACGTAGGGCGACAGGCCATCGGTCACGGCATCCTCGCCCCAGAAGAACAGCGAGTAGTTCCACAGCGCCGCGGTGCGCTCGAACTCCGAGAAGTCGTTCTCCCACTGCCGGCGATCCGCGGTGAAGTCCAGCTCGGTGGCGCGCCAGTGGCCCAGCTCCCAGCGGCGGTAGAGGTCCGCGTAGGAGATGTTGTCCAGCGGGTTGCGCGTAGGGAGCGTGGTGGTCATCGGTGGTTCTCGTCCTCCGGACAGTCTGGTACGTTTGTTCCAGTTTGGCGGAACGAATGTACCAGAAAGGCGAGCGGCGCAGCGAGGAGATCCTGCGTGCCACGCTGCGCGTGATCGGCGCGCGCGGCGCCGACGCCGTTACCCACCGCGCGGTGGCGCGCGAGGCCGGCGTGCCGGTGTCTTCCACGACCTACTACTTCGACTCCAAGGAGGAGCTGCTCGAGCGCGCGCTGGTGATGGCCGCGCGCGAGGAGACCGAGCGCCTGGAGCGGCTGGTGCTCGACCTGGCCCCCTCCGCCTTGTCGGCCGACGAGTGGGCCGCCGCCGTGTCCGCCCAGCTGGCGGGGGACCTGGCCGAGGACCCGGCCAAGCACGTGGCGCTGTTCGAGCTCGGGTTGGAGGCCGCCCGCACGCCGGCCCTGCGCGCCGAGCTTGCGCGCTGGCAGGAGGCCAACCTGCGTCTGGCCGAGGTGGGCTGCCGCGCCGTGGGCTCCGACGAGCCCGGGTTGGACGCGCGCGTGGTGGTGGCCACCCTGACGGGCCTGATGCTGGAGCAGCTGGCCAGCCAGCGCGAGGACTTCGAGACCGGCGTGCTGCGGCCCGCCCTCACACGCCTGTTCGGGCAGCTGGCCGCGCCCTCTCGCGCGGTCGCGCCGCTGTAGCCTCGGCGGCAGATGCCCGAGTCCACCGCCACCGTCGACGGCATCGCCTACCGCGAGGCCGGCCCGGCCGACGGCCCCGCCGCGCTGCTGGTGCACGGCTACCCGGAGTCGTCCTACATGTGGCGCGACGTGCTGCCCGCCGTCGCCGACGCCGGCTGGCGCGCGGTGGCGCCCGATCTCCCGGGCTTCGGCGACTCTCCGGCCGACCCGCCCGGCACGTGGGAGCGCCAGATCGAGGCGCTGCAGCGCCTGCACGACGGGCTCGGGCTGGGGCCTGTCGCGCTGGTGGCGCACGACTGGGGCGGGCTGATCGGCCTGCGCTGGGCGTGTGACCACTCGGACCTGGTGCGCGCGCTGGTGATCTCCGACACCGGCTTCTTCTCCGACGGCAAGTGGCACGGCATGGCGCAGGCTCTGCGCACCGAGGGGCAGGGCGAGCAGTTGATCGAGGGCATGACCCGCGAGGGCTTCGGCGCCGTGATGGCCCAGTCCAGCCCGGGCATCGACCACGCGGCCGTGGACGAGTACTGGAAGTGCTTCGGCGACGACGACCGCCGCCGCGGGCAGCTGGAGCTCTACCGCTCGGGCGACTTCTCAAAGCTCGAGCCCTACGAGGGCAAGCTCGGCGAGCTGGGTGTGCCCACGCTGCTGCTGTGGGGCGAGGACGACCCGTTCGCCCCGGTGGCGGGCGCCCACCGCTTCCGCGAGCAGATACCGGGTAGCGAGCTGGTCGTGGTCGGCGGCGCCGGTCACTTCGTGATCGAGGACGACCCCGCGCGCTGCGCCCGCGAGATCGCGGGCTTTCTCACCGGGCTGTGAGCGACGGCGGGCGCCTGTTCGAGGAGGAGGCCCAGCCGGTGGCCGGGCAGACACGCGTGCCCGTCTCCAGCCAGCCGCTGGCGGCCCGGATGCGGCCCGCGTCGCTGGACGAGCTGGTGGGCCAGGAGCACCTGCTGGAGCCGGGCTCGGCGCTGCGCACGGCGCTCGACGGCGGCCGGCCGCACTCGATGATCCTCTACGGGCCTCCCGGCTCGGGCAAGACCACGCTGGCCCGCCTGATGGCCACCACGGCCAGCGCCGCGTTCGAGGAGCTGTCGGCAGTCAACGTCGGGCGCGCGGAGGTGCGCGCGGTGATGGAGCGCGCCGACCACCGGCGCACCACCTCCGGCGAGCCCACGATCCTGTTCCTCGACGAGATCCACCGCTTCAACAAGGCGCAGCAGGACGTGCTGCTCCCCGCGGTGGAGGAGGGCCTGGTGACGCTCGTGGGCGCCACCACGGAGAACCCCTACTTCGAGGTGAACTCGGCGCTGCTGTCGCGCTCGCGGGTGTACGAGCTGCGCGGGCTGAGCGACGACGACGTGCTGGCGCTGCTGCGCCGCGCGCTCACCGACGAGCGCGGCATCGCCGATCCGCCGGAGGTCCACGACGACGCACTCGAGTTCCTGGCCGCCCGCGCCGGCGGCGACGCGCGCACGGCGCTCGCGGCGCTGGAGCTGGCCTCGGAGACGGCGGAAGAGGGACAGCCGGTCACGCTCGAGCTGACCGAGGACGCGCTGCAGCGGCGGGCGATCCTCTACGACAAGGGCGGCGACCGCCACTACGACACGATCTCGGCCTGGATCAAGTCCACGCGCGGGTCGGACCCCGACGCGTCGCTGCTGTACCTGGCCGCGATGCTGGAGGGCGGCGAGGACCCCCGCTTCATCGCCCGCCGCATGGTGATCCTCGCCAGCGAGGACGTGGGCAACGCGGATCCCCAGGCGCTGGTCGTGGCCGTCGCCGCCGCCCAGGCCGTGGAGCACGTGGGGCTGCCCGAGTGCGCGCTCAACCTCGCCCAGGCCGCCGTCTACCTGGCGCTCGCGCCGAAGTCCAACGCCTCCTGCGAGGCGATCGGCCGGGCGCGGGCTTGGGTGCGCGAGCACGGCGCCCCCACCCCTCCCGGGCCATTGCGAAGCGCCGCCTATCCGGGGGCGGAGGCGCTCGGGCGGGGCAAGGGCTACGACTACCCCCACGCCCGCCCCGAGGGGGTCTCGGAGCAGGAGCTGATGCCCGAGGAGGCCGTCGGCGAGCGCTTCCTGGAGCTCACCGGGCACGGCGAGGAGCGCGAGATGGCCGAGCGCCTGGAGCGGATCCGCCGCGCGCGCAAGCGGTCCGGCTAGCGGCTGCTGCGCTCGCAGACGCCGCCGCGGCGGAACTCGACCGGGCTGCGAAGGTCGATCGTCTTCTCCCGTTCCACGAAGCCGGTCCGCCAGCGCACGTGCAGGGCCTCGAAGGTCACGCTGGAGTCCTTGGCGAGATCCGAGCACGCTCCGGTGCGGTACAGCAGCCGCACCGCGCGCGCCTGGCCCGCCGGCAGGTCGAACTCGCGAAAGCGCACCCAGCGCCGTGGCGGCCCGTCCGCGTTTGCCGCACCGATGCGCACCCCTGTCGGGCTCACCCCGCTGAGGCCACGGCGATCGCCCAGGGAGGTGATCTTCACATCGCGGTCCCCGTTGTTCGCGATCGAGACGTCCACGCTGGTGGTGATGCCGGCGCGGTAGCGGATCGAGAGGTAATCTCCGAACGGGCCGGCCTTCACGGAGCGCCCATCCGGGCCCACCGAGGAGAACGAGCCCTCCGCGACGTCATCGTAGGTGACCACCGGGCGCACCCAGGCCAGCCCCGCCACGGCAGCCGCCGCCAGCAGGACGGCGGCCAGCGCCACCCATCTTCCCCACCTGCGTCTGCGCGTGAACACCGGCCCTTTCTGGTACTAGCGGCGCAGCAGCCTCGCTATGAGCCCGCCGACGATCGCGTAGATCACGGCCGCCAGCCCGTAGTTGACCGCGATCTTGGCCTTCGCGCCGTCGGGCTTGAAGACATCCTTGAAGGGCCCGACCAGGAATTCGGCCGCATCGAGCAGCGCCTTCACGATGTCGTTCGACCTGTTCGCTTCGAGCAGCACCAGCACGATGCCGATCACGATCAGTCCGACCACGATCGACGTGATCAGGCTGACGATGCGGGCAACGCCCCAGAGGCCCTTGCGGGCCGCGCGCCCGGCCTTCACGCCGGCGCCCTCCCCGTCTGCTCTTCTTCTGCGCTTCCCGACGATGACGCGATCCTACCCTCGGGCGCGCCTTCTACTCCTTGCAGGAGATGTTGCGCACTCGTCAAGCGACATTGGCCTCTAGCCGGATCGCCTGCCACGGTGGGGGAGAGATGGATTCGTACCACACACGCCCCACGGGTCTGGCCGACCCGGGCGCCCTGCTGGCCACCACCCACCGCACCGACGGCGGCCTGCTCGTACGCCCGCGCCTGACCCGTCCCAGCGACACCCCGCGCCTGCGCGCCTTCCTCGAGGCGCTGTCGCCGGAGGCCCGCCGGCTGCGCTTCTTCAGCTCGATGCCGGTGGTGCCGGACACCACCGTGCGCCACTTCACCTTCTTCGATCCGCGCAAGCGGCTGGTGGTGGCGGCCACCGCGATGGACGCGGGCCGCGAGGAGATCGTGGGCCTGGCGGACGTGGCCCACCTGGACAGCGGGCTGGCCGAGCTGGGCGTGGTCGTGGACGACCGCCGCCAGCGCGTGGGCCTGGGCAAGCTGCTCACCGAGGTGATCGTCTCTCTGGCCGCGCAGCAGGGGGCGACGCAACTGCGCGCCGAGCTGCTCGAGGGAAATCAGGCGATGCTGGCTCTGATGCGCCGCCTGGGGCCCACGACCAGCTCGATGGAGGGCAGCGTGGTGGTAGTGCACACGCGGCTGCCCACCGCGCGTCGCCGCCGCGCCGCCTGACCCGCCTGGCGCGTTCGGTCACAATGACCTCCCGCATGGAGGCCTCCACCGCCACGCCGCCCCTGGAGTCCCACAGCCCCGCCGGGGGCCGGCGCCTGGGGGACGTGCCCACGATCCCGCCCGGCGAGGTGCAGTCGGTGGTGGACGACGTGGCCGAGGTGCAGCCCTTCTGGGCGGCGCTGCCCCTGTCCGAGCGCGCGCGCTACATGCGCCGCGCCGCTCAGGTTGTGATCGACTCGCTCGACGAGCTCTCCGAGCTGCTCACGCGCGAGCAGGGCAAGCCGCGCAACGAGTCGTACGTGATGGAGCTGCTGCCCACCATCGACGCGCTGCACTGGATCTCGCACGAGGGACCGAAGATCCTGTCCGACGAGCGCGTCTCGCTGCCGATCTTCCTCAAGCAGAAGCGGGCGAAGTTCGCGTACGAGCCGCTGGGGGTGGTGGGCGTGATCGCGCCGTGGAACTACCCGTGGTCGATCCCGTTCGGCGAGGTGGCCATCGCGCTGATGGCAGGCAACGGCGTGGTGCTCAAGCCGGCCTCGCTAACGCCGCTCATCGGCCAGCGCATCCAAGAGACCTTCGAGCGCGCAGGCCTGCCCGAGGGGCTGGTGCGCGCCGTGCACGGCGGCGGCGCCGTGGGCCAGGCGCTGGTGGAGTCCGGCGCGGCGAAGATCTTCTTCACCGGCTCCGCGGACGTCGGGCGCCGGGTGGGCGTGGGCTGCGCCGAGCGCATGAAGGGCTCGGTGCTGGAGCTGGGCGGCAAGGACGCGATGCTCGTGCTCGGAGACGCCAACGTGGACAACGCTGTGTCGGGCGCGCTGTGGGGCGGCTTCGCCAACGCGGGCCAGACCTGTTCGGGCATCGAGCGCGTGTACGTGATGCGCGACGTGGCCGACCGCTTCGTGGAGGGGCTGGTGGAGGGCGCCAAGGCGCTGCGGGTGGGCGACCCGATGGAATGGAGCACCGAGATCGGCCCGATGGTGTCCGCCGAGCAGCACGCGCTGGTGCGCGAGCTGGTGGACGACGCGGTGCACAATGGCGCCACGCTTCACTGCGGTGGCCCGGTGGAGCCCGAGGGCGCACCCGCGGGCGACTACTACGCGCCCGCGGTGCTCACCGGTGTGACCCACGACATGCGGATCATGCGCGAGGAGATCTTCGGGCCGGTGATCCCGGTGGTCACCGTGGAATCCGAGGACGAGGCGATCGCCCTGGCCAACGACTCCGACTTCGGCCTCGGCGCCTCGGTGTGGACGATGGACCGCGCCCGTGGCGAGCGGATCGCGCGGCGGCTGCAGTCGGGCATGGTGTGGGTGAACGATCACATGTACTCCCACGGCGCCTGCTCGTGTTCATGGGGCGGGGTCAAGGACTCCGGCCTGGGCCGCTCGCACTCCAAGTTCGGCTTCTACGAGTGCGTGAACATCAAGCTGCTGACGTGGGACCCGTCGCGCACGCGCAACTTCTGGTGGCACCCTTACGACAGCTCGCTGGGGCGCGCGATGCACTCCTCGGCCCAGCTGCTCTATGGGCGCGAGGACGACAAGGCCGGCGCGCTGCTCCGGGGCGCAACCTCCTTCGCCCGGCTGGGGGCGAAGATGCTCCGGAGCGGGCGGGGTGCCTGAGCTCCAGGAGCCGATGCCCGAGCTGCGGGGCGCGGGCGTGACGCTCGAGCCGCTGGCGGCCGGCCACGAGGACCGCCTGCGTGCCATCCGCGAGACCCCCGAGGTGGCGGTCAGGTGGGGCCCGCTGGAGGACGACTTCCCGCTGGAGGACGAGCCCAAGTCCACGCGCTTCGCGATCCTCGTGGATGGCGAGGTGGCGGGCATGATCCAGTTCCAGGAGGAGACCGAGCCCGACTACCGCCACGCGGAGGTGGACCTCTTCCTCGCTCCCGAGCACCATGGGCAGGGGCTGGGCACTGACGCCATGGTCACGCTGACCAACCACCTGCTCGAGGAGCGCGGGCACCACCGCATCGTCCTCTCCGTGGACACCGACAACGAGCCTGCGATCCGCTGCTACGAGAAGTCCGGGTTCCGCCGCGTGGGCGTGACGCGTTACAGCGGCCGCAACTACCGCACCGGGGAGTGGGCCGACGAGTTCTTCATGGAGCTGGTGCGGCTGCCGCTCTAGGATCGGACAGACCATGCCTGCCCAAGCCTTCGCCGGAAAGCCCTGCGTGTGCCAGTTCAGGCGCGGCCTCTGCGACCAGAGCTGCGTGCAGGGCATGCTCGACACGCCCTTCTACATCGCCTGCCTGAAGCTGTCGGGCCGCAAGTGCCTCGTGGTGGGCGGCGGGGAGATCGGGCTGGCGAAGGTGGACGGCCTGCTGGCCTGCGACGGCGACGTGACGCTCGTCGCGCCAGAGGCGGTCGCGCCGCTGCGCGAGCTGGCCGAGGAGGGGTCGATCCGCTGGGAGCAGCGCGAGTACGACCGCTCCGACCTGGAGGGAACTTTCATGGTGATCGCCTCCACCGACGACACCGAGGTGAACATCTCCGTCTACGAGGACGCCGAGAAGCGCGCGATGCTCGTGAACATCGTGGACGTGCCGCCGCTGTGCAACTTCATCCTGCCCGCGATCGTGCGCACCGGGCCGCTGGCGATCGCCATCTCCACCGCGGGCGCGAGCCCCGCGCTGGCCAAGCGCATCAAGGCCGAGATCGCCGACGAGTACGGCGAGCCCTACGCGCGCCTGGCGATCATGCTCAACGAGGTCCGCGGCTGGGCCAAGGGCACGCTGCCCACCTACCAGGACCGCAAGGCCTTCTTCGAGTCGATCGTGAACGGCGAGCCCGATCCGGTGGAGCTGCTGCGCCGCGACGACACGGACGCGGTGCGGGACCTGATCGCCGCCGCGCAGCGCACACACGAGCCGAGCGCCGCCTAGGAGCGCCGTGGGAGAGCTGTCCCATCTCGACGACTCGGGCGCGGCCCGGATGGTCGACGTGGGCGGCAAGGACGTGACCGACCGCCGCGCGGTGGCCCGCGCCGAGGTGCGGATGTCGCCGGAGACGGCCGAGGCCGTGCGGGGGGGCGACGCCCCCAAGGGCGACGTGCTCGGCACGGCGCGCATCGCCGGCATCCAGGCCGCCAAGCGCACCTCGGAGCTGATCCCCCTGTGCCACCCATTGGCGCTGTCGTTCGTGGACGTGACCGCCGAGGTGGGCGAGGACCGCGTGACGCTCGAGGCCGAGGCGCGCACCAGCGCTCAGACGGGTGTGGAGATGGAGGCGATGACCGCCGCGGCGGTGGCCGCGCTCACCGTCTACGACATGGTCAAGGGGATCG
>Ga0209587_1000325_pt1 | contig 23185 bp, 31 predicted proteins | sample NGEPerD_2_FD_184512 | JGI IMG/M metagenome (GOLD analysis project Ga0209587, IMG submission 184512) | Arctic peat soil microbial communities from the Barrow Environmental Observatory site, Barrow, Alaska, USA - NGEE PermafrostL1-D... | ecosystem: Environmental > Terrestrial > Soil > Wetlands >... | reverse complement strand
CCGGACCGTCTCGTAGGATGCGTCAATACCTCGCTCGGCCAGCAATTCCTCGACATCCCGAAAGGACAGCGTGAACCTGGCATAGAGCCAGATCGCGTGGCGGATGATTTCTGGCGGGAAGCGGTGGCGCTTGAACGATATCGGTCTCATCCGATGATGCTAATCGGCGACGAACCGCAAAGCTATCCGAGTTACCGTGACATTGCCCCGCCCAGGTCTATCGTGAAACCCTGGCCGCCAATGGCCTCGTCGGCTCGATGGGCCGGCGCGGCAATCCCTATGACAACGCGAAGGCGGAGAGCTTCATGAAGACGCTGAAGGTCGAGGCCGTCTATCCGATGGCCTACGAGACCTTTGCCAACGTCGCCGAGAACCTTCCCCACTTCATCGAAGAGGTCTACAACAGTCGCCGGCTCCACTCGGCACTCGGCTACCTCAGCCCACAACAGTTCGAGGATCAACACACCCGGCAGGCGGTCAAATCAGCAGCCTGATCCCCGTCCGCCCCAAGGGGCCCACTCCAGAAAGGGGTCAAAATTCAGCACCGATTTACACGTCATGCCCTTAAGCGCGCGCTCAAGCCCTCTTGAGGCTGGAGATCTTGCCGCGCACGTCTGCTAGGTGACGGAGCGTAAGCTCGTTTGCCGCGCAATCCTGCTTGCCGTCCGAAAGATCAAGCAGGGTGCAGATGTCATCAAGAGAGAAGCCGAGTTCCCGGCTCCGACGGACGAACGTTAGCCGCTGCACGTATTGCTCGCCATATGCTCTATGACGACCCTGTGTGCGCGGCGGCGCGGCAAGCAGCCAAGGAAATCTCCGGCGATCTGTCGAAGTCGGCGCAGATCGAGGCTCGCTTTCCCTCGGTCGGCAAGAACCCATCGATTTCTGAACAAGGACGCCCCGTTCCATCGTGCGATTCAGCGTCTCGGCGCCATCACATTACAGCCTGTCCTCGGCGGCCTTCACCATCAATATTGCAGAATCTAATTTTTGGTACACACAGTGGCACCGCCGGTTTGCCGCCTCTTATCGCTGCTCGGGCTTCTTCAATAGATACGTGTCCATGATCCAGCCCTTTCGGTTGCGGGCCTCTTCCCTGACGCGTTCGATCTCATCGAGGACCTCTCGCAACTTGCCCGCGACAAGGACTTCGTCTTCAGTACCGATGTAAGCGCCCCAGTAAATCTCCACGTCCTCAGCCACGCTCTTGAATGCGGCTTGGCCGTCGAGCATGACAATCACACTGTCGGCATTGTTGGGAAAGCCCTCGACGAGCCTGCGGCCGGTCATGATCATGATGGATTCGCCGATGCGATTGAGCGGAATCTTGTGTGCGGCAGCCAGCGCCTGGACGCTGCTGATGCCCGGTATGACCTCATAGTCGAGTTCAAAGTTTCCTTTCGCACGAATTCTTTCGAGGATGCGAAGGGCGCTATCGTAAAGACTGGGGTCGCCCCAGACGAGGAACGCGCCGCAATCCCCCTCCCCGAGCTCCTCTACCAACAAGCGCTCATACACTCGCGCGACGTCGTCGTGCCATTCCTTGACGCCTTCGCCATAAGATGGGCTCGACTTCTCGCGGGTGGGCGTATCGAAATCGACCATGCGGTAGTTCGTGTTCTCGATGAAGCGCTCGCATATCTCTCGGCGCAAGCGCGCGAGATCCCGCTTCTCGGTTCCCTTATTCGGAATGAAGAACACACTGACCTGATTAAGCGCATTTATGGCCTGAACCGTCACGTATTCAGGGTTTCCCGCGCCGATACCGATGATCAGGACTTTGCGCTTCATTGGACTGTCAGCTCCGGGTCGTGACCGTTGTTTCAAGCACTCAATCCGCCAAGGGCATCGAGGATCGCGTCGAGACCATCCGTTAGCGCCGCCGGTCCGGGCTGGAGGATGAGGGGCGACTTGATCTCGACGATGCGGCCATTGCGGACGGCCGGGATCGTGTCCCAGCCCGATCGCTGCCTGATCTTCTCAGGAACGACCTTGTGTGTACCGAAAGCCTACACCCGGACGTAGTGGTGATGAAGTCCGCCAAGGATCGCGTGTGAACTAATGATTCCGGTCCGCTGAACCGGGCGAGAGACCGGCGCATCTTTATCCAATGACCGGTGCGTTCTGATGTCGTTGTAATAGCCAGCATAGGCTCGCAGAATTCGGCGCAGATGCGCCTCGCTCAAGACCACGAAATGGTCCACACACTCGCGCCGGATCGATCCGATCAGCCGTTCGGCAAAGCCATTCTGCCAAGGCGAGGCTGGCAGTAGGCTTGTCCCGGATGCCCATGGCGCGCAACCGGCGTGTGACGATGGTGCCGTAGATCCGATCCCGATCGCGAATGAGGTGTTGCGGGGCATCATCCCAAGGAAATCCGTTATTTGACGCGCAATCCATTCTGCCGTCGGGTTTGTTGTGACATTGATCCAGACGAGGTCTCTGCGGTCTAGCCGAACGATGACGAAGACATAGAGGAGGTCGAAGCCAATGGTCGGGGCGATGAACAAGTCCATGGCGGCAATGTCCGGCGCGTGGTTACGCAGAAAGGTGCGCCATCCCTGGCTTGGCGGCCCGCGTCGCTTGACCTTACCGAGAACTTCATCCGCATTGATTAGCTGAAGGAATCACCTAACGTCAGTGCACAATGTTTGCACTGCGCGGTTGCTTGCGCTTGGCTAGGCCGCGCCTGTGGGCCATGACCCAGATGAACCGCGCCAACGTCTCGATCCCAACGACCTCTTCCCACTGGGGGTCTGTTCTACCTCCTAAGGCCATCCCTATAACCTTGACCTTGTTGAGCAGGGCCTCGGCCTGCCAGAGATTCTTGCAGAAGTTGCAAATCGCAGCTAATTCGTCGCCATGGCTAATGAAAAGCGAGATCCGCAGGGGAAACCGCAGCGGATACGAGACCCCGTCCACGATCTGATCGAATTTTCGACCCGGGATTTCGATCAGATGAGGCGCACGAGTCCATCAGTGATCGGCTGATTCAGGAGACCGAAATCAGGGACGAACTTAATGGGCTTTCCCCAGATTTCGCCGCCAAGGTTGCCAAGATAGTAAGCGACAAGGTGCCAGAGGACATCTACGCAGGGATTGTGTCCAGCCAGTTTGATGCGGACCGGTTGGACTACATGCGCCGAGACCGACTTATGGCTGGAGTTCAAAGCTCGGCGATCGATTTTGCGTGGATCATGGCAAATCTGGAGGTGCGGCGCGTCAACATCGGTCAGGACGAGGCAAAACTTAAGGAGCTCGAAACCCTGGTCGTCGGGCAAAAGGCGACTCTTGCAGCTGAGGCCTACGTCTTGGGCTTATTCCATCTGTATCCAACGGTGTATTTTCACAAAACGACCAGGGGTGCTGAGAAGCTACTCACGGCACTTTTGTCACGTACATTTCAGCTGGTTATTGATGGATCAGTAGCCAAGACAAGCGGCATCCACTTGTGCGCTACATCCGAACGCCCCACGATCTCGACCTTTTCTGTGATCTGGACGACACGGTGGTATGGGGAGCGCTGCCACTTCTTGCCGAAGCTGAAGACAAATGTGTCGCTGAGCTAGCCCGAAGGTTGATGGAAAGGCGCTTGTTCAAAGCGGTTGACGTAAGTGGCATTCTCCAAAAAAGATTTGCCGGCGAAGACGAAGAAGAACGGGACCAGAAACGCCGCGAGGCAGAAGCTCAAATTCGAACTCGGATGCGGGAAAGTGGTTTGCTAGAATCTAGTGATTCGTCGCCGCGAGTCCTTGATGATGTGGTCCAACGAGATCCTTATCGAACCAGCGGAGGCGACGATGCGGCACTGGATATGATCTACGCGGTAGACCGGACAGGCTCTCTTCAGGAGCTCTCTCAGCTGTCAAGGGTTGTAGCGGCGCTCAAAAAATTCGAGACGTATCGCATCTATTTCCGTCGTGAGGACCAGGGGGTGCGAGCTGAACTGGAAGGGATTTTAGAGGAGCAGGTGCCATGAGAAAGGGATCGCCTCGCGATATTGCTACTCTTGTTGATGCTGCCGGCGGAGAACTGGTTGGGAGAACCCGCTTACAAAAGACCGCATGCCTTCTCGAGTTAGTAGGGTCAGGATTAGGGTTTCGGTTTAGCTATCATCGATATGGGCCCTACAGCGAGGAACTGAGTATCGCAGCGTCCGATGCTGACGCACTGGGATACGTGGAGGAACGTGAGAAACATGCGGCCTGGGGCGGGAGATTCTCCGTCTTCAAAATAAGAGAGGATGGAGGAGTTCACGCAAAATTGGGTCCCGCTGAAAGCGGGCTGGTCAAAGCCGCCACGCGCGCGGATAGCGTGGAACTGGAACTCGCCGTGACCGCGGCGTTTCTTGCTGACAGCGGTTCGGCTGACCCTTGGGCTGAAGTGGCGCGCCTAAAGCAAGCGAAGGCCACAGACGAGCGTTTGGAGAGTGCAAAGGCATTGTATCGCAAATTTCAGATGTTCGAGGTACCAAAACCCCTTCCTAACATCTGACTTATATAGGGTTCCAGAGATCTCCCTCGTCCTGCGCACATCTCATCGGGCTTGAGAGGCGTTTCGCGAGGCGTCGCCGCGGCGGGGGCGCCCTTACGGCCGACCAGCCTTTCTAAGAGGTCGAAAAAGGCCGGATCGTATTTCGGGCGCCGCGTTCAAAGAGCGGCTCACCCTTCGGCGCCGTTAGTCGCCTTCCGACCCGCTATTTGACGCGCAGACATGGGGCGGCAATGGGCCTGCGGGAGGCGTTTCATACCGTTGATAAGATCAGTCGAGTGGCCTCGGGAATCGGTAAGTGACTTACCGAGACCGACAGGAATACGATGAAGAAGCGAAGGCGATTAGCTTTGGCTCGTGAAATGCACCTGCTTTACGTAGGCTGTACTCGTGCCAGAGAACATTTGCTAATCGCATTCGCCCGCACGCGATCGCGATTTATTTTTTGAACGCGGGGTCACCAGAAAATCCTTGATTGGCGTCGAACTCAAACTCGGCTTGCCTACTTGGCCGGAGCAAATCGGCAAATATTTGGCACTCATGCACTTCGAAGAGGTTCACGCCGGACGTAGGGATAATTTGGGACTTCTGTTTATCGTCCCCGAAAAAGTTCGCGAGAGTCACCTGCTGAGACTCGGGGTGAACGGTCCGACTATTGACACCGAGTTCATCGCTCGATTGAGACCGAACAAACTCCCAAACCGGATTAGGAACGTGTTTGAGAAGTGGCCTGAGGAGCTCGACTCCGTGCGACGCCGCGTTCGGCTCGTCTCGGTTTCGTGGACGTCGCTGAGGGATCAGCTTAAGCAAATAGAGTCCGAGATCGATCCTCGCAGTCGTGGAGAACAGACGCTCTTACGATTGCTGGCGGGGCTTCGCACGCAGATCGAGAAACATGAGAATACGAGAATACAAAAAAAGCAGCTTGATGTCGTTTAGGCTCCTGCAAACTCCGTCCAATGCTTTGGGTCCAGACCATCCGTTGGAAATTTCGCAATCCGCAAGGTGTCGCCCACCAGCGAATCGAGTTTGTCCGCCGGACGGATCCCCGGTAAATTGCTGCGGCACCAAGTTGGCGAGAGAAGAGCGCCGATGAGCGCGAATTGCAGCGCGACCAGTAAAGTGAAACGACCTTGTTCGCCGGGCTCATCATTGTCTCGCGACAGGCGTTCAGTTCGCCATCGGCTAAAACCGTTTTCCCTTTCAGCAGTTGCTAGATTCGGCGCTGAACCATGAGCTTCTTGATCTCGACGATCGCCTTGGCGGGATTGAGCCCCTTCGGGCAGGCGACGGCGCAATTCATGATCGTGTGGCAGCGATAGAGCCGGAATGGGTCTTCCAGTTGATCGAGCCGCTCGCCCGTTGCCTCGTCGCGGCTGTCGACGATCCACCGATAGGCTTGAAGCAGCGTAGCCGGGCCGAGATAACGGTCGCCGCTCCACCAGTAGCTGGGGCAGCTGGTCGTACAGCAGAAGCAGAGGATGCAGTTCTCCAGGCCATCTAGCTTGGCCCGATCCTCCCGGCTCTGGAGACGTTCACGCTCCGGTGTGGGCGTCACCGTTTTGAGCCAGGGCTCGATCAAGGCGTATTGCGCGTAGGCATGAGTGAGATCGGGCACCAGGTCCTTGATGACCGCCAGGTGCGGCAGCGGATAGACCTTTACGTCGCCCCTGATGTTGTCGATCGCCTGGGTGCATGCGAGTGTGTTGGTCCCGTCGATATTCATCGCACAGGAGCCGCAGATTCCCTCGCGGCAGGAGCGGCGGAACGTCAGGGTCGAGTCGATCTCGTTCTTGATCATGATCAGGGCGTCCAGGACCATCGGCCCACACGCGTCGAGAGCGACCTCATAGGTGTCGATGCTGGGGTTCTGCCCATCGTCCGGATTCCAGCGGTAAACCTTGAAGGTCTTGGTACGCGTCGCATCGTCAGACTTCGGCCAACTTTTGCCGGTCCTGATCTTGGAATTGGCAGGGAGGCGGAGCTGAACCATCTGTAGAACCTCTCGATTAGGCGGCTATTCGGCGTGGGAGTGGGCCAGCGCTGTCGTCGCCGCGACGACCGCGCCCGTCACGCTTGGGGTTTGGATTCATGCCGGTGATGAGTCGCGCGCCGCGCTCGAAAGTGACGTAGGACCAGAGCCATTGCGTTGCTACGATCAGCCGATTGCGGAGGCTGATCAGGAAGTAAATGTGGGCGATCCCCCAGATCCACCAGGCAAGCCAGCCCGTTAGCCGCAGGCGTCCGAACGCGATGATCGCCGCCCGCCGTCCGATCGTGGCGAGCTTGCCCCGGTCCCGATAACGGAAGGGCGGCGCGTGGGCCTTGCCGGCCAGGTGCGCCTTGATCACCTCGGCCACGTAGGCGCCTTGTTGCTTGGCGACCGGAGCTAGTCCGGGTAGCGGTTCACCGTTTGCGCCAAGCGCGAGGGCGGTATCGCCGATCACGAAGACGTCGTCGGATCCTGGCGGCGTCAGTCGTGCGCCGACCTTCACCCGTCCCGCGCGGTCCGCCTCGACCCCCAGCCACTCGGCCGCCGGCGACGCGGCGACCCCAGCCGCCCATATCACCGTGCCCGCGCGGAGGCGCTCCTCACCCAGCATGACGCCGGCCGCGTCGCAGCCTGTGATCGCGCGCCCAAGCCACACCTCGACGCCCAGGTTCCGCAGCGCACGCCCGGCATAGCGGGACAGGTCATCGGGGAAGGTCGTGAGCAGCCTTGGCCCGGCTTCGATGAGCAGCACGCGCGTGTGCTTGGGATCGATGGTCCGGAAGTCGGCCGCGAGCGCCTTGCGGGCCAGTTCCGCAATCGCGCCGGCCAATTCCACGCCGGTCGGCCCGCCGCCGACGATCACAATGGTGAGGAGCTGTTGGCGCTGTTCGGGATCGTTCTCCATCTCGGCTCGCTCGAACGCGAGCAGCAGGCGGCACCGAATCTCTGTGGCATCGTCGATAGACTTGAGGCCGGGTGCATGCTCGGCCCAGCCGTCGTTGCCGAAGTAGGCATGGGTCGCGCCAGTCGCGAGCACCAGAAAGTCATAAGGAACTTCCCGCTCGGCCATATTCACAACATGCCGCTCGCGATCGACGCCGGTGACCTCGCCGAGCAGCACCCGGGTGTTGCGTTGCCGCCGGACCAGACCCCGGACCGGCCAAGCGATCTCCGCCGGGGATAGACTGGCGGTGGCTACTTGGTAGAGCAGCGGCTGAAACAGGTGGTGGTTCTCGCGATCGATCAGGGTGACCTCGACGGCTGCCGTGGCCAGCCTTTTCGCGGCGGTCAGGCCGCCGAACCCGGCGCCAACAATAACCACGTGCGGCTGGCCGGCCGTGCTGCCGGGCGAAACGAGCCTCAACCGAGTCGAATCCGACGCCTGATCCGAATGAAGGCCCATGCCTCTTTACTCGCTCTTGCCAGTGGTTGCCGTTGCCGTCCAGAACGCAAGCGCGGCGTTGAACTCCCGCGCATGGAAGGCCCACGCCTCGAGTCCTGCCTCATCGCCGGCGAAGCGTCCGAGCCGCCGTGCGCGATCAAAGAACCCTGGGGCCGGGAGGCCGCCCCGCGCCTTGCTGATGGCGATGGCCGCGATGAACGGGCGGCCGGTTGCCGCATCCTCCGCCATGAGATGCTCCAACGCCTCCGTCACCTGATGAATGGTGCGCGGGGGCGTCAGCTCCAGTGCCGTTGCCAGCTCTTGATAGGTGGTCGGAACCCGCCGCTTGGCGATCATTTGAAGATGCTTGCGAAGCCGTAAAGCGATCGTCTGAAGGCGGTTCCCATCGGTGCTCGTCGTGACCGCGAGGTTCTCAGCTATGAATGTCATGACGCCTTCCTCACAAGATTGAACAGTATCAATGGATCGTTGCGTGTTGGTGCGGGGCGCGGCTCAGTCCCCCCATCGCCTCTCTGCTCATGGCCGGGCGTCGGTGCAGATGCGCTCGACCATCGAGGCAAATCCGTTCGAGCGCTGCGGCGTCAGGTGCTCGGCCAACCCGAGACGCCGGAACACGTCCCGCGCATCGATCCGCAGGATCTCGTCCGCGCGTCTGCCCGAGTAGATCGCAAACAGGATGGCAATGAGCCCCCGCACGATATGGGCGTCGCTGTCGCCCTTGAAGCTGAGGCGAGGCGAGGCCCCGGCGGCGCCATCGACGTCGGTCGTGAGCCACACCTGACTGGCGCAGCCGCGCACCTTGTTCGCCTCCGTGCGCGCCGAATCCGGCAGCGGAGACAGGCTGCGGCCGAGCTCGATCACATAACGATAGCGGTCCTCCCAGTCATCCAGGAGTTCGAAGTCCGCGACGATGTTGTCGAGCGTCATGGGTCTTGCCTCTCATCCGCGACAGCGGTTGCCACATGGCCAGTGCTGGCAGCTCCTGCTCAGTCGCCCTCACCCGGCTCGGGCGAGAAGTACTTCTCGAACTTGCCTTTCTCGTCCTGGAAGCGGTCTGCATCGGCAGGCGCTGCCTTCTTGGCCGTGATGTTCGGCCAGCTCTCCGAGTATTGCCGGTTGAGCTCGAGCCACTTCTCGAGGCCGGGCTCGGTGTCGGGCTTGATCGCGTCGACCGGGCACTCGGGCTCGCACACCCCGCAGTCGATGCACTCGTCGGGGTGGATGATGAGCATGTTCGCGCCCTCGTAGAAGCAGTCGACCGGGCAGACCTCGACGCAGTCGGTGTACTTGCACTTGATGCAGGCGTCGTTGACGATATAGGTCATGGATGTCTGCACCTGTGCTTCAGCGGCTTTGCTCTGTGGTCTCGCGCCGTCTCTAGGCCTGACCCATTAATCGGTCGGATCACTGATAGGGCGCGTCGAGCTCGAGTCTCTTGGCGATCTCGCGCTCCCAGCGGTCGCCGTTCGCCAGCAGGCGCTCCTTGTCGTAGTAGAGCTCCTCGCGCGTCTCGGTCGCGAACTCGAAGTTCGGCCCCTCGACGATGGCATCGACCGGGCAGGCCTCCTGGCACAGTCCGCAATAGATGCACTTCACCATATCGATGTCGTAGCGCGTCGCGCGCCGCGTGCCGTCGCTGCGGCGCGGCCCCGCCTCGATGGTGATCGCCTGCGCCGGGCAGATCGCCTCGCACAGCTTGCAGGCGATGCAGCGCTCCTCCCCGTTCCGAATAGCGCCGCAGCGCATGCTCGCCGCGGAAGCGGGGCGACAGCGGGCCCTTCTCGAACGGATAGTTCAGCGTCCGCTTCGGCGCGCAGAAGTAGCGCATGGCGAGGAAGAACGCCGAGACGAACTCGGCGAGGAAGAGCGACCGGATTGCCTGGCCGTGATGGGCCATAGCGTCAAACCTCCTTGTTGATTCCATGGCCAGCATTGACATGAACTGTTCGCCCGAGAGAGCCTCTGCCAATCGCCATCGCTGCTATTTCCCGAGCGTCACACCCTTGTCTTGCAAGAGCTTCTGAAGCTCGCCGCTCTGATGCATCTCGCGGACGATGTCGCAACCGCCGACCAATTCGCCCTTTACGTAAAGCTGGGGAATGGTCGGCCAGTTCGAAAAGTCCTTGACGCCCTGCCGGACCGCCTCGTCGTCGAGGACGTCGACAGTGGAGAAGCCGACACCAAGCTGAGAGAGGATCTTCGTCACCGCCGCGGAGAAGCCGCATTGCGGCGACTCCGGAGTACCCTTCATGAATAGGACAACGTCGCTCCGGGCGATCTGCGCTGCGATGTGCTCGCGAGCTGTTGCGTTTTCCATTGCCGATTGTCCTCCATGGTTGGTGTCGATAAGCCGGATTCGTGCGCCCAACCTCACCAATGAACCTTGTGGCCCACATGTTCCGAAGACGCCCCATCTGGGGCCGGCGCGATGTCGGCGAGCGAGATGCCTTCCAGGAGCTGCAGAATGGAGCCGTTGAGCGCCTGCCAAAGGAGATCGGTGCCGCCAAGCTCGTCGATTTCCGGAGCAATCAAGCCCCGTGACGCAAACGGACGGTCGTCGAGGGCGTGCGGCTCGCCGAAGGCACGGAACACCTCGGCCACGGTGATCCGGTGCAGGGGCCTGTTCAGCTAGTAACCGCGGCCCCGCCGCCAGGTCCCTTTCGCACAACTCGGCCATGAGCTGTTCCGTGAACGATACCGAGCAGCCGAGCGAGTGCGCCAGCGACCCCACCGGGCATGGCCGCTTCGCGTCGTAGGCAGCCAACCGGACGAGGGATTCAACGGCGAAACACACACTGGAACTGATCTTCATGACTGGATCTCCCGGCTTCCAGCACCCATGGATGCGGCAAAAGTGATAGCGAAACAAAACTAATTGTCTAATTGTCTCTTGTCAAGATAAGTTTTGGAAAGCTACTATCAACCTTCAACTAGGAGACGGAAATGAGCGAACGTGCGACGGCCGAACTGATCGTCCATCTCGGCCGCATCGCCCAAGGCGACGGCTTCGTCGCCGGGCTGACGCCGGCGCAATGGACGGCGCTGCGCTACTTCGCGTCGGCCAACCGTTTCTCGCGGACACCTTCCGCCTTCGCGGAGTTCCACGGCACGACCCGCGGTACGGCTTCGCAGACCACCAAGAGCCTGGTCGCGCAGGGCTACCTCGTGCGGACCCGTTCGGAGGCTGATGGCCGTAGCACCCGGCTCGATCTCACGGATAAGGCCCGGGCCATCCTCACGGACGACCCCTTCGAGGCCCTGGTGCGGGCCGCGGGCGCTCTTCCTCCGAGCGCCCGCGGCCAACTGGCAAATGCGTTGGAGCGCATGCTCGGTCAGGTCGCCCGCGAGCGCTCCAAACGGCCGTTTGGCACATGCACGTCCTGCGAACATTTGGAAGGTGACGGCTGCTGCCGGGACGAGAAGCCGCCTTATCGGTGCGGCTGCGTCGGCGAGCCGCTGGCCGAGGCGGAGCTGCAACAGCTCTGCATTAATTTCGCGCCGGGCCGGCACTCGGCGATGAAGCGCACCTTTGCCGAAGGAGAGCAAAAGTGAGTGAGTGCCCTGTCATCGGCCGCCCTCATGATCGAAGACGGCGAGATCACCATTGCGGCGGACCTTCTTGCGCAACAGCTGGGGCTGTCCGTCGAGGCGCTGAAAGCGCAGACGCGCCGCGGCTAAGTCTACAGTCTGAGCATGGCCCTGACCGGCATGCGCGATGTTCGTGAGATCAACAAAGCGATCTTGCGTGACAAACGAAAGCACTCAAAAAGAGAGGACTCCATCATGGCCAGCGGATCAAAATCATGGCCAGCGGATCAAAGGACAGACAAAGCCCGGAGGCGGCCCGTCGTGACCTCGATACCCGCCTGGACGAGGCATTGAAACTTACCTTTCCGTGCAGCGACCCGATAGCCGTCTACGTCGAGCGCGCACCAGAACCAGACGAGAACCCGAAAGCCGATCCGGAATCGAAAGGAGAGCAGAAGTGAGTGCCCTGTCATCGGCCGCCGTCACGATCGAAGACGGCGAGATCACCATTGCGGCGGACCTGCTTGCGCAAAAGCTGGGACTGTCTGTCGAGGCGCTGAAAGCGGAGATGCGCCGCGGCTACGTCTATAGTTTGGGCGAACAGGGGATCGTCGAGGACGCGGGGTGCACGCGCCTCACCTTCCGCTACCGTAGCCGCTCGTGGACCGTGGTGGTCGAACCGGATGGCACGCTGGTTGAGACCTCGGCCGCCAGCAACAAGGCAGCGCCAGCCACCAGGGAACGAGCGGGTCTACTGCATCTTTCTAGCAAGGCATCATGACATCGATCGCAGAGGACCTCGCCGCGACTGGTCGAGCTCCTCGGAAATGATTTTGGGTATGAAAATTACTGAGGGCAACCGGCACGATTCGAGCCAGCGCTATTTTGATGGCATCTTGGCCCACGAAACAGACTTTTGGCGGATGACCTGGAAGGGGTAGATGCTTCACGAGATCATCTGGCAGCAGAATGTGCGTCTGGCCGAAGTGTGTTTGCATCACCCTTTCGTTCGAGGGCTGGCCGACGGCACCCTCGACCCCGAAGCCTTCCGGCGCTACATCGCCCAGGACGCTTTCTTCCTCAACGCGTTCGCTCGGGCCTACGCGCTCGCTGCCGCCCGCAGCCAGGACGGGGAGACGCTCATTTCGCTCTGCGAACTGTTGAATGGGGTCTTGCGGGAACTTCAGCTACACGCCGGTTACGCGAAAGAGCTCAAGATTGAACTCACTCGCGTGCAACCGTACCCGGCGGTAGCAGCCTATACAGACTTCTTGCTTGCGAACGCCTGGCAGCGCGGGCCGGGCGAAACGATCGCGGCCATGACCCCTTGCATGCGACTCTACAGCTATCTGGGCACCGAGCTGGCGAAGACCGTTGGAGCCGGTAATCCGTACCAACAATGGATCACCACGTACAGTGGTGCTGATTTCCACGCTCTCGTCACGCGAGTTGAATCGTTACTGGATTCGATGGCGGAAGACACCTTGGCGGTTAGGGATGCTTACGCGCACGCCATGCGGTGCGAACTGAATTTCTTCTCCGCCATGTTGGAGCCCACAGCATGACGCCGATTGCCTTGACCATCGCCGGGTCGGATCCGTCGGGCGGTGCCGGCATTCAGGCCGACCTGAAAACCTTTCACCAGCGGAACGTATACGGCATGAGTGTCTTGACCCTGCTGACCGTACAGAATACCCGCAGCGTGGACGCGGTAGAACCGTTGGCACCGGGCTTCGTCCTCGCCCAACTGGATTCCGTGTTGGAGGACATCCCACCGCACGCGGCAAAGACTGGCGCGCTCGGTACCCGCGAAATCATCGAGGCGATTGCTCGGCGCGCGGCCCACTTCTCTTTTCCTCTGGTGGTGGACCCCGTGATGATCAGCAAGCATGGGGCTGTCCTGCTCCCTGAAGAAGCCCAGGAGGCTCTGGTCCGAGAGTTGTTGCCTCACGCTGCCCTGGTAACGCCCAACCTCTACGAAGCGAGCGTGCTGTCCGGTCGGCAAATCAAAGGCCCCTCGTCGATGGAGGGCGCCGCCAAGGACATCGCCCAGTTGGGAACCAGAGCGGTACTGATCAAAGGCGGTCATCTCAGCGGTGAGGCCACTGACCTGTTGTATGCAGATGGGCTATTTCACGCGTTCTCCGCTCCGCGCATCGAGACCGCGCACACCCATGGTTCGGGATGCACGTATTCGGCCGCTATCACTGCGGAACTGGCCAAGGGGGTTGGCCTGGTGGCAGCGATCGAAACGGCGAAGAGATACATCACGCGGGCTATCGAAACAAACCCTGGTCTCGGCCGCGGCGTTGGACCGGTCAATCACAATGCCCAAGCCTGATGCAGGCCACGGCATGCGCGGGGGCAGTCAGAAGGAAAGGAACTCATTTTCCGTGCAGACCCTGACCCGCACTCTTGGTGGTCCACGAGATGTTTTTGAAGGAGATTAGACTTGGAGACCACTAACCTGCACCATAACGGCCCTCACGCGCCGGGCACGTCGCCCCAGCCGGCTGCCGGCAGCGAGAAGCTGCCGGGGATTCGGCATATCGTCGCCGTCGGCAGCGGCAAGGGCGGCGTCGGGAAATCCACGGTGAGCGTCAATCTGGCGCTTGCGCTGCAGCAGCTCGGGGGGCGCGTCGGGCTGGTAGACGCCGATATTCTTGGCCCCAGCATCCCCGGCATGCTCGGCATCCCAACCGGTCAGCCGCCGGCACAAACCCCGCAAGGCAGGATGGTCCCGGCCGAGCGGCACGGTCTGAAGGTGGTGTCGATGGGCATGCTCACTGGAGACGACAACCCGGCCGTCTTGCGCGGGCCGATGGTGGGCAAATACCTGAAGATGTTCGTCGGCGGCGTGCAATGGGGACCGCTGGACTACTTGATCCTCGACCTCCCGCCCGGGACCGGCGACACCCAGCTGACTCTGGCGCAGAGCATGCCGCTATCGGGCGTGGTGATCGTGACGACGCCACAGAACGTGAGCCTCAAGATTGCCCGCCGCGGCTTGCGGATGTTCGAGAAGGTGCAGGTCCCAATTCTCGGGATCGTCGAGAACATGCGCACCTTCACCTGCCCCCACTGCGGCCAGAGCACGGATATCTTCCGTCGCGGCGGCGGCGAACGGATGTGCCGGGAGCTCGGCGTCCCGTTCCTGGGCGCCTTGCCCCTCGATGCCGATGTCGTCACCTGCGGTGACGAGGGGCGTCCCATCGTGGTGGACCAGCCAAAGTCGGTCAGCTCGCAGGTGTACGCCGCCATCGCCGCGGCGCTGGTGGAGCAGCTCCACGCGGCGGTCACGGTGCTGAAGCCCTTTGTGTGGAAGTGGGACAGCAACGAGGGGGCGCCTGCCTGGATGGAAGGCGCGGTCCGGCCTGCTGGATCGCGCCACACCCCCATCGGTTTCCTCCGCCGCGATCCGCGTACCTTGTCCATGCTCTGGGAGGACGGTCATCGCGATGACTTCGACGTCCGCGACCTGCGCTTGGCGTGTCATTGCGCCCTCTGCATCGAGGAGATGAGCGGACGCAAGTTGCTCGATCCCAAGACGGTGCGGGCTGATGTGAGCCCGCGCCAGATCGTGAGCATAGGCAACTACGCGATCGGATTCGATTGGAACGACGGCCATAACAGCGGGATCCATTCGTTTAAGGACCTGCGCGCATCAGGCGCGCGCGCTGCGGAGAAGAGCGTCGAAGATGTCTGACGCCCAGTCTGTGGATCTGCCGATCGGCATCCGCGCGGAGACTTCGCTCGCCGACCCCGACACGTGTAAATTCACAGTGAGCCGCGACTTACATCCCGGTGGCCCGTTCTTCTTCGGCAATAAGGAACGGGCTGCCGGGTCGCCGCTCGTCGAGCGACTGTTCGCGCTCCCCGGTGTGGCCAACGTGCTCATTGCCGAGAGTGTGGTGACCATCGGCAAGGAGCCGAGCGCCTCGTGGTCAGGATTGAAAGCGGCAATCGGGACGGCCATCCGGACGCAACTGCTCACCGGCGTGCCGGCGATCCTGGAGATGGCTGTCCACGCCAGCACGCAAGGAAGGTCCGACGCCGAGCTTGGCATGGCCGTTCAGGAACTCCTGGACAAAGAAGTCAATCGTTCCATCGCTAACCACGGCGGGAAGATTTCGATCGTGGACGTCCACCGAGGGAAGCTTTTCATCACCATGAGCGGCGGCTGCCAGGGATGCGCGTCCTCTCAGAAGACCCTGAGGCAGGGATTCGAAGTCATGGTGAAAAGAGTCGCCCCAGAAATCGTGGAAATCGTGGATGCGACGGACCACGCAGCGGGGAAGCTGCCGTTCTATCAGCGCGCTGGGTAGATGTCAGGGAGACACATGCCAAATCAACTGTCCCAGGAAACCTCCCCCTATCTTCGGCAGCACGCCGAGAACCCCGTGGATTGGTATCCATGGGGAGAAGAAGCGTTTCGCCGAGCCCGAGAAGAGGACAAGCCCATCCACGTATCGGTGGGCTACGCCGCGTGTCACTGGTGTCACGTCATGGCGCACGAATCGTTCGAGAACCCCGACATCGCACGCCTGATAAACGAGCGCTTCATCAACATCAAGGTCGATCGCCAAGAGCGTCCCGACCTCGACGACATCTATCAAAAAGTTGTACAGATGATGGGTCAGGGCGGCGGTTGGCCGCTGACCGTGTTCGTGACGCCGCAGGGAGAACCCTTCTTCGGCGGAACCTACTTCCCGCCCGAGGCGCGCTATGGGCGGCCTGGGTTTGCGCAGGTCCTGCTGGGCTTGAGCGAGGCCTGGAAAGAACGACGTCCAGAGCTCCGCACCCAGGTCGACCAGTTCCTCAAGGGCTACCGGAACCTCGAAGAACAACTTTTCAGCGGCGTGGCACCGACGGGTGCAGACATGCCTGCCGAGGCTGCGCGCGCCTTCGCTGAGAATACCGACCCGATCCACGGCGGCTTAGGGGATGCGCCGAAATTTCCGAACCCTTCCTGTCACGACCTCGTGCTCCGCGTGTACCACCGAACACGCGAGCCACAACTGCTCGCCTCGGTCGAGCGGACGCTCGATCACATGGCCGGCGGCGGGATCTATGACCATCTGGCCGGTGGCTTTGCGCGCTACAGCGTCGATGAGCGCTGGGCGGTGCCGCACTTCGAGAAAATTCTCTACGACAACGGCCAGCTCGTAAAGCTCTACGCGGATGCCTATCGCGTGACGGGCAAGCGCTCGTGGCGGCACGTATTCGAGCAGAGCATCGCCTACGTGCTGCGCGATCTGACGCATCCTGACGGCGGCTTCTATGCGAGCGAGGACGCCGACAGCGAAGGCGAGGAAGGCAAGTTCTATGTCTGGACACCCGCTCAGACGGAGGCCGTGCTGGGCGAGTTCGATGCTGCCTTCGCATGCCGGGCCTACGGGGTGACCGAGCAGGGTAACTTCGAGCACGGCGCCACCGTGCTCTACCGCGCAGTCGAGCTCGACACCCTGGAAGAAGCGCGACTCGAAGGCCTTCGCGACCAGCTCTTCCGAGCTCGCTCCACACGGGTTCGTCCCGGCCGCGACGAGAACATCCTCACGAGCTGGAACGCGCTCATGATCCAGGGCCTGTGCGCCGCTTACCAGGCGACCGGGCAGATTTTGTACCTTCAGTCCGCACGGCGCGCAGCCGACTTTCTGCTACAGAGGATGAGCATGCCGGACGGTGGCCTCTATCGAGCCTGGAAGGACGGCGCGGCCAAGGTGCCTGGCTTTCTCGACGACTACGCGTTTTTGGCTAACGCGCTCATCGACCTCTATGAATCAGGATTCGACAAACGTGATCTCGAACGCGCCGAGAGTCTTGTCGACCTCATCCTCGACAAGTTCTGGGACGATGGGTTCTACTTCACGCCCAAGGATGGTGAGCGGCTCGTGCATCGTCCACGCTCCCCGCATGACCACGCCTGGCCGTCGGGGATCTCGACGAGCGTGTTTGCGCTCCTACGGCTGCACGAACTGACGGGCCGCGATTCTTACCGTGACCGCGCTGAGCACGTGTTCCAGATGTACAGCGCCGCAGCGGCCAAGAACCCGTTCAGCTTTTCGCACCTCTTGGCGGCGCTCGATTTCTCGCAGCGTCCCGTCTCGATCGTGCTGGCGGGCGGCCGGGGCGAGGCGGCGCCGCTGGTGGAGGCCGTTCACCGCAGCTACCACCCAGCGCGCGTCGTGGCATTTGCCGAGGATGTTCCGATCGGCAAGGGTCGGCACCCAGTCGGCGGCCAGTCCGCTGCCTATGTGTGCCGAAACCGTAGCTGCTCCGCGCCGGTGACGAGCGCGAAGGCACTCCTTGAGTACTGCACAGCATGACGAAGATGACATGACGTCCTACCGTCTTTCACCCTTATCGGTGGAGCCAGGTCGGCTGGAACGAGCGGGTCTTCTCGAGGGAGATGCCTCTCCCGAAGAGTTGGTCGTTGCCTACCACGAGCGGACGAAGCACCACTTCCACCGCTACGCCGCAGCGCTCGGCTACATGGACTGGGCGACGCAGCCCGATCCGTTTCGGCGCTACGCGGGAGCGGACCTCGTTCGTCTCCCTCTGCCCAAAGCGGGTCGCCCGCTGCCTTATTGGCAGCTCTATGCGACCCCGACCGTACCGCCGGCACCACTGTCGTTGCAGTCGGTCTCGCTATTTTTCCGCTACGCACTATCGCTGACGGCATGGAAGCAAGTCGGCGAGACCACGTGGCCGTTGCGCGCAAATCCTTCGAGCGGGAATCTTCATCCGACCGAGGGCTATGCCGTACTGCCTGCGCTCGAGCAGCTCGGCGACACAGCCGCCGTGTACCACTATGCGCCGAGGGAGCACGCTCTCGAACGGCGAGCGGCGCTCGACGCGAAGCGGTGGACCGAGCTGGTTGCGCCTTTCCCTGAGGGCTCCTTCCTCGTGGGTCTGTCGTCGGTTCATTGGCGCGAAGCCTGGAAGTACGGCGAGCGCGCCTTCCGCTACTGCCGGCACGATGTCGGGCACGCGCTGGCCAGCCTGCGTATCGCGGCAGCGGCGCTCGGCTGGAGTTTGGTGCTCCTCGATGGCGTGAGCGAGGGTACCCTCTCGAGCCTGCTTGGGCTTGACCGCGATGAGGATTTCGCGGCGGCGGAGCGCGAGGAACCTGAACTTCTCGCGTTGGTGGCACCGGATTTTCCGGCGCCGCTTCCGACCGACTCGAAGCCGCTGACGGCGCACGGCGGCGGCGTGCTTTGGCAGGGCACGGCCAACGCGCTGAGCCCCGAACACAACGTCGAGTGGCCCGTGATCGACGTGGTTGCGCGGGTGACGCGACGCTGCGAAAGCTCGCCCATCAAGGAGGACTTCTCCGGCTTTCCCTCGGAAGATGATCTTTTTGGGACACCCGTCTGTCAGGGTCTGCTCAGCGCAGAGCAGGTCATTCTTGGCCGCCGAAGCGCGGTAGCGATGGATGGCGCGACAGCGATCTCCCGAGCAGCATTTTTTCGCATGCTCGCGCGGCTGATTCCGACACAAGAGCGGCGATCGATGCCCTGGGACGCGATCCCCTGGCGACCGCGCATCCACCTCGGGCTCTTCGTCCACCGCGTCGACGGCTTGGTGCCTGGCCTCTACGCGCTCGCCCGAGATCCGGACAAGATCGAGATTCTCAAGGCAGTGATGGGTTCAGAATTTTGTTGGCGGCGCGTGCCCGCCTGCCCGACCGGACTCCCCTTGTACCTCCTCCAGGAAGCGGACTGTCGAGCACTAGCGACCACCGTCTCCTGCGGCCAGGACATCGCCGGCGACGGAGCCTTCAGCCTGGCCATGATCGCCGACTACATGGACAGCCTGGCCACGTACGGCGCCGGGTTCTACCGGAACCTGTTCTGGGAGGCCGGCATGGTGGGGCAGCTTCTTTACCTGGAGGCTGAAGAAGCGGGCATCGGCGCCACCGGGATTGGCTGCTACTTCGACGACCCAGTCCATGCGGCCTTCGGGATCGTTTCACGCGAGTGGCAGAGTTTCTACCACTTCACGGTGGGCGGCCCGGTTGACGATAGACGGCTCACCACATTGCCTGCGTACAACTTCGGGGATGAACAATGAATACGCCCGCCACTGGCCCCGCGATCAGGACCGAACTCCTGCATATCCGAACACATGAGCCGGGGGCTTTGCCCGTGATGACGAAAGATCTTCGATTGGACCGCGAGAGGCTGACGGACAAACTCCAGAGGCCCCTACGCGACCTTCGAATCTCGGTCACCGACCGCTGCAATTTCCGGTGCGTCTACTGCATGCCAAAAGAAGTTTTCGGCCCCGATTACCACTTTCTGGAGCGCGAGAAGCTCCTCAACTTCGAAGAAATCGCCCGGATGAGCCGGATCTTCGCGTTACTCGGTGTGGAAAAGATTCGCCTCACCGGAGGAGAACCGCTGCTTCGCCGACAGCTCGAACGTCTCATCGCAATGCTGACGTGCATCGACGGCCTGGACCTCACGTTAACGACCAATGGCTCGCTACTTCCGGAAAAAGCCCGAGCACTCAAGGAGGCTGGTCTTCGTCGCGTGACGGTGAGCCTCGACTCGCTTGACGACAACGTGTTCCGGGCGATGAACGACGTCGATTTTCCAGTCCAGCGGGTTCTTGCCGGAATCGATGCTGCGACTCTGGTTGGTCTCACTCCCATCAAGATCAACATGGTAGTCAAGCGGGGCGTGAACGAACGCAGTATCTTGCCAATGGCCCGATACTTCCGGGGCACGGGGCACATCCTGCGTTTCATCGAATACATGGACGTGGGGCACTCCAACGGCTGGCGTCTCGATGACGTCGTTCCAGCTAAAGAGATCCTTTCGGTGATCCATGCCGAAATGCCCATTGAGCTGATCGACGCGAACTACCGCGGTGAAGTCGCACGTCGATGGCGTTATCACGACGGCGGCGGCGAGATCGGGATCATTGCGTCGGTAACGCAGCCGTTCTGCCGCGATTGCAGTCGCGCCCGGCTCTCCGCCGACGGCCAGCTGTTCACTTGCTTGTTCGCGACAACCGGCTGCGACCTGAGGTCCCTCCTTCGTGGCGACGTTAGCGATGTCGAGATTGCGGACGCCATTGCCGGGGTGTGGCAGGACCGGAGCGACCGCTACTCGGAAATTCGCTCGGCGGCGACCGTCAGGCTTCCAAAAGTGGAGATGTCCTACGTCGGTGGATAGATGATCCTGCTGCGTTTCCCTGCCAACTCCAGGATCAGAGAACAATGAGTATCCCAACCTCTGTCCGGACAATCCGGACAGAGCCCCAACAGACCCAAAAGGAGCTACCATGTCCCTAAGCGAACCTCTCCGAAAAGAGATTTCCGAGCTCGTGGCCCAACACCGGGTCGTCCTCTTCATGAAGGGAACTCGCAGTATGCCGCAGTGCGGGTTCTCGGCCCAGGTCGTGAAGATCCTCGACGCGCTACTGCCGAGCTACGAAACGGTCGATGCACTTCATTCCCCCGATATCCGCGATGGAATCAAGGCGTTCTCCCAGTGGCCGACGATTCCACAACTCTACGTCGACGGGCAGTTCATCGGAGGCTGCGACATCGTCAACGAGATGAATGCGTCCGGAGAACTGCAGAAGCTCATCGGCGTGCAGGTCTAGGGCCCTTCAGCATGCCGACGATCACCGTGAGCGAGGCGGCCGCGAAGGGCGGTTACCGTTCGCTAACCGACGCGCCCTGTCGTCAACTACTCCTGCATTAATGCGGCCGAGAGCTCTCGGACGAGTGGCTTCATGAAAAACGTGTTGTCGCGAGGCATAATGTTCACCTGCACCCCAAGCGCCTCGAGCTCTGCGGCAACGATCGGGCCAACGGCCGCAACGACGATGCGCTCGAAGCCTTTAAGTAGTTCCGCTTCTCGGCCGGAAGCGCGGGCGACGTCGCGGAACCGTCGAACCTGGGGCGCGCTTGTGAAGGCGATCGCGTCGATCCGACCGGCAGCCATCTCTGCGATGACAGCGATCACACGCGCATCGTCCGCTTCAGAGGTGTAGACATAGGGAAGTACCGGATCCGGCTCCGCCCCGGCAGCTTTAAGGAATTTCAGAAGCCGCTCATTCGCATTGTCGGGATAGAGCTGCACACCAACGCGTCGCCCGTTGAGGTCAAACCGTCGCAGCGCCGCAATCACTCCTTCGGTCGTGGGTTCGTCCGCAGGCACATCTGCGGTTAATCCGATCTCGCGCAACGCCCGGACTGGCTTCGGCCCACGCGTGATCTTGCGTGTCGCGCCCAGCGCATTGAGGACGGCGGGTTCGAGGCCGAGGCGTCGGGCAAAGCCGAGGAGCCGCCGCAGACCTTCACCCGTCATCAGCACGAGATCGTCACATGCTCCGCCCGCGAAGCGTCGCAGCCACGCCTCTACAGGTGCTGGATCAGGCGCATCGCGGATGGCGATCATCGGACAGGGGACGGCCTCGGCTCCGCGCTCTTCCAGCATGCGGACCAGTTGGCCAAGTTCGCGCGTTTCCGGCACCACAATTCGCCGTCCGCTCAGCTCCTCCGTCATGTCCGACCTCTCATTGCCACCCCGATGGCGAGACCCTAACGAGCTACTTTCGAGGCTACGCCGCCAACCAGGTGACGTAGCTTAGTTTTCTTCGGGCGCCGGGTGGACAATCAGAAAAGCACCGGCGCAGGCAAGAGCGTCCTTGGGCAGCGTCTGCTGAGAGATTGCAGAACGCACCCCGCGATCACCTGCGTGCGCTTCATGATGCTCGCTAAACCTCGACCTCGATGTCGGTTCCAGTGACGCGTACGTTATAGCGCGCAACGTCTTCATAAGCTGGCGGACCGAGGACCTCTCCCGTCCGGATGTCGAACGTCGCGCCATGCCACGGACAGGTAACCTCGTGGCCCAAGACTTCTCCCTCGCCCAACGGTCCTTCCTCGTGCGTACAGGCGTTATCGAGCGCAAAGAATGCACCCTCGATGTTGAACAGGACAATTTCTCTGCTCTTGATATTGACCACTCGAGCCTGGCCCGGTGGGATTTCGCTTGTGCTTGCTGCCTTCACAAATTCGCCCATGCATTCTTGCTCCCGCGTGTTGCGCTCTGGGCGTGCCACCGTGGTGCGCTTCAACGAGCCCCGTAAAAGCGTGCCGGTCGGCGGTTTAATTCATTTGACCTGCGGATAGTATACATCAGAGCCACAAGGCTGCGGGACGGGACGGGGCGAAGAGCTTTCCGTGTTTTGGTTGTGGGCTGAACAACAACGACCGGCTAGAGGGCGATGCAGGTTTCCTCACCGAGCCGTTCTCCGTGCCCCTGAACTCATTCGATATAGCCGCCCTGCTCTTAGAGTCTTTAAAAGACAAGACCAGATGCAGTCACTTCCAGCTTGGCTATCACTTTATCAACCAAGCATCTTCCAGCGCAAAAAATGCACCCTCGATATTGAACAGAACACGTCTCGTGGATGCGCTCGCCGCCCTTGTCACAGCCTGCGAGTTACAATCCCCAGCCGGTTACCGCAATGACTTGGCCGGTAATGCCCGAGGCGGCTGGCGAGGCAAGGAAGACCACGGTCTCGGCGATATCTTCGCGTTTGGTCCAACGCTTCAGATCTTTTGGTTTCATCGCGGCAACGTTTGACGCCGTATCCACAAGCCCTGGCGCCACGGCGTTGACGCGGATACCGAAATCTTTTCCTTCGAGCGCTAGTGGATAGAATCTAACACTTGATGCCCGCGCTTGACGGCGGCGATGATCTTGTCGGGATCGGCGGTCCATGTGAAGGGCTTTGGCATCTGGTTT
>Ga0209587_1000323_pt1 | contig 23258 bp, 19 predicted proteins | sample NGEPerD_2_FD_184512 | JGI IMG/M metagenome (GOLD analysis project Ga0209587, IMG submission 184512) | Arctic peat soil microbial communities from the Barrow Environmental Observatory site, Barrow, Alaska, USA - NGEE PermafrostL1-D... | ecosystem: Environmental > Terrestrial > Soil > Wetlands >... | reverse complement strand
CCCTCGCTCTTGAGCCTCCGGCCTTGGAGGCTTACGCATCCAATCCGGTGGCGACGGAATCTCGTCAGCAGTGAAGCAGTCACCAGAAACTATGCTCTCCAGCAATTCCGCCTGCTTCGGGTAGCCCGCAATGGTTGCCGCGAGTACCCAAAGTAGCTCTAACAGTTCTGTCGTGAACTGACTCGTCCAGACCTCGGGGGGAATGTCGTCGAGCGGGGAGGACTTCCTTCCTGCCCCCGATTTCATCCGGTAGTTAAGCCAGGACTGCACGACCTTAAGGCCGGAGACCTCGAACGCGAAGACTTCGGGCGCGACGGGGGCAGCTCCTCCGTCGGACCCAATAGTCTCTCCTGACCTGCCGTGAACATGTCGGAGGTGATGTCTAGGTACCAACGGATGGGCGAATTCTTGGAGACTTCCCCAAGCCCATAGCTCGCGAGATTGACCGCCCAACCTGCACTGAGGCGGGAAGCTTCCCCGAGGTCGGCCGTCTTCCTCCGCCGCAGAAGAAGCTTCTTGACGGCCTTTAGGCGCCGTTTCCCACGCTTCACGAGGTTCGCGGTGTCATCTCCAATGCCTGCGGCTCCGCCGAACTCCTCTCACACATGCTGGACTGGTCGGTACAGGAGCTCCTTCGTTGAATACTGGCGGCTCAACGGAGGCCGATCGCGGCGAGGAGGGGTTGCCGTGGATATAGTGGAATCGTTAGTTGTCAGCACTTCGTTCGCAGGTGCTGGCTATGCCCTGGGCTGTCACTGCACCGCAGGGATGCCTTGTGTGCTCATTACCGTAGCGCGACATAGCGCAAGGTAGCAAGAGAGGTAGCACCGACGAGATTGTGGGGAAGGAATCCAGAAAGTGGCAGGGAGAACGCCAGGAATATGAAGGTCGGGGGGAGTCGTATTGCTGATAAGCTATGAAGAGTGGAAGACCTGATGGATATCCGCTGGATGTCCGTATACACGGTTCGACGTTGTCTCAAGGCTGGCGGCCCGAAGGGGGTTCAAGTCAAGCGTCAGTGGCTGACAACAGAGAGCGACCTCCAGGCTTTCATCGAAGAGTCCCATTACCCGCACGGGAAGGAGGGGAAATGACAAGCGAAAGCTACCGGAAGAAACATTGGATTAGGACTGGGCACTGGTGGGTCCTAGCTGTTCCGTCATTGGCTGTTGTCAGTTTGTTGTTCGTCTTATGGTACATCCTCAAGCCGAGCGATCTGCTTCTCAACCTAGCCACCGAAGCCACTGGAATTGCGCTTACCCTCATCGTGGTGGACCAGTTACTGCGGTACCTGAGTAGTCGGTGGTATGCACCCGTTAAGGATGTCGCCATCAGTCAAGTTTGTAAGATCATGACCCGCCACGTGGAGTTTCTGGCAGGGATGTATAAAGCTGCTATGGAGCCGGAGGCTGCTGAATCTTTGGAGGGATCAACTGATCTACACCGGGTCTTCGATGAGCGTTTTCTTGATGCTATGGTCTACTTTGACGCCCTGGCATATGGGGTAGTTCCCAGTTTGGGTCCCTTCCCGCTCAGCTGGAGGAGGGCCATGGCCCAACACGCCTCCGAGGTGGGGTTAGAGCTCCGTCAGACGATTGGCACGTACCTGGAATTCTTGTCTCCCGAGCTCATAAAGCAACTCGAGGACTTCCGTATGTCGGATAGCCTTCAAAACTTCTTGGTCAAGTTCGGACAACTTGAGCCTTGTGAGAAACAGTGGAGTCAACTGCGGCCGTTTGCCACGGGGGGCAGAGAACAACTTGAGCGCCATGTTGAGCTTATCTTGGGGATCGCGGGCCGGGTTTATCGTGAATCGGGAGAAGAGAAATGCGTTGAACTAAAGAATGAAGTATGGTCGCCGGATTCTGCTCCGAAGTTTGGCTGTGCTCGCAATCTAGTCCCTCCTCCTCGCGGCGAAGAAGTCCGTTGGCGAGAGGATCCACCGCATCCCGCTCCACCGAGGGCAGAGGATGATGGTTGAACCGCCCCGGCTTTGCCGGAGACTCCAGCTTTTGAGAGGATGGAGTCATGAACACACAAAGAGGTATCCACGTGCAGTCAGGGAGCGGGCCGTGCGGAGCGGTACGAGAGGACCCACTTCATCATCCACAACAAACTGTACCACGGACTGATGTCCGGGCAAGATGTCCATGCGTTCGCTGTCTCACGACGAACGACTCAAGATGAAGATGCCTCAGGCTTACTTCTACTGCGGTCGTCAACAGCACCGCAGCATGAGAAAGGTCATCTCTGTATCCCCGGGTTTCCGTACGTCCCACCCACCGATGAGACTGACGCCATCACCGCCATTCTCACCTAGTTTGCTGTCGTCGACTACAGAGATGCCGATGTACAGTCTCTCATCTTGACGCCGCATCGGAATCATCCAGCCAGTGCGCGTGTCCTCATGCTCAAAGAGGCGTTCGTGCGAATTTGCCCGGATGACAGCTCTCAGACTGTCCACTCCTGGACCAACCGAAGTGACTAGATCCCGGTCTCTACCGGCAGTGCGCACCTTCCCGGTATGCTCCGGCATGTCGCTAAGACTGTGAATATGAACCGTGGCTATATGCTGGCCTCGTAGTTCTGCAAACGGTGTCGCTTCAAGCCTGCCAGCCTCGTGGGCGCCGATATGGGCGCGAACTATCCCCGATCGATGAAGCGTGAGTTTCGGCGCTTCATCATCGTCATCGACTTGTCCGCTCCACCTGATAGACTTCTGCTTCTCCTCTGCCCCAAATCGGTGTTGGGAAGCGTGGTATGAGTTTCCCGGTCCGTAGGGAATCAGATAGAAACTGGTATCTCCATCTGTCATTACCAGTTTGAATAGCCGGCGCAGAGTTCCGTTTGGAAGCTTCGCAACAAACCGCAGTTTCCGGAGGATCTCAGCGTCAGCTCTCTGTGTGCCCTTCTCGACAGCCATCAGGCACCTTGTCTAGATCAGTCAATGGATACTATTATACTATCTACTCTTCATCCACCGGCACTCCCAGCTCCCGCAGATTCCGCTTGGTTCTTCACCGCGCTGGACGACGCGACCGAGGCCAAGCTCGCCGCCATCGTGCGCAAGGCCGCGAGCTAAGAGCGCGCCGTCTGGCTTGATCGGGGCGGTCCATCTAACGCTTCGCGTAACCGGCTGCCTAGAGCTGCATAGCGAAGCGGCGCAGATCTAGCAGGGTGCTGAAAAACGCCATGGATAGTACTCACTCATGACCTTCTTCCCCCTATCTTTCCGGACTCCGATTTGATAGAGGTTTCCCTGCAAATCATGACAAAGGGAGACGCTGTGCGGGGAGATGAAGAGGGGCAAGAGGCCTTCATCCTGTTCGAGAGCCTGGAGGGCCGCGTGCCTCCCGATCACCCCCTGCGCTCCATCCGCCGTCTCGTGGATAAGGCCCTGCGGGAGATGAGCCCTCTGTTCGACTCCCTCTATGCCGAGAAGGGCAGGGTCTCCATCCCGCCGGAGTGTCTCTTGCGCGCCCTGGTCCTGCAGACTCTGTACGGCATCCCCTCGGAGCGCAAACTCTGCGAGCACCTGGAATACAACCTGCTCTTCCGCTGGTTCGTGGGGTTGCGGTTCTCGCAAGGAGCCTGGCACCCCACGAGCTTCACCAAGAACCGGGACCATATCTTGACCGCCGAAGTGGCCGGTGTCTTCTTCGAGAAGATCCGGGGAGATGACCAGGACGGCGGTGACATCCCCACCCGGGGCACAGGCAGAAACCCCAAGGTCGACTTCCACGGGGAGCGGCGTTCGAACACGACCCACGCCTCCCGGACCGATCCCGAGGCCCGGCTCGCCCGCAAGGGCAGGGGCAAGGAAGCCAAGCTCGCCTACGCCGGACATATCGTGGTGGAGAACCGGAACGGCCTCATCGTCGACTGCACCCTGACCAAGGCCACCGGCACGGCCGAAGAAGAGGCGGCTCTTGCGCTCCTCACCTGAGAACGCGGTCGGTGCAAAGGTGGGCTGACCGTAGGGGCGGACAAGGGCTACAACACCAAGAATTTCGTCAAGAAGACCCGGAGCCTTCGTATCACCCCCCATGTGGCCGAGAAGAGAAAGCACAACGCCATCGACCAGAGGACCACCGGCTGGGAGGGCTACGCCACAAGTCAGCGCCGGCGCAAGATCGTGGAAGAGCCCTTCGGCTGGATGAAGGTGACCGGGGGTCTGCGTAAACTCCGGCATCGGGGAGAGGAGAAGGTGCGGGCGGTGTTCGCCTTCACCTGCGCCTGCTTCAACCTGGTGAGACTGAAGAACCTGGAGGCGAAGCTGTGTCCGGCGTGAGGATGAGGGGAGACATGGGGCCCTGCGGGGCTCATTTCAGTCCTTGACATCTATCGGCTCTCGCTGGTGTGAGTCGTTTTCAGCAACCTGCTAGGCGTGTCGACGGTACGATGGCTCAGTCTTCGGCTCGACCATCCCTTCGGGACAGGGAGTAATCAGTGCAGCGAGACTTCGCGGGTGTCAGCTTTGATTCGGTGGCCACGATCGAGCCGGAGCGAAACGAGCGCGGGCAAGTCCTCGCGTTTATGCCGCAGAACCGGTACGCAAAAGCAGCGACTACTCCGCTCAATCCCCACGGCCAGGGACCGTTCACCAGGTTCAGCTTGGGCTCGGGTGATCACCGGGCGGGCGTCTACATCGTTACCCTGAACAGCCACCCGGTGTACGTTGGCAAATGTGCGGACTTCGCCAGACGATGGGGCCCTATGGGTTACGGCTCCATCTCGCCCAAGAACTGCTATGTGGGCGGCCAATCCACCAACTGTAAGGTGAACAACAAGGTCTACCTGCACGCCTCGGCAGGCGACCAGCTAAATGTCTGGTTCCGTCCTTTGGATGATCCGGGGCCCTTGGAGCGGAAGCTTGTGCTGGCTCTCAGGCCGAGTTGGAACGCGCAGATCCCCGGGTGACGGCAAGGGAGGAAGTCCGGTGAAAAAGCACCGCGAGATCGAGCGGCCGACGCTCGGGACGCTGGCCTTTACCTCCTACGTCTTCGGCCCGTTGACCGACTACGACAAATCGCTCAAGAAGTTCCGGGACGAAGTCAATGGCTCTCTCGATCTCGGCCGGGAAGACCACCGTCTAGCCCTCTTTGATTGGCTGAACAAGTGGGGTTGCCGTCTACCTCTCGCCTCCCGCGCGGCGGCTTGCCGGCAGATTGGCGCCTGGTATGAGGAACACGCTGCGTTGCTCCCCAGTGGGAGTGACCGCCTCTCGCAACTCTCGGCGAAGAGCCTCGATGCAATGGGCAACGTCTTCTCTGACTTGTCGGAGCGCCTGATCGGAGGCCGCGCCAATGGGGGTTCGAGAAGCCTGGGCTCGACGGCGGCTTCAAAAACTCTCTACGCCCTACGGCCCCAGGTCTTCATGCCTTGGGATGGGGCCATGAGGGCGGCCTTTGACTGTGACGGAAGCGGAGAGAGCTACGTTCGGTTCTTGAAGCTGATCCGCGAGGATCTCGTACGCCTGGATGAGGAAGCGCGGCGCCTCGATCGTTCGCTACCCGACTTGCCTGCGTTCTTCGACCAGTCAGGCCGCACTCCCATCGACCTGATCAATCAATTCTACTGGTTGACAATCACGCGGCGAGCGACGCCACCAGACGAAAGCAAACTGACCAAGTGGCTGGACTTGCTGAAGAGTCGGAGCATGACCATCAAGGGCGACACTAACAAAGGATAGAACTGCGGTCTTAGCCAACGGCTACCGGGCGATTTCCCGCTGGTAGCAGTCAGAGTACCCTGCGGAGCGCAGGCGCTGGGCGTGGGTGTATGCCTGAGCTTTGGTATCAAACTGTCCTGAGAAGGTCACCCAGTAGCCCGGGTTCAGGCTGCGGAAATCGTTCGAGAGCAGAACGCCAGCAGGGTATCCCTCGTCGACCAAGAGGGTAGCCCGCCGCGCGGCTTCACCTCGCCCACCCTCAGCTTCCGAAATCGATGCAACCACAACGGTCCAACCATATTCCCTGGTCCAATCCCCCGATCCATCCGAGGAGGTTGAACCGGAGCCGGTTCCGCCGGCCTCGGGGGAGTAAGCCCAACTGCCGTTGTGGCTTTCAGTGAGGAAGGAGTGGAGTTCGTCGTAGGCGACACCAAAGCCCATGCCCTCAGTACCTCCGAGTTTCATAGTTACGATGCCGATGACTCGGCCCTCGTTGTCCATGATTGGGCCCCCGCTGTTGCCGGGGTTCACAGGGGCGTCGATCTGGATGAGACGAACCCCACCCGCACGGCGGTCCGGATTTGAGACGATGCCGCGGGAAACCGACTGGTCCAAACCGAGCGGAGAGCCGATGACCACACACTCACCGCCGGCCTTGAGCGTGCCCAAGTCGAAGAACGCAAGCGGCTCCCCATGGAGGCTGGGGACGGATATGAGTGCCAGGTCGCGGTCGGCATCCAAGTGCTCGACGGTCCCTGTGATCCGCTGCTCCCGCCCGTATTGAATGCTCACCTGGCGCGAACCCTCAACCACGTGGGCCGAGGTCATCACCTCCCCATCACCGACAAGGAAGCCTGATCCACTGCCACCCCCCGTCTCAATGAGGACCACATTCGGTTGGACCCGTTCGACCAGCTCCTCTGTACTCAAAGGAAGCGTTGTCTGGACTGAGAGTTCCGCTGTGGTGCTGGACTGGGCCACTCCCATGCTGGTCGCGGTAAGCGCGGGCTCATCACCAGCATCACGCGATGAACGTCCGAGAGACCAGCCCAAGGCAACGCCACCGACGATCACGAGCACGATGAACGCGCCGATGATGCCCGCCATGACGTAGCGCCATGATTGCCCCGCGGGCGGGGGTGGATCTCCGCCGGGCACGTGACTCTCCTCGTACTCGTTCACTTCCTCGCCTCCAGTCCGCTCACCGCTGCCGCCAGGGCGCCTGCAATCCTCTGTCTGCCCTCTTGGTCCTCCAGGAAGGCGCGATCCCGCGCATTGTCACCGATCTCCAGGAGGATCCGGATTCCAGCCTCGTTGCGTTCGGGGTCTAGGCTATACAGGTCATGGCCGCGGAGACCGCGGTAGGGAAGGCCCGTGCCCTTGCTGACAGCGCGGGCTAGTCGTTCCGCCACTTCGGGCGACTTCTCGTCCCCGACAAAGTACATCCCCAGTATCCCACTAGGGGCGGCCCCATCGTTGTGCACTGAGATGAAGTACTGGGCACCGGCTTCGTTTGCCTTCGCGAGTTCCGAGTCAAAGGCCGGGCGGTTCGTGCCACCGCCGTTATTCGAACCCGTGAGACCCATACCCGTCTCCCAGGCAAGGACACTCTCCATGGCAGGCAGGAGGCTGATGGTGCGTTCCACGATGTCACCGCATATCTGGTACTCGTGCCACGAGTCGTTGCCGGTGTCGTCCTGGTGGGAAGGCTGCCAGGCGACTACCACTCCCCCGGCGACGATCTTGGGCGGAGACGCTTGGGCCTGGGAGTCCTCTCCGGACGGTGGGACGGTCGACTGTGAGCTTGAGGCTGGCGCAACGCTGGTTTCAGTTAGGAAGGGCGGGGGTTCCGTGGTGGACGAATCAACGGGCAGCGGCACGGAGGCCCCGTCCGCAGCCGAACCCGCCTCTCGCGCGGCTGAAGAGAGATCGACAACGCTCTCGGCTCCAGCGTCGGTGGGAGAGCCCCGCTGACCAATCACCCAGCCAGCAACAATGGCGGAGAGGAACACCGTGACGACGACTACGACGGTCATTCGTGGAGGTCTCATGGACCCGCTTTCTCCACAGGCCGCCATCCACGACGTTCCAATCTGCCCATCTTGATAGTCAATGCCGGCTCGGTGAATCGGTACCGCCCGCCAGGCGTCGCTCCTGACTCAGGCACCTGGCGTCATAACCGGGAAGGAACAGACTGTTCCTGCCCTTGGGGTAGCCCCCGCATCCGCAGGCACACGGTGCCCGCCCAGCGTAGGACGCTACGGTCTGTGGCACTGAGCCAGGAACCGGAGCCGACTGAGGCAGAAAGTAGCCGTGCGCCCGCAGCGCGTCGTAGAACTGGTAGCCCGCCTCCATCCACGACTTGACCGCTTCCAGGGCCGGATGGCGCGCGGGGTTACACAGCCCGCGCATGACCAAAAGGCCTGCGGTGGCGCCTGGGTAGGCCGCCTTCCACTCCTCAGAGACTATTAACACCGCCATGCTCCCTGTTCCCTCAGGCCACGCTTCTCGTACGATCTCACGACGTGTGACATGTCAAGCTGTTCCCCGCGACGCATAGGCTGAAACCTTTGGTGGGTGCCGCGCACCACGGCGACGGGGGCTTCCGAGTGCGGGGATCGGGCGACCCCTCCAACGGCGCTTTGGAAGTCATTGGCCATAGTCGCACGCCCCCTTTGTACAGTCCCCTCGACCATCGGACTAGTGACACTATCGCAGAATCGTGCTCGTCGCTTCTCGTCCCGGTGCTATGCCATGCGTTAGACTACACTGCTATTGATGCAGCGGGTAATTTCGTCGGTTGCGTCTGAAAAGTTCTGCAAATTACCCTCCAGATGGGGTGAGTTTGTCAGACGGTAGCGTGCAGGGGCCTCACTTCCTTCGGTTTTTCGCACCTACCATCACGGAGGGCGGTGGCCACTTTCGTCAAAGAGCGGCCGCGCTACTTACAGAAGATTCTGTACTTGACCCGTGACCTGACCGGCGGATGTGTTGCATGTGCAGTTCGGCTCCCACGAAGTCACCGCTAAGGTGCCGCCGTATGCCCGCTGGAAGCCTCTGGACCATGTTGTACATTATGTACAACATTAGGATAGGAGCGGATTCGGGGCAACAGGGCAACAAGAGCAAGGAGTTGCCCCCATACCGCTGGCAGATACCGCTATTCGCAACGCCATCCTCGCCACGGCGCGCAGTATCCTCGTTGAAGTGCTGGGCGTGCGTCGCGATTGCATCGAACACCAGTTGGCCATCAGAGGCCTTGAGATCCGGCTCCCGCAACAGATAAAGAATCGCCAGCGACTCTTCATCCAGCCCCTCACGCACGGCGCGGTGTTCCTCTCCATCGATCTCCTGCACCAGCTTGAGCAGAGCCTCGCAGGTGTGCTCGATGGTCACTCGATCCTTTTCGGGGTTGCTGCGGTGGGTATTGATGTCCGGCACTTTGATGCAAGCCTTGAACTTCTTGAACGCCTCGCGGCACATCACCTCGAAGCGCTTGCGGCTTTCGCCGTTCTCGTTGGCCGCCTTCCTGCAAACGACGATGGTGGCGTTGCGCTATGAAACCAGCTCCATCAACTTCTTGTACCCATCAATCACATCGTACTTCACTTCATCCGAGGTGATCTTCGCGAAGAATCTACGTGCACACTCAATCTTGCTCTTCTCAATCTCCCGTAAATCGAGGGATGACATGGAGCCCTTGGTCTCGGCTATGAAGTAGATGTGCTTGACCTTGCCTTCCTGGAAGGCGATGGCCCAATCAGGGTTGTAGTTGCCGACTGGGGTGGGAATGAAAAAGCCGCCGGGCAGCTTGGCGTAGACGATCACTTCGGTGCTGGTGTCCAGCTCGCGGACAAATTCACGTTCGTTCTTGGAGTCGGTGAACACATAGTTGTAGATGTGACGATTGGCCTTTACCGCATTTTCAAAGCTCGCCTTGGGCTTTTCGCGGGTGAAGATGTCCAGATCATGCCGTTCCTCGATCGGGTCATAGGACAGGTGCTCCACGATCACCGTGGCCTTCTGCTCATTGATGAGGCGCGCCGCCTTGAGGATGAAGTCTTCGGGGTTGGTGGGGTATTGGCCGAAGATAGGCTTGCTGATTCCCTGGAGCACACCAACCACGGTACGGCGGGTAAGCTGGGTCTGTTCGGCGATTTTGCCCACGAGGTCATATTTCACGCTGGAATGAACCGAGGCCTGGTGTTCCGCGCCTTCGGTTTCCCGCACCTGGAATGCATCTCCCTTCTTAACCGCGTCATAATCGGCCTGATCCTTTTGTTCGCCGCGTTGAACCACGTATTGCAGCGGCGATACACGTAGTTTACGGTCGAGGGCATCAGTGCACTTTCGCACCAGTTCGTCCGTATCGAAGTGAACGCTGTAAGCGGCCTTCTGGTTGATGCGATTCCAGAGCTCCTGGAATTCCTTCTTGCGGAAGTTTGCATTCAACGGGTTGAGTTTGGCGGCCCGGTCATCGTCGATGGCCGGCAGGTCGGCATCCGTGAAGACGCTGTCAATCAGGCGGAAGACCTGGTCCGCGTAGGGCTTGAGGTCCTCGGGCAGCTCGGCAAGCTGCACTTCGGCCTTGGCGGTGTGATACGCCTCGGTGATTCGGTCATTGTCGTCCGTGTAATCGTTCTTAGCGAGATAATGGTAGATGTGCTTGGCTCTCTTCGGCGTGACCGCCACGTCCCCGGTGGGCGTATTGAGCACCTTGCCGGTAAAGTAGTCTTCACCGGCCACCCGGGGGCGGGCGGACAGGGAGTCGCTGATGTCTTTCTGCAGGCCTGCTACGAAATCCTTGTAGCTTTCGCTGGCCACCACCGTGAGCACGTTGTTCTGGTGCACCGTGGCCGGATCATCCAGGCGGTTTCCCGATTGTGTAACCGCCAGACGCATGCCGCGCCCGACTTCCTGTCGACGGGAGATAGAGCTGTCGCTATGCTTGAGGGTGCCGATAACGAAGACATTGGGATTGTCCCAGCCCTCGCGCAGGGCGGAGTGCGAAAAGATAAACCGCGTCGGCTCCTCGAAGGACAGCAGTCGCTCCTTGTCCTTGAGGATCAGATCATAGGCATCGGCATCATCGGTCTCCCCGGCCAGCTCGCCGCGCTTTTTCACCTTGGGATCGACGAGGTGCTTGCTCTTCTTGTCGATTGAAAAGTAGCCATTGTGGGTGCGGGCAGTCTCGATGCCTTGCAGGTATTTCGCGTAAGGCGTGTCAGTCAGCAGACCAATGAACTCATCGCGCTGGCGTTCGTATTCTTGCTCGAACATCCGCGCATACTCGCCCGGCTGTTCCCCGGTTTCGTCGTACTGCCGGTATTTCGCCACTTCGTCGATAAAGAACAGGGTGAGCACCTTCACGCCCTGCTCAAAAAGCATCTGCTCCTTCTCAAAGTGGGCCCGAATGGCCTCGCGGATCTGGATCTGGCGCAAGGTCGCTTCGTTGACGTCACCGCTAGCTTCGCCAGCGTGCAGCTCTTCGCCATTGGTAAACGTCACCGCATCGCTGACCGCATCAATATCGGCCACCACGTAGCCCTGGTACTGATCGAGCCCGCCGGACAGGGTATGCAGATTGTCATTGCGGCCGAGTTTGCGGATTTCGCGCTTGATGCCGGTCTTGCGCTTCACTTCCAGCTCCACCCGCGCCACCGGCGGTTTGCTGGCCGAGACCTCAATGGATTCCAGGTAGAGGTAACCGGCGGTGCCACTGAGGCCCTTGACCGAGATGCCGCGCACCGCGATCTTCTTGACCAGCTTCTGGTTGTAGGCATCCAGCGCGTCCAGCCGATGGATCTTGTTGTGCTGGGTCTTGTGGGTGGCGGAATAGCGCAGAATCATCAGGGGATTGAACTCCGCCAGCGATTCCAGGGTCTTCTTGCCCTCCATCTTCTGCGGCTCGTCCAGAATCACGATCGGCCGGTTGGCCTTGATCACGTCGATGGGACGGCGGGACTGGAAATCGTCCAGTTCCTCGTAGATACGCCGCGCGTCCTTGCCGCGCGCATTGAACGCCTGCACATTGATGATCATCACATTGATGCCAGCGTCGGAAGAAAAGCTCTCCAGGTTGTGGAGCTGCTTGGAGTTGTAGATAAAAAAGCGCGCGCGCTTACCGTACTCCTCCAGAAAGTGGTCGGCCGTCATCTCGAAGGATTTGTAAACCCCCTCGCGGATGGCGATGCTGGGGATGACGACAATAAACTTGGTCCAGCCATAACGCTTGTTCAGCTCAAACATCGACTTGATATAGCAATACGTCTTGCCCGTGCCGGTCTCCATCTCGATGTCCAGATTGACCCCACACACCTTGCTGGCCACCAGCGATTCGGACACCGGCAGGTTCTGGTGACGCTGCACGGCCTGGATATTCTCCAACAGCTTTCCAGACGGCAGAGCGATATCCGCGTTCTTGAACCCTTCCATCTCATCCACCGCTTGCAACTTCTGCTGCCGGGATTGTTCATCCCGACCGGGGTCGATGCGGTAGCCGAGGCTGCCGCTATCCGGCTGGCCCGTGAAACAATCGGCCACCGCTTCGACGGCATCAGTCTGGAACGCCTGCTTTTTGAACTTGATTCTCATTCCACAATGGCTTGCATTACTCGTCTACGTTCTCAGTCAGTTGTTCTGCTAACGAGTCGCCCATCATCATCTTGTAATGCTCTCCATGGCCAGTCTTATCAAATATATCTCGAAACACTCTGAGAAAATTCTCCATCCTTGCATCGCTGGGAGTGATATACACATCATCGTCAACGAAATGCGATCCGGCATTTACCCATGAGAACAGAGACTGACAAATACACTTGTCTTTGCCAGTAAACTGATTGGAAATCTCATCGAAAGAGGTGGAGCCCAGGATGGTAAAGTAGTGTTCCAAGATACGTCGTAGCGTATTTTCAATCCTGGTATTGACTGGGTCGGGGTCGCGCACGTCCATCCAAAGAAGCTCGTAGGAGGTCTTAATTGGATTATCCTCATACTGTTCGATCTTGGACCTTGGCCCGATCTTTCGCACTATCCAGAAGGTTTCCTCGTTAAGGCGACCCCCACTACGCCTACGATTGAAGGTCACTTCTCTGTGAAAGTAGATATTGTGAGTCAGCACAAACACCTGCTTGACATGACCGCGCTCTTGCCTGATATCTTCACAGACTTCTCTGATAAGACTACTTACTATGAAAAGGACGTCACTATCAAGGCTCGAAACAGGATCATCGAAAACAACGATTCGATCTGCCGTAATTCCGCTTTCTCTCGTGCTACCCCTGAGCAGATGATAGAAATACAGAAAAACGACAAATGTCTTTTCTCCTTCGCTCAATGTCTCTCGGGCATCTTCACCGTTGTGACGGATAAGCCTGTACGACTTATTGTCATCTGCCATAGCTAACTTAAAGCTATCAAAACCAAAGCGAGAAAGAATGCTGTTGATCGAATCAATCGTTGGCCGGTTGCTGATTGTCTGTCTTTCTAACTCTTCAATCTCGGACTTCTTTGTTCCGATCCGACGCTCTGTACGCTGAATGTTTTCCTTGATTCCAGAAATCGCTTTATCCAAGTTATCCTTATCCTTGCCATACTGCTCCAAATCTGTTTCTAGCTCTGACAGCATAAACCGCCAGACTTCATCTGTGAGAGCCTTCCTCTCTGCTGCAACATTACCAACCATGCGGTTGTGCTCGGTAACCTCAGAATTAGCGGCCTTTATCAGATCGTTGATTTTACTACATGCTTCGGCATGAGACTTTAGTTCGGCAATCTGGCTCGGCGCGTTCTTCTTTTGATCAAGAATGCGTATATTTTCCGATATCGTTCGGTCCAGGATTTGCTTCTGTGTTTTAAGCTTATCTGCATCCAGAACTTTTCCTGGCGATTCAATAATTTCGTCAATTGTTGACTGTAGGTTCGCAGCCTCAGTCGAATACTTGGTAACGAGAGTGTCAATCGCGCCGCTGTCTTCTGCGAAGGCCTCATCAAAGTAATCTTGCAAGCTCCTTGCGAAGGCGTCCGTCGTCTGCTGCTGGCAAAATGGACAATATTGATCATTCACCTCATAGAATCTAAGCCCTTGACGAACCCAATCGCTGTTTTCAAGCTTCTCTATCATCGCAGCAATATCAACGTCGCTCTTGCCGATCACTCGCTTACTAAGAATTGGGGTAGATTCATGTGCGATCAGATGCTCTGACTCGATCAAAGGTACAGGATCTTCTGTAGTCACGTTATCTTCATAAAGCGCTTCGGCACGCTTTTGCAACTGGCTGAGGGGTTTTAGAGTGGCGGCGTTTCTCCGGTGCTCCTGTAAAACCTTGGCTTTAAATTTCTCAGCGTTGTTTCGATACCCTGAAAACGCACCGCAAAGCTTCTCGTCGTGTTTTTGTTTCTGATTCCAGCACTTATCCTGGAACTGCTTCTCGAGATGAGTCAACTCGCTCTCTTTGCCCCCATAGCCGTCCTCTCCGCGCAGCGTATTTTTCAATCTGATCAGTTCTTTATCTGCGGCATCTAGTTCATCTTTTGCCGCATGTATCTTCCCCAATGCTTCCTTTTGTTTCTCACCAAGCGTAAACACGCCTTTGAGCTGGTCGAAATTTCTATCAACAAAGTCGCGGTTCAGTACAGTCGTCTCGCGTTTCTGACCGCTTTTCCATTTCACTGAGCAGCCTGGGAAGGCATTATGGTCCGCAATCACGCGGCTAATCGTCGTTTTACCTGTTCCGTTGGAGCCAAAGATATAATTAAACTTTGATAGGTTGCGCAACGTTCCGGGAGTGTCGCGGAAGGTTGCGATATTGGCTATCGTTATTAAATCGATCATATCGTCACCATTCGCAGCAACTGCCTCTTATAGCGTTTTCACTTCCGTGGTCGGCGAAATCAGCTTGAAGATCTGCTCCACATTGATCTTGGTGCTGTCGTTGCCATAGCCGCTATCACGAAATATGGCACGCAAGGGTTTGCGCTCGGCCAGCGCCTTTACAAAGTCCTCGTCAACGTCCGCCTCAAAGCACGCCGCCACGGCGTTTTTATCGACGAGGTAGACGGTCTTTCCGGCGATCTTCTCTGCCCGGATGGGTAACGACAGGTCGACGCCCCAGTCCAGCAACACCTGAAATAGCAAGTCTGCGGATTTACGGTCTTCCTTGATGTTGTCGATTTGGCCCAAAAGATCGTCTTGGATGACCGTGTCGGGGGTGTAGTACACGTCTTTTGCATTCGACGTATCCACTTTGAGCACACGGAACCCGATATCGAGGTTCTCGATACCGTCTTTCCCAGCGTTATCTGTCTTAATATTCGCACCAGCGCGTCGGATGCGTTCTTTGCAGAGGTCTGCAATTGTACCGAATTTGTCCGACTCTACCTTCTCGGGCAACTGAATTTGAATAAATCTTCGGTTCCCCAGATCCTCTTGGTTCATTGCCATGACAGCATGTGCGGTTGTGCCAGATCCTGCAAAAAAATCGATAACCACGTCAGATTCATTGGGATCGGTACATATTTGCAGAATCCGGCGTACAAGTCTGGTAGGCTTTGGCGTATCAAATGTAAGATCACCAGTCGTGGCATTCATAAGTTTACTGAGCTCACGCTTAGAGTTTCGAGTGCTACCCACCTCTTTCCACGGCCAATAGGTTTGCGGAACAACACCATCCTTCACTTCATTCAAAAATCGCTTTATCCCGGGGCGATTATCGCCAGATTCACCCCACCATATTCGGTTGTCGCTATCTAGCTCCTCGAATTTCTCTTTACTGATGCGCCAATAGCTACCTGGAGGAGGCCCGGCTATAACTTTTCCAGACGGTGTAGTGATTGCGTAGACCCCGGCAGAGTATGGATTACGAGCTGCAAGGTCACTGAGCAACCATGGGCCACGTGGGTCGTCATCTGGATTTCTATACCGAGCAAGCATCTCATTTGAGCGCGGGATAAGATTTGGCCGCCATGCATCGGCATGTTTAGCATATAGCACCAAATATTCATGATCTTCACTGAGATGCTTGGCCGAGTTCTTTGGACTGTCCATTTTGTGCCAAATTATTGTTGCCACAAAATTTCCGACGCCAAATATCTCGTCCATCACGTGGCGGAGGTTCTGAACTTCATGGTCGTCGATCGAAACAAGCATGACTCCGTCTTCACGCAAGAGCCGATGGGCGAGCCGTAAACGCGGATACATCATTGAAAGCCAGTCAGAGTGGAAACGACCATTCGCTTCCGTATTGGCAACAAGTCGATTGCCCGCCTCGCTGCTTTGTCTAGAGCGAATCAAATAGGAGCTAGAGTCCATAGCAAAGTCGTCGTCGTACACGAACTCTTTCCCCGTATTATACGGCGGATCAATGTAAATCAACTTGACCTTGTTCAGATACGTCTCCTGCAACAGCTTCAGTGCATCCAGGTTATCGCCTTCAATAAATAGGTTCTTGGTCGTATCAAAATCCACACTTTCTTCACGACAGGGCCGCAAGGTCTTGGCAATCGGCGCATTCGCCGCCAACAAGGCCTCCCGTTTGCCGGGCCAGTTGAGCTGATAGCGCTCACGCGGGCCATCCACCACATGATCGGACAACTCCTGTTTGAGCTGATCGAAGTCGATGGCGCGCTTGAGGTTGCCGTCCTCGTCTCGCGCTTCGGTGACGCAGTTCGGAAACAGCTCGGCGAGCTTGTCGATGTTGGCCTGGGTCAGGTCCGGGCTGTGCATTTTCAGTTTGTTGCTTTTTGGTTCTTCAGCCATGTTGCTTCTGTCCTTCATCCGTTGATTCGCTTAAGGCATCGAGTTCAGCCTTTAGCTCCCGTAGCTGTCGGTTGAGCTCGACCTTGCGGTTGAATTGCTCTTCCCGGTTGAGGCGAACCTCCAGCCGTTGGCATTCGCGCTGTTTGACGGCCATACGATCGTGGCGTTCCACCAGGTCGGCCATGGCTTCCCCCGACCGGGCAGGCACCGGGATCAGTTGGCGCAGCATCTGTTCATAAAGCCGGGGCAGATCCAGGGCCACGGGCAGGGGTGTGCGTACTGTGTCGGCCGGCAGCCAGCTGGTGGCAAAATAGTCGCCGCTCACGCACTTGCTGGCGTCGGCCTCGCTGGGTCGCTTGTAGGTGGCCGCGACCCGAATCTGAGCGCTGGCCGCGCCGTCTTCCCAGCTGGCGGTCAGCTCGAAGATCAGGGGAAAGCCGATGGCGCGGTCGATACAGCGCAACACGTCAACCGGTAGCTCGTCCCCCATGCCCTCCGGTTTGAGCACCAGGCTGAATACTTGAACCTCGGGCACCGCCTTGGAGCCCCGCAGGTTCACGGTCTCCGGCGCCAGCTTGTACTGCCAGACGATTCGCGCGATTTGGGCAGTCAGTTGATCGCGCACGCGACGGCCCGGCTTGCCGGAAGCAACAATACGGTTCTTGGGCACTACCCGGCCAAGCCGGGCACGGCTGGGGTAGTCAAACAGCGCTTGATGACCCGCTATCGTCATTCGGCGTATTGCTCCAGAGCTTCGGTGTCGTACTCTTCCTTTTCAAAGCCCTGGCTGACCTGCTTGCCCATGGCCTTTTCGATCAAGGCGGCCAGGCGGCGCCGACGGTCTTCAATGAATGCCCGGAATTTGTCGGCACGCAACAGCTCTGGTGCAATGGCATGGCTAGCGAGCAATGCGTCCATCTCGTCGTCGGTCAGGCCGACCTGCTTTTCCTGCTGAATCCTGGGCAAATACTGAGAGGGTGGATCGCTACCGATCTTACGATTGGCCTTGTAGGAAACAGGCGTCTTGTTGAGGATGCTGTCGTATTCGTCTCGTGAAATGCCCTGACTCTCGCACCAGTTGCGGGGAAATATATGGTGGATATCCAGGGCGATCTCATTGGCATCCAGTTCGCGGATGCTGGCCTTCCAGAACCAATCCTTCGAGCCTCCGCGAAGCACCAGGATATTGATGCCCTTATAGGCGGCACTCAGCCGCGAGCGCAGGGTATCGAAGCGGTCCGGTTGGAAGCTGGCGTCGCGCACGGTGCGTGGTACGGCTTCATCGTCCTCAAACCAGCGCAGCAACTCTTCATAATCATTGGCCATGCGGGTTTCCACTGCCCCGCCATATAACTCACCAAGTACGCCGCACCAGTACCAGCGCGCCAGTTTGTCGTAGATGCGCGGTTCCAGCCAACGGTCTCTCAGGCGGGCCAGTACGGCGGCCAGCGGAACTAATTGCGTGCTGTAGGGCAGCTCCCGCCGGCTGTAGAAACACTCCTTGCGCAGAAAACGCCCGACCAGCCGGAAGCCGGCCTCCAGCTCATCGGCCCACCGCTGCCAGGCCGACAACGGCAGTTGCAGGACATCGGCCCGCTTGGCGCTGACCGGCCGCATCTGTTTGCCAGTCTTGCCAGCATTGAGATCGGCCTGCCGCAGCTCGTGGGTATGCAGAAGGCTGATGGCCTGCAGGAATTCCGTGGCCTCCGTGCCCTTGAGCAAGTCATCCTGTTCAATGCGCGCCTTGCGAGATTCGACATTGCGGATCTTGGAGCCGAACCAATCATCGCGCAGGTTGTAGCCTTCGGCGGCATAGCTGGCGGTGATGAGATCGAAAACCGATAGCTGCACACCGCCCGTGTTCACTTTCTCGAATACCACGCACACGGCCTCCTTGGAGGTCTCCCTCTTCAGCAGGATCACCGGCAGCTGATAGCTGCGAAACGGCACCAGAATCTGGCTGCGAAAGGTCATGTAGGTGCTGAAGTGTTCTGGTGCGACCTGGTGCAGGGTGGTTTCCCAGTCATCCGATCCCATGACCTGGTTGCAGGGGAAATGGAGTTGCTGGCATTCCAACTCACGGCTGGACAAGTCCAGATCCACATCACGGCCGAAGTTGCTACGCAATTGCCGCTTTTCATCCACGGCAATCACAGCCTCATCTAGCGCATGGGGCATTTCCACTGCCTTGCGAATATCGAAATAGTAATGCCGGTTGATCTTCTTGCCCTTGGCGGTGCGTGTGTTGACCGGCTCGTCCACGCCCAGTGCCTGGGTCAGTGTGGTGAGCCGCTGCTGGCCGTCGAGAATGAGCCTTTCGGGTTCTTGATCCTTCGGGATCTGCCGTTCCAGGCCCTCCACCGGTCGCGTCTGGAAGCGTACCTCGCCCCCGGCTTCCAGCAACATGACTGCGCCGATGGGAAACGACCGCGCAATGCTGACCAGCAGGTCGCGAATATGGTCATCGTCCCAAACCCAGCCCCGCTGAAAATCTGGTAGCTGGATTTTGCCTGCGCGAATCTCCCGCAGCAGGTCATTCAGCGAGGCCTTGGTGCTATCGAAGGTGTCCATGGGTGCTCCTCGTAGGCTTATTCATTCGGCCATTCATCGTTGTTGTTCCTGCACCACCAGGAAAGACATCAGCTCGAAGTCATCCAGCCCGGAGACGGGATTGGTGAGCGCACTGGTCCGGCCGCCGGTGAACAGGCTGTCCAGATCCTTTTCGTCCTGCACCTGGATGATGCTGCGGATAGCCTGGTCCAGCAGATCGGAATAGATGGCCATATCGCGCCCGTCGTCGGTAGCTTGGTTGAACGGCCGGTAGGCGGCTTCGATGGGCTCGGACCGTCCATGGCAGGCGGCACGCGCCATGTCCAGCAGCGACTTGACCTCGGTGTGATTGGCAATGATCTCGCCGTTTGCGGCGATATAGACGAGATAGAAGGGGTGGAGCCGGTTCTGTTGCTGAATATTGACCGCGTGATTGCGGTTGCGGAGGGTGAAGATCACACCCGGCACCAGGCCCTGTTCGTGTTCGGAAACGGCGGGCACGACGGCATGCATGCCGCTGGGGAGATTGGTCAGATCGCCGTGGAGATTGATGTAGTTGAGCAGGTCCATGCGGAAATCGTTCAGGCCCAGATCGGTGATGGAGACGCCGGTCTTGACGTCTTCCATATCGATCACCTCTTCCTGGAGCCGGCGCAACTGTTCCTTGCGGTAGGCGATGTCGCTGGATTCGGTGTTGAGCAGGTTGTCGTCGCCGGTGGCAGTCGCGTCGACTATCACCATGCGGTTTTCGACCCGTTCCTTGAGGTTGATGTATTCGTCCAGGCTGATGTCCGGCCAGTAGTTGACGAGCTGGATGCTGGCGTTGGGTGAGCCGATGCGGTCGATCCGGCCAAAGCGCTGGACGATGCGCACCGGATTCCAGTGAATGTCGTAGTTGATCAGGTAGTCGCAGTCCTGAAGGTTCTGGCCCTCGGAGATACAGTCCGTGGCGATCAGGATGTCGATCTCGCCTGGCTCATCGGGCAGGATGTGATGCTTCTCCTTGGCCTGCGGCGCAAACAGGGTGAGTAGGGACATGAAGTCATAGCCCTTGCCCAGTGTGGACTTGGGCGGATAGGAGCCGGTCACGCGCCCGGTATGCAGCCCATGCTGATCCCGGATACGTGGCGCCAAATTGTCGTAGAGGTAATGTACGGTATCCGAGAAGGCCGTGAAGACGATCACCTTGCGGTTACCGGGATTGATGGGCGCCCGGATCTTTTGGTCAATCTGCGCTTTCAGGTGTTGCAGCTTGGCATCGTGCTCCGGGGTGACCTTTCCCATTTCAGCCAGCAGCGCCTCGATGATCGCCAGATCGGCTTTAAGAGCACGCTCCCAGGAGGGCAGATCCATATCGGCGAGACTGATGCGCACCTTGCCGCCAATCTGATCATCATCAGGCTCCAGAAAGTCTTCTTCGTCCGGCTCGGCCTCTTCAAACCCGGCGGTGACATCGGCAAAACCTGGGTCGCGCCCGGTTTTCTTGTATGCCTCAATCTTCTCCAGTGTCCGTTCATGGTTCGCCCGGAGCCTGCCCACCGTCAGGCGGAAAGCTTCCACCGAGCTTTCCAGCCGTTTCAGCAGGTTGGTGGTCATCAGGGCCTGCAAGCTGCGCTCACGGTCGGCTTGTTTTAGCTTCGCGCCGCCACCGGAGACTTCGGTATCATAGAGTTCCTCATACTTTGTCAGGCGGCTGGGCAGAATGTAGCTCACCGGCGCGTAGACGGCGAGTTGCAGCGCCGAAAGCTGCTCGTAGATGTCGTTGAATCCGATGACATCGGGTCGATCCGTCAGCGGGGGATGAAAGGCCAGCGGCTTCAGGCGCTTCGGGAAACTGCCAATCTCCGAGGTGTCGTAGAACCGCTCGATATGTTTGCGCGACCGGGCAATGGTGACGCTGTCGAGCAACTCGAAGAAATCGAAGTCCAGGGCATCGAGTATCGCCGCAGCCGTGCGTTCGTCCGGTGGCAACTTGGACCAGGCGTTGAATGCGGTTTGCGCCCGGCGGAAGATTTCCTCGATGTCCTTTTCCGTTCGCAATCTTTCGCTCAGGACCTCGGAATCCCCCTCGTAGGCCAGCGCAAGCTGATTGCGCAGGTCGGTGAAGCGGTTGTTGACCGGCGTGGCGGAGAGCATCAGCACCTTGGTCTTGACCCCTTCCCGGATAACCTGGTTCATCAGCCGCTGGTATCGGGTTTCTCGATCCTTGTAGACGTCGTTATTGCGGAAGTTGTGCGACTCATCGATTACGACCAGGTCATAGTTCCCCCAATTGACCCGGTCCAGCGGCATGCCCAGAGAATACCCACTGGTGCGCTGCAAATCAGTATGGCAGAGCACGTCGTAGTTGAAGCGGTCCTTGGTAAAGAGGTTGGTCTTGAGGTTACTATTGTAGTTGAGCCAGTTGTCCGAGAGCCTTTTCGGGCACAGCACCAGCACCGTCTTGTTGCGCAGCTCGTAGTACTTGATTACGGCCAACGCAGTGAACGTCTTTCCTAGCCCCACGCTGTCGGCCAGGATGCAGCCGTTGTAGCTTTCCAGCTTATTGATAATGCCGATGACCGCGTCACGCTGGAAGTTATAGAGTTCGTTCCAGATCAGACTGTCCTGGTATCCGGTGCGATCGTTTGGCAACACGTCTTCGCTGATGTCCTCCAGGAATTCGCTGAAGATATTGTAGAGCATCAGGAAGTAGATGCGCTCGGGGGAGTTCTCCTGATAGACGGATGCGATGTGTTCGCATAGACGTGCGGTGACATCCTCGATCTTCTCGGGATCGCTCCATATCTGCTCGAACAGACCGAGGTACCTCTTCGTCGAGCTCTCATCGTCGAACTTGTTGACGTAATTGGATACCGCGTCGCCTTGTTGGTAGCCGAGATCCACTGCGGTAAAGCCGTAGAGGGGCGTATAAACAGCCTTGCCCTCGCCGGCTTCGACGCAGGCGAATTGCTGCATGGGCGCTTTGCTACGATTGGAGCGGAATGCGGCTTTCCGCCGCATCCAGTCGGCACACTCCTTGGCAATGGCCCGCTGGGTCAGCTTGTTCTTGAGCTGAATCTCGAACTCGCTGCCGTAGAAGCTGCGCTCCCGCTCGGCCTTTGGTATGTGAAACTCGCGACGGACCTTGCGCCCACTATCGGTGGCCTCATCCGGAACGAAGGTTGGCGACGTAAAGATGAACTCCAGGGATTCGACCGATTCCAGTTGCTCCTTGAGCTCCGCGAAAGCGTAAATGGAGAAGCAGGACGCGGCTATCTTCAGCTCCGAACCGGGCGTGACCGTTCGCCTCAGATCATCCCCCAGAAGCTCATTGATATTATCGATCAGTTTCATGGCAACTCCGTCACGCTGGACGTCCCGGTTCTCCCATTTTTCTCGCCACTAGGCAGATCATCCTGCTCAGGGATGCTGATCCCGTTCCGCCCGCAATAGTCCCGGATCAACACCTCCACCATATTGGTGATGGAGCGGTGCTTCTGCTGGGCGGAGGTGCGCAGCGCCTCCTTAAGCCCGGTCATGATGGTCTTGCCGGCGCCGGGGTCGTACGCGAGAAGGAAGCGAAGAGGTTGGCGGGGGAGCATCTCCCCGTAGACGGCAGTTATCTGGTGGGGCAAAGGTTCTATGGGAGAAGTGTGGATGGCCAGGAAGGGGTCAAAGAGGTGGGCCAACCGTATGCGGTGGACTTCCGAGGCCAGCCGGAAGAGGTGGCCGTCTGCCTCGAAGCTCCAGGCACGTCCCCGTTCCTCAAGTTTAGCCAATGCCACTCCCCCCGGAGCCGTTCCTTGGTGTCTGGGAATCAAGTCACTATGCTACAGCCTATTGCGGACAGAAGGCAAACGCCGGGGTTCTCAGCTCACTCAATGCAGCATTATAAGTTGCATTTACGGCGCGGGACGGACGCAACCTCCGCATGGACCGAACGATCCAGGGGTTCGGGCAGGCGGTGTAATGCGGCGAATCTGACAAAGCCAAGATGTCCTCGTCCTCGCCAATGGGAAAGCCCTCGATCTTGCATCAGCATAAGTCACGGGGATACAAGTGGTTAAGCCACCCGCAGGGGAAAAGACCCCGCAGACCCCGAATCCGCGCCTATCCTAATGTTGTACATTATGTACAACATGGCTCAGAGACTTCCAACGGGCATAAGGCGCCACCTTAGCGGTGAGCTCAGGGCGGGCGGATGCCGTCCATGAAAGCAACACTTGGGTCATCCGAGTCTGGGTTCGTGTGGACATGGGGAAGAGACTATCCACATACCCGAGACTAGGAACCCGTACG
>Ga0209587_1000322_pt1 | contig 23276 bp, 21 predicted proteins | sample NGEPerD_2_FD_184512 | JGI IMG/M metagenome (GOLD analysis project Ga0209587, IMG submission 184512) | Arctic peat soil microbial communities from the Barrow Environmental Observatory site, Barrow, Alaska, USA - NGEE PermafrostL1-D... | ecosystem: Environmental > Terrestrial > Soil > Wetlands >... | reverse complement strand
CCAAGGGAGTCAAGATCACCGACGCGCAACTCACCGCGATCCCTGTCACCCGCCACGACTGGCACGGCGAATGGAACTACACCATCGCACCCACATGAACCTCGCGATCAAACCCGCGGCGGGCCCTAAGGGCCCGCCGGCGCCGGGACCGACGGCTGAGCCGGCGCCGCCGACCCGTCGGCCTCGGCGGCCTGTCTCCGCTCCAGGTCGAGGTGATCCATCCGCAGTCGGAGGTCGTGGCTGTGCGTCGCGGTACCGAGTGCGTTACGCCGCGAGACCAGGCCACGCTCGTAGAGATCGAACAGCGACTGATCGAAGGTCTGCATCCCGTAGAACCCGCCCTCGGCGATGACCTCCTCGATCTCGTGAGTGACGTCAGCATCCGCGATCTTGTCGAAGATGCGACCGGTCGCGATGAGGATCTCCATGGCCGGGACGCGACTTTGCCCGTCGGCGGTCTGCAGCAACCGCTGGCTCACGATTCCTCGCAGCGATGACCCAACCGACATCCGCACCTGCCGCTGCTGGAACGGTGGGAAGAAGTCGATGATGCGGTTGATCGAGTCGGTCGCGCTGATCGTGTGCAGAGTCGAGAACACCAGGTGACCGGTCTCGGCCGCGGCGATCGCGGCCCCCACCGTCTCGGGGTCGCGCATCTCGCCGATGAGGATCACGTCGGGGTCTTGGCGCATGGCCCGCTTCATCGCGGCGGGGAAGTCCTGGGTGTCGGTACCGATCTCTCGTTGGTTGATGATCGAGAGCTTGTCGCGGTGGAGCACCTCGATCGGGTCCTCGATCGTCACGATATGCCGCCGCTGCGTCTCGTTGATGTGGTCGATCATGCAGGCGAGCGTCGTCGTCTTGCCTGAACCCGTCGGTCCGGTCACGAGCACGAGCCCACGCGCTTCTTCGGAGAGTCGCCGCACAGCCGGCGGCAGGCCGAGAGCGTCAAAGCCCGGGATACCGGGAAGGACTCGTCGCATGACGATGCCCACCGAGCCCCGCTGGCGGAACACGTTCACCCGGAACCGGCCGAGCCCGGCGACGGAGTGGGCGAAGTCGGCTTCGCCCGCCTTGATGAACTCGTCCGATCGCTGCTTCGGCATGATCGCGAACGCGACACGCTCGGTATCGGCGGCTTCCACCGCTTCACGCTCTGTCGGCACGAGGTCACCCTCAATGCGCAGGTACGGCGGCGAACCGACCTTCACGTGCACGTCGGATGCCTCGCGCTCGACCACTTCGCGCAGCAGGTCGTCGAGATCGAGCACTTGCGGTCCCCTTCCGTCGGACCGCGGAGTTATCGGCGCCCACCGCCCTCGACCTGAACGATCCCCGATCCCCGATCCTCGATCCCCGATCCCCGATCCCGGTAGCCGGTAGCCGGCCGCCGGGTGGAAGCCACCCGCGGGAGCCCGGTCAGGCGTCGCGGCAGTGCACGTCGCGAGCCGCATCGACGACCGGTGCGCCCGGGCCGCCGCTGGTGGCCGGTTCCGGCCGGTTGGACGGGCCGCCAACGAGCTCGGGGAGCATCGCGGCGACGGAGTCCCGTAGACCGTCTTGGCTGTAGCCGCCCTCGAGGAACGCGATCAGTCGACCGGGCGCCGGTGCAGCGGCGGTGATCCGCGAGGTGATATCGGCGAAATCGGCGGAGGTGAGACCGAGGTCGGTGAGCGGATCGGCTCGGTGCGCGCAGCCAGGTCGGATCGAACCGTTCCAGCACCGGCGTGACGACCTCGTCCATCGCCCGGAGATAGACGTCCCCGGTGGTTCCCGCCGGGAAGGGGAGGTTCACGGTGGTACCCGCCCCGGCGCCGGCGCCGCATTCGTCGAGCCGGCCGCTGCCGGGATACAACGGCCATTGGTGCATCGACACGTACAGCACGCGAGGATCGGTCCAGAACATGTCCTGGGTACCGTTGCCGTGATGCGCGTCGAAGTCGACGACGCAGACGCGCTCACCCCGCTCAGCCAGCGCCGCCGCGGCCACCGCGACGTTGTTGATCAGACAGAACCCCATAGCCCGGTCGGCGACTGCGTGATGACCTGGTGGCCGCAGCGCACAGAACGCGGCGTCGCCGGCTCCGGCGTCGAGTGCCTCGATAGCCGCGAGCCCGGTGCCGGCCGCGACCCGCGCGGCCTGCCAGGACCCAGACGACGCCACCGTGTCGGGATCGAGACGCCCGCCACCGGCCTCGCACCGCTGCTGCAGGGCATCGAGGTATTCGGGGCTGTGCACCCGAATCAACTCGTCACGGCTCGCGGCTCGTACCGTGAGCGATCGGCGCGAGTCGGTCACCCCACTGCGCTTGATGCCCTCCCGAACCGCGATCAGGCGACCGGCCCGTTCGGGATGGCCTCGCCCGGTCTCGTGGGCGGCGAAGATATCGTCGGCGCCGATCAGCAGCACAGCGTTCAAGATAGTGGTGAGTTGGCGGACGAAAGGGCCGCAACTGCGCTCGTGGCCGGCCTCGGAGCTTCGGTCGACACCCGAGCAATGGAGGACTCCGCAAGAATGGGTCCATGCACCACCGCGTCGGCTCGGCGCTCGACGACACCACGCTGCGCTGGCCCGGTGGATGGGTACGAGTGCGCCCTTGGCGCGCTCTGTCCGATATCGCCGCCCTGTCCGTCAGCGCTGACCGACCCCCGACCGCGGGGTTCGTCGCAGAGTGTCTCGAACACGTCCGTGCTCGCGGGTGCACCCACGTGATCACGAGCGCGCTTGCGCCCGCCGATGCCTCGCCGTTCCTGGACGCGGGGTTCTTGGTGCGAGAGCGCCTCCATGTGCTCGCGCACGACATGGGTGAGATCGGTCGGCCACCGCGCTCGACTCGGCGGGCCCGAACGCGCGACCGGCCCGCGGTGCTCGCGCTCGATCGGCTCGCGTTCGACGAGTCCTGGCAGCTGGATGCCCATGGCCTCGAGGACGCCATCCACGCCACGCCGATCGCACGCTTCCGCGTCGCCGGCGACGATCGGATCGCCGCGTACGCGATCAGCGGGCGATCGGGTACCCAGGGGTACCTCCAGCGACTGGCCGTGGCGCCTGACTCGCACCGCCTCGGCTGGGGACGAACCGTCGTCATCGACGCCCTCCGCTGGCTCCGCCGACACGGCGTCGGCCGCACCGTGGTCAACACCCAGCTCGACAACGCCTCCGCGCTGGCATTGTACGAAGCGTGCGGGTTCAGTCGGCTGCGGGTTGGCCTCGCGGTGCTCGGACGGACTCTGTGACCAGTCGCGCGCGTCGCTTCGGTGGCGTCGTGGCCGCGGCAGCCCTCGCCACGGCCGGAATCGGAATTCCGACGCAGGCCTTCATCGGGGTGGCGGGCGCGGCCGGTGCCCCACGCGCCGCGGTATCGCTCATCTCCCAGCCCGCATGGACCGAGCTCGGCGGCACGCTTGCGCTGGGGCTGCGCTTCGACGGCGACATCAGTGGTCTCGACGTGCGCGTCATCTCGCACCGCGCGATCACATCCCGCATCGACTTCGAGGAGACCGTCGGCGGCAAGCGGCTGGGCGGGACGCTCGCCACAGTCGAGGTGCCGGCCGGCGCAGTGCCGGCCGGTCCGGACGGTCCCTTCCTCGAGCTTCCCCTCACCGCGACGGGTGCAGGCGGCTCGGCTCCCGGGCTCTCGATCAACCGCAACGGCGTGTATCCGCTCGAGATCGACCTCGTGGACCCTGACGGCAATTCGGTGAACGGATTCGTGACCCACGTGGTCGCGGTCCCGCCGACCGCGCCCGGCGCCTCGGCGATCGGCTCGCCGCTCGAGGTCGCTTGGGTGTGGCCGATGGCCGAGCCCCCCGCCTATCGCCCGAGCGGCAAGACCGATCGCGATGTCGTCGAGGAATTGGGTCCGCTGGGTCGAGTCGGCGAGATCGCGGCCGCACTCGCCGATGCCGAGGGTGTTCCGCTCACGCTCGCACCCGGCCCCGAGACCGTCGAGTCGTGGGCAGTCATCGAGGCCGACAAGCCTGTGATCGGCCCGGGCTTGGCCGCGCTGCGGTCGGCCTCTCTCTCGAACCAGACGCTGCGCGGCCCGTACGTCCCGCTCAACGCGCAGGCACTGGACGCCGCGGGACTCGGCGCACAGGTCGCACCCGAGTACGCCGCGGGTGCGGACGCGTTGAACGGCACGCTCGATGTCCGGGTCGATCCGCGCACGGCGGTCGCCAGCCCGGTCAGCCCGGCGACGCTGGCCCGGATGTGGGAGCTCAACACCGATCGCGTGATCATCGAGCCGGACGCGTTGGTGGGCGTGTCGAACAAGTTCACCCCTGCCGCCCCCGTCATGCTGATGAGCGAAGGGCACGCCTTCACGGCTGCGGTCGCCGATGCTCAGCTCGCCGAGCTCTTGACCGGCGACGCGCCAGTGGCACTCCGAGCCCAGTGGTTTCTCAGCGGGCTGGCCGTGATCGCCAACGAGCTGCCCAACTTGACGCGCGGAGTCGTGGTGTTGCCGGACCCGAGCTGGGATCCGCCGGAGGCGCTCCTCACCACCGTGTTGGCCGGGCTCAGGGGCAACCCTCTCGTGCGGCCGGTCGACATCGACACCTTCTTCGACACGGTCCCGATCGCCGAAGACGACACCGTGCGTGAGCTCGCCACTCCCCAGACGCAGCCACCACTCGCCGTGACCCAGACGCGCTATCGCGAAGCCGAGAGCCAGCTCACTGCATTGCGCAACCTCGTCGGCCGTGAGGACCCGCGGGTGCGCGCCGGCAAGCGTGCGTTGCTCGTCTCACTGTCGTCCGCGTGGCGGGGCGCCGCCGGAATCCGGCGAGCGAATGCCGAGCTCGCCATCATCGATCGTTCGCTCGGCGATCTCGTGCATGGCGTCGCCGTCCCGGAACGCCGGACGCTCACCATCACCGCCCGAGAAGCCGAGATCCCGGTGTCATTCCAGAACAACACCGGGCAACCGGTACGGGTCGAAGTCACACTCACCAGCGACAAGCTCCTCTTCCCCGACGGCTCGTCCCAGATCCTCGACCTCCCCCCGCGCAATACCACCGCGCGATTCGCCGTCGAAGCTCGGGCGTCGGGAACGTTTCCCCTGACACTGGAAGTCACCTCACCGGATGGTCGGGTGATCTTCTCGCGGTCGCAGATCACCGTTCGCTCTGCGGTGGTCAGCAACGTCGGCGTCATTCTCACAGTCGGCGCAATCGCGTTCCTCGCGATCTGGTGGCTCAACCACGCACGCCGGCGTCGGCGGGTCCGAGCACAGACGACGGGGGCCGTCGTCGGACCGATATCCACCGAGTGAACCACCCTCAGGGCGAGACTCGGCACGACACCGCGGACCGCCACGAACCGGCTGCATTCGCCGACGATCAGGCGGACGCCGCGACGACTCGCCTCGTGCGCTCGAGCGTCGTCGTCGGGCTCGGCACCGTGCTGTCGCGCATCACGGGCTTCCTGCGCGTGTCTGCGATCGCCGCGATCGGCTTCGACCGCCTCACCGACGTCTACAACGTCGCGAACTCCACCCCGAACATCGTCTACGAGCTCCTCCTCGGTGGGATCCTGACGGCCACGCTCGTTCCGCTGTACGTCGAGTACGCGGACCGGCGTGACCCGCGGGCCGCCGACGCCATCAACACGGTCGCGATGGTCGGACTGCTCGTGATCTCGGTGCTCGGGGTGATCGCGGCGCCGTGGATCATCAAGCTCTACACCCTGCGACTCGACACCGCGGACCGGGCGTCCCAGCAAGCGCTCGCCACCGCGCTCCTTCGGCTGTTCATGCCCCAGATCTTCTTCTACGGCGTGACCGCACTCCTGACGGCCATGCTCAACGCGCGGCGTCGCTTCGCCGCCGCGGCCTTCGCACCGGCACTGAACAACGTGATCGTGATCGGGGTCTTCCTCGCGGTCCCGCGCCTCAGCACCAAGACGCTGACGGTTGCCAACGTGCGTGCCGACACCGGGCTCGTCCTGCTGTTGGGATTGGGCACGACCGCCGGGATCGTGGCGATGGCGCTCGTCCTGTGGCCCGCGTTGCGCGGCACCGGCGCGCGGCTCCGCTTCGTCCGTGACTGGCGACATCCCGCAGTCCGACAACTGGCTCGCCTCTCGGGCTGGACCATCGGCTATGTGGTTGCGAACCAGCTCGCCTTCTGGGTCGCGCTGTTCCTGGCCTACGGGCGCAGCGGCGACGCGTCGGTGTATCTGGCTGCGTTCATCCTCTTCCAGCTCCCGCACGGCCTGTTCGCGGTGTCGATCATGACGGCATTGGGTCCCGAGCTCGCGGCGCGCGCCAACCGCGGTGATCTCGACGCGTTCCGGCGCGAGTTCAGCGGCGGACTCCGGCTGTTGACCCTCGTCGTGCTGCCCGCGTCCGGGATCATGGTCGTGCTCGCCCGCCCCATCGTCACCGCGCTCTTGCGCTACGGCGACTTCACCGCACGTTCCGCCTCACTCACGGCCGAGACGCTCGCCGCGTTCGGGATCGGACTGCTCTTCTTCTCGCTCTACCTCTATACGTTGCGCGCGTTCTACGCGATGCAGGACACCCGCACGCCGTTCCTCCTCAACTGCTTCGAGAACGGACTGAACATCGTCTTGGCACTTGCGCTCTACCCATCGCTCGGCGTCCAGGGCCTCGCGCTGTCGTGGTCGATCGCGTATTTCGTCGCGTCGGTGCTCTCCCTGCTCGCCTTGCGCCGCAAGCTCGGGCGGCTCGACGGCCGCCGAACCGTCGACGTCGGGTGGCGCATCGCCGTCGCCGCGGCCCTGGCGACCGCGCTGGCGGCGGGGCTCGGCAGCGCCGTCGGCCAGGCGAGCGCGGCGCGCGCGATCGTGGCGTGCGCTCTCGCGCTCACCGCGGCCGGCGTCACGTATCTCGTGACGCTCCGCGTCCTGGGCGTCCGCGAGCTGGCGCTCGTCGCGGCGGCCCTGACCCGCCGGAGGGTCGATGCGGCCGCCCCGATCGAGCCCGGCTCGGAGCCGACGATGCCCGACCCGGCCGAGCCCTCGGGGAAGCCTTTCGACGCCTCCGGCAGCGGCTCGGGTGCCGTACCCACCGACCGGCCCGGCGACGCGTAGGGTTTCGCGAATACGACCAGGGAGTCTCGATGCCGGTACGAGTGGTCACCGACAGTGCGTGCGATCTACCCGATGATCTCGTGGAGCGCCTCGGGGTCGAGGTCGTTCCCCTCACGATCCGATTCGGCAGCGAGGAGCTGATCGATCGCAAAGAGCTGAGCACGGACGATTTCTGGCGCCGACTCAAGAGCTCGCCCGTGCTGCCCGAGACCGCGGCACCGTCGGTCGGTGCGTTCGAGAGCGCCTTTCGGGGCCTCGCCGCCGATGGCGCGGACGGGATCATCTGCATCAACCTTTCGTCGGCCTTGTCGGCGACGATGCAGTCCGCCCAGGTCGCGGCCCAAAACCTGGAAGGCACGTGTCCCGTCGTCGTCGTGGATTCGCTGACCATCTCGATGGGACTGGGCAATCTCGTGGTCGCCGCGGCCGAAGCCGCGGCCGCGGGTGCGTCGCTGGAAGAGGTCGTGAGCGCCTGTCGCTCACAGCTCACGCGCACCAAGCTCTTCGGAAGCCTCGATACGCTCGAGTACCTTCGCAAGGGCGGCCGCGTCGGCGGCGCTCAGGCCCTCCTCGGCTCACTGCTGTCCATCAAGCCGGTCGTCGAGATACGCGACGGCGTCGTCGCCGAGGCCGGCAAGGTCCGAACGCGTTCGAAGGCGCTGCGCAACCTCGCCCAGTTCGTCGGCCGTCAACCCGTTGAACGACTCGCCGTGATCCACGGCAATGCACCCGACCTCGAAGAGTTCATCGAGCTCGTGAGTCCCTACGCCCCGCGCGACGAGATCCTCGTCGGCCAAGTCGGTCCGGTCATCGGGACCCATGCCGGGCCGAGGGTCATGGGCGTCACGTTCCAGACCCTCGCCTGACCGTCGTGTCAGAACCGGTCGCGCCGGGACGCGTACTCGGAGATCGCTACCGGCTCGTGCGCCCGATCGCGCGCGGTGGGATGGCCTCGGTCTGGGAAGGTGAGGATCCCCTGCTCTCCCGGCGGGTCGCGGTCAAGATCCTCGACCGCCAGCTCGCGACCGACGAGGCACTGCGAGCTCGTTTCCGCCACGAAGCGGTCGCGGCTGCTCGCCTCGCGCACCCCAACATCGTCGCGACCTACGACACCGGCGAGGACAACGGCGACGCGTACATCGTCATGGAGCTCGTCGATGGCATGACCCTGCGCGAGCTCCTCGACGCCCAGCACTCGCTCGCCGTCTCCGAGGCCGTCGACATCACGATGCAGGTCGCGGCCGCGCTCGCGCACGCTCATGAGAACGGGCTCATCCACCGAGATGTGAAACCCGGCAACGTGCTCGTTCAGCCCAACGGCCACGTCAAGGTGACGGACTTCGGAATCGCCAAGGCAGCCGACACCGGCAACGATCTCACTCGCGCCGGTACCGTGATGGGCACGGCGCGATACCTCGCACCCGAACAAGTCCGCGACGGCAGCGTCGACGCCCGCGCTGACGTCTACTCCCTCGCGCTCGTTCTCTACGAGCTCCTCGTGGGTCAGGCGCCGTTCGCGGCCGACTCCGACGTTGCGACCGCCGTCGCTCGGTTGACCAATGACCCGCCGAGCGTGTGCGCGTCACGTCCTGACGTTCCCCTCGCGTTGGACCACGCCATCGCGGCGGCGCTCGCCCGGGAACCCGAGCACCGCACCCCGACGGCGCGCGCGTTTCGCGACGCCCTCGCCGCGACCCGCGGTGCCGGCGAGCCGCCCCCCTCTGCCGATCTCACTCGTCCCATTGCGGTACCGGCAGCCGTACCCGTGGCCGCAGCGGGCCCATCGCCGAAGCGGCGTTCACCCGCCCTGATCACACTCGGCCTCCTCGTGCTGTTCGCCGTGGGTGCAGCCATCGGATACTTCGGCTTCCGGGCCCTGGACGGGCGCGCCGCTCCCACCACCGCGACGACCAGCACGACCGCTCCGGCGCCGGTGGCCCTGCCCATCGCGTCCGTCCAGGCGTTCGACCCGCTCGGCACCGGCGGAGAGAACGATGACGATGCCGGCAACGTCATCGTTCCGGGTGGGTCCGAGATCGGATGGTCCACCGAGGAGTACGCAACCGCCGATCTCGGCGGTGGCAAGGACGGCGTCGGCCTCCAGCTCGATCTCCAATCCCCAGGGGCCGTTGGCGCGGTGAACGTGACCGCGGCGGCAGGCCCTTGGAGCGCGGAGGTGTATACCTCCGACGAGGCGTTCGACACCGCGCCCAGCGGGCTACCGGCGGCTGCTGGCACCGATTTGGGCCAGGACGCGACCCTGACCTTGGACTCGCCACAATCGGCGCGGTTCGTGCTCTTGTGGATCACCGAGCTCCCGCGCACCGGCTCGGGCGCCAACCCATTTCAGCTGACCATCCATGAAGTCCAACTCTTCGGCTGACGCGACCGCGCAGCCGGCCATGGCGAGCCCCGTCCGCCGTCGCCGCCTCACGGTCGTTGCAATCGTCACCGGGCTCGTCGTGATCGTGGCCGGTGTGGTGTTTGGCATCGTGTCGTCGAGCCAGAAGGACGCCGGTGCCCCAGTCACCCAGTCCGATGCGTTCACGCGTCTCACCGACGACCGTGACGTCACCTCGGTCGGCGCGCTCGGCGACGTGACCGACCCGGCCTCGCTGCGCCGCCGGCTCCACAGACTGCTCGACGCGGATGACCCGACCGTTCCGATCTCCGACGAGGCCGCCGGGGCAGCCCGCGCCTGTTGGCAACAGACCGACCCGAAAAGCCGCGCCGAACATCCGTTGCTCGTCGGCCACGGCACGGCGAATGGCAGACCCGCGACCGTTCTGGCGGTCGCCGAACGCGGGCGAGTGGTCACGTTCGTGGTCGACGAGCAGTGCCAGGTCATCGCCGCCCAGTCGATTTGAGCTCGGGCCCTGACCCCGGCCCTGGATTCGGGCCCGAATCCATCGCCCGCGCCGCCCGCCCCATCGCCGCTGACCTGTCACGAACGCCCCGACGTCCGTTACGCTCCGATCTCCACGTCTCGCCGAGTCCTCCCGCTGAGCCACCCGCCGAGAAATGCCGCCAAGAGATCCCAGAGGGGTTAGGGGTAGAGCCACCGATGAGCGACTGGAACGCGCAGACCGCGGACCGTATCGAGCAACTCGTCACGACGGTGCGAGCCCGTACTGTCGGACCGGCCGAGACGGCGAGTCGCGCGATCGTCTTCGGCGTCCTCACCGCCTCCTTCGCGGGCACGGCCGCGGTACTCGTGAGCGTCATGGGATTCCGACTGCTCGCGCTCGGGTTGCCGACCTGGGCCGCATGGCTCGTGCTCGGTGGAATCTTCATCGCTGCCGGCGTGTTGTGCTGGGTGCTGCGTCATCGAGCACTGAAGGAAATCCCCGGTGACTGAACGTCGAGAGCTGCTGATCATCGGATCGGGTCCGGCAGGGCTCACCGCCGCGATCTACGCGGCGCGCGCCGACCTCGAGCCTTTGATCGTCGAGGGCGTCGGCGCGGGTGGCCAGCTCATGCTCACCACCGACGTCGAGAACTACCCTGGATTCCCGGACGGGATCCTCGGACCCGAGCTCATGGCCAAGTTCCGCGAGCAGGCCGAACGATTCGGCGCCGAATTTCTCACGGCCGACGTCGACCGGGTTGATCTTGGCGGCACTCCGAAACGAGCCTGGGTGGGCGAGCGCGAGATCGAGGCCGGCGCCGTGGTCATCTCGACCGGTGCCACCGCGCGGATGCTCGGCTTGTCATCCGAACAGGCGCTCCTCGGTCACGGGGTCTCCACCTGTGCGACCTGCGATGGGTTCTTCTTCCGTGACCAGCCGATCGCCGTGGTCGGTGGCGGTGACTCGGCCCTCGAAGAGGCGATCTTCCTCACCAAGTTCGCGACGTCGGTCACGCTGATTCATCGTCGTGAGGAGCTCCGCGCGTCCAAGATCATGCAGGACCGGGCGCGCGCCAACCCGAAGATCGAGTTCCGCTGGAACGCGGTCGTCGACGAGGTCGTCGGCAACGGCAGGGTCGAGGCCCTGCAACTGCGCGACACCGTGACGGGTGACGCGTCACGCCTCGAGGTGGGCGGCGTGTTCGTCGCGATCGGCCACACGCCGAACACCGCGCTGTTCTCCGGCCAGCTCGAGCTGGACGAGAACGGTTACATCGTCACTGAACCCTCATCCACGCAGACGTCGGTGGCAGGCGTGTTCGCCGGTGGCGACGTACGAGACCATGTGTACCGCCAAGCCATCACGGCCGCGGGATCCGGGTGCATGGCCGCGATCGACGCCGAACGATGGCTCGAGGCGTCCCGCCACAGCGGCGCCTGAGCATCTCGGAATGCCGGTCCCTCGGCCGGTGTTCCCACGGAACGTAGACTCCCCCGGTCCGTCCCGACGAGCGGTCGGCCGGCACGCATCCATGAAAGGATCGGACCTGTGTCTGACGGTATTCTTACACTCAGTGACGCCACGTTTGCCGAAGCGATGGGTAGCGCGACCACACCGGTGATCGTCGACTTCTGGGCGGAGTGGTGCGGGCCGTGCAAGATGATCGCCCCGACGCTCGAAGAGATCGCGGGCGAGCAGAAAGGCAAGCTGGCCGTCGCCAAGCTCAACGTGGACGACAACCCCGACACCGCCCGCCGCTTCGAGGTCATGAGCATCCCCACCCTCTTGGTGTTCAAGGACGGCGAGCCGGTGAAGCGTCTGGTTGGCGCCAAAGGCAAAGGCCAACTGATGCAGGACCTCGCCGAGTTCATCGGTTGACCGGCGGCGGCGAGCTCCGTGCGGGGGCTCGCGGCGAGACGATTCGCGACCTCCATCGCCGGCTCCACGCGCTCGGATATACCACCGGAGTCGATCCGATCGGCGAGTTCGGCGCGGGGACCGACGACGCACTCCGAACGTTCCAGGGCGCCCGCGGACTCCGCGTCGACGGCGTCTGCGGTCGCCAGACCTGGGCGTCGCTCGTCGAGAGCGGCTTCGTCCTCGGCGACCGCTTGCTGTTCGAGTGCCGCCCGATGCTGCGGGGCGACGACGTCGGAGAGCTCCAGCGTCGACTCAACGCGCTGGGCTTCGACGCGGGACGCGAGGATGCGATCTTCGGACCGCACACGGTGATGGCGGTCTCCGAGTTCCAACGCAACGCCGGTCTCGAACCCGACGGCATCGCAGGGCCCGAGACACTGGCCACGATACGGCGGCTCGACACCCTTGCGGCCGGGTCGGTCGCGACGGTGCGCGAGCGAGAGGCCCTCCGGCGGCCTCGTCGTCTCCAGGGTCGCCGCGTGTACCTCTCGTCGAGCGCCGGCCTCACCGCCCTGGGCTCGACCATTGCTCGAGAGTTGCAGGCAGCCGGTGCACACACGGTCTTCGACGTTGCCACCTTCGACCCGTCGGCCATTGCCGACCAAGCCAACCGCTTCGATGCCGACCTGTGTTTCGCGCTCCAGTCCGGCGACGAAACCGGGTGCCATTGCTCGTACTTCGCCAATGCGTCCTTCCGATCCGAGGCCGGCTATCAGGTCGCAACGGCAGTGCAGCAGGCGATTGCCACGGTCATTCCGAGCGATCCAGACAACGTACGCGGCCGGACCTTCCCGCTCTTGCGGGAGACGCGCATGGCTGCAGTCGTGTTCGAGCCGTCTTCCGATCCCACCGAGATGGCTCGCCTGGTGGGTGCAGGCTCCGGCGTCGGCATCGCGATTGCGGCAGGCATCCGCCGGGGGATGGAAGAACCGATCCGCGAATAGCCACGGGACTCGCCGCGCCGGTCAGTCGCCGCGCCCGATGATCCTCTTGTAGATTCGCTCGAGGTCCTCGAGATCCGAGAACTCGATGAGCACCTTGCCTCGTTGGGCTGACATCGTCACGCTCACCCGGGTATCGAGATGATCACCAAGCAGCCCTTCGAGCTCGAGCAGCCCCGGTGGGCGCAAGGGCTGCACCGGTGACGTGACGGCGCTCGTCCCTTCGTCGGTACCTTCCTGATGTGCGCGAATCGCTTCTTCGACGCCTCGAACCGTGAGGTCCTTGCTCGCGACCTGTCGGGCCAATCGTTCTTGGAACGATCGGTCCGGGGTCGCAAGCAACGCGCGGGCATGGCCCATCGAGACCTTTCCCTCACGGACGAGCCGCTGGACGGCCGGCGGAAGCGCCAAAAGCCGAATCGTGTTGGACACCGCCGCGCGACTCCGCCCGACACGGGCCGCGACCTCCTCGTGGGTGAGCCCGAAGTCCCCAATGAGCTGCTGGAAGGCAGCGGCCTCCTCGAGGATGTTCAGATCCGACCGATGGATGTTCTCGACCAGCGCATGCTCGAGCGCCGACGCGTCGTCGGTGTCACGCACCAACGCCGGGACCGTCTGAAGACCGACTCGTCGAGCCGCTCGCCATCGGCGTTCGCCGGCGACGAGCTCGTAGCCGTCGTCCACCCGACGGACGAGCACGGGCTGGAGCACCCCGACCTCGCGGATCGACTCGGCCAGCGACGCGAGTGTCTCCTCATCGAAGACCGCTCGGGGCTGATACGGGTTGGGCCGAATATCGGCGACCGCCAGGTCGACCAGCCCAACCGTCGAGTCCCCGGCTCCCGCCGGTATGAGCGCTCCGAGTCCCTTACCCAGTCCGCCGCGTGAAGCCACTGCTCACCTCTCTCGCCAACTCGCGGTACGCGATCGCCCCGCGAGACATCGGGTCGTACACCGTGATCGGCTTGCCGTAGGAGGGTGCCTCCCCAATCCGCACGTTGCGGGGAATGGTTTGGCGGTAGACCGTGGGTCCGAAGTGCGCCCGCACCTCTTGTTCCACTTGACCGGCAAGCTTGGTTCGGGCGTCATACATCGTCAGCACGATGCCGTGGACGTCGAGGGTCGCGTTCAGGTTCGACCGGACGAGCGCGACGTTGCGCAGGAGTTGGCCGAGTCCCTCGAGCGCGTAGTACTCGCACTGGATCGGCACGATGATCCCATCGGCTGCGGCGAGCGCATTGACCGTCAGGAGACCGAGCGAAGGGGGGCAGTCGATGAGCGTGAGGTCGTACTCATCGCGGACCTCTTCCAGTGCGCGGCGCAGCTTGAGCTCTCGGGAGAACGCCGGAACCAGTTCGATCTCGGCCCCGGCGAGGTCGATCGTTGCCGGCGCCACGAACAAGTTCTTCACGCTCGTGGGCTCGACACAATCCTCGACTGCGAGGTCGTTCATGACGACGTCGTAGATCGACTGCTGAAGGTCGCGGGCGTTGACACCAAGACCTGTCGTGGCGTTGCCCTGCGGATCCAAGTCGACGACCAGCACCCGGAGTCCCAGCTCTGCGAGCGCGGCCCCGAGGTTGACGGCTGTGGTCGTCTTGCCGACACCACCCTTTTGGTTCGCGATCGCGAGGATGGCCGGGAGCTGGAGCGGTGGCTGCGGCTTGGTCGCCTTTTCTCCCGCTGAGTCGGCGACCGCGGTTGGGCCCGCCCGAGGAGCCGTCTCGGGTGCGCGGGCCCGGAGGGGCTCTGGCGGGGTCGGCGATGGAGGAGCCGACGCGTCGGGTTCGCGGTCTTGGCCGCTCGAGGGCTCGGCAACGCCTTGCGCGGGCGAGGATGCCGCGGGACGTCCTCCCGGCAGGCTCGATGACTCCCCGAGAGACTCCGTGCGGGCTTCTTCCTCGGACGGAGCCTCCTCGGAGACAGGGGCCGTGGGCTCGACTCGAGGGTTGAACGTTCCACTCATCGGACCGGACGGCTCCACCGACGCCGGCGCGGCGACCGGCAGCTCCTCCGGGGCGTCCGATACAGGTGCGTCCGGAGCGTCTTCATCCCCGTCCTCCGGCGAAGTTGATGCATCGGCGTCGTCCGCGCGGCGACGAGACGAGAAAAAGCGACGGCGGCGGCGCTTCGACTCTTGCCCCTCCATCCCCATTGGCACGGTCCTTCCCCACGGAGCTCATCGCACCCGGTACATGCGGCGGCTGGACGGCGGACCCTCGGTGAGGCCCGGGATTGTTTCACGTGGAACATCGAAGGGGATCGGATCGAACCATCTCGCGCTGTTTCACGTGGAACATCGAAGGGGATCGGATCGAACCATCTCGCGCTGTTTCACGTGGAACATCGTGAGCCCGCGCCCCTACGATCTCCCGATCCTACGACGCCCAGTCCTACGACGCTACGACCAGAGCGGTCGTTTTCCGGGAATCCCGGTACGTCGAGGGTAGCGGGCGGGTATCTCGCGCAGTTTCGCCATGGTCACGAAGCCCGCGGGTCCCGACTTTTCGCGGACCGCAGGCGCGAGACCCAACTCGGCCAACCCGGCATCGGGCCAGCGCTGCGTCCGTTTGGGGCTCGTCGAGCCGAGCGCGGGAGGCTCGGTCACCGCGAGACGCCCACCGACGCGCACCATGGCGGCGCCTATCTCTGCGGTCACCGCCGGGGGCGCGAAGCTCCGAGCGACGACCAGCGACGCCTGCTCTCGATAGGCGGGGTCGTGAGCAAGTTCCTCACCACGACCTCGTGCGACGCTCACCCGATTCTTCAAGTCGAGGGTCGCGACCGCGCGGCGGAGGAAATCGCAGCGGCGCTCGGACGAATCGAGGAGTACCGCCCGAGCCCGTGGCCAAGCGGCACAGAATACGAGCCCGGGGATCCCGGCACCCGATCCGAGGTCGAGAAAGCAATCCGGGGCCGGTTCGAGCCCAGCGCGAAGACCCTCGGAGTGGGCGATGTGGGTTTCGACCGGTCCCGGTCCGAGGAAGCCGAGCGTCTGGCCCTCCTCGAGGACAGCGCGCAGTGACTGCGACACGTTTTCAGCGAAGCCCGTCCGTTCAGGCCTGCCGAATCACGACACGGCGACGAGGCTCCTCGCCTTCGGAAACGGTCTCGACGCCGTCGCACTCGGCGACGGCGTCGTGCACTGCCTTGCGGTCCGCGGCCGGCATTGGATCAAGCGCCTGCTCTCGACCCGTCTCGAGCACCTTTTCCACGAGCTGACGACTGAACGCCGCCAATGCCTCACGACGCTTGGCCCGGTATCCGGCGACGTCCACGTGGAGACGCATCCCGTGCCCACCCGTCTGGCGTTGAACGACGGTGCGAACCAACTCTTCGATGGCGTGCAGGGTCACTCCCTTCGGCCCGACCAGCAGGCCCAGGTTCTCGCCCTCGACCTCGACGAGGAGAATCTCGCCGTCGATCCGGCTCGTGACCTCCGCCGGGAGCTCGAACGCGTCGACGAGCCCCCGAGTGAATGTCTCGGCGGCTTCGGACTGTTCCTCGACCGAGACTTCCGGCTGGTCTTCCATGGCTGCTCCCTCATCGACGGCAGCGGCGCGGCCGCTCCGGTTTGTCTCGCTAGTCATACCTGGCCTGCGGCCACCCCGACGGCGGCGTCGCTTGCGGCGCGGCGCGTCGGAATCGCGATCGGACGGACCCACATCGAGATCACGCCGTTCTGCCTCGTCCTTGGGGGCATTCGGTTCCCCTGGCCCTCGGCCGGCCGACTTGCCGTCCGACCGTCCGGCCGACCGCCCGGCCGATCGACCGCGTGATCCGCCCCGCGATCCGCCCTTGGCCGAGTCCCCCGACCCACCGTCACGACGACTGCGCCGACCCCGCCGCCGGTCACCGGGCTTCTCACGTGACATCGGCTTGATTCGCACCCGCAAGCGAGCATCGCTCCCACCAAACCGACCGAACAGGCCGGCCTTCGGTTCGGCCAGGATCTCGTATTCTGCTTCGGCCTCGAGCACCCCGAGCTGGTCCAACGCAACGTCGAGCGCATCCTCGACCGTGCGCCCCGTCGTCTCAACCCATTCCATCGACTATCGCCGCCGTTTCTTGTTGCTCCGCCGATTGGCCGATGGTCGAGACTTCCCGCCACCACCCGAATCTTGTTTGCCGCCCTTGTTCGGCTTGGAACCGCCGCCCGACTTGGAGCTCCCGCTCCCCTTCGCTCCGGAGCTCCCGCTCTTCGATTGACTCTTCGGGTTCTTCCCGCCCCCGGATTGGCTCTTGGGCCCCGTGGTACCATCGTGGGGAGACCCTTCTTCGGGCTTCGCGCCGGGCCCCGGCGGTTCGTTCACCGCTCGCCTGGGACCGGTCAGGCGCTCGAGCAGGCCTCGAGCACCCGTTGCAGCTTCCGTGCTCTTGGCGTCGATGGCACCACCCGTGCTCTTGGCGCTGATCGGTTCGGCGTTCATGCGGCGAATGATCAGCTCCTGTTGGCCGATCTGCCACAGGTTGCTCACGAAGAAGTAGAGCACGACGCCGGCCGGCAGGTTGATCGAGATGAACGCGAACACGACCGGCATGATCCTGCCGATCATCTGGGCCTGGGGATTCGCGTTCGGGTTGTTCCGCATCGTCTGACGCTGTTGGAAGAAGGTGGTGAGCGCCACCGCCGCGATGAGCAGCCAGTAGGGCAAGGCCGCGACAAACGAACCGTGGTTGTCTCCGGCGGCAAGCGCCAGGTCCATCCCGAGAAACGGCATTGACACTGTCGCGGCCTTCGTCGAGCAGTTCACGCCGGAACACAGCTCCCGGTAGAACGCCGAGTCGTGAGGGACGTACCTCTGCGGGTCGTTGAGCACCCGGAACAAAGAGATGAAGATCGGCATCTGCGCGATGAGGGGCAGGCACCCCCCGAAGGGATTGATCTTGTTCTCCTTGTAGAACTTCATCGTCTCTTCGTTGAGCTTCTGGCGATCGTCCTTGTACTTCGCCTGGAGCTTCTTGATCTCGGGCTGGACGCGCTGCATGGCGATCATCGAACGGGCCTGTTTGGCCGTCAGCGGGTACAGCACGAGCCGCACGAGCACGGTGAGCAAGATGATCGCGACGCCGTAGTTCGGGATGACCTCGTACAGCCACGAGAGGATCGAGCCCATCGCCTCGAAGACCGGGTTGAAGAAGGAGAACGACACGGGTTCCTACCCTTCGTGGCGAAGGAGCTCGCCACTACCATGGGCCGAACATACGTTCGGGCGGCTTCGGGGTGCGGGGACGGGATCGGGGCCACCGTCGCTCCACGGGTGGCATCGGCCGATGCGTCGAACACCCAGCGTGAGACCGCGCCACGCTCCATGACCCTCCACTGCCTCGAGCGTGTACTGCGAGCAGCTCGGCCAGAACCTGCACCGGGATGGCGCCCACGCGAAGAGTCGTTGGTAGACACGGATAAACAGCATCGCCGTGCGCGCGAGGAGCGTCGGCCGGCGCGGCCTGGGGTCGAGGTTGCTCATGCGATCGCGCGGTTGGCCCGCGTCAGCGCTCCGAGAAGGTCGGCTTCGAGCGCGCGGTAGTCGATGCTCACGGCGCCACGTCCGGTCGAGAGGAGGTACTCGGCACCCGCGAGCAATACGCCGTCATGGGCCCGGACGAGAGCACGGAGGCGTCGTCGGAGCCGATTCCGGACCACGGCGTTTCCTGCCGAGCGCGGAATCGCGTACGCAACGGCCGCGACGGTGGGTGGCCCGCTCGGGAGGGCCTGCACGGTGACAGCACCGTCGCGATGGCGACGCGCCTTTGCGAGGGCGCGAAAGTTCTCACGGCCGCGGACACGCCCGATCAGGCGGAGAGACGCTGCCGGCCCTGACGCCGGCGTGCCGTCAGCACGGCACGCCCCGCGCGGGTGCGCATACGGGCCCGAAAACCGTGCTTTCTCTTACGTCTCCGGTTGTTCGGTTGATATGTTCGTTTCACGCCTGCCTCCTGGAGGGGGACCACCCAAGAGCCCCGAGGTCGGCGGGGCTCGTCGTGTCCGACCGGCGGCGTTCCGGAGCTCTCCGGACATCGTACGGATCGAGGTCTTCAGTTGATTCGGCCGATTGTGGCCGACGGACACGAAGGGGAGTAGGGGATTCTAGGTGCCGCCGAGCGCGCGCCGCAACGCGCGCGCCGAACCCGCCCGGGCGCCGACCCTCACCGGAAGGCGGCAACAACGAGCGCGGGTAGTGCATTGCTCCACCGGGCACCGGACACCGGCCACGGGACCGTGGGCGAAACCGCGCACCCCTTGTCGCCGCGGAAACCGCTCTGGTAGGTTTCCGCGGCCCCTCGGTCGATCCGGCCTCGACTGATTCTTTCCTGGAGCCACTTCCCCCGGCACGGCGAGTAACTCGGGTGCCGATCATCACAACGAGCGGAGTGGCGGAGCTTGCGCTCGGTGGTTTCCTCCACACCTGTGGATGTTCTTGTGGACAACATCGAGCAGACCTCGCTCACAGCCAGTGAGCACAACGCGGCCGAGTTGTGGCTGCAGGTCGCAACACGTCTACGCGCCGAGCTGGCCGAGGCGGTATGGACCATGTGGTTCGGCAACGTCCGCGCGCTGCGAGTCGAGAACGGCCAGCTCGTGCTGGGAGTCCCGAGCTCCCTCGCGCTCGAGCGGATTCGCTCGAGCTACGGCGGGCTCCTGATCGACACGCTGCGGGACACCACCGGCGAGGAGATGGGTATCGACCTGGAGATCGACACCGCGCCCCGACCCGACGAACCTGTCGTCGCGCCCCGCGGGCCGGGCGACAGACCGGGCACCGCTGCTTCGGGATCTGCGATTGGACCAGGATCACCCGAGCGCCCGGCCGACACTCCTGCACGGGCGCCGAAGACCGGCAGCGCGGAGCCCGGAGGGTTGAGCGCCACGTCGATGCCCGAAGCCGGCTCCGACTGGGCGCCCGGCACGCTCAACGTTCGATACACCTTCGACCGGTTCGTCATCGGCACGTCCAACCGCTTCGCCCACGCCGCGGCCATGTCGGTCGCGGAGTCACCGGCGCGTTCGTACAACCCGCTGTTCATCTACGGTCCCGCCGGCCTCGGCAAGACTCATCTGCTCCACTCGATCGGGAACTACGTGCGAACCGTCTCGAAGCGGAAGCGTGTGCGCTACGTCTCGACCGAAGCGTTCATGAACGAGTTCGTCGACGCGATCCGTACGAACACCACCCCCGCGTTCCGCCGTCGCAACCGCGAGGTCGACGTGCTGCTGATCGACGACATCCAGTTCCTCGAACGAAGCCAGCAGCTCCAGGAAGAGTTCTTCCACACCTTCAACACGCTGCACGAGGCCGGCAACCAGATCGTCATCTGTTCGGACCGGCCTCCGAAGGCCATCTCCACCCTCGAGGACCGGCTGCTCACCCGCTTCGAGTGGGGACTCACCACCGACGTGCATCCCCCGGAGTTCGAGACCCGCCTGGCCATCCTGCGCATGAAGGCCGAGGCCGAACAGCTCAATGGGATCCCCGATGACGTGCTCACGTTCATCGCCGGCACGATCTCCGACAACGTCCGCAAACTCGAGGGTGCACTCATCCGGGTCGCGGCCTATTCGAGCCTCAACCGGACGGCGCTGTCCGAAGAGGTCGCTCGACAGGTGCTGGCCGACCTCATTCCGGCGGCGACACCCCGGGTCATCACGCCGAAGCTCATCCTGGACGAGACCGCCACGATGTTCGACTTCACCGTGGACGAGCTGTGTGGCAAGAGTCGCCGGCGACCACTCGTCATCGCGAGACAGATCAGCATGTACGTCTTCCGCGAGCTCACCGACTACAGCTATCCCAAGATCGCCGAGGAGTTCGGTGGCCGAGACCACACGACCGTCATGCATGCTGTCGAGAAGATCAAGGGTCTGATGACCGAGCGTCACACCATCTTTGAGCAGGTCAACGAGCTCATCAGTCGGGTCCGGTTGGGCACCAGTGGATAACATTGTGGACAGCTGGGGATATCTCCACCCGATCGTGGAGAACCCTCACCTGTCGGACGCGCACCACCCGAGCCCTGTGAGCGACAGGGGAAATCACCGGGACAACGATGCTGGGTGCCACCAGCCACAATACGTGCTTATGCACAATCCACAGGCTCTACTACTACGACTAGGGTTTTCTTCTTCTTCGTATGGAGGCCTGTGGTGAAGTTCCGTTGCGAGCGTGACTCGTTCGGGGATGCAATCTCGACCGCTCAACGCGCCGTGGCTTCACGCACGGGCGCCCTACCGGTGCTGTCCGGGCTACGGCTCACAGCAGCCAAGGGCCAGGTCGAGCTGGTCGGATCCGATCTCGAGCTCACCATCCGGGTGGCGGTGGCGGCTGATGTCGAAGAGGACGGCCAGGCGGTCCTGCCCGCGAAGCTGTTCAACGACATCGTCTCGAAGCTCGAGGCCGGGTCGGTCACCGTCTCCACCGAGGGTGACAACGCCATGATCGAAGGCGGCCGGGCCAACTACAAGTTGCGCCTGCTACCCCTCGATGACTTTCCACGCCTGCCGGATCCCCAGGGCAGCGCGATCACCGTGGAGGCGGCGCCACTGGCTGAGGCGTTGCGGGGTGTGACCCCGGCGGCATCACGTGACGACGCCCGACCGATCCTCACCGGCGTGCTCCTCACGGCCCGCAACGACGGACTACGGCTCGTCGCTACCGACTCCTATCGACTTGCCGTCCGTGACCTCAAGGGCGTGAGCCTGCTGTCCGAGGGTCAACACGTGCTCGTGGGCGCGAAGGCACTCGGAGAGGTCCATCGGCTCCTGACCGGCGGGCAGATGGAGGTCCTGCTGTCGGAACAGGAGGTGCGATTCAGCGGCGCGAAGGGTGAGATCACCGCGCGCCTCATCGACGGCGAGTTCCCGAACTACGAACAGCTCATCCCGAGTGACTATCCCAACCGACTCACGATCTCTCGCGACGCGTTGTCCGACGCGGTCCGCCGGATGCAATTGGTCGGCCAAGGTCGAGACAGCTCACCGGTGAAGCTCTCGATGAGCACCGACGAGGTCAGGTTGTCGTCAACCGCCCAGGAGGTTGGCGAGGCGGAAGAGAGTGTTGACGCGAAGTACGAGGGCACCGAGCTCACCGTGGCGTTCAACGCGCAGTTCTTGCTCGACGGCGCACAGGCATTGTCCGGTTCGGAGCTCGTGCTCGAGGCGCTCGACCCCCTGAAGCCGGCCACGCTGCGCTCGGTCGACCAGGACGACTTCCTCTACTTGTTGATGCCCGTTCGCATTTCGTGACGCCGGTTTCGTGACCGGACGCGAGCCCGACGCGTCGAACCGGTGAGGTTGCGCCACCTCTGGCTGACCGACTTCCGTTGTTATCGAGAGCTCGATCTCGGAGTCAGTGAGGGTGCGACCGTGATCCGCGGGGCCAACGGCGAGGGCAAGACCAGCCTGTTGGAAGCCATTGGTTGGGCCGCCACGACCCGATCGTTTCGGGGTGTCGCGGACCGGGTGCTCGTGCGCTCCGGAGCGGACCGGGCGATCGTGCGCTCCGATCTCGAGCGCGACGGCAACGACGTGCTCGTGGAAGCTGAGATCGTCGCCAGTGGACGGAACCGCATCCTGGTGAACCGCCAACCACTGCCGCGCCGTCGCGAGCTCGCGCGCACTCTGCGAGTCACAGTTTTCGCGCCCGACGACCTTGAACTGGTGAAGGGTTCGCCCGGCGGACGACGGAATTTCCTCGACGACCTTCTCGTCGCGAGCGCTGCCCGCTACGAGGCTGCCCGGGCCGACTTCGATCGGGTGCTGAAGAACCGCAACGCCCTGTTGAAGGCCAGGGCGCGCGACGCCGGTGCACTCACCACGCTCGACGTGTTCGATGACCAGCTCGTGCACGCCGGCGGTGAGCTCGTACGTGGGCGCCTCCGTCTCGCGGCGCGACTCGCGCCCTGGTTGGAGGATTCCTACCGAGAGCTCGCGGGTGGCTCTGACGAGGCAGTTCAAGGGGTGTACGAGGCCGAGTGGGCGGAAGGGAGCATTGACGCGAGCCGTCAGGACGACGTCGAGGACTTGCTACGCGCCGCGCTGGCGAGTCGCCGGCGCGAAGAGCTCGAGCGACGCATCACCTTGGTGGGACCTCATCGTGACGAGTGGAAGCTCGTGTTGAGCGATTTCGACGCGCGGACCCACGCCTCGCAGGGTGAACAACGGACCCTCGCGCTGGCGCTTCGTCTCGCGGGTCACCATGCGGTCAGTGAGGTGATCGGCGAGAGCCCGGTGTTGTTGCTGGACGACGTGTTCAGCGAGCTGGATCCGACGCGCGCGGCCGCGCTGGTAGCGCACCTCCCGCCTGGCCAGACGCTCATCACCACCGCGGGCGTGTTGCCTGCCGAGGTCCGGGCAGACCAATGGCTCACCGTCACGAACGGCGTCGTGGCCGAATCGTGAGTCGATCGTGAGCCGTTCGTGAGTAACGAACCCCGTCGGCTCGGCGACGCGGTCGCGCGCGTCGCGCGCGACTTCGGCCTCGCCGACCCGAGGGAGTTCCAGACCGTCAC
>Ga0209587_1000321_pt1 | contig 23293 bp, 22 predicted proteins | sample NGEPerD_2_FD_184512 | JGI IMG/M metagenome (GOLD analysis project Ga0209587, IMG submission 184512) | Arctic peat soil microbial communities from the Barrow Environmental Observatory site, Barrow, Alaska, USA - NGEE PermafrostL1-D... | ecosystem: Environmental > Terrestrial > Soil > Wetlands >... | reverse complement strand
GGAGGCGGAGGGGGGCCGGCGGCGCCCCCCAACGGGGCTAGTCCATACGTGTGCCAGGAAAATGACCCTCTGCGACCGCATTGTTACGGGCACCATAGGCGGAAGAGGCCTCCCGCACGCCCGAGCGGGCACCGACCGGCTCTGCGGCTCGCGTCGCGATGTCCGCGCGGACGGCTTGGAGGTCTGTGCGCATCACCGGGAGGCTCCGCCCTTGCCCATGCCGTTGCAGCGCCTCGCAGCCTCGCTTCCACGCGGGGGGAGGCTCGACGACGTCCGCTGGCGACGTCATCACCGGGTGCTGCGTTGGCTGCTGGGCGTGCAGCTGCCTGTGCTGGCCGCGGCGGTGCTGTGGCGCCACCTGCCCGCGCTGGCCGGTGCACCCACAGCGGAGCAGGCAGTGGCGCTCACGATGGCTGGCGGCGGCTTCGAGCTGGCGCTGCTGCTGCTGTTGGGCATCCTCGCCCTGCTCGGTTGGCGACTGCCGAGCCGCCAGCACCGTTCCCTCGCGGTCACGCTCGGGCTGATGCTGTGCTCGACCCTGCTGGTGCACGTGACCGGCGGAATCATCGAGGCGCACTTCCACTACTTCGTGATGCTCGGGTTCGTGGCCCTGTACCACGACTGGAAGCCCTACGCGACGGCCGTCGCGGTCGTGCTGCTGAGCCACGGGGTGCTGGGCGTGCTGGCTCCGGCGTCGGTGTACAACCACGCCGCGGGCATGTTGCACCCATGGCTGTGGGCCGGGCTGCACACGGGCTTCATCGCCCTGGCCTGCGTGAGCCAGGTGGTGCTCTGGAAGATCAGCGAGGGCGAGCAGGACCGCGCCGGCAGCTACTACGCGCAGCTGTACGGCTCCGAGCGCGCCCTGATCTCCCGCCTGCACGAAGCCGAGCGGGTCAAGAAGGAGCTGCTGGCGCTCGCCTCGCACGAGTTGCGCACGCCCCTGACGGGGATCATCGGCTCCGCGCGCACCCTGGACCGGCGCCTGGAGGACCTCGACGCGAGCCAGGTCCGCACGCTGCTCAGCCACATCGATCTGCACGCACGCCGGATGTCGCGGCTGGTGGACAACCTGGTGGCCACGGCCGGCGCGCAGGACGCCGACCCGAACGCCGCCGTGGACCTAGGCCAGGTCGTCTCGGCGGTGGTCGACGAGGCCGCCCGGCTGCCGATCGCGGCCGGCCACGAGCTGCGCCTGAACGTCTCCGGCGAGGTCGTCGCGATGATCGACCAGCGCGCAGCGCGGCGGGTCGCGTCCAACCTCGTCGACAACGCCTGCAAGTTCGCCGACCCCGGCTCCGACGTGGCCGTGACCGTTCGCCGCGACGATGACGTGGTGCTGCTGGAGGTCGAGAACGCGGGGCCGGGTGTGCCCGGCGACGTGCGGCTGCGGCTGGGGGAGGCCTTCGCCCAGGGTGACTCCTCCGACGCACGGCGAGCCGAGGGCATGGGACTCGGCCTGCACGTCGTCCGCTCGCTGGTCAACTCCTACGACGGCAGCCTGGAGCTGTGGGAGGGCGGCGGCCGGGTCATGCTCCGCGTGCGCCTCCACGCCCGGAGGCAGGCCCCGGAGCAACGGGCCCTGTCCACCGTGGCGATCTGAGCGCCTAGTTCAGCTCGGCGCCGCCAGGACCGGGCGGCCGCAGCGATCCCACCGTGCCGAGGTGGCGCATGAGCCCGGTTTCGCGGCGCAGCAGGGCGAGCGTCGCGTCCAGGCGCTCCACGGTGGAGCCCATCTCCAGCAAGCGCTGCTGCTCCGGCACCTCCACCTGCACCGCCGCGGCGGCCAGGTAGGCCAGCTGCGCGGGCGCCTGCGGCAGACGCGCGATCAGCTCCTCGGGGGCGCCGAGACCCAACAGGTACGGGCCCAGCAGGCTGCGCAGCAGCGAGGCGCGACGAGCTTCGCCGGCGTCAGCCGGCGGTTCTGCCAGCAGCTCCACCTCGCCGCGGACGTAGGGCGTGCCGGCGACCCCCGCGCAGGGCTGCAGCAGCTGATGGACCCGGAAGCGCTCGGCTCCCCGCGTGATGATGTCGAAGCGCCCGTCCGGCAGCTCCTTGACCGACTGGATCTTGGCGATGGTGCCCACGTCGTGCACCTCGGGCGTCCCGCCCACCTCGCGGCCGGAGCGGATCGCCACGACGCCGAACCGGCCGTCGGTGTCCATGCAGTCGCAGAGCATGCGCCGGTAGCGCGGCTCGAAGAGATGCAGCGGCAGCGGTCGCCCGGGGAAGAGGACCACGTGCAGCGGGAACAGGGGCAGTTCCATACTCAGGCCAGGCTACGCACCGCCTCACGGCGCCGCCGCGTGGGTGGCGGGGAAGGCTCGATAGCATGCCTTCCATGCTCACCGTCCTGGACCTCCGCGGCGACCGCTCCGACCCCGGCGCGCGCCTGCCCCGCACGGCCCCCGGCACCGCTGCCGAGGCGCGCACGGCGGCGGCGGAGGTGCTGGCGGCCGTGCGCGCCGAGGGTGACGCCGCCGTCGCTCGCTTCAGCGCCCGCTTCGACGGCTGGCAGCACGCCGGCAGCGAGGGGCTGGAGGTGCCGGTCGCCAGCACGAAGGCGGCGCTGGAGGCGCTCGACCCGGCCCTGCGGGCGGCCCTCGAGCGAGCCGCGGAGCAGGTGCGCTGGTTCCACGAGCAAGCCCGACCGCGCGACTGGCGCGAGCGCCGTGGCAGTGCCGTGCTGGGGGTGATCCACAAGCCGCTGCGCCGGGTCGGGGCGTACGTGCCGGGCGGGCGGGCGGTGTACCCCTCGACGCTGCTGATGACGGTCCTGCCCGCGAAGGTGGCCGGCGTCGACGAGGTGGTCGTGTGCACCCCACCGGGGCGCGACGGCCGGGTCAACCAGACCATCCTCGCGGCCGCCGCGCTGGCCGGCGCGGACCGGGTGCTGCGCGTCGGCGGCGCCCAGGCGATCGGCGCGATGGCCTATGGGACCGCCAGCGTGCCGCGCTGCGACAAGGTCGTGGGGCCGGGCAACGCCTACGTCGCCGAGGCCAAGCGCCTGGTGGCGGGGGAAGGGGCCTGCGGCATCGACGCCTTCGCGGGCGTCACCGAGGTGGCCATCATCGCCGACGACACCGCGGATCCCCTGCACGTCGCCGCCGACCTCGTGGCGCAGGCCGAACATGATCCGCTGGCCACCTGCCTGCTGATCAGCCCCTCCGCGGACCTGATCGCCCGAGTCGCGTCGGCGCTGGCGCAGGAGGTTGCCGCCACCCGCCACAGCGGCCGGGTGCGGACCGCGTTGGAGGGACAGGGCACCGCCGTGCTGGTCGACGATCTCGACCATGCCGTGGAGGTGGCCGACGCCTTCGCCGCGGAGCACCTGGAGGTGCAGACCGTTGATGCGGCCGGGGTCGCGGCCCGCGTGCGTGCGGCCGGCGCGATCTTCGTCGGCGCGCACACACCGGTGTCACTGGGCGACTACTGCGCCGGACCCAACCACACCCTGCCCACCGGTGGGTCGGCCCGGTTCACCGGCGGTCTGCGCACCGACGACTTCCTGCTGCCCATCAACTGGATCGAGTACGACGCGGCGGCCCTGGCCGACCTGGAGCCGGTCGTGTCCGCCTTGTCGCAGGCCGAGGACCTGCCCGCGCACGGGCGTGCCGTGCGGGTGCGGCTGCCGTGAAGGCCACACCCGCGTCGGTCTCGCGTGTCCCCGTGCGAGCGGACCTCGTCGGCGTGGAGCCCTACGGCGCTCCGCAGCTGGACGTGCCGGTGCGCCTCAACACCAACGAGACCCCGATGGCGCCGCCTCGCAGCTTCAGCGAGCGCCTGGCCGAGCGCATCGTCGAAATCCCGCTGCACCGCTACCCCGACCGCCGGGCCTGGGCACTGCGCAGCGCGCTCGGCGCCCGGTTCGGCCTGCCGCCGGAGCGGGTCTGGGCGGCCAACGGCTCCAACGAGGTGCTGCTGCAGCTGTTCCAGGCCTACGGCGGCCCCGGCCGCACGCTGCTGCTGACCCGCCCCGGCTACTCCGCGCATCCGCTGATCGCCCGGGTGGCGGGCACGGCGACGGTCGCCGTGGACCTCGAACCGAGCGACTTCTCCCTGTCGCCCGACGCCGCGCGCCGCGCCGTCGCCGCGCACGACCCCGACCTCGTCTGCCTGGCGACGCCGAACAACCCGACGGGGGCGCTGACCTCGCACGAGACCCTGCGCGCGTTGCACGACAGCTCCCGGGCGCTGGTCATCGTGGACGAGGCCTACGTCGAGCTGGCCCCCGAGGGATCATCCGCCGTGGGCCTGCTGGACCAGCTGCCCCGGCTGGTGGTGTGCCGCACCTTCTCCAAGGCCTGGCGCATGGCCGGACTGCGCCTGGGCTACCTGCTTGCGCACCGCTGGGTGGTGGACGACCTGCGCAAGGTCCGCCTGCCCTACCACCTCGACGCGCTGACCCAGGAAGCGGGACTGCTGGCGCTGGAGATGGCCGGGGAGGTCACCGCCCACCTCGCCGACCTGGTCGCCGGCAGGCAGTATCTGCACACGGCGCTCACGCGCATGCAGGGCGTGGAGGTGTGGCCCTCCGCGGCCAACTACCTGCTGTTCCGGGTCGTCGATGTGCCCGACCTGTTCGACCGCCTGCTGGCCCAGGGCGTCCTGGTGCGCGACTTCACCACCGCGCCGGGCACCCCGGGCTGCCTGCGCGTGACCGTTGGCACGCCCTGGGAGAACGACCGCTTCCTGGACGCGTTGCGCTCCGTCCTGGGTCATCCGGCGACCACCCCGCAGGGGCACCCCGCCCCGCAACGACCATCTGGGAGCAAGGAATGACCCGCATCGCCACCGTCGTCCGCGAGACCAAGGAGACCAAGGTCGAGATCACCCTCGACCTCGACGGCGTCGGTCGCTGCGACATCGCCACCGGCGTGCCGTTCTTCGACCACATGCTCGACCAGCTGGGCCGCCACGGGCGCCTGGACATGTCGGTGCGCACCGCCGGCGACCTCGTGGTCGACGCCCACCACACCGTGGAGGACACCGGCATCGCGCTGGGGCAGGCGCTGGCCCAGGCGCTGGGGGACGCCGCCGGCGTGGAGCGCTTCGGCGACGCCACGGTGCCCATCGACGAGGCGTTGGTGCGCACCGCGATCGACCTGTCGGGCCGGCCCTACCTGGTGTACGACGCCGACACCCCGGTGGCGCTGGTCGGCACCTACGAGACCTCGCTCACGCCGCACTTCTTCGAGTCCGTGGTCGCCAACGCCCGCATCACCCTGCATGTGGCCAAGCTCGCCGGCTCCGGCAGCCACCACATCCAGGAGGCGGTGTTCAAGTCCGTCGCGGTGGCGCTGCGGCGGGCCGTCGCGGTCACCGGCACGGGTGTGCCCTCCACCAAGGGCGTGCTGGGATGAGCAGCCTCCCGGGCAGCCAGCGGGTGCACACGTGACCGGCGGCAAGCGCATCGCCGTGCTCGACTACGGTGCCGGCAACCTGCGCTCGGCCGAGAAGGCGTTGGTCAAGGCCGGCGCGGACGTGATCGTCACCGACGACGCCGGCACCGCCGCCGCCGCCGACGCCCTGGTGGTGCCCGGCGTGGGCCACTTCGGGCAGTGCGCCCGTCAGTTCCGCGCCGCCGGGCTGGAGGACCTGCTCGACGACTGGGTCGCGGCCGACCGGCCGCTGCTGGGCATCTGCGTGGGCATGCAGATCCTGTACGCCAGCTCGGAGGAGGATCCGGAGGCCGAGGGGCTCGCGGTGCTGCCGGGACGGGTGCGGCGGCTGCCCGGCGACGTGCGCGTGCCCCACATGGGCTGGAACACCGTCACGGCCGTCCCCGAACGCGCCGAGGACCCCCTGCTGCTGGGCGTGTCCGGTGAGCGCGCCTACTTCGTGCACTCCTACTACGCCGAGCCCGCCGACGCCGCACACGTCCTGGCGACGACCGCCTACGGTCCCGGGTTCCCGTGCGTGGTGCGGGTCGGCAACACCGTCGGAACCCAGTTCCACCCCGAGAAGTCCGCCGGCGTCGGCGCCCAGCTGTTGGTGAACTTCGTCGACGCCCTGCACGGGGCTACGCTCGCGTCACCATGACCTTCACCCTGTTCCCGGCCGTCGACATCGTCGAGGGCCGGGCCGTCCGCCTGACCCAGGGTAGGGCCGACGCCGAGACCGTCTACGACCTCGATCCCGTCGCGGTCGCACGGCGCTTCGCTGCCGAGGGTGCCGAGTGGCTGCACGTGGTCGACCTCGACGCCGCCTTCCACGGCGAACCTCGCAACCGGCACCTGATCGCCGACATCGTCCAGGCGACCGGGGTCGCGGTGCAGGCCTCCGGGGGCATCCGCAGCATGGCCGACCTCGACGCGTCGGTGGGGTACGGCGCCTCGCGCGTCGTGATCGGCACCATGGCGCTGGAGGAGCCCGCGTTCGTCGCCGCCGCCGTGGCGGCGCACGGCGACAAGGTCGCCGTCGGGCTCGATGCCGAGGGCACCACCCTCAAGGCCCGCGGCTGGACCACGGAGTCCGGCGACCTGTTCGAGGCGCTGCGCCGCTTCACGCTGATGGGCGTGCAGCGCTTCGTGTTCACCGACATCGCCCGCGACGGCATGCTGAGCGGGCCAAACGTCGAGCGCCTCGCCGAGGTGGCGGAGGCGACGACCGTCAAGGTCACCGCCAGCGGCGGGGTGTCGTCGCTTGCGGACCTGGAGGTGCTGCGCGGCGCGCATCCGCGGGTAGACGCCGCGATCGTGGGCAAGGCGCTGTACGCGGGTCGCTTCACACTCGCCGAGGCGCTGGCGGTGGCGCGCGGATGAGCGCGGCTCCCTCCCGTCCGGCTGAAGGGCTGGCCGCCCGGGTCATCCCCTGCCTCGACGTCGACGCGGGTCGTGTGGTCAAGGGCGTGCAGTTCGTCGACCTGCGTGACGCCGGCGATCCCGTGGAGCTGGCGCGCACCTACGACGCCGAGGGTGCCGACGAGCTGGTCTTCCTGGACATCACGGCCTCCAGCGACAACCGCGAGACGATCTACGACGTGGTGGCGGCGACGGCGGAGAACGTCTTCATCCCGCTGACGGTCGGCGGGGGCGTGCGCTCGGTGGCCGATGTGCGCCGGCTGCTGCGCGCCGGCGCCGACAAGGTCAGCCTGAACACCGCCGCCGTGCAGCGTCCCGAGCTGCTGTCGGAGGCCGCCGATGCCTTCGGCGCACAATGCGTGGTGGCGGCCATCGACGCCCGCCGGCGCGTGGCCGACGATCCCGGCGCGGGTTGGGAGGTCTTCGTGAGCGGCGGTCGCACGGCCACCGGTGTCGACGTGGTCGAGTGGGCCGCGGAGGTCGAGCGGCGGGGGGCGGGCGAGGTGCTGCTGACCTCCATGGATCGCGACGGCTCCAAGGTCGGCTTCGACCTGGAGCTGCTGCGGGCGGTCTGCGACGCGGTCAACGTGCCGGTCATCGCCTCGGGCGGCGCCGGGACCCTCGAGCACATGGTCCAGGGCATCGCGGACGGCGGCGCGGCGGCCGTGCTCGCGGCGTCGATCTTCCACTTCGGCGAGTTCCGCATCAGCCAGGTCAAGCGCGCCATGGCGCAGGCGGGGCTGCCGGTGCGCGCGGTGCATCCGGCCGACGGCCCGCTGTCCTAGAGCCCGGCCCGGTCACAGCTCGGTCGCGGCGAACGTGTCGCAGGTCTCCAGCTCGCCCTCGGCGAGGCCCAGCTCGAACCACCGACGCCGCTGGTCGCTGGAGCCGTGCGTCCAGGTCTCCGGGGTGACCGAGCCGCCGAAGCGCTCCTGGATGTAGTCGTCGCCCACGGTCTCCGCGGCGTCGATGCCCTCGGCGATGTCAGCAGGGGTGATCTCTGTGATGAGCGGCTCGGTTCCATCGGGACCTGTGGCCGTGGCGCCGTTCGCCCAGACGCCCGCGAGGCAGTCCGCCTGCAGCTCAAGCCGCACCGCGTCGCTGTCGTGTCCCTCGTGGGTGCGCACGCGGTCCATCTGCCCGGCCAGGCTCTGGACGTGGTGTCCGAACTCATGGGCGATGACGTAGGCCTCGGCGAAGTCCCCACCCTGGGCGCCGAGCTGCGTGCGCAACGTGTCGAAGAAGCCCAGGTCCAGGTAGACCCCGGCGTCGGCCGGGCAGTAGAACGGGCCGACCTGGCTGGAGGCGGTCCCGCAGCCCGTGGCCACCTGCCCGGAGAAGGCGGTGAACGTGGCCGGCACGTAGCGGGCGCCGCGCTCGCTGAACTCGGCGTCCCAGAATGCCTGCACGGAGTTCTCGATGACCACGTAGCGGCAGTCGGCGTCCCGCTGCACGTCCGCACCGGTGCGGCATTGGGCAAGCGACCCGGCGCCTGCCCCGGTCTGGGGCGCGGGTCCGCCGCCGCTGTCGAGCCCCATGATGGCGCCGGGATCGACACCCGCGAGCAGCGCCACGACCACCAGCAGCAACGTGCCCAAGCCGCCGGCCGCCACGCCGCCGCGCCGCATCCCGCCGTGCCCCCCGACGCGGCCCATGACGCGGCCCATGCCGCGGCGGTCGCGCACCCGGGAGGTGTCGAGGCGGGCTCGGCGGTTGAACCTCATGTCTCACTCCTCGTCGGTGTTGCGCAGCGCTGCCGTGTCGACGGATAGCCTTCGCCTCGATGGACGACGCCGAACAGCCCTCGGATGAGACGAACGACACGGGTTCCCGTGTGCCGGATGCGGATGAAGCCGATCGAGGCCAACGGCTCTTACCCACTGCCTTGCGCTACGACGAGCGCGGTCTCATCCCGGCGATCGTGCAGCAGCACGACACCGGCGAAGTGCTGATGATGGCGTGGATGAACGCCGACTCCCTCGCCGAGACGCTGCGCCTGGGCGAGACCGTGTTCTGGTCACGCAGCCGTGGCCGGCGCTGGCACAAGGGCGAGACCAGCGGCAACACCCAGCGGGTCGTCGCGGTCACCGCGGACTGCGACGCCGACGTGCTGCTGGTGGCCGTCGATCAGCAGGGCGACGGCGTCGCCTGCCACACCGGCGCGCGCACGTGCTTCAGCCGGCCCCTGCAGGATCAGCACGGCGAGCGCGGACCGTGAGCGCACCAGCGGCAACCAGCCCGGAGGTGTCCGTCCTGTACGCCCCCGGCCGGGAGGCCTTCGCCGCACTGGCCGCCGACCACGTCGTGGTGCCTGTGTGGCGGGAGGTCATCGCGGACCTCCTGACCCCGCTCGCGGTCTACCAGCGGCTGCGCGACGTCGACGGCCCGACCTTCCTGCTGGAGTCCGTCGAGCACGGCGAGCGCTGGGGCCGCTACTCCTTCATCGGCCTGCACCCCTTCGCCGAGGTGGTGGCGGGTGCCGGCGGCGTGGAGGTGCGCGGTGCGCTGCCCGCGGCGGTCGCCGGACCCGTGGGCGACGCCGCCCGCAGCGGCGATGTCCTGGCCACCCTCGACGCGCTGGTCGCGGCCCTGTCGACCCCCCGCCTGCCGGGCCTGCCGCCGTTGTTCGCGGGCGCGGTCGGCTACCTGGGGTGGGACGTCGTGCACTGCATCGAGGACCTGCCGCGCACCACCACCGACGACCTCGGCCTGGACGATGTGCGCCTGCTGCTGCCCGGTCAGGTCGTGGCATTCGACCACCTGCGCCAGCGCCTGACCGTGGTCACCAACGTGGTGGTCGATGCCGACGTGGACCCGGACCTGCAGTGGCAGCAGGCCGTGGAGGCCTCCGAGGCGCTCGTGGAACGCCTCGCGCGGCCGCTGTCGGTGGTGCCCGCGGCCCCGCCGGCCGCACTGGCCGTCGCCGACGCCGCCAGCACCATGCTCCCGGAGCAGTACCGCGCGGCCGTCGAGGCGGCCAAGGAGTACATCCGCGCGGGTGATGTCTTCCAGGTGGTGCCCTCCCAGCGCTTCTTCCTGGAGACCGACGTGGACCCGCTGTCGGCCTACCGGGTGCTGCGGCTGATCAACCCCTCCCCGTACATGTACCTGTTCGAGTGGTCCGACCTGCAGGTGGTCGGCTCCTCGCCCGAGGCGCTCGTGACGCTGGTCGGCGGGCGCGCGACCATCTGGCCGATCGCGGGCTCGCGACCACGCAGTGACGATCCCGAGGTCGACGCCGCGCTCGAGGCCTCGCTGCTGGCCGACGAGAAGGAGCGGGCGGAGCACGTCATGCTGGTCGACCTGGCCCGCAACGACCTGGGACGGGTGTGCGAGCTGGGCACGGTCGAGGTGTCGGGTTTCATGGAGGTGGTGCGCTACAGCCACATCATGCACCTGCGCACGACGGTGTCGGGGCGGCTGCGCGACGGTGTGGGGCCCCTCGACGTCCTGCGCGCCACCTTCCCGGCGGGCACGCTGTCGGGCGCGCCCAAGGTGCGCGCGATGGAGATCATCGACGAGCTGGAACCGACACGCCGAGCCCTGTACGGCGGTGGCATCGGCTACATCGATCTCAGCGGCGGCATGGACCTGTGCATCACCATCCGCACGGTGGTGTTCAGCGGTGGCCGCGCGCACGTGCAGGCCGGGGCCGGCGTCGTCGCCGACAGCGTTCCGCAGACCGAGCTGGAGGAGACCCGGCACAAGGCCATGGCGCTCCTGGCTGCCGTCCAGGCCGCACGGGCCCTGTGATGAGCAGCGCGGGGATGAGCAGCGCCGGAACGACCCGCGGCGGCGGTGCCCTGGGCGGCCTGCTGGCCACGGCCGGCGGGTTGCTGCTGGCCGGCGCGACCGTCGCCGCCTGGGTGACGCGCACCATGACGCGCGAGCTCGTCGGGGTCGAGGTCAGCGACATCGCCACGACCAGCGGTGTCCAGTTCGCCCCGGCTGCGGTGCCGCTCGGCGTCGCCGCCGCGCTGGGTGGCCTGCTGCTGCTCGCCCTGCCGGCCGGGCTGCGCGCCATTCGCCGCGTGCTCGGCCTCGTCATCCTGCTGGCCGGCGTTGCCGGGATCGCGGTGCTGGCGCTCGGCCTGGCCGGGGCGAGCACCGCGGGGGGTGCGCTGCGGGCCACGCCCGGGCTGGCGGTTCTCGGGGCGCTGGCGGTCACGGTCGGCGGTGGGGCCGCGGTCAGACGACCGAGCCGCCGGCCGCTGCTGGACGCCCGCTACGACATCGACGTCGACGCCGACGTCGCCGAGGACACCGACGAGTGGCAGCTGGCCAGCGCCGAGGAGGAAGAGCCACGGTGAGCCAGCGCCTCGCCGCCCTGGACCTGGGGTCGAACTCGTTCCACCTGCTGGTCGCGGAGCGGGTGCACGGCGGCCGCATCCGCCGCGTCACCACGCGCAAGATCACGCTGCGCCTCGCCGAGCCCGTGGCGCGCGACGGCAACCTGGGCAAGCCGCTGCGGACACGGGCGGCGGCGGCCGTCGCCGACCTCCTCCAGCACGCCGTCGACCACCGCGCCGAGATGGTGGTCACGCTGGCCACGGAGGCACTGCGCCACGCCGGTGACGGGCCCAAGCTGCTGGAGGCCCTGGCGCGGGACCAGGGTCTGGCGGTGCGGATCATCGCCGGCCTCGACGAGGCCGCCCTGAGCCTGCGGGCGATGGTGGAGGCGTTGGCGCTCGAGGACGGGCAGCGGCTGCTCGGCTTCGACCTCGGTGGAGGCAGCCTCGAGGCGGCCTACGGCACCCGCGACGGCATGCGCGACGGCATCTCCCTGCCCTTGGGTTCGGCGCGGCTGCGCACGCGCTTCGACCACGACCCGCTGTGGTTGTCAGAGCGCGGCGACCTGCGCGCCGAGGCGCTGGCCCTGCTCGCTCCGCTGGTGGAGAAGGTGCGCACGGACGAGGACCTCAGCAGCGGCCGGGCACGGCTGCGTGCGGCGGGGACGGCGGGCACGATCCGCGACCTTGGCCGCGCCGCGCTGGCGCAGGCGAGCGGGGCCACGCCGCAGCACGTCCGGGGGTTGGTCGTGACCCGCTCGCAGCTGGAGGTGTCCTACGCGCGCCTGGCCTCGATGACCACCTCGGAGCGCATGGAGCTGCCCGGGGTCAGCAGCAAGCGCGCGGACCTGCTGCCCGTCGGCGGGGTCGTGCTGCTCGCGGCCATGGAGGCCTTCGGGCTCGATCAGCTGCAGCTGTGCGACTGGGGACTGCGCGAGGGCGCGCTGCTGGACGCCATCGGCGACGAGCGCGTGGTGGGACTCGGCGACTTCACGCACCTGGGCGGTTAGGGCCTAGCTGCGGCGGTGTCCCGGCTCGCCGGCGAGGGATGAGCGCCGAACCGGTCGGGTAGGTCCGGCGCCACGGCGGATATCGCCGGTCATCGCCCGACCGCACCGCCCGACTGCATCGCCCGACCCGCTTCAGCTCGGGCCGTCGTCGAAAGGCCACCGCCCATGCGCTCGACTCGTCCGCTGCCCGTCCGGATCTGCGCCGCACTCGCCGGCGTTGCGCTGGTCAGCCTGCCGGCGTGCGCCGAGGGTTCGGAGTCCCCGGCGGAGAGGAGCTCCGTGGCCCCGGCACGGGGCTCGAGGAGCAGGAGGCCCCGCCCAACCCGGGCCAGATCGACCCTGACGTCCTGGGCTCCCCGGAGCCGGGCCAGATGCAGCCGGAGCCCACCGAGGCTCCCGGCGGCTGAGGCGGGCACCGTTTCCGGCGCCAAGTCGTCGTTGGCGACCCGGTTCAGCGCCCTCCCGGCCTTGCCTTGGCCGTCCGCCCCTTGGCCCCCTCCCGGGGATGGCCCGTAGGCTTGCGGGTGCACGGCACTGATCCAACCGGTCCGCCCGCACGTGGGCGGCCGTCGATTGCGAGGAGCAAGCGGTGAGTGGTTTCCTGGCGCGCGCGTGCGCGTCCTCCCGGCAACGGGTGGCCGCGTCGCGGGCCGCGCTCGACCTCGACCGGCTCCGGGCGGCCGCACTGCAGCGGCCCCCGGGGCCATCGCTGGCGGAGGCCCTGCGCCGGGAGGGGACCGGCGTCATCGCCGAGATCAAGCGCGCCAGCCCGTCCAAGGGCGTGCTCGCGGCCATCGAGGACCCGGCCGCGCTCGCGGCCGCGTACGTGGCCGGCGGCGCCGCCGCGGTCAGCGTCCTCACGGAACCGCACTGGTTCTCCGGCGGCCTGGACGATCTGAGGACGGTCGCCGCCGCCGTCGACGTCCCGGCCCTGCGCAAGGACTTCCTGGTCGATGACTACCAGGTGTGGGAGGCGCGCCGGGCCGGGGCGGGCGCCGTGCTGCTGATCGTCGCCGCCCTGGATCCCGAAGCGCTCAGCGGCTTGATGGCGACCGTCGACGAGGCCGCCCTGGACGCGCTGGTCGAGGTCCACGCACCCGAGGAGGCCGCCACCGCGGTCGCGGCCCACCGCCGCTCCGGTTCGCGCCGCCCGCTGGTGCTGGGCATCAACGCCCGCGACCTGACGACCCTGGCCGTCGATGCGGGCCAGTTCGCGCGCGTCCGTGCGACCCTGCTGGATCAGGCCCCGGACGCCTTGCTGGTCGCCGAGAGCGGCGTGCGCGGTCCCGCCGACGTCGCCCGTCTCGCCGCGGAGGGCGCGCACGGTGTCCTGGTGGGGGAGCACGTGGCCACCGCCGAAGACCCGCGTGCCGCGGTGGCGGCGCTGGTGGCGGCCGGCTCCGGAGGGGCCTTCGCCGCCGCGCCGGGCAGCGGCTCCACCCCGCAGCGTCCGATTCCGACAAGGCCATCGCCGTGACCACCGCTCCCGCCGACCACCACGCCGTCCCGCCACAGCCACCGGGGCACTTCGGCCGCTTCGGCGGGCGTTTCGTGCCCGAGGCGCTCATCACCGCGCTCGACGAGCTCGAGGCCGCGCTGCACTCCGCTCAGGCCGATCCCGCCTTCGTCGACCGCCTCGCCTCCCTGCAGCGCCACTACGGCGGACGGCCCACGCCGCTGTACCGCGCCGAGCGGCTGAGCGCGGCCGGCGGCGGGGCGAGGATCTACCTCAAGCGCGAGGATCTGGCCCACACGGGCAGCCACAAGCTGTGCAACGTCCTGGGCCAGGGCCTGTTGACCGAGCGCATGGGCAAGCGCCGGGTGATCGCCGAGACGGGCGCCGGCCAGCACGGCGTGGCCACCGCCACCATCGCCGCGCTGCTCGGCATGGAGTGCGTGGTCTATATGGGCGAGGAGGACTGCCGGCGGCAGCGGCTCAACGTCGTGCGGATGCAGCTGATGGGCGCCGAGGTCGTGCCGGTCACCTCGGGCACCCGCACGCTCAAGGACGCCATCAACGAGGCCATGCGCGACTGGGTGACCAACGTCGAGACCACCCACTACCTGATCGGTTCCGTGGTCGGCCCGCATCCCTTCCCGCTGCTCGTGCGCGAGTTCGTCAAGGTGATCGGCGCCGAGGCGCGCCAGCAGCTGCTCGAGGCGGAGGGACGCCTGCCGGATGCGGTGGTGGCCTGCGTCGGCGGCGGCTCCAATGCGATGGGCCTGTTCCACCGCTTCATCCAGGACGACGGCGTCCGGCTTGTGGGCGTCGAGGCGGCCGGCGATGGCATCGACACCGAGCGCCACGCCGCCACCCTGTCCGGTGGCAGCGAGGGCATCCTGCACGGCGCCCGCAGCTACGTGCTGCAGGACGACTACGGCCAGGTGCGTCCGACGCACTCGGTCTCGGCCGGCTTGGACTACCCGGGCGTCGGGCCGGAGCACGCGTTTCTGCGCGACAGCGGGCGTGCCGACTACCTTGCCGCCACCGACGCCGAGGCCCTCGAGGGCTTCCGGATGCTGTGCGAGCTGGAGGGCATCATCCCGGCGCTCGAGCCATCACACGCGATCGTGCCGACGCTGCGCCTGGCGAAGGAGCTCGGCCCGGACGCCATCATCATCGTGAACCTGTCCGGTCGCGGCGACAAGGACGTGGACGAGGTGTCGCAGATCCTCGGCATGACCACGCCCGCCGCCGCCGTCGCGGCGGCCGACGGCCACGGCACGGTGGACACGGCGGAGGACGAGCGTTGACCCCGCCGGTCCCGTCACGGGTCGCCACGGCCATCCGTGCCGCCAACGAGGACGGGCGCGCCGCCCTCATCGTCTACCTGCCCGCCGGCTACCCCGATCTGGACAGCTCGCGTGCCTGCATGGAGGCCGCCGCCGAGGCCGGCGCGGATCTGCTGGAGGTGGGCTTCCCCTACTCCGACCCGCTCATGGACGGCCCCACCATCCAGGGGGCGAGCCAGATCGCACTCGACCACGGCTACACGCCCAACGACGACTTCGCGCTGTGCGCGCAGCTGACCGCCCGCGTCGACGCACCGGCATTGGTCATGACCTACTACAACCTCGCCTGGCACTTCCCCGGGGCGCGGCCCCGTGGTGGCCAAGCCCGTGGTGGACAAGCCCCTGGTGGTGGGCGAGTCGGGGCTGTCGCGAGGCCCGCCGGCGGCGACGGTCTGGAGGACTTCGCCGCCGCGGCCGCCGGCGCCGGGCTCGCCGGTGCCATCCTGCCGGACCTGCCGGCCGAGGAGCGTGGCGACTGGATGCCGGTCGCGCGGAAGCATGGCCTCGCGACGGTGTTCCTGGCGGCCCCGACCTCCTCCGATGCCCGCCTTGCCGCGGTGGCGGAGGCCTCCGACGGCTTCATCTACGCCACCTCGACCCTTGGGGTCACCGGGGAACGGCAGTCGCTGTCGGCTATGGCCGCGCCACTGGTGGCACGACTGCGCGGGATCACCCAGCAGCCGGTGTGCGTGGGCATCGGGGTGACCACCGGGGCCCACGCCGAAGAGGTCGCCGGCTTCGCCGACGGCGTCATCGTGGGCTCGGCCATCGTGCGCGCCGCTGGCCGCGGTGGGCCGGCGGCGGTCACGGAGGTGGTGGCGGAGCTGGCCGCCGGCGCGCGCCGCGGACGCGGCTGAGCCCGCCGCTCCCGGAGGACTCGCCGGGCATCGCCAGGTGCCAAGATTCAGGCACAGGGGCCGTCCGTGATCCGTGCCACCTCGGGAGGACAGCGGAGGAACCACGCGATGGGAGCGCTCTTCCCGGAACCCGGAACTCCGCCGGCGCGCGGGACGTCCCACGGCGAGAGAGCCCACCGATGACGAGGACGACACCATGACTGCTCGCGCGTTCCCGATGCCGGCCACCGTGGCGATCGTGGCGCTGCTCGCCCTTCTGGCGGGCTGCAGCCGCAGCCCGCAGGAGCCCGCCAACCAGTCCGCCGGCCCCCAGGGGGCTGGTTCGGGCCAAGCCGCCGCCCTCGCCGCCGTGGCGCCCAGCCCCGGACCCGGCGGACCGCTCGGATGGCCTGCGCAGGAGGGCATCACCGTCACCGGCATCGGCCGCATCACCGGAACTCCCGACACCTTGCGCGCTACGCTCGGCGTCGAGGTCACCCGCCCCCAGGTGCAGGAGGCCCTCGATGCGGCCAACGTCGCGGTCGCCGACGTGCTGGAGGCGTTGGCCGCCGCCGGCGTTGCGGAGGATGACATCCAGACCACGCAGTTCTCGGTGCAGCCGCAGTACCGCTACGAGGAGAACCAACCGCCGATCGTGACCGGCTACATGGTGACCAACCTGGTCGAGGCCAAGATCCGCGACCTGGACAGCGTCGGTGCGGTCCTGACCGCGGCGGTCACCGCCGGCGGGGACGCCGCTCGGGTGCAGGGCGTCAGCTTCGCCCTGGAGGACAACGCCGACATGCTGGAGGAGGCGCGGGCCGCGGCCTTCGCCGACGCCCGCCAGAAGGCCGAGCAGTACGCGCAGCTGGCAGGCGTCGACCTGGGGGCGCTGCTGTCGGTCACGGAGGTCAGTGCCGATCTGCCGCAGCCGGTCGAAGCGGGGGCATACGCGGACGGTGCGGCACGCGACTCCGTGGCGCCCGTGCCGATCCGGCCCGGGTCGCAGGAGATCGCCGTCACCGTCACCACCACCTGGGCTCTGTAGCGCTGGGGAGCCTTTGTGGCCGGGCCCGCGCGCGCTCAGCGCTTCAGGAGGGCGCGCAGGGCTGGCTCCAGCGCGGGGTGGCGGAACTCGTAGCCCAGCTCCAGCGCCTTCGCCGGCAGCAGCCGGATGGAGGAGAACAGCAGCTCGCCGGCCAGCTGCGGACCCAACACGATGCTGGGCGCCAGCCTTGGCACCGGCACGGGAAACATGGGCCGGTGCAGCGCCGAGGTGAGGGCGCGGGTCAGCTCCGCGTTGGTCACCGGGTTCGGGGCGCTGCCGTTGAGCGGGCCGGCGACCTGCTCGTTGGTGACGGCAAAGGCGTAGAGCCCGACGACGTCGTCCACGGAGATCCACGGCCAGTACTGCGTCCCTGAGCCGAACTTGCCGAGCAGGCCGAGCTTGGCCAGCGGCAGCAGGCGCCCGAACGCGCCGCCCTGCGCGGCGACGACGATGCCGGTGCGCAGATGGACCACGCGCACGCCGGCGTCGCGCGCGGCGTCCGCCGCAGCCTCCCAAGCCGTGCACACCTCCGCCATGAAGCCCTCGCCGGGTCCAGAGTCCTCGGTGACGGCGTCGTCGCCCCGGTCGCCGTAGAAGTTGCTGCCGCTGGCGCTGACCAGGACCCGCGGGCGCTGGTCGACCGGCATGTCCGCGACGGTCTCGGCGAGCAGTCGCGTCGAGTCCACACGGCTGTCCCGGATACGGCGCCGCTGCGCGCCGGTCCAGCCTCGGGAGATGAGCTCGCCCGACAGGTGCACCACGGCATCGACGCCCCGCAGCACCGCCGGGTCGAGGTCACCACGGGCCGGGTCCCAGCGCGCCTCGCCCGCTGCGGGCTGGCGCCGCACCACGCGCGTGACCCGGTGACCGCCGGCGGTCAGGAACGGGACCAGGTGCGAGCCGATGAACCCGCTGGCCCCGGTGATGGCGATATGCATGGGAAGGACCCTTCAAGGACGGGCTGGTGGTGGTCGCGATGATGCTCTGGCTGTGGCCCCGACGTCCCGTCCTCGGCCATCCCCGGCCCCACGGGCGGCGATGAGGTGGAGCGCGCGGCACAACCCGATGATCGTGAGGGAGTCGGTGAACGTGCCGTCCATGGCCCGGGCGTGTGCGGCGGCCAGGGGGAGGCGCCACAGCCGCAGATCCTCGGTCGGGTCGGGAGCGGCGGCGTGTTGGGTGAGGTCCTCCGCCAGCCACAGCGCCCCGGCTTCGTCGGTGGCGCTGTTGGAGGTGTGCAGGCCGCCGAGCGGCGTCCAGCGCGCGGCCACCAGGCCGGTCTCCTCCCGCAGCTCCCGCTGCACCTCGGCGAGCGGCTCGGCGGCGGGGTGGGCGCCGCCCTCGGGGATCTCCCACGACCACGCGCCCACGGTGTAGCGGTGCTGACCGACCAGCAGCGTGTCGTCGTTGTCGAAGCGGACCACCGCGCCGAGCGCGAGGGTCTTGAAGCTCACCACGCCGTAGATGCCGGCGGCGCCGTCGGGGCGCACCACCCGGTCCTCCCGCACGCGGATCCAGGCGTTGTCATAGACCTCACGGGTCCCGAGGGTCCGCCAGGGGTCAGGCCCCGCCGGCGGAGGGGTGACGTCATCGGCCATCCCGGCCCAGCCTCTCCACGTCCCTGTGGACGGAACCGGAGCGCTGTCACACCTGCCTGGCATGGTCGTCGGCATGGCTCGACCACGCTCCTGGACCGACGACGACCTTCGCCGGGTGGTGCCCGCATCATTGAATTGGGCCGAGGTGCATCGCCATCTCGGCCTCACGGTCGGTGGCAAGACCCTGCGATCGTTGGCCGAGCGCGCTCGGGCGCTGGGCGTGGACGTCTCGCATCTGCGGGCGGCCGACGCGGGTCGGCGACGCCCGCAGGTTCTCGATGGCAGTCGCCGCAGCTGGACGGATGCAGAGCTGGCGCTGGCGGTGGATGGTTCGACGTCAATCGCTGGAGTGCTTCGGCGGCTCGGGCTGCAGCCGGGCGGTGGCACCTACGTGCTCATGCGCCGCAGCATCGAGCGACTTGGATTGGACACCGCTCACTTCGATGGACAGGGCTGGCGCAGGGGTTGGAAGGGAGCGCCGGGCGGGCAGCGGGCGCGGCCCCTGTCGATGATCCTCGTGGCCGGCTCGACGTACCCCACCCACGCGCTTCGTCGTCGACTCATCGCCGAGGGGGTCAAGCCCGCTCGGTGCGAGATGTGTCTCTGCGAACGCTGGCGGAATCTGCCAGCACCGCTGCAGCTCGACCATGTCAACGGCGATCGCACCGATCACCGTCTCGAGAACTTGCGTATCCTGTGCGCGAACTGCCATGCGCAGACGGACACGTGGTGTGGCAGGAATCGTGGTCGCTACGGGTAATGTGGCCATCACGCTCCGGTGGTGGAATTGGTATACACGCAGGTCTCAAACTCCTGTGCTGAGAGGCTTGAGGGTTCGAATCCCTCCCGGAGCACTGCCGACGGCAGGTCGATCCACGGCGGTTTCTCGCGTCTGCTCTAGACTGCTCCTCCCTGCGTTGCCACGCCCGCGCGGGTCGGCGTCTCATCGGCCCGGATCGCGGGCGTGCGGAGACAAAGGGCGGCCGCCCCGCTCGGGGACCCGTCGGCCCAGTTTCGGAGGGGCAGACAACCGCACGGCCGGACCGGCGAGCGATTCGAGGAAGGCGTGAACCGTCGCGGGACGCTGCACAAGCGACTCGAGGACACCCGCACGGAGCTCCAGCGGCTCCGCGCGCAGCTGCGCGTGCTCGACGAGCAGGTCGTCTACGTGGCCGACGTGGCCAGTGAAGCGGAGACGCGTGCCGTGGTCGCCGGCACGCCGCTGGCCGACCGAGAGCGACGGGAGGCTGCGGAAGACCTGCGCCGCGCCCAGCGCGAGCGCGAGCTGCTCGCCCAGCGGATCGACGCGCTGGTGGAGGAGCAGAACTCCTTGCTGGACCGACTGACCGCCTCATCATGACGACATCGACGCAAGCGAAGGAGCCAGGGTGCCCGAGTCTGGGGTGACGGAGCAGGACGGGGCCGAGGAGCGCACCGCTGGTGGCCGGTCCAACGCCGGGCGCCCGATTCGGGTGCTCATCGCCGAGGACGAAGCACTCATCCGCCTGGACCTCAAGGAGATGCTGCTGGAGGAGGGCTTCGACGTGGTCGCCGAGGTCTCCGACGGTGCGACCGCAGTTCGGTTGGCCCGGGAGTTGCATCCCGACCTTGCCATCCTGGACCTGAAGATGCCTGTGATGGACGGGATCCAGGCCGCAGAGCAGATCACCCGCGAACGACTGTCCGCGGTGCTGGTCCTGACGGCCTTCAGCCAGCGTGACCTGATCGAGAAGGCCCGCCGGGCGGGTGCGATGGCCTATCTGGTCAAGCCCTTCCAGAAGCACGACCTGCTGCCGGCGATCGAGATCGCGGCCGGGCGCTTCAAGGACCTGCAGGGCCTGGAGGCCGAGGTGGGCACCCTGACCGATCGGCTCGCGGCCCGTCAAACCGTCGAGAAGGCCAAGGGCTTGCTCCAGCAGCACGAGTCGATGACGGAGTCGGCGGCGTTCCGCTGGATCCAGAAGACCGCCATGGAACGGCGGCTCACCATGAAGGCCGTGGCCGAGCAGGTGGTTGAGCGCTACGCGACCAGCTGATGCAACTGCGCTCACGAGGTGCTGGTCGCGCTCGGCGGCGGACGGTTAGCGCTTCGCTCATCGTTCTTCCCGCGGACTAGCATCGCGGTCGCCGGCAACCCAGCTGCCGGTTGAGAGCCCTCCACGCCAGATCGCGCCAGGAGATCGTTGTGCCCGACGCCGCCACCGGCCGTCCCGTCCTCGCCCTGCTCGACGGCTACAGCCTGGCCTACCGCGCCTTCTTCGCCCTGCCCGATGACCTGCGCACGACCACCGGACAGCTGACCAACGCGGTGTACGGCTTCTCGAGCATGCTGATCAAGCTGCTGGTCGACCAGCAGCCGGACCGCGTCGCGGTGGCGTTCGACCGCGGGCGGCCGGCACAGCGCCTGGCGATCCTGCCTGAGTACAAGGCCAACCGGGTGGCGAGCCCGGACGCCTTCCGTTCGCAGATCCCTCTGATCCACGAGGTCCTGGACGCCCTGCGGATTCCTCAGGTCGGCCTGGCGGGCTGCGAGGCCGACGACGTGATCGCCTCCTACGCGCGCGTGGCGGTCGACGCGGGCCTGCAGGTACTGATCGTCACCGGCGACCGGGACGCGTTCCAGCTGATCGACGAGCACGTCAAGGTGCTGTACACGCGCCGGGGCATCAGCGACACGGTGCTGATGGACGCCCAGGCGGTCCAGGACCGCTACGGAGTCGGGCCTCGGCAGTACGCCGTTCTGGCCGCCCTGCGCGGCGACCCGAGCGACAACATCCCCGGCGTGCCCGGCGTGGGGGAGAAGACCGCCGCCAAGCTGATCGCCGCCTTCGGCGACCTCGACGGCATCTTCGCAGCCATCGACCAGATCCGCGGCAAGAAGCTGCCGGCGGTGCTCGCCGAACATGAGAAGGTCGTGCGCGACGGCTTCGAGGTCGCCCGGCTGATCACCGACCTGGAGCTGGAGACCCCGCTGGACGACCTGCGCATGGGCGCAGTCCACCCGGAGACGGTGCGCCGCCTGTTCGCAACGCTGGAGTTCCGTTCGCTGTGGGAGCGTCTCGACGAGGGTCTGCTGTCCGTGAGCGCGCAGCAGGAGGCCACCGGGTTCACCTCCGAGCCCGTCGTCCTGGGTCCCGGAGCGCTGCGGGAATGGCTGCAGGCATTGGGCGAGGGCGAGCCGGTGGCGGTGCTGCCCCGGGTCGAGGGGCGCCCACCGCGACCGCGCTGGACCGGGGTGGCGGTCGCCGCCGCGGGCGCGCCACCGGGGGTCGCATTGCTGGAGCAGCTTGCGGCCGGCGACCTCGATGCGCTCGCGCAAGCCCTTGCCGACCCGGGCCGACCCCTCCTGGTGCACAACGCCAAGGAGCTGCTGCACGCGGCCGCCAGCCGCGGCTGGGCCGTCGCGGGCGTGCGCATCGACACCGAGCTCGCCGCCTATCTGGTGGTCCCCCAGCAGCGCAGCTACGACCTCGAGTCGCTGGCGCTGCAGTACCTGCACAAGCATCTGCGCACCGACGCCGACGGCGAGGGCGGGCAGCTGGCCCTCGCGGTCGACGCGGACCTGGCCCAGGAGGCGCTGCGCGCGGAGGCGCTGCTGGAGCTGGCCGCGGTGCTCGCCGGCGAGCTCGCCGCACGTGACCAGACACCGCTGCACGACCACCTCGAGCTGCCGCTGGTGCCGGTCATCCGTGCCATGGAGCAGGCCGGCATCGCCGTGGACCTCGACGTGCTCGACGACATCGGCCAGACCCTTGGCGACCGCATCACGGCCCTGCGGCAGGCGATCTACGGCCACGTCGAGGAGGAGTTCAACCTCGACTCCCCCAAGCAGCTGCAGGTGGTGCTGTTCGAGCAGCTCGGGCTGCCCAAGACCAAGCGCATCAAGAGCGGATACACCACGGACGCGGCGGCGCTGGCGGGGCTGCTGGGAACCCATCCCATCATCGAGCCCCTCCTGGAGTATCGGGAGGTGTCCAAGCTCAAGGGCACCTATGTCGACGCGCTTCCGCCGCTGGTCGATCCCACGACCGGGCGCATCCATGCGGAGCTCAACCAGACCGTCGCCGTCACCGGCCGGCTGTCCTCGCAGAACCCCAACCTGCAGAACATCCCGATCCGCTCCTCCACGGGGCGGGAGATCCGCCGGGCATTCGTGCCCGGGGAGGGCTTCGACGCGTTGCTGCTGGCCGACTACGGCCAGATCGAGCTGCGCGTGATGGCGCATCTGTCCGCGGACGAGGGGCTGCTGGCGGCGTTCGACTCCGGGGAGGACATCCACGCCACCACCGCCGCCATGGTGTGGGGCCTTCCGATCTCGGCGATCGACAACACCCTGCGCAGCCGCATCAAGGGCATGACCTACGGGTTGGCCTACGGGCTGTCCGCCTTCGGGCTGTCACAGCAGCTCTCGATTCCGCCGGATGAGGCCCGCGAGCTCATGGAGGCCTACTTCCAGCGCTTCCCCGGCGTGCGCAAGTACCTGCGCGGCGTCGTCGAGCAGGCCCGCGTGGACGGCTACACCTCCACGCTGTTCGGGCGGCGGCGCTACCTGCCGGATCTCATGAGCGACCAGCGCCAACGTCGCGAGATGGCCGAACGGATGGCGCTGAACGCACCCATCCAGGGCACCGCCGCCGACATCATCAAGCGCGCCATGGTGGACGTGGCCGCTCGCATGGCCGCGCAGGGGCTGCGCTCGCAGCTGCTGCTGCAGGTCCACGACGAGCTGGTCTGCGAGACCGTCGCCGAGGAGCAGGAGGAGCTGCGCGTGCTGCTGGTGGAGGCCATGGCCGGCGTGGTGGATCTGGCCGTCGATCTCGAGGTTGATACCGCCTCCGGGAAGTCCTGGTTCGACGCGGAGAAGCACTGACCCCGCCCCCGTGGGCCGCTGCGCCTGCGCGCCCGCCGCCCGGCCT
>Ga0209587_1000320_pt1 | contig 23324 bp, 12 predicted proteins | sample NGEPerD_2_FD_184512 | JGI IMG/M metagenome (GOLD analysis project Ga0209587, IMG submission 184512) | Arctic peat soil microbial communities from the Barrow Environmental Observatory site, Barrow, Alaska, USA - NGEE PermafrostL1-D... | ecosystem: Environmental > Terrestrial > Soil > Wetlands >... | reverse complement strand
GGTCTGCTGATTTTCATCTATCTTTTATAAAATGAGATAAATTTATATCAATCTAAAAATATAATTTTGTTAATTTAAGCCAGTTTTTCGGACCCCTCCTTACCTCCCCTTATCCAAGGGGAGGATTAATTGGAGAAAATCAGCAGACCCTAATTAGAATGTTATTCTACCAACTTAAGCTGAGGGCTTTTGAAACTTTGAGTTTCAATGTAATGACTTTTTCACTTTTGTCTTTCTGAAGCTTGACTCTAGAATGACAGATTTTAATTGAAATTAGAAAGTCCTTCTATGAATACAATTTTAGCACAAATCAATGACAAAAACAAATGACTTCAACTATATTGACATATTCAGGAATCTGCTTTAATGTTTACAATATGGATGCAAAAATAATAATTGAAATAATAATAGTACTGCTATTAGTACTGTTAAGTTTGTTTGTGAGTCATTTTTATGGAATAAACCCCGTTCCCCTTTGGGCTATAACAGGTCTAACTGCAGTGGCATTTCTAGTAACAAATCAAAAAGAATGACAGATTGTCAAAAATTATGTAAAAACATAATGGCAATCTGTATTTTATTGACTAAAATGCGACTTTAAGCTAAATTTAAATCATAGAATAACCACAAAATAGCTTCAAGTTCGCCGTTGGCTCAAGTCTCCTGACTGGAGCCACTTGCGACTTCACACGACATATTCCCTGTGCGGGAACTGGTTTTTTATAACCGGTTTCAAAATGTTTCCCTGCGGGAACTGGTTTATAACCAGTTTCAAAATGTTTCTTAATCTCACAAAGCGTGATTATAAAACCACATCGATAAAAACGAATAGTCAAAACTTCAAAACTTTGGAAACCGATTGCAAATCAGTTCCCGCAATGGATTCAACCCTTTAACAATTTAATTTAACACTTTATCAATTTAGCCATTTAACAATTTAACAGTTTATTCATTACTTAACACTAACAATATGGGATTTTCAGTCGGAATTGTTGGTCTGCCGAATGTTGGCAAATCAACGCTTTTCAAAACAATAACCAAAAAAGAAATTGACATTTCAAATTATCCATTTTGCACGATTGACCCTAATGTCGGAATTGTCAAAGTTCCCGATGAAAGACTGGCAAAGCTAGCCGAATTTTCGCACACTGAAAAAATCATCCCGACCGCCATTGAATTTGTCGACATTGCTGGTCTTGTCAAAGATGCTCACAAAGGAGAAGGTTTAGGAAATAAATTTCTCGCCAACATTCGCGAGGTTGATATGATTGTCCATATTGTCCGTGGATTTGAGAATGGCAATATCATTCATGTGGGTGGAAAAATTGACCCCAGTGACGACATTGAAACAATCAATTTGGAACTGATTTTGGCCGATCTCGAAACAATCAACAAAAGTCTAGAAAAAAATCAAAAGGATGTCCGAGCCGGAAAAAAAGAAGCGATTGAGCTTCAAACCATTTTGGAAAAATATAAGATCACACTGGAAAATGAAAAATTTGCCAACACCGTGGAATTGAGTGAAAATGAAAAAAAAGTGATCAAGGGATTGCAACTTCTGACAAACAAGCCAATTCTCTATGTCGTCAATGTCAGCGAAGAACAGAAGATTGACAAAGAAAAGCTTCTGCCAAGCATCCAAAACAAACTTTTTATTCCCATCAAATTTGAATTGGATTTAATGGACCTTTCACCCGAGGAAATTCAAGAATTCAAAGATGAAACAAAACTTGATGAAAATGTTTCTAGTCTCGATGATTTAGTCAAAGAATGTTACGAATTACTCGGTCTGATTACTTATATTACCACCGGAAAAATTGAAACTCGAGCTTGGACCGTAAAAAAAGATTCCACCGCTCCTCAAGCTGGTAACGCCATTCACTCTGATTTTGAAAAAAAATTCATTCGTGCCACAATTATAAATTGGCAAAAATTATTAGATTCTGGCTCAATGCAAAATGCTATTGAGAAGGGACTAGTTCGTACCGAGGGAAAAGAATACATCGTGCAAGACGGAGATGTGATTGAATTTAAGATTTAGATTACTAAAATAGTATTAAGTATCAAGAAAATATTGTTAAATTGTTAAAGTGTCAGATTGTATAACGTATAGCGTGTAACGTGTAACCTGCCTGAAATCGATGGTTTTTTGTAGAGATTGATGAAAACATTGTCAAATGGCTAAATTGTTAAATGGTTAAAGTGTTAAAGTGTTGGAATGTTGAATCCCATCCTTGAGTAAGGAGGGGCTGGGGTGGTTGAGAATAAGTAAATTGTTAAATTGTTAAATTGTTAAACGTAGCGATAGCGGAGTTTGACTGTAATTTCATATTATTCCCGCCTTCAGGTAGAACTCCATTTCATTTCGTTCTACACTCCAATTGTTAGATTGTTAAAATGTTAGGATGTTAGTAGTTAGCAGTTAGTAATTAGTATTTGCGGGAACGGATTTGCAATCCGTTTCTTTTGTTTTGAAGTTTCGACTATTTGTTTATGGAGTTCACTCTTCAGAGTGTAAGCTAGTCGCAAAAAACACGATTTCACAGGTTAAAACCTGAACACCAAAAAAGATGGTTTTGTTAATTTAAGAAACATTATGAAACTGGTTGCCAGCCTGTCCGGCAGGCAGGCAAACCAGTTCCCGCAGAAGTTCGCAAATAAGAAACATTATGAAACTGGTTATCCTCCTGAGGCGGACCAGCCTAGGGCTGGCAAACCAGTTCCCGCAGGAAAGATTAATTTCTAATTACTCTAATTTCTAACTAATTTATGAAAACCAATGAACAAGTTTATAAAATTTTCTTGTGCTACGGTATGGTGTGGCTTGGTTCTTATTTAGGTTAATTAGAAATTAGGTTAATTAGGTTAATTTTAATACTGCTTGATACTTAAATACTGGATACTTGATACTATCTCACAACCCGCTTGGAAGCTAAAACCACCCGAACAGAATGTTAATATGTTACTATGCTAAGATGTTAAAACAATTCCGGTTAAAACAATTCCGCCCTTGCCAAAACCAAAACTCTGTGCTAATATACAGCTATTAAGATATATGGTGTATAAAAGTACATCCAAAGGTCCATATATATCTGATTTTTTTGTGTCAAATCACATAAATTTAATAAATATAATTATAATAAATGAAAAATTACGAACTACTGTATATTCTGCCCTCAAATATGACAGGAGCAGAAATCAAATCTACTTTCCTTGAAATTGAGAAAGAGATTGAAAATTTTGGAGCAAAAAAACTTGTGACCTTGCTTGATCACCCTTTTCTGTCAAAGACTGAAATTTCAAAAGAAGAAGGAGCTGAAGAACTCAAAAATATTCCAGCCATCAAAAGAAAATTAGCATACCCAATTGAGAAAAATCGTTTTGGTTTCTATTGTCTTTTCAATTTTAGTGCTGAGGAAAAAAATCTCAAGGAAATTGACTACTATCTTAGAATGAACAAAACTGTGATTAGACATTTTATCCTTCAATCTAATCCAATGACTGAAGATGAATTAAAGTTGTTGCACAAACTATTTGCCAGAAAAAAAGCTGAGCAAGATAAAGAGCAAGACAAGGAAAAATCTGACAAAGAAGCAAGAAAGGCCGAAAGAGTGACAAAAGGAAATATTGAAAAAAAGAAAGCTATAGAAATAAAGGAAGAAGTTAAGGCTAAGGAAGAAAAAGAGGTTAAGGTTAAGGCTAAGGAAGCAGAAGAAGTCAAAGAAGAAAAAGTTGAAAAACCAGAAGAAGAGAAAAAGATTAAGAAAGAGAAAGAGGTTGAAAAAACTGTAGCCGCAGAAGATAAGAAAGAGAAAGTTGAAGAGGCAAAAAAGGAGAAAAAAGCAAAAAAAGGAGAGAAGGAGCCTACAAGCAAAAGAAAACCAAAAGTAAAGCTTGAAGATCTCGAAGACAAACTTGATGAAATTCTTGAAAATGCAATGATATAAGCTTGTTAAAAAATACAACAATTTAACAAATTAATTCAAAAATATGAATTTCAACAAAGCTATCATAATTGGAAGAGTGACAAAAGACCCTGAGATTAGAACAACTCCAAATGGACAAACCGTTGCCTCAATCGGTGTAGCTTCAAATCGAACTTGGAACAGTAAAAGTGGCGAAAAGCAAGAAAAAGTTGAGTATCACAGTATTGTGGCATGGGGAAAACTTGCCGAAATTTGCGGACAATATCTCGTCAAAGGACAAATTGTATTATTCGAAGGAAGACTTGAAACCAGAACTTGGGATGGTCAAGATGGAATCAAAAGATCGAAAACAGAAATCATTGCTGAGAATATGCAAATGGGTCCAAAAGCCAGGGGTCAAGGAGGAGAGTCTTCCTATCAGGCGAAGGAACCTAGTTTTGAACAAAACAGTTCCAGCCAAGAGCAAAGAGTTTCAGAACCTTCGAGCAATCAGCCCGCAAGCGAAGAAGAAATCAAGATTGAGGACATTCCTTTTTAAGTAAAATAATAAAAAATAATTTATGAATAATAGAGACAACATTCAAGAGAAGAAACAATGTCTTTTCTGTATCGAAAAAGAAAGAAATGTAGATTACAAAGATCCTCAAACCATGAGAAGATTTATATCTCAACGAGCAAAAATTATGCCACCAAAAAGAACAGGTGCTTGTACAAAGCATCAAAGATTGATTTCCAATTCAATCAAAAGAGCAAGATTTATGGGACTTCTTCCTTATATTGCAAAATAAGAATATCATAACCTTTTTGTTCTTGTAGTGTCTTTTCATGCGATAGTGCTAAAAGACACTACAGGCAAAAATATCGACATTGCGAATCAAACGAAAAAATATACCGATTTAAATCGGTATATTTTTTTAGTCTAAATACTGTTAGTTCAACTTACCAAAGACCTTTTCAGGAAGGATGGAGCTAACGATTGAAAGAGAAGTTTTCAAATTAACCTAATTTCTAATTTACCTAAAAAACCACACTTCAAAAATGATTGTTTATTGGTGATTAGAAATTAGTGCAATTAGAGTAATTAGAAATTTATCTGCTCCATTCCAAAATAATTCAATAATAACAGGTTATACATTATATGTTATACAAAAACCTATCCCTGAGCAATCTCAATTTCTTTTTCTACTGCTTCTTTGATTTTTTTGATAATTTCCTCAGTCATCTTTGGATTATCTCTGAGAAACTTTCTACTGATTTCATATCCTTGCCCAAGTTTGATTTCACCATAATTATACCAAGCTCCTCCCCTTTTCACGATATCATAAGTAACGGCAGTATTGAGAACATCGCCATAATAAGCAATTCCTTCGTTGTACATTATATCAAACTCCGTGGTCTTGAAGGGAGCAGCGACTTTGTTTTTGACCACTTTGACTTTCACACGATTACCAATAATATTCTCACCCTGTTTAATTTGTGCTGATTTTCGAACTTCAATTCTGACGGAAGAATAGAATTTCAACGCATTCCCACCTGTTGTTGTTTCCGGATTTCCAAAGACAACTCCAATCTTCATCCTGATTTGATTAATGAAAATAACAGTCGTATTCGACTTATGAACAATTCCTGTTAATTTTCGCAAAGCCTGACTCATCAGTCTCGCTTGTAACCCCATATGAGAAGCCCCCATCTCACCTTCAATTTCCGCCTTTGGAGTAAGTGCTGCAACTGAATCAATAACCACTACATCAACAGCTTCTGAGCGAACCAAAGCTTCAACAATCTCCAAGGCCTGCTCTCCACTATCTGGTTGAGAAATAATCAAATCATTTGTCTTTACTCCAATTTTTTTTGCATACTCTGGATCGAGAGCATGCTCGGCGTCAACAAAAGCAGCTACACCACCTTTTTTTTGAAATTCAGAAACGATATGCAGAGAAAGAGTTGTTTTCCCGCTTGATTCAGGACCGTAAATTTCAATTATTCTTCCTTGGGGAATTCCACCACCAAGAGCAATGTCCAACGAGATTGAACCCGTCGGCGTGAATTCAACATCCATTGCTTTGGCTTCACCAAGCTTCATGATTGACCCTTCACCAAACCTTGTTTTGATTTCGGAAAGAGTTTCGTTGATCAATTTGTTTCTTTTGTCTTCTTTCACAGTGCTATCTTTTTCCTTTTTTTCTTCTTTTACCATATATTTTTTATTAATTATTTAATTATTAGATTGCTAAATTGTTGAATTGTTGAATTGTTAAATTGTTAAATGGCTAAACGATGTGTAACGTGTAACTTGTAGCGTGTAACCTGTCTGAAATCGATTGCCTAGTGGACAAATCGAGCGGCTGTGCGTAATATCTGGAAGATTTTAGGATTTCTGATTAGGCTAAGCACCAATTTCAAAATTACAAATACCAAATAAATTACAAATTCAAATGTTCTAAATTCAAAAGTTTTTTGGTTTTTTGATTTTGGTTATTGTGATTTACCCTGTTAAATAGACTGTTTGTAATCTAAAATCTAGCAAGGATTTTATTTAACAGGGTGAATTTGTGATTTGAGATTTTGAATTTGAGATTTGTTTGTAATTTGTATCTTGTCTCTTGGTTATTCTTCAGGTTAATTAGAAATTAGGTTAATTAGGTTAATTTGAATGTTGCTTGATACTTAATACGAGCTACTGGCTACTAACTTTATGGTCCTATAAATTCGATATCTGGCTCAAAATCTAATCCTTCTTTATTGAAGACATTGTCTTTCTCGACAACTACGTCAGCTCTATCGCTCTCACTGACTCCTGTCCCTTCAGTTATGCCAAATGGCATCAATTCATCCAATTCTTTCTCATAAATTATATTTCTGATTTCAGTTGCAGTTTTATTGAATCGATTAGTGGCTTCTATGTGAAGAACATTATTACCAGGCTTTAAAATTATTTGCTCTTTATAATATCCATCAAAATTTACAAAAACACTTACGCCATTTATTTTCAAAGTTGCATCCTTTTCAATATGTCCTTCGACTATAATCTCTGGCTCCTTTGAAATTTGATCAACCACTGGGCTTGAAACTACCAGATACGGTGTCGAACTAAACGAACTAATTTGATGCCAGAGATAATATCCAACGACAGCTAATACAAAAAGACTAATCAGAACCGTAATCAACTTCGGAGTAATCGTCAAATAATCCAAAATTGAGAATTTACTAGACCTGTGATTTTTCTCCTTTGGTTTATTTTTTCTTGCAATCTGATTATTAACCATTCTTTCCTTGCTGAACAATTCAACTATTTTTTCAGCATTAAACCCAACAAAAATTGCATATGCTTTTACAAATCCTCTGGCATACACATCCGGTGGCAGCTTATCATAATTATTATCTTCCAAATCTTCCAGATAGTTTTTTTTGATTTTTAGCTTTTCACTAACATCATTGAGAGAAATATTGCTTTCTTCCCTTTTTTTCTTCAAACACTCCCCCACAGTCGTATTCGTATTTACTTTTGTAGTTATAAATTTTGCTGGCATATGGTTGGATTGTTAGTTTGTTGGAATGCAGATTATTAGGGTTTTAGCTTCTTAGCTTTTTAGGATTCTGAATCGTTAAAGTGTTAGATTGCTACAATAGTATTAAGTATCAAGAAAATATTGTTAAATTGTTAAATTGTTGGACGATGTAACGTGTAGCGTATAACGTGCAACCATTTCAGAAAAGATACAAGGATACAAGAAACAATAACCAAACAAGTCCCAATAATCAAGCTGTGGGAGATGGTTGGTGTACAAATCGGACGGCTATGTGTTTTTTTAGATGCTCTTAGATCTCTCAATCGTGCCTCATTGTCGTGACTGACAGAATACATATGTCATTGAGAATTTAGTTATTGAAAATTGAAAATTGAAAATTATTTTCGTTAGGTTTGCATTCTGGGTTCCACAGCCCTAGCGGGACTATGGAACCCTCGCGGATGTTAGCGACAGTCCAGTGAACAAATCAAAATGCTATGTGTTACCTCTGAAAGATTCTGTCCGCCAGCTGGCGGATCAGAATGACAATATATATCTCATTGAGAATTTAGTAATTGGAAATTGATTCGCCTGCCCTGTCTGCTTTACATAATAATTCAGTATAATATTCTTAAAAAGGAAGACTGATAAATGAACACAGACTAATTCTATGGACAGCAGTGTAGGGTCATTGGAAATTTGAAATTTGTCATTATTTTCAATTTTTGTATCCTTGTATCTTTTCTGACAATTTAACAATTTAACAATTTATTTTTTAATAATAGCTATTCCTCTTTCTCTTCATAGATATAATCATCGTCTTCATTCTGATTAGAAACAAAAATTTCTCTGGCTTTTGCTCCATTTGAGGGTCCAATGATTCCCTGTTCTTCCATTAAATCCAAAAGGCGAGCCGCACGTGCATAGCCCACTCGAAGCTTTCTCTGCAAAAAAGAAGCAGAGGCTTTATTTGAATCCTTGACTAACTCTAGCGCTTCTTTATAAAGACTATCATCAATAATACTATCATCATCAGATGGAATATTGAGAAGTGACTTCTTGCTTTCTATTATTGCATTATCATATTCAACTGTCTTTTCATTCTGCTTTCCTAAAAATTCAGAGACTCGTTTTACTTCATCTTCCGAAATGAATACGCCTTGAATTCTCCGCGGTTTGTTGAGGTCCCCAGAAAGAAAAAGCATATCCCCACATCCCAAAAGTTTTTCTGCTCCAGCCATATCAAGAATTGTGCGAGAATCAATTTGACTCGCCACTTGAAAAGCAATTCGATTTGTTATGTTTGCCTTAATCAATCCTGTGATAACTTCCACTGAAGGTCTTTGAGTGGAGAGAACAATGTGAATTCCCACTGCTCGAGACTTCTGAGCCAGGCGAACAATCGCCGCCTCCACTTCTCTCCCGTTAGTGGCCATCAAATCCGCCAACTCGTCAACCACAATTACAATGTAAGGCAAAATTTCTCTTTGTTTATATTTCGTTTTGACAGACTCATTGTATGACTGAATGTTTCGACAACCAATCTGGCTAAGTGTTTCATATCTTTCTTCCATTTGACCAATTGACCACTTCAGCGAATTAACAGCTTTATCAGGGTCTGTGATTACTGGCGTTAGCAAATGAGGAATATCATCATAGGGAGTAAGTTCAACTCTCTTAGGATCGATCATAATAAATCGCAAATTATCCGGCGTATTTTGATAGAGCAGCCCAGTGATAAGAGTATTAATACAAACTGTTTTTCCACTGCCAGTCGAACCAGCTATCATCAAATGAGGCATTTTTTCCAAATTGGCCAGAATCGGATTCCCCGAAACATCTCTGCCCAAGATAATATTCAAATTAGAATTTCTTTTATCGAATTCAGATGAATCGAGCATGTTTCTCAAGCGAACCATAGCAACGGTTTCATTGGGAAGTTCAATCCCGATCAAAGACTTTCCTGGAATTGGAGCTTCGATTCGCAGAGATCGTGCCGCCAAAACAAGAGCGAGATCATTTTGCAAAGAAACAATTTTGCTTAGCTTCACTCCAGTTGACGGCTTCAGAGTATATTGTGTCACTGTCGGACCAACGTTAACCTCCCCCATTTCAACCTCAATTCCAAACTCCGAAAGAGTTCTCTTGATGACATTTGAATTCCCCTTGATATCGCCACTGGTCGGATCACTATCCTTTCCCTCGAGAAGTCCAAGGGGAGGAAGCTTCCAATTTTTTTTCACAGCTACAGTGTTAGTTTCTTCTTTATAATTACTACTATCGAAAGTGACTGCTTTTTCATCCTCCTCTTCCAAGGCTTTAATTGAAAATTGAGGCTCATTTTGCTTCTTCTTAATTTTGTCCGTCAAAGAAGAAAGCATTCCCTTTTTTCCCTGCCTTTTTCCAGCTATGTTGATTTTGATTTCCTCCTCAACCTCACTCTTCTCAACATCTTCATATTCTTCTTCATCAGAATCATCGACATTTTCTTTGACTTTCTTTTTCTTGATTTGATAGTCTGCCTTATCTGTCTTCTTGAAAAATTTAATCTTTCCAAGAAGATCAGCGAAAGAGATTTCGAATGTTAGAAGAAGTGCTATCAAAAATAATGCACTGACAATTACCAAAGATCCCCACTTGCCGATAAAGCTCAACATTATCCAAGCAAATATTGCTCCGACAATTCCTCCTCCTTTTCCCGCTCTTGCAATTTCAAAAACAACCTCAATATCAAAAAAAATATGGATAAAAATTAAAATAGAAACTGTCAACAAACCCATACCAAAAAATGAGGTTCTACTTTCAATCAAGTCTTCCGACTTGATCATTTTCCAGCCCCAGAAAATCAAAACCAAAGGTAAGAGGACAAATCCCCAACCGAATATAAATCTGATTCCCAAATTGATTCTTTCGCCCAATTCTCCCGCAGAACCCAAAAAACTCAAGATGCTTATTAAGGCTAAAACAAAAAGAAAAATGGCCAAGATATCCTTTTTAATCTCGTCACCGATGGTAATGGGTGGGAAATTAAACGAAAAACCCCTATTTTCTTTCTTTCTTTTTCTTCTCCTTCTTTTGATCATATTAGATTAATCTTAGTTTATTTACAATATAATTATAGCGTAAAAATCGGACTTAGGCAAAGATATTTTTTCTTTGTTTTGGTGAATTATTAGATTGCTAAAAACATTGTTAGATTGTTAAATTGTTGAATCCCCTCCTTTGCCATCCTCGTGCGGGAGCGGGTTTTGCCAGCACTAGGCTGGTCCGCCTCAGGAGGGCAACCAGTTCTTTGAGTTTTGAAGTTTCAACTGTTCGTTTCTTTCGATGGGATTTTATAATCACGCTTTGTAAAATTACACCTCGTTGGCTCCATTCTCCTGAGTGGAGCCTTTTGTGAGATTAAGAAACATTTTGAAACTGGTTATAAACCAGTTCCCGCAGGAAATTGATTTCGTGATACAAAAAGGGATTCCTCCACTCCGTTTCACTATGGTCGGAATGACGATTGCATTTTGAAAATTGAAAATTATTTTTGTACTGTATTGTGGCTTGGCTCTTATTTAGGTTAATTAGAAATTAGGTTAATTAGGTCAATTTGTGTGTTTCTCTTATTGGAGTGTTAAACGCAGCGATAGCGGAGTTTGACTGAAACTTCACATTATCCCCGCTTTCAGGTAGAACTCCATTACATTTCGTTCTACACTCCAGGATATTAATTATTATCTTTTGCATCGTATATTCTACAAGGACAGTCCTTTGCGAGGGAATCGCAAAAGGCTCCATACAGGAGTATGGAGCCAACATAATTGTAGAAATTGGTTTTGTGAACCCTGGTCTCATCAGTCTTGTGACAGAAATCACAAAGAAAAGCTACACTATAACTTCTTCTTTTTTCTTATCAATATTTCGGAAATATCCTGTTCCAGATGGAATCAATCTACCGATGATAACATTTTCTTTCAAACCTCGCAATTTATCTTCTTTACCGGTAGTGGCAGCGCCAATCAGAACTCGAGCTGTTTCCTGGAACGAAGCGGAAGACAAGAAGCTTTCGGTGGTCAATGAGGCTTTCGTAATTCCCAAAAGTAGTTGTTCCGCCGTGGCCAATTGTTTAATCTTATCCGTCACTTTTGTATTCATCTTATTCTCATTTTCAATCTTTTCATTATTTTCAAGAAATTGTGCTTTTTCAATCACATCTCCAATTAACAAATTTGTATCTCCAGGGTCTTTGACCTTGACCCTCGAAAGCATCTGACGAATAATAATTTCAATATGTTTATCATCAATTCCTTCACCTTGAGATGTATAGACTTGTTGAATTTCTTTGGTAATATATTTCTGAATATCTTCAATTCCTTTCAATTCAAATAGTTCGTGAATATCGACATGCCCCTCAACGAGCTGTTGTCCAGCGAGTACGAGCTCTCCTTTCTTAACCAAGATTGAAGTGTCCTTGTCGATGACATAATCTTTGACATCGTCCACTTTTTCTTTGTCTACAAGATCTTCAGCTTTCGGATTAAATTTGATATGGATGATTCTCGATTCTGGAGTTTCTTCGATGTCAATCACCTTTCCATCAACATCCGAAATAATGGCCTTCCCTTTTGGAATTCGAGCTTCAAATATTTCTTCAACTCGAGGCAAACCTTGGGTAATATCTTTTCCGGCAACTCCTCCACTATGAAAAGTTCTCATCGTCAACTGCGTTCCTGGTTCACCAATGGCCTGAGCGGTCACAATCCCAACGGCTTGTCCAACTTCTACTAATCGATTTTTACCAAGGTCATCACCATAACAGGTTTGACAGACTCCTCTTTTGGCCTTACATTTGATGATACTTCTCACCCAAACTCTTTCAACTCCCGCTTTTTCAATGGCATCAGCGTCTTTCTTGTGGATTTGTTTACCAGCTTCCACAATGATTTTTTTGCTACTAGGGTCTTTGATATCTCGAAGGGCAGTTCTTCCGCGAAGTCTCATCGAAATCGTTCGTCCAATATCCAGATGTTCGTTCGCCACGACTTCCGTTCCTTCTGTGTCGTGGCAATCAATTTCATGGATAATAACATCTTGTGCCACGTCAACCAATCTTCTAGTCAGATAACCAGCCGTGGCCGTTCGGAGAGCAGTATCTGCCATTCCTTTTCTGGTTCCGTGAGTAGAGATGAAATATTCCAGCACATTAAACCCTTCTTTAAAACTACTTTTGATTGGCAGCTCAATTGTTTCTCCAGAAGGATTCACAACTAAACCTTTCATACCACCCATCTGAGTGATAACAGCCCAATTACTTCGAGCTCCAGAGTTAATCATATAGGCCACTGGACTTTCTTCTCCAATCGTGCTAGGAATTTCTTTTCCAATCTTGTTTTTGATATCATTCCAAATTTCAATTGACTTGATTCTTCTTTCGTTCTCGGTCAATAAACCTTCTTCGTATTGTTCTCGCAGTTCCTCAATTTTCAAATCCCCCTCCTTGAAAAGTTTGCCCTTTGAAGGAGGTATTTTGATATCGTCCATACCCCAACTTAGACCTGATTTAGAGGCATATTTAAATCCGAGAGTTTTCACTCGGTCAATTAAAAGGACAGTTTTTTCTTCTCCTAACTTATCAAGACAATCGGCAACCAAAGCTTTCAAAGCACTAGAATCCATCAGTTTATTGATAAACAAAAGCTCTTCTGGCAAGGATTGATTGAAAATAATGCGACCAACAGAAGTTTCCAAAAAGGCTTCTCCTTCTCTGGCTTTATTTTCTGCAGATTTTAACCAGCAATTATTACGCAATTTGATCTTTGTTCTCAAATCAATTATTTCAAGGTTATAGGCCAAGACAGCATCGTCAAAAGAATTAAAAGCTTTGCCTTCTCCTTTTGCTCCCTCAATATATTTGCTCATATAATAGCAACCAAGCACAATGTCCTGAGATGGCGTCACAATCGGCTCTCCCGTGGCTGGCTTAAGAAGATTTTTAGAAGAAAGCATAATTTCATTAGACTCCCTCTGAGCTTCTTCGGTCAGAGGAAGATGAACCGCCATTTGGTCTCCGTCAAAATCAGCGTTGAAAGCCTTACAGACCATTGGATGAATTTGAATGGCTTTCCCTTCAATCAAAATCGGATGAAAGGCTTGGATACCAAGGCGATGCAAAGTCGGAGCACGATTGAGTAAAACGCACTTGCCTTTAATCACTTCCTCTAGTATTCCCCACACTTCTGTGATACCTTGCTCAATCAATTTATTAGCGCTTCTGACATTATAGGCAAAATCTCTTTCGATTAATACTTTCATAACAAAAGGTTTGAAAAGCTCAAGGGCCATTTTCTTCGGCAATCCGCATTGATCTAATCTCAATGTTGGACCAACAACAATTACACTACGCGCAGAATAATCAACTCGTTTTCCCAAAAGATTTTGTCGGAACCGTCCTTGTTTTCCCTTGAGCATGTCTGCCAGCGATCGAAGCTGTCTTCTCTTTCCTGTCGCGGCCATTGTGGCTTGACCTCGACGAGCACTATTGTCAATCAAAGCATCCACAGCTTCTTGCAACATTCTTTTCTCATTTCGAGAAATTACTTCTGGAGCTCCCAGCTCAAGTAGTTTTTTGAGACGATTGTTTCGATTAATAACTCGACGATATAAATCATTCAAATCAGAAGTCGCAAATCTTCCACCGTCCAACTGGACCATCGGCCTAAGGTCTGGTGGAATAACAGGGATAACCGTGAATGACATCCATTCTGGCTTGATTTCAGCCTTGATAAACCCATGAATCAATCTCAATCTCTTCATCATCTTTTTTCTTTGCACCGAAGATGCTGGCAACTCTTTCACTTCTCTTTCCAATCTTTTTGCAACTTTCTTCAAATCAATTGCCGTCAGAGCTTTCTTTACTGCTTCCGTACCAATATCAGCTTTGAAAACTGAAGCATATTTAAGAGAAAGATTTCGATATTCAATTTCCGAAATAACTTTTAGTTTTTTAATACTACGCAAATCCTCCTTGGCTTTATCTCGAGCTTCCTTGATATTATTGATTTCCGGAATTGTCAAAGTGTCTTTGCCATTTTTGATTCTGGATTTATATTCACCTTCAATCTGGTCAGCCACTGCTTTTCTTTCATCTTCATTAACATCGATAATCAAATAAGAAGCAAAATAGATTACTTTTTCCAAATCCTGAATCGACATATTCAAAGTCAAACCAACGCTAGAAGGAACTCCACGCAAAAACCAGACATGTGAAATTGGCACAGCCAATTTAATATGTCCCATTCTTTCTCTCCTCACCACAGATTTCGTCACTTCCACCCCGCACTTATCACAAACAACTCCTTTGTATCTGATTCTTTTATATTTTCCACAATAACATTCCCAATCCTTTGTCGGTCCAAATATTTTCTCGCAAAATAAACCATCCTTCTCTGGTCTTTGAGTTCGATAATTTATTGTTTCCGGTTTTGTAACTTCTCCTGTAGACCAGCTTAAAATTTCTTCAGGACTAGCAATTTTCAGCATCACGGACTCAAAATCTTCAACTTTTGTGCTCAAATTTGACATATAATTGGATGGTTATATTATTAAAGTGTTAAAGTGTCTTATTAGTAGTTAGTAGCTAGGAGTTAGCAAATTGTGTAGCGTGTAGCGTGTAACCTGTAACCTGTCTGAAATCGATAGTCTAGTGGACAAATCGATAGATTGTTAAAGTGTTAAATTGTTAAATTGTTAAATCCCATCCTTAACAGGCTGTCTAATAAGTGGAATTTACCCTTTAGGGTTTCATTGGGCATCGCTGACCTAAGCCATTTTTTGAAATCCTAAAGGATAAATTCCCTGTATTTTGGAGTTTTTAGACAGCCTGCAAGGGGGAGGACAGATTTGTTCATTGGAAATTTAGTTATTGAAAATTGATTGAAAATTGTGAATTGGAAATTGGAAATTAATTTCGTTAGGTTTGCATTCTGGGTTCCACAGCCCTAGCGGGACTATGGAACCCTCGGGGTTATTGGAGTGTTAAACGTAGCGATAGCGGAGTTTGACTGAAGCATCACAACATTCCCGCTTTCAGGTAGAACTCCATTACATTGCGTTCTACACTCCAGTATTATTTCAATTCTCAAACTTTATCAAAGGATTTCCATTGGAAATTTAGTAATTGAGAATTGATTGCCAGCCCTAGGCTGGTCCGCCTTGGGAGGAGAAATTTGTCATTTTTACTCCCCTTCCTTATTTTCCACAACTTTAACTTCTACAACTTCCTCTTCTTCTCCTTCTTCTTTTTCTTTCTTCTCTCTCTTTGCTCCAACCAAATCAACACTCAAGCCGAGGGCTTTCAATTCATTAACCAAAACATGAAAAGATGCTGGAATGTGAGGATTTTTAATTGACTCTCCTTTGATAATTGATTCATAAGCTTTCGATCTTCCAAGAACATCATCAGATTTGATGGTCAAAACTTCTTGCAAAGTATGAGCAGCACCGTGACCTTCAAGTGCCCAGACTTCCATCTCTCCAAATCTCTGTCCACCAAATTGAGCTTTACCTCCAAGTGGTTGTTGTGTAATCAATGAGTATGGTCCGATAGAACGCATATGAATTTTGTCTTCGACAAGATGGTTCAATTTCATAATATAAGTAATTCCAACCGTAGTCTTATGTTCATAGGCTTTACCTGTTTTTCCGTCAAAAAGTTGAACCTTACCATCTTCTGGCAATCCAGCTTTTTTCAGCTCTCCTTTGATTTGTTCTTCTGTCACCCCGTTCAAAGATTGACAAGCCACTTTATATCCTAATTTGCTGGCAGCCCAACCAAGATGAGTTTCCAAAATCTGTCCGATATTCATACGAGAAGCAACTCCCAGTGGATTTAAAATAATATCAACTGGGGTTCCATCTTCCAAATATGGCATATCTTCAATCGGCAAAATTGTTGAGATTACACCTTTATTTCCGTGACGACCAGCCAACTTATCACCCACTTGAATTTTGCGAAGCTGAGCCACACTCACTTGAATTTTCTTAATCACCCCACTCGAAAGTTTATCTCCTTGCTCGCGTGAAAAAATCTTAACGTCAACCACCTTCCCTTGTTCACCATGTTGCAAATATAAGGAGGTGTCTTTCACATCTCGAGCTTTTTCACCAAAAATTGACCTGAGCAATCTCTCTTCTGCGGTCAAATCACTTTCACCCTTGGGTGTAATTTTTCCGACCAAAATATCTCCCGATCTCACTTCCGCTCCGATACTGACAATGCCTTCTTCGTCCAAATCTTTCAATTTGTCTTCTCCAACATTCGGAATATCTCGGGTCACAACTTCCGGCCCCAGTTTTGTGTCTCGAACATCGATTGAAAAATCCTCAATATGAATTGAACTAAATCGGTCATTTTCCACAACTCTTTGTGAAAGAATAATCGCATCTTCAAAATTACAACCTCCCCATGGCAGAAAAGCCACAAACAAGTTTTGACCAAGGGCCAGCTCTCCGTCTTGAGTTCCAGAACCATCAGCCAAGACATCTCCTCTTTTGACTTTTTGTCCTTTGTCAACTCGGGCATATTGTGTCATACAAGTTGCTGAGTTTGACCTGACAAAATTAGAAAGATTATAGACTTTTGATTTTGTATCTGAACTTTTGATTTTGATGTGAGCTCCATCAACTTCAACCACTTCGCCATCATCTTCAGCAATCACAACATGACCAGAGTCAACAGCCGCTTTCTTTTCCAAACCAGTTCCCACCACAGCCGAATCCGGAATAATGCAGGTCACAGCCTGCCTCTGCATGTTCGAACCCATCAAAGCTCGATGAGCATCATCGTGTTCCAGAAAAGGAATAAGCGAAGTTGAAACACTAATCGATTGATTTGGAGAAACATCCATGAAATTTACTTTTTCACTTTCAATAATTCCCGGCCTTCCTTTGATTCTGGCTTGAACTTCTTTTTGTGTAAACATTTTCGTCTGATCGTCAAAAGGAACACTAGCATGAGAAATGATAGCTTCTTCCTCTTCGGTGGCATCCAGATAGACAATTTCATCAGTTACTTTTCCATTCTTTACTTTTCGATATGGAGTTTCCAAAAATCCATATTCATTAACCGTACCAAACAAAGCCAAATGTCCTACCAAACCAATATTTGGTCCTTCAGGAGTTTGAATCGGACAGATTCTGCCATAATGAGAACGATGCACATCTCGAACTTCAAAGCCAGCTCTTTCTCTCGTCAATCCTCCCGGCCCCATGGCTGACAATCGTCTCTTGTGTTCCAATTCTGCCAAAGGATTAACCTGGTCCATAAATTGACATAACTGACTGGACATAAAAAACTCTCGAATCACCGCAATTAGTGGCCGAGTATTGATTAGTTGAGAAGGAACAACAGTGTTAATGTCCACTGTGCTCATTCTATCTTTGATATTTCTTTCAACTCGCATAAAGCCGAGTCTAAATCTTTCTTGGATAAGTTCTCCTACAGTTCTCACTCTTCTGTTTCCAAGATGATCAATATCATCACCCACAGCCGTAGCTGAATTATTAAGTTTGATTAACTCTTTGACCACTAAAATCAAATCACTAGCTTGAAAAACTCGGTTTTCGACAGAATCAACCAAGTCGACATTAAGTCTTTGATTCATTTTATGTCGGCCAACTTTTCCCAAGTCATATCGATCAAATTTGAAAAACATTCCCTCAATGAGTTGCCGAGCATTATCTGCCGTCGCCAAATCTCCAGGTCTAATTCTTTTATAGACTTCAATAAAACCTTCTCCTTTCGTTTTGGAGACATCTTTCTTGATTGTTTCTTCAATAAATTTTACTTCGCCTTTGTCTGAATCCGCAAAAAGCTCCAAGAGCTTTTCGTCTGAATCAACGCCAAAAGCACGCAGAAGTGCTGTGACCGCCACTTTTCTTTTCTTGTCAATTTTGACATAAATCGCCCCACTGGCTTCAGTTTCAACTTCGAGCCAAGCTCCTCTGGTCGGAATCATTTTGGCACCAAAATAAGTCTTTTCTTCTTTTTCTGAAGAAATAGAAAAGAAAACTCCAGGAGACTTGATTAGCTGGCTAACCACAACTCTCTCCACTCCATTAATAATAAAAGTTCCACGCTCGGTCATCAGCGGAAACTCTCCAAAATAGATTTCTTGTTCTTTGCTCGTGTTTGTTTTCTTGTGAGTTAGTTTCACCCGACATCTCAAGGGCGCCTCAAAAGATAGATTTTTCTTCTTCGCAGTTTCTTTATCATATTTCGGCTTGTCCAAATAATAATCAACAAAATCAACTTCCATTTCTTTGTTAAAACTAATGATAGGAGAAATTTCTCCCAAAAGTTCTTTCAGCCCTTTTTCAACAAACGAGTTATAAGAAATAATTTGTGACTCGATCAAGTACGGGTATTCCAAAACATCCTTTGTTTCATTAAAATATTTCCTATTTGACTTCAAATTAATAGCTTCTCTTTTTTTGAGCATAGACATATTTTATTATTATGAAAATTATTTTATATGGAACAAAATTGATTTTTTAAAATATTTTCCTGAGACACAAAAGAAGCCCCAACAGAAAAGACTGCAGGCACAAAAAACCTTTTATTACTCAACTTTTTTATAAATCATAAATAATTGATGTGACTTGAAATCAAGCTTATTATCATTATATACAATCAAAAAAATATGTCAAGAAAAAAATGTTAAATTGTTAGATTGTTAAATTGATAAATGGCTAAATTGTTAGATTGTTGGATTATTGTGCGATGTGTAACGTATAGCGTATAACGTGTAACCATTTCAGAAAAGATACAAGGATACAAGAAACAATAACCAAACAAATCCCAATAATCAAGCTGCGGGAGATGGTTGGTGGACAAATCGATAGATTGTTAGATTGTCTTATTAGTAGTTAGTAGCTAGGAGTTAGTATTAATGGAAGATAAATTTCTAATTATTCTAATTGCTCTAATTTCTAACCAATTCCTAATAACCAATGAACAAGTTTAAAAAAATTTCTTGTGCTGCGGTATTCTGTGGCTTGGTTCTTGTTTAGGTTAATTAGAAATTAGGTTAATTAGGTTAATTTGTGTGTTTCTCTTGTTAGCTCCATTCTCTTGAGTGGAGTAACCATTTTTGGAACCCTCACAGTTATTGAAATGTTAAACATATGTCATTGAGAATTTAGTAATTGAAAATTGATTTGTCATTTGTCATTAGAAATTTGTCATTGAATTCTACCCCCTCTAGCTCCCCCTAAAAGAGGGAGGACGAATCTTTCACGGGAAATGTTTGCTAAAGGGTATGCGTTATGCGTTACACATTATACGTTACACGGATGGGATTTAACACTTTAACACTTTAACACTTTAACACTTTAACACTTTAACACTTTAACACTTTAACACTTTAACACTTTAACACTTTAACACTTTAACACTTTAACTATTCGCTAACTTAATACTTACTACGAACTACTAGCTACTGATTTCCCCATCGCCAAATTATGTGCTTGGATATAATAAGTCACAAAATTTTCCCAATCGGCCGTGAAGGCAACTTTGCGGGCTTGAATTTTGTTTTCAATCCTTTCCTTTTTTGAAAACTGGGTATATTTATAGAGGATTTCCACGAAATCATCAACCATTGCTTCTTTTTCTTTGTTCTCAATGTCGAGAATATAAACTCCGGGATCTTTCTTTTTTTCCAAATTATCAAAACAATATTTTCCAAACCCAGAAAGATTACTTGTGAGAGATGCGACTCCTAAAGCAGCCGTCTCCAAAGGAGTATAACCCCACGGTTCATAATAGGAAGGGAAAACACCAAAATGTGACGCTTGAATACTTTGGTAATAATCCAAATCACCCAGTCCATCAGCGCCAGAAAGATAGATGGGATAGAAGATAACTTTCACTTTGTCTTCTTCTCTGTTCTCCAGCCCCGCTTTTTTGAAAGCTTGCAAAATTGGATCATTCTCTCCATCAAGAATCTCATGCGTAGCCAGTGGAGCACTCCCACTTTTTGACTTGAGACGCAACAATTTTCTTTTAATTTTGAGAACAAATTCTTCATCGAAAACTGTTTTTTCGTTAATCTTTTCATCAGAAGTCAAGGCATAGAGCAGGTTTTCCTTGATATCATTTTCGTCTTCTTCCAGTTGTCCTTTGATATCCCGAAAAGCTTCTCGAGCCTCAACAATAGCTGGGTCAATCCCACCGGTTCTCGTCGGCACCCAGAAAAAACTAACTACTGTTTTTTTGCTTTTGGTTTTTTTCATTTTTTCATTCAGCTTCCCGAGCGAATCAATGTAAATGTCCAAGCCTTTATTGTGAAACTCATATCTGCTGGCCGTAAAATAGAACAAAGTATTTTCAAGATCAATTTTATAATAAGGAAAAAAATAATACAAAACAAATTCTCGCAGTTTATCTCGATATATTTTATGTTTCAAAGCAGTCTCTTCAAAACTCGGAAATTCTGACATGTCAAGACCATTCGGCAAGACGACATCCACTTTTTTTCCCAAAATATGTTCTGCTTCCAGAGCTGTCACCTGGCTGACGGTCGTGAAAGCGTCTGCACGACTCGCCGATATTTTTTCCAAATTATGTTTCGCCTGAACACCAAATCTATAAGCCTCTTTGTCAAAATCAATTTCCTCGAGATGATTATAAAAATCCACTCCGTGACTGGCCAAAGTTCTGCCAAGTGTAGTAGCATGAGTTGTGAAAACTGTGGCAACTTTGGAATTAATTTTCTTCAGATATAAAATTGTAGCCCCCGATAACCACTCATGAGCTTGCAGAACAATTTTTTCATTCTGATGAATTTTGCTAATCTCTTCAGTCAAAATTCCAACGGCCCAACTCCACAAAACTGGCTCGTCAAAATCATGTGGACTATTCAAAGAGTCAAGCTGAAAATCTTCCCACAATTGTTTTTTGATTTTCTCAATTTGAGGCCAAATAGATTGAAAATCAATCAAAATAACTTTGGGTTCACCTTCAATTAACCAAGATCCAAAATGACAGATAATGCCCTCTTCTTGAAGTTTGATAGCCATTTTTTGATAAATATCCGGAATTGGTTCTTCTTTGAATACAGCCCTGCTCGAATCTGCAAAATATGGACCCACCAGACAATAAGAATGTTTATATCGTTTTTGCATATGTCTGGCTTTGGAACTAAGCACTGTAAAAATTCCCCCAACCTTGTTGCATACTTCCCAGGAAACTTCAAAAACCATATCCGCCTCTGCTTTTATTTTTTTATTCATTTTTGTTTTTTTATGCTAAGAAATAAATCAACTAGTTTATAACTCTATTATAATATATCTAGAAAATAAAACAACAATTTGAATAAATTGTCGAATTGCTAAAGTGCTAAAGTGCTAAAGTGCTAAAGTGTTAAATTCCATTCGTAGGGATGGTTTGCCAGCCTGTCCGGCAGGAAACCATCCTAGCTATTCAAATAGTCCCATCCTTAAGCAAGGAGGGGTTGGGGTGGTTGTGAATTAAATTGTCGCGAGGGTTCCATAGTCCCGCTAGGGCTGTGGATCCCAAAATGCAAACCTCATGAAATCAATTTTTTTGAAGAACAGGACCTAACCTGTAAAATCGTGTTTTTGCGACTAGCTTACACTCTGAAGAGTGAACTCCAGAAAGATGCTACCCACACAAATGGGCGAAGAGCCGATATATATAACCAATTTTTAATTTTATAATTTTTAAATTTTATAAATAAATCTTAATTTTATAATTTCAAAACCGAGACGCGATAAATCGTCGTCTCTACCGAGAGGGTTCCATAGTCCTGAAAGGCTGTGGAGCTCAGAATGCAGATTTAGAAATAGCAAAAGGCTCCACTCAGCCTGTCCGCCTCAGGAGGAGAGAATGGAGCCAACGAGGTGTAATTTCACAATTCGGGATAATCTAAATCAACAAAACAAAAAATAATTTATAAACTACAAAAACATTCAGGGCTGCATATGATAATGCCAAAATCATCAGGAGACTATTATCAACATAATTTTTGAATGACTTTGATTCTTCAATCCTCTGTCCTCTAGGTCTGAACAGTTTACTATCTCGGACAGATTGCAAAACTAATTTTTCAGAAAAAATATTATCAGCTAGAATTTCAGATGAATTATCTTCTTTTATCTTGCTTCCACTTTTCCAAAAATTCTGATAGTTTGCAAAAACCAAACTTTCAAGTTTTGTCTTTTGAAATGAATCCTGAGTTCTCTCGTCAGAAAGGACAGACTCTGTCTTTTTCAAATCTTCAATTATTTGTTCATTCTCGATAATACCATTCAACACCTCGCCTTCTTCTACATTGTTTGAAATATTGTTATCAGCGATTTTGCTTTCCTCACTTTTTGAATTTTCTAAATCTTCAATAATTTTTTTATTAATCTCCTCGGCCTTCTGAGCAATTGTTTCTTCTATAATCGGTCGCGATTTTGTTTGAACAATTTTCTGCTTTTCAAGAGGAGTACCAAACTCTTCGACAATGATAATGCTTTTGTTTCCTTCAAAAATTCCTTCTCGTACTGCAATGCCAATTTCACGATAATTGAAACTAATTATATTTGCTCTGTGCAAAGAACTTTCCATCAAGGCTTGATGAGCGCTACTGGCTGAGACAAAATCCATCGCCAAATTTTCACCGGCATATTTATATTCAAATCCAGCCGCTTTGATAAAATCCCAAGGAGTTTTCCCCTGCGGACTATTATGTTCAAAATATTGATTGGCAAACATATCACTTGCTTTTTCTTCCGCTGCCTTGGAAAGTTTCTCGCTTATCAAAAGTACTGGAAGTCCTTCGGCGATTCTGGAACTATTTGTCAAGCTAATCATTTCCAAAACCGTGATTGAAGT
>Ga0209587_1000319_pt1 | contig 23366 bp, 29 predicted proteins | sample NGEPerD_2_FD_184512 | JGI IMG/M metagenome (GOLD analysis project Ga0209587, IMG submission 184512) | Arctic peat soil microbial communities from the Barrow Environmental Observatory site, Barrow, Alaska, USA - NGEE PermafrostL1-D... | ecosystem: Environmental > Terrestrial > Soil > Wetlands >... | reverse complement strand
TCATTGAATGCTTTGAGAATCCCGGTCAAGAATTGCGTGTTGGCGAGGTTCTTGAGAAACAGAAGACACTTTATACGGATTTAGGGGTTGCCCCGCCTGCCTCGTTATGAGATGGAGGGAATCCAGGTTATAAGACAATTCTCTGATATGGTTTACAAATTGAACTTATTACCTCTTCATATTTTAAAGGAAATTCCGCAGTTTTGTTGAATAACTTGTAATTGTAATTTGAGAGGGATCCCTCTCTTCGCGCTTAGCTTTTGTGCTTATACACGCAATTATTTATCGCAGTTAAGTTTTCCTGCTTTGGAGAGATTTTCCGTGGACAAATCCCGAAGGATAATAGTGACATTTTCAGCAGGAGCTCCAATGGAGTCTACAATAGCCTGTGTGACCTTCTCCACGAGTAGTCTTTTCTGTGCGAGTGTACGGCCTTCTAATAAATCAACTCGTACTATTGGCATAGTTTTCACCCCCTTCCAAATGTTGTTTTACATATGTCATAAGAATTTCTGCACTCCGCCGATTTGTTGCTAATGGAACATTATGAACATCACAGACACGCAATAAAGCGGAGATGTCCGGTTCATGGGCCTGAGCGGTTAAAGGGTCACGCATAAAAATAATCATATCTAGAACTTGTGTAGCGACCAAGCTGCCGATTTGTTGATCTCCCCCAAGCGGGCCCGACATAAGAGCAGTCACCAGTAATCCGGTATGTTGTTGAACCAATTTCCCTGTTGTTCCCGTTGCCGTTAAGTGACACTGAGACAATACTTCTTTATGTTTTTTAGCAAATTCAATCATTTCAGCTTTTTTTTCATCATGGGCAACCAACGCTATTTTAAACATATGCGCTCCTTCCAATCCTTCATACCTTACCTAAGATCGTTCACTATGCTTTCTCCGTCTGTTTCAGGAAATCTTGACAAGTTTCTGTTATGGAGAAGGTCAAATTACGTCGCTCAGCTAGTGGATAAATCAGTTCCGGTCGCTTAATCATTTGATCCTTTTCCGTTCGTGCACATTTTTTGATAGCATATTCTAACCGGAGAGCGTCACTCCATGTGCCAACCTCCCATGCTTGTGCCAAGGAAACTGGAAGATGTGAGGACGTGTATTTTGCCCCATGGCCTCTTGAAGCACCTTTGTTATGTTCTCGAACCCTCCGTATGAGGTCCGTCGTTGCTCCAGTATAGATCGTATTATTACCACACCTTGCTAGGTACACCCAATATATCATGCTTTACTCCTCTGTCCAAAACTCTAAAATGGGACGACTTGACAACAGCTTCTGTTCAAAACACAAATCCAAGTATTTCTTTAGCCCTGTAACAGTTGTTTTATCTAATCCGTAATTAAACTGGGTAAAATAATCTCTCCAGAATTGCAGTGATCCACCAAGCATGGTTTGGCAAGTCTTAATAATATCCTCCATATTGCACAATGCCTCAGCTTTAGCGGCGATTAACATTTGATAAACGGTAAATAGTTCTCTCGGCCGCTCGGAAATCAACCTTTTGGGGAATGCCCAAACTGCATAAGTCATGGAGGCTCCAATATAATTAAACCATTCTTCACCCAGATCATAGATATAACATTTCGGATGAAGTAGGGCTGCTTGAAGGGCTGCATCTGCGATCAGAAGCGCAGCGTCTGCCTTTGCAAACATCCCTTGAAGATTAGAACGCATCGTCAAATAACGGGGGGCAACTCCGTAGTATTGGTGGAGCAAAATCTTAGTTAGATTTACAGAAGTCGCCGAAGTATCTGTCAAGGCAACGGTTAAGCCATCGAGATTTTGCAAAGGAACTTTAGAGAATAAGAGAATCGACCCTACCCGTCCTTTAGTAGAGACAGAAAGGTTTGGTAAAATCAAATATTCTTTCCAATGTTCTCCATAGGAAAATGCACTAATCGGTGCCATATCAATCCGACCATCTGCCAACATCTCATTATGTCCTGTTGGTTCCCCAGTGATCAGCTCCATTATTGGATGTTCTTTTGGAAGAAAATAAAATATTGGTAACATATTGGTATTCGGATTGTGTCCAATCCTTATCATGCGAGTCCCCCCATAACATGTAGGTTTTCACCAGGATTAACCCCTTAGCTTTTCTTACTGCTTATCCTATTCTCTTTAGGTAGTCCAAATCCTTCTCTCAAAAATAGAATAACCAAGATAGTAATGCCAAAAGCATATTAATAACACGAAATATTATTAGAAAGAAGGTCCTAGTACTCTTAAACTCATTCTCCTTGGTATGTCATACATTTGCGAGCGACCGGACATTCTTCACAATGTGGTTTCCGCGCTAGACAGATTCGTCTTCCGTGAAAAATCAAGAGATGATGGACAAGTGACCAACTTTTTCGAGGAAAAACCTTCATAAGTTCTTCTTCAACTTTTCCAGGGGTTTTTCCATACGCGATGCCCAAACGATGAGCGACACGAAAAACATGCGTATCAACAGCAATTGCAGGAATGCCAAAGGCATTACTGACGACAACGTTGGCTGTTTTAGGACCAACACCCGGAAGTTGTCTTAATAAATCTAGTTCTTCAGGTACCTGTCCTTCGAAATCCGCAACAAGAACCCTACAAGCTGCTATAATATTTTTAGCTTTAGTACGGAATAAACCGAGGGAGCGAATTCTATTTTCCAGTTCAAATACCCCTAAAGCTATCATAGCTTTAGGGGTATTTGTTTCAGAAAAAAGGGAGGTCGTGACAATGTTAACTCTCTCATCCGTGCATTGAGCAGATAATATTGTGGCAATCAAGAGCTCAAACGGGGAGTGAAACTCTAGCTCACAGCGTGCGTCGGGAAATTTCTTATGTAAGGTTTTTAAAATGAAATCAGAGTCAGATTCATCAGATTTACTTTGTCTCATAATCTTAAACCCTCCATTGTGGTTAGCTTAAAACATCATGAATAAAAATTGTACGTTTTTCCACCATATTATATTCTTTGATTGCATTTTGACCAAATTCCGATTCATCAAAGACTCGAACAACCGGCCGTGCCGGCATACTTAAATTTTGATCGACAACAACCCCGATTTCCCCTGTATTGAGTCGCACAGTTACCCCTGTCGGGTAGGCAGCTATATTTTTAAGGAATAGACGAACCATTTCTAACGGGTAGAGTGTCCCAGCGAGTCCCATTAGAATTTCACAGGCCTCATGTGGCATAATCCGTTTTTCTGCACTATGATCTGATGTGTACTTGTCATAGAAATCCGCAATCGCTACAATCTGTGCCAAAGGGTGGATATCCCCTTCTCTGAGGTGACGGGGATATCCAGTGCCATTCATATACTCATGATGCTGAAAAGCTATGTGAGCAATAATTAAGTTAAGATCTTTTCGTTTCTTAAGTTCCTCAAAGCCGAGGGTAGTATGCGTTTTGAGAAGTTCTCCTTCTTCCATTGTCAAATCACCGTCTAAATTAAACAGCTTTGGGTCAAGTTGCACCTTACCAATATCGTGTAGTATCGCTCCGATGGCCAAGGTCTCTAACTTTTCTCGGTCTAAAAACATCGCTTTCCCTAAAACCGTTGAAAGAACACAGACATTGACTGAATGAGCAAACATCTGGTTGTCTTTGCTTCGCATATCCATCATATTTACGAGGATGTCCTTCTTAAACAGAACTTCTTCAACTATATTATTGATTACCTTTTTTAACTCAAAGCTATCAATATTTTTTCCTATTCGAACAGAACGTGTACTTTTCTCTAAAATTCCCATGGCGTCGCGACGATGTTCTTCACTTATAACATCTTCAACAATGACATCATTAAAACGGTCATCTTCAATATAGAGAATAGAGATTCCCATATCCCGCAATTTCACTATGAATAACGAGGTGAGTTTAACCCCTTTTCCTAACAGGATCCTTCCTGAACTGGAAAAAATGGTTTTACCTAACACATCTCCAATCGTTAAAGAATTAACACTTACTTGCCGCACTTAAAGGTTTGCTCCTTCCTGTTGAGCATTATTTAAAACTATGATTCATATCCTACACTATTTTTTATTTATTCACTTCCCAGACCCTGAGCTTTGATGATGACGGATACGTTATTTGGGAGTATACTTCAATATAGTAAATCGTTATAAGTGAGGGGTTAACATTGTGCTTGATCTTTTTATTATCTGTACGTTTGGTTTTTTGGCTGCGGCTGTTGACGCAATTGCCGGAGGAGGAGGCCTCATTAGTCTACCCGCCTTGCTAATAGTAGGCGTGCCCCCTCATCTTGCCCTTGGAACTAATAAATTCGCAGCGTCTATGGCCTCTTTAAACAGTTCCATAACGTTTGCTCGCTCTGGGAAAGTGCATTTTTCACTGGTGAGATGGCAAATTCCCTTTACATTACTCGGCGCATTCCTTGGTGCTTGGGCCGTTCTGAGCGTCAGTTCAGCTTTTTTAAGTAAAGCTGTCCTCGTTTTAATTTTATTAGTTGGCATTTATACGATGGTCCATAAAACCTTAGGTATGGAAAATAAATTTAAGGGACTGAATTCTATAAATATTATGTTCGGGTGTTTGTTTGCCCTAGCCTTAGGATTTTATGACGGCTTTTTCGGTCCAGGAACAGGATCTTTCCTTATATTTTCTTTTATTGCTCTCTTCGGCTTTGATTTCGTCGTTGCCTCAGCGAATTCTAAAGTCCTGAATTTTTCAAGTAATTTCGCATCTCTCCTCTTCTTTGCTTGGAATGGAAAGATTCTTTTGTACTATGGTATCCCCATGGCATTATTTATGATTTTAGGTTCCTACGTTGGAACGCGTCTTGCTATTCAACGCGGAGCAGAGCTCGTCAAGCCGATCTTTATCACAATGTCTTTATTAGTGGCGGCAAAACTCATTTATCAGTATTTATAGTAAACTCGTTCAGCCAAAGCTGAACATCTGGAGCCCAGGAGTACGTATCGGCAATAGATTAACTCCCTAAAAGGAGGCTATTAAGCTTCCTTTTAGGGAGTCTCCTTAAACCGCCCTAATTACTTTCCTTCTCAATATCTAGTAAGAATATCTTGGAAATCTATTTAGGATCTTTGTTCCAATCTTTTGGAGAACTTGGATAACCATTCGGTTTCAGCAGTACCGGATGTGATTTATCTGCTAATCCAAATAGTTGTATTCTTAGCCAGTTCGACCCAGTACGCGCACTAATAAGCAAGTATCCTTGCGTATCATTTCGAAAGCGAAAATCGAGTTTACCGAAGTACACTGTCGCATCTTGCCCCTTCAATACATACGATACTGGCAAGGAATGAGAATGTTTCTCTACAATGGGTAAATGAGCTTGTCGGACAGCTTGAAAGAGTGTAGTGGAGTCTTGGCATATCCCACCCCCATAATCGTCAATTACAGCTTGATCCGCAAAAACAAATGCTGGTAAATATCCAGCAGCCTTTGTACGTTCTCCGACAACATCGTTAAACGAAAACACTTGGTTCGGTGCAATTAACTGATTATCCAAAGCCTTAGCTGCTAAGGATAGATTTTTTGTTCTTGGCACATCCTGAGAATTATAATACGTAGTGAAATCTCCAACGATATCCCTTATTTTCGACAAGTCAGCTTTATCTGGATGCGCAGGAATATCGTTGACCACAAGGTCTACTTTTTTCTGTTCATGTTCGTGTGTGATTTTTAGCCATGTACCTTCAATATCTAACTCTTGTCCTACTTGTCCATCAGTCTTGACTAATTGGCCATTTGAATAAACAATCGAAGTAGGAGTCATTGGCCTATTAATCTCCATGCTCAAAGCTTGCAACTGGGGAAGTATTTCTTCTCTACTAAGTCCCAAGTTATTAGATGAAATGACTTGAGATGGATGTGTTAGACTACGAAGAATATCAGTGAACCAAGCACCAGTGGAAATCTGAAACATTTGATCTAGCCATTTTTCTATTTCCTCATATGAACGATCCGTCTTTAAAGGATAATCTCGGCCTCCAAATGATACAAAATTTGGAATTCTGTCATTTAATTGCGAGGATATCTGTATTCTACTCATTCCGGAATAGTCCTGGCCCCAAACAATCAAACCTGATGGTGCTTGATCATACGTTTTAGCGTATGCGACGACACTCCCTAACCCTATGGTTAGGCATAATTGTAATAATAATGCAACTATCAATAACCGTGATTTCTTCATACATTTTGCTCAATTTTCCTAGTTTTTTTGCAAATGGGAGGTTATTTCCATCAATGTACTTCTAGTTGTTATGCTTGTCACAATTTCTGGCGTTATGCTTTCTCCTGCGCTTAATACTTCCTCATTATCAAGAACAATATCTCTTTCCACTTTTTTACCTATAAAATATTGCAGTTGACGTTGTTCGAAAAGATTAAAACCTGGTTCTGCTGCTGTTGCTGTTTCACTAACTGAAGCAACTTCTTCAATAGAGTCTACTTTTAAACTCAAATTTGGTTCTTCTGCAATAGCTACAGCTTCGGTTTGCTCCGAATCTGGCATTGTGGGGGAGTCCTCAACAATAAGCAATTCTTTACCTAAAGTAATGACTTGTTCTACCCCAACTTGCTGCACTTGACCCTGAGATTCAAAAAGGCAAGCAGCTATTTTACCTGTTTCCACATCAATGAGTATTTCTGTCACCTCTCCGATGAGTTGACCCTTTTTAGTCAATACCTTGGTTCCAAGAACACGAGTGTCTTGCTTTAATAAATTCTGGGCATCAATATTTTGAGTGACATCTTGAATGACTCCAGGGTTAGGGATCGTGATCGCAAACTCCCCAAGCCCCAATATGTCCGCAAAGGCAATGACTTTTGCCCCAAAAATATCAGTAGGTTGATCAACAATCAGGAAATCTAACGTTTTTTCCTTAGGGTTAAGTACAAAGTCCTTCACAGCTCCCACTTGAGTTCCGTCCAATATACTGATAATACGCAATCCGATAATTTCTTTCATTGGTTTCATTAATAATCTAGCCCCCTATTATTTAAAGTTTCTTTGAAGATCTTCTTTCACTATCCAAGTTTCAAACTGAAGACGAAGCTCGACATCAAATAAAGGTAAATACTTTTGGACATTGGTTTGCAATTGAGTTAGGGCATAATCGCGTTTTCCCAGATTGTCCCAAAGCCAATAGCAATCAGTAATCAATGAGAAAGCTAAGTCAGGTACGGGATCTTGGGCTAAAGCATGGGAAAAATAAGTTGCTGCCTGTTCAAAGTTCTCTGATTGTTTTGCTTCGAAGCCCAAATTTATGAGTTCATCAATTGGGTCCTGTAACCGTGGAATTCCGACTTCTACAAGTGGAAGTGGTACACTTAGTTCACTAATTTCTTTGAGATTATTGTTTACTGCATTACCATTAATTTCGGAAGCCGATACATTGTCCACTGTCTTGTTTATAGGTACTTTTGACCATAATATTGACGAAATAAACAGAATTATTATGGATAAGATCCACCAATTTATCCATCCTAACCGCAGAGCCCAAGGAAACAACATCACATTCCCACTCAAATAGACAGTTACAAAAAATGCACTTCTTTTGTTTAATCCTAAGATTCTAGCTCGCCAAGTCAAAAACGTTATAAATGGAATACTTCCCAAAAAAACTGTAATTTCATATGCCAAGAATATGGGCCCCCCCTTCATCCTGTACATTCTTTATTTATGATTCGACAGAAATTATATTTCTCCTTCTTCTTTCTTTATTGATTCGATCATTAATCTTATTTATATAAACTTATACTCCCTTTTGACTAAAAAAAATATATATGTAGAGGATTATTCAGATTAAAAGAGAATACTTAAAAGTATAGAAAATGTTTGAACTATCAACTTAAGTCTTGACTAAAACCGATAAGTTTTCGTGCTTTGACTTTGACTTTGGATTTGGAGGACTTGCTATGTCACATAATCAATCAACTATTCCTGAAGACATTTTTAATTTAAAGCAAAAAATAGACATCTTAGAAAGCCAACTTGAGGAGATTCGCTTACAAAATCGTGTCCTTTTAGACATTGCGCGTGCACTTAACGCATCTCTTGATACCCGTGTTATTGCTGCCAATATTATTAGTGCCATTGTTTCACTAATTGGTATTGAACAAGCCAGCGTTTGTCTTTATAATGAAAAGACGCAAGAATTTGAGGTTATTGGCATTTTTAATTCAGAAACACGGTCTCCTCAGATGCCTCCCAATCTTGATCTGTCATTCCTCAATCAAGTATTATCTGAAGGTGTCACATATTATCGTTCGCCTCAGATCTTACAGAGTTGTACATGGGTGTGTTGCTTGCCTCTTCAAAATGCGCAACACAAAATAGGAACCATTAATATCCATGCCCTTCGCCAACCTGAAATCACTGCAGAACAAATGGATTTTTTGGAAACCGTAGCTGGCCATGCCTCTTCCGCTTTGGAAAACGCACTCCTTTATGCAATTGTTGAACGAGAATCGATCACGGATGGACTAACCGGTATTTATAACCACCGTTACTTCCAAAAAAGGTTGCATGAGCACATCTCACTTTATCAGCGTCGTAAGCGTTCCATTACTTTCGGCTTACTCATTATTGACGTTGACAATTTTAAACTTTTTAATGATCGTTACGGTCATCAAACTGGGGACACCGTACTTCAAACAGTCGTAAAAGAACTTCGCAGGAATTTAAGAGAAGAGGACCTCATAGCCAGATATGGTGGGGAAGAGTTTGTTATCTTGGTTCCTGAAGCAACCGAAAAAATAATCCTACTTATAAGTGAAAAGATTCGTGAAGTCGTAGAACAGACCCAGGTTTATTACCCACAAACAAACAACGCTTTATCTGTTACCGTGAGTATTGGTGCAACGCTTTGGCACCCACAAGACTCACCCTCTTCCTTGATTTCTCGAGCTGATCATGCCCTTTATAAAGCAAAAACTACGGGCCGCAATCAAAGTGTCTTCGAGTAGAATCGTACTCAATCCCATACAATACTCTGCTTCTCATAATGCACTTGTTTCCGAGTGAAATCATCAATCCATTTTTCAAAAAAACTCGTTTCTTGTTCTGGAACCTTTGCAACAAGTATGACAACCTCACAAAATTCTTGTTTTTCAACTATCCAATTATGTTGATCAAATTGATACTTGAGTAACTCAAACCATTCATATGGTACACGTATTGCAAAAACTTGATACAGAGCTAATTTTTTCAATTCAGTTTCAATTATAACTTGCCGCGCAGTTCCACCATATGCCCTAGATAATCCACCTGTCCCAAGAAGTACTCCTCCAAAATACCTCACTACAACTAAAAGGACATTCCAGACATTTCGATGTTGTAAAAGATCGAGTATTGGGTGACCGCCAGTCCCTTGCGGTTCACCATCGTCAGATGACTTCTCAATAAATCCCTCGTGCAATCGATAGGCATAGACATAATGTCGCGCGTTGGGATAATTATCGCGGATCTCTTGCATTGCTTTTTCTATTTCTGCAAGTGAGTTTAGCGGAACAGCAATCGCAATAAAGCGAGATTTATCAATCACTTGTTCCCAAGTTGTTACTTGAGATAACGTATAAAATCCTTCCACTGCTACAAACCCAGTTTGCGACTCTGAGCTTTGGTGAGAAAAGACTCAATATCAACAATAAAACGTTCATGCTTGCCTTCACCAATCTGTCCTGCTTCATCATCTACTCTTACATGAAAAACTAAACGTCGCCGATCTATTTCAACGAGTTCGGAAATTGCAGAGATTTTAGCACCTAAGGGTGTTGCAGCAGTGTGTGAAATACTTAGCGAGGTACCCACACTCGATTGCCCTACCGGTAAGTTAAGAGAATTTACAGCAGCTTGCTCCATAAGCGCCACCATTGCAGGAGTTGCAAAGACCTCTAACAATCCACTGCCCATGGCCTTGGCTGTATTTAAAACCGTTACAGTAGTTTGGGCTTGACCCCGTACTCCAAGTTGCAAATTCAAAAATCAGCACATCCTTGTAAATATACTTTAGATAATTCTATCACAAAATATGCAGTAGCGTTGTGAATTTCTCACAACGCTACTGCATATTTTGTAAACTGTATTATTACATCCTAGCAATCCAATAACCAATATAACCTACTACAACAATTCCAACAACATGCAGAACCCACCAGCCTGTACGAAATGCGCCCCAAGTCCCTAAGTCGACACGATCACGTAAATCACCCATTTTATTCACCCTTTCAACCTTAAATTAATGGTGAGCACCCTGTGATATATCACTAAGTGCATCTCCTGCTTCATTAATGTGTATTTTTTCAATGGCCAGGTCACCAATGGCGACAATTCCTATTAGATTACCTTTTTCCACGACTGGTAATCTTCTGATTTGATGCTTCGCCATCAAATCAGCCGCCTCATGAACATCTTGATCAGCTGACACAGATATAATATCTTTACTCATAATATCCTTGACTGATATGTCCGTAGAATTGCCCCCAGTTGCAACCACTTTTAGAATAATATCCCTATCTGTAATAATACCAATCAAGCTATTTCCTTTACAAATCGGAATAGAACCTACATCTGCCTTCTTCATCAACTGGGCAACTTCAACTACTGAGGTATCCGGAGTAACCCAATCAACTGAACTTGTCATAACTTCATGGACCTTCATGCTTCAGCCCCTCCTTATGTTCTTTTTCCATTGATAGTATAAACATCTTTACTAAAAAGCATACAAGATTTTCTTGCTTGCACTACCCTGCAAGTATAAATGCCTGGCACCACTGGTGCCAGGCATTTATACTTGCATTTCTTTTTCCGAGCTTTCTGTTTTACTTTGTATCTAATACAGGTTTAGTACCGCTTACAATAGCAACAACCCCACCAGCCAAATTGTCGAAATGAGAATCGATTAACCCACATTCTATAAAGATTCTTACCAATTCGTCCTGAGCCGGAAATTCACGGGCAGAGTCATGTAAATATTGATAAGCACTGGCCTTTTTAGCCCATATTTTGCCCATTAAAGGAACGATTTTTTCGAAATACAACCAATATGCTTGTTTAAACACGGGAAAAGATGGTTTAGCCATATCTAGGGATACGACCTTGCCTCCAGGCTTAACCGTGCGTACCATCTCTCGTATTCCCTGACGCAAATCCGGCAAATTGCGTAATCCCCAGCCTACCGTTACTCCATCAAAAGATTGATCTGGAAAAGGAAGCTCCATTGCATTCCCTTGGATGAATCGGATATTACCTGGATTTGAGGACTGGATCAACGAATATTTAGCTACCTCTAGCATATTTTGCGAGAAGTCTAAGCCTGTAACGTTTCCTTCTGAGCCGACGACTTTACCCAGTTCCATTGAAAGTTGTCCGGTCCCGCAGCAAACATCAAGAATATGCATACCGGGCTTAGCACAGACCCGTTTTACTGCAAAACGTCGCCATCTCTTATCCATTCCTAAACTCATTAAGCTATTCATCAAATCATAATGTCCAGCAATCGAATTAAAGGTTTCTTTGACATAAGTCGCTTTATCTTTACCAGCGAAATCCATAATTTATCCCCTTATCCATTGGTTCCTCGCATTCAGAATGATTAGTATCCTTTTAATACTACGCGATGATTGACCCCATGTCTAGGCCCCTCTTATCACTCTTCATCAATCGCAACCAACTCACGATACTAAAAAAAATATATTTACCCTTTATTTATATTGGCTAAGTCCTTATACTGTATATAACACCATACTGTAATAAACAGCATAAAGGAGGGCAATCATTGATCCAAATGAAAAAAAATCGTCACACAAATGCTTTTATTCTTCTCGTTCTGGAAGAGTTATCAGTCGCCTATGGAGCTCAAATTTTCTCCCACTTACAGTCAGAAATACCACATTGCTTATCCGACAGCCCCAGCGTGTATCGTGCCCTTCAGGAAATGGAGGCAAAGAAGTGGGTTAAATCCGATTGGGAATCTACCCAGACTGGTCCTCCGCGTAAATGGTATAAAATCACTCCTGAAGGACGTACTGCACTCCATGATTACGCCGAAGACATTACTCAGCGACAGGCTAATCTTACATTTTTTCTTAAACACTACGCTGCATTAAACCGAACGAATCCATAATTCATCTCAAAAAGGGGCCCCACACATGAATTCGAAAAATCCTATAGAATATTCAACCATCGGTATACTTTCCTTAGCTCATATGCTTAATGATATGTACAGTAACTACTTACCACAAATGCTCCCTTTTCTGGTGGCCGCTACAGCTCTTACCACCACTCGAGCAGCTATCTTAGTATCGGCGTTTACCATCAGTTCCTCCTTCGTTCAGCCACTCTTCGGCTATTTCCTCGACCGCCAAGGAAAACGCTGGCTCGTCCATGTAGGTACCTTATGGATGGCGATTATGCTCAGTTTAACCGGACTTGTCCATAACTATTTCCTGCTTGTCCTCTTAGCTGGGTTGGCCGGGCTAGGAACAGCCGCCTTTCATCCCCAAGCGTCGACCATGATCACAGTTGTGAGTGGTGACCGCAAAGCAGTTCTCTTATCTGCTTTTGTCGCCTTTGGAAATATTGGTTTTGCTCTCAGTCCGCTTTTACTCGTGCCATTGTTTCTAACCTATGGTCTTCACGCCACTATTTACACCGTTATTCCAGGAATCTTAGTTGCCTTATTACTCTATTTCTTTGCCCCTCGTAATGCTGTTCTTGGTGGAAATGCGCCAACCTTGTCCAAAGTTTTACATTCTCTGCAGTCGGCACGTTCAGAATTACTGGCTATTACCGGGGTTATTGCGATTCGTTCTTTAGCCTATATCGGATTGTTAACCATCCTTCCCTTATATTTTCGGACTCAAAAGATTTCTTCTATTACTTCAAGTCATTTAGTCTTCATTATGCTGTTCTCCGGAGCGATCGGGGGAATTCTTGGTGGACTTATTTCAGATAATTATGGTCGGAAACCTTTAATAGTTGGTTCGCTCGTTCTAACAACTCCTTTATTCTACGGTTTCTCCCACTCCAGTGGTACTTTAAGTACTATCTTCTTAGCCCTAGCTGGTGCTTTTCTAATGTCAAGTTTTTCTGTGACCGTTGTTGCTGCGCAAGAGGCCATTCCTAATAATAAATCCTTAGCAGCAGGATTATCCATGGGGTTTGCAGGAGGAATAGGGGGGCTGATGGTCATCTTGATAGGGCGCATCGGGGATCTCTATGGTTTACCCACTGCCATTTCTGTGTTATTCTTTCTCCCTAGCGTAGCAGGAGTCATCGCCCTTTTCATGAAAAGCAGGCCTACTGCAAATGCTGAGCGTATAGCCGCACGCTGATCTACCAAATTCTACTGCCATAACTTTTTAAGAAAAGGGAAGGAATTACACAAGCATTCCTTCCCTTTTCTTAATCTTTAATTTTAAATGCTCCATGAATTAAATCAATAATAACATTTTCTATTTCGTCTAAAGAACGTGGTTTCTTTGAAATAACCCAATCGCTGATCACAGCATCCAACGTCCCGAAGAACATCTGCCGGCCTACCTTTAGATCACTTAAAACTATTTCGTCCTTTTCAATTCCTTCAGCAAGGACTTGTTCAATCAATTTAAAATACTCCCTAAGTGGTCCAGAAATAGCTTCCCTAATTTGAGGATTGGACTGTCGAAGTTCAATTTGCGTGACAATGGCGAGTGAACGATTTTCCTGCATATATCTTAAGTGAGTTCGTACAATGCTTGACAGTCGTTCCTGCGTTGTTCGACACTGAACAATTTCGTGACGAATCCCTTCAATAAATTGGCCCATCCGTTCCGAAAAAAGGCTAACCAGGATATCTTCCTTATTCTTAAAATAAAGATAGATAGTACCATCAGCAACTCCGGCTAATTTGGCGATTTTAGATACTTGGCAAGAGAAATAGCCATATTCTGCAAAAGCCTCCGTGGCCGCATCTAAAATTGACTGATATTTTTCTTCACGGAGCTTACTCATTCGATACACGAGCTCCCTTCTACCCAATATGACTTCAAAATTATTAATTTTCTATCATCATATCATAAAAGTTAAATTTTCAAAATACTTCACTCTCGCTTCTAACCGGCTATTGTTTGTCCCCGTTCTGTGAGTACCCAAACTATGATTGATTGTGACGATGCTAACCCACATCCCGCACAGCGATCGGTCCCACAGTTTGAACTACTACATGTTTGCCCAAGCAATTCGCGCTGAATATATCCCATGCGTTCCATTAGCTCCAAAGCGCCTTCGATGTCCCTAATCGTACAGCCTAATTCGTGAGCTAACTGGGTCATTGATAATGATTCCTTACGTGCTAGTATTTTCATAATCCTTGTTAGCATAAACATTCCCCCCCAGAGGGTTTTCTATCTCCACCGAGTTCATTCTTTATTAGTGAAAACCTAGTGCCTGTCCTCCGTGAAAAACAATCCACCCTATGACGAAACTGAGAATCAGGTTATAAGCGACCCCAAAACTGGTCCAACCAACGCTTCCTGATTCCTTATACGTAGTTACAACCGTTGCGAGACAGGGAATATAGAGCATATAAACTACTAAAAAAGTGTACGCGTTCAAAGGAGTCATTGCGCCGGTCATAGCCTGGGCAATGGACTGTGAAGCACCTGCGGCAACACCATACAAGATACCTAGGATAGACAAAGTCGTTTCTTTAGCAACAAACCCGAATACAATCGAGACCATGATCCGCCAATCAAATCCTAATGGCCCTCCAATAATTGTTAACCAATCTCCCATTTGACCTGCCCACGTCTCCTTCATGGGAACTCCATGTGGATAGGAGCTCAGCACCCAGATCACGATCGAAGCCACTAAAATGAACGTCCACGCCCTCTTGAGGAAGTGATAGGTTTTCTGCCAGGTTGGTAATAGTACATTACGAAATGTGGGAATATGGTACAAAGGAAGTTCCATGACAAAGGCTGAGCGTTCCGTTTGTCTGACTACTCTTCGCAAGAAAAGTGCGGAGACCATCACAAGAAACATACTCAAGATTAGAAGGCTTAACATAACGACAGCTCCACGTGAACCTGGGAAGAAGGCTGCCACGACAGCACTCATAACTCCTAAACGGGGAACACAGGGAATCAAAGGGTTGATAAGCATGGTAATCAATCGGTCTTTGGGGTCTTCTAGTGTTCTTGTCGCCATAATTCCTGGAACGTTACAGCCGTAACCTGAAACCAAAGAGAAAAAAGATTTCCCGTGCAACCCCATTAGTTGCATAAAACGATCACCTAAAAATGCCGCACGAGATAAATAACCACTATCTTGCATAAGGGAAAAAAAAGCAAAAAAAATAGCAATTTGCGGTACAAAGGCTAAAACAGCACCTACCCCTGCGAAAATTCCGTCTCGTACCAAGCTCTGAACAAACGTCGGGACATGACCCCATTGCAGTAAACTAACGATCCCTTCCGCTGCCCATGCCATACCTTGGGAAATTGCACCTCCTAGAGGCGCACTAGCAACAAAAGAGCTCCAAAACACTAAGGCTAATATCACCAACATAATTGGGTACCCCCAAATAGGGGATAGTGCCCACGCATCGATTAAATCTGTCCATGAAGGTCTACTTGGATTTAGCTGTGTCCTAAACTTCGGAAGAATCTGAGAAATATACTGATATCTAGCATCCGCAAAGGCCATCTCAAAATGATCCTTGCTCCACCCTTCTGCCTCATATTTCCGAAGTAACTCCTCGCCCGGAAGCGATGTCGTTTTTTCAAGTTCGTAACTTACACTATCTCCTAGATCACAACATGAATTCTTATCCTCACTTTGCTTTGGTTTCGTGGCGCTTAGCTTCCACTCTTGCCCAATTTCCGGATCTCTTTCGAGACGTTTAAGGGCTAACCACCGTATAGGATACCTTGTTGCTAACGTGTTATTTGCCAAAAGCCCTTCCATGGCCTGAACCCTTTGTTCAAGTTCTTCAGGATACGGAATTTTACCCGGCATAGGATCTTGTGCCAGTATTCCCACCCGAATGGCTTCGGTTAAGAATTCCTCGATCCCTTTTCCCTTGGCTGCGACAATCTCAACCAATGGAACATTCAAGGCCAAAGCTAACTCGGCAGTATGGATCGTTATTCCCGAAGACTGTGCAAGGTCCATCATATTTAGGCCTATTACAACACGAGGTGCAAGTTCAAGAATCTGTAACACAAGATAGAGATTTCTCTCTATATTTGAAGCATCAACCATCGCCATTACGACATCTGGATTTTCTCGAAGAATATATTCACGTGTGATAATCTCTTCTTGGGAGTAGGCAGTCAAACTGTAGGTTCCCGGTAGATCAATTATTTCTATGGTCTGATCTGCCCTTTGGATTATCCCTGACTTTCGTTCAACAGTTTTACCCGCCCAGTTTCCAACCTGTTGGTTAGAACCAGTTAAGAGATTAAAGACCGTACTCTTTCCTACATTAGGGTTACCAACAAGAGCAATTTTCATTGATTAAGCCGCCTCTCTTTTCTAAACTTGTTCACCATGTCCGCAGCGGCAATCTTATAAACCAAAAGAGTTCTAAACATAACGTCTTTATCGACTGGCTAATGGGTGTTCAATGGGTTGTGAGTTGTCTATAGGGTCTATAGGGTCTATAGGGTCTATAGGGTCTATAGGGTCTATAGGGTCTATAGGGTCTATAGGGTCTATAGGGTCTATAGATCCCTGATTTATTTCCGAAACAACAATTTTAGCACATTCTCCTCGACGCATTGCTAAATAATAACCTTTCAGCCGAACCTGAAGTGGACCACCAAAGGGTGCACAACGAACAACTTCTAACTCAACACCTGGAACGATGCCCATATCCATCATTCGGCGACGTATTGCTCCGCCACCCAGAATGCACTCAACACACACGCGTTCTCCAGATTTTAAATCCCCTAAAAAGCGTCCCATCATCCACCTCCTGTAAAAATGATAATCATTCTCAGTTAAATGCAATAAAACAATGAGAATTCATCTCATTTATAAAATACTATTCTTTCCTAGCTCTGTCAATAGAAAATAAAGATAAAACCTGCTTTCTGTATCTTTTCTAATTTATCCATGTACCTAAATAGGCCACGGGTTACCCCCTGGCCTATTGTAAATTTTGTTTTAGTAGCGGCGCATGGATTGGAAGCAATCGCGACAATAAACTGGTTTTTCACCAGAAGGTTGGAAAGGAACTTCTGTTTCAACACCGCAACTTGCGCAAACTGCAGGGAACATTTGACGTTGTGGGCGACTACCATTAGTACCAAAACTACCACCGCCGTAATTATTACGACCTCCACCGGTTTGTTGCTTGCGAGCTTGACGACAAGCTGGGCAACGAGTTGGATCATTTTCGAATCCTTTTTCAGCATAAAAATCTTGCTCACTTGCAGTAAATACAAATTCTTGACTACAATCGCGACATGTTAAAGTTTTGTCCTGAGCCATGATAATTCCTCCTTATTGGGTGTTCCTTGTACGCGTGGGATCCTCCATTAATTTTCATCCGTTCACCAAATAAGGTCAGAATTATGGATTCCAATTTTTAGTTAGACCCATGTCTTAACAAGCACACGGTCAGTATAGCAGAGCGACTGCTTAGAAGCAAACTAAACTTTCTGCAAAATACTCTCTTTTTGGCATATTTATTACACAAAGTAAAAAAATCCGTCAGAACGCAGATAAAAAGATCACAAAAGACTATATTAAGAAATATTCACCGCACCATTTGCGAGAATCTTCTTGAGTTCCTTTTTATCCATCCCTTGCCCTAAAGCAATACTTAAAAACAAGCGCACCTTTTCCGTCGATAAATCCGCCGAAAACCAAGCCCCAATCCTCTCAAGGTCTGCTCCTCCACCCGGGTAACCATAGACAGGGGCAGTACGTCCAAATAAGCATCGGGACGTGATTACGACTGGAATCCCTCTTGCGACAATATCTGAAATTTCCTCCATGAGTTGGGGGGGGTAAATTGCCTCGCCCAAAAGCTTCAATCACTATGGCATCGGTTTCGTCTTGAACCATCGCCCGCAGAACACTTCCAGACATACCCGTATAAGCCTTACATATAGCGACATTTGCTAACTTCTCTGGAATTCCCAGCTTAACGGTGGGTTCTGGCTTGCGATGCCAAATGACCTCCCCTGTATCAATACTCCCTAAAGCTCCAATGTCTCCTGAATCAAAGGCATCCACATGGCTGGTATGCAATTTGCGCACATCCCATGCTGCATTAATGTCCTCATTGAGCGCGATGACCACTCCTCTATTTACGGCTCGAGGGTCTAGGGCTATTCTCATCGCATTATGTAAATTACGCGGCCCATCTGCATCACTCTCAGAAGCGTCTCTTTGAGAGGCGGTTAGAGTCACTGGTCGGGGATCCTTAATGGCTACATCTAAGAAATAAGCTGTTTCTTCGAGTGTATCTGTGCCATGGGTAATGATAACACCCTTTAATAAAGGGTCATGTAAAAAATGCTGCTCGACTTCCATCGCTAACGTCATCATATGCTTGGGGTCAATATTACAACTTGCTACATTGCTTAATTCGCAGATTTCCCAATCAGCCTCTAGAGTAAGCTCTGGCAAGCTGTCAATTAATTCATGACCGCTCACAGCTGGAACTACTTTTCCTGCTTCATCTTTACGCATGGCAATGGTCCCGCCTGTAGCAATTAGAAGTACTTTATCCATAACTATTTACCACTCCTTCAACCGACCATTCCTAAATCCCTTAATAATTGTTTTTAGCCTCTCACCTTTCCTTATTTTGCCACTAGGAAAAGGGAAAATTTCTAGACTTCTACCTCATATCATATCTTAGAAGGATTGTAACATAAGGAGGAGGTCTTTTTGAATTCAAATTGGACACTCACAACACGACGCCTTTTAGACAAACGATCATGGATACTTGGTTATGTATCTGAGGATTTCCAAGGGGACTTGCGCTCATTAAACTCACTTCGTCAACAGGGTTCTCACATTGATGTTTATGCTGACTTTGCTTTTCTGCTTCAGCCTGATGGTCAGTTCACCGGTAACGTTAATGAGCCCGCACTTAAGGATGCCACCGCGCGGGGGGTTGCACCCCTTATTCTGTTTCATAATTTTAACGGGAAAATCTTTGAGCCACTCCCTTTGCGTTCTGTTTTGTCTTCCACCGCTTCTCAGAGGAATTGCATACGCCATATGATAAATGTGCTTCCTCCTAATGTAGCGGGAGTACAGGTAGATTTTGAAGGCCTAGAAGCCCCTTACAGAATACAATTTCTGGCTTTTCTAGAATCCCTCGGAGCTTCCTTGCATGAACGTGGATTACTCTTAACCATCGCGATACCAGCCAAACGTTCAGAGTGGGAAGCACCAGGCTATGACTTTGCTGGAATTGGGCGGTTCTGCGATTCAATCACTTTGATGACCTATGATGAGCACTACTCTGGCGGTTCCCCGGGTCCTATAGCAAGTTTACCTTGGATGACCCAAGCGCTCGACTATGCCATACGCTACATTCCTCGTGAAAAAATACTATTAGGCATACCAGTCTATGGTTACGATTGGTCCAGCGGATCTACTAAAATTATTCCAATGCGAGATATTTCCAAATTGGTCACTCGAACCAATGCACGTATCCTCTGGTCTGATCCCGCCGTTGAACCTTATTTCTATTATTGGAAAGGACGAGATCGACATACAGTATGGTATGAAAATGAGCTATCTGCAAAGATTCGCTTGGGTTTTATCAAAAGTTATCGTCTAAGAGGGGTTGCCATATGGCGCCTTGGTTATGAAACAAATCGTTTCTGGCAAGAGTTAACGAGCAAACTCAAAAGATAAGCAAATTTTCACTTTAACAAGTAGGTAAAAGCATCTTTTTGAAAGGATGCTTTTCACCTACTTGTTCTTTGGTCATTAAACATCTATTATTAAGACTATCAACAAACTAAAGGAAGGGAAGTCGTTATTATGTTTGACCTAATAAATCATACTGAATCTTCTGTTCGACAATCACTACAGGACTTTCTCCGCGAGAATAGAATATCATGTTCATGTGAACAATGTCAGGCTGATATTATGGCTCTAGCCTTAAATCGTTTACCCGCGCATTATTATGTTTCTAAACGTGGCGAGATTATGACCCAGTGGAAATCTCAGACGACTGCTGACAAAGCGATTATCATGGCTGATGTCGTTCGTGCAGCACAACAAGTTAGTGCGTCACCCTCCCACCAATCCCTATAATTTGACCCTCGTAAAATTAATTTCCATATATAACTATAATCCCAGCCAATACTATGGATACAAAGACTGACACTACCCGAAAAGGGTTGGTGATGGTCAGTTGTATGCGTACCGGAGTCACTTCTATTTGCACCATACCCTATTCCTCCTTGCACCTTTATTCACTGTGAATGAGTCTACTCGACACACAGTGAGAATGGGAGATTTTGAAGTCTTCTCATTTATACTATGCGAAACATCTATCAAAAGATATAATTATTAACTCCTTAATCTAATCACTATTATAACATTTTTTCGCATGTACAACAAAACAGTAGGGGGAACGATACATCGTTCCCCCTACTCAGAAATGAGGTTCAATTCGTGCTTAAGCCTGAGGAACTTCTCCGTTTTTCTCTATTTTCATCCCTAACCACAAAGGACGTCTCTGTCTTGCTCCCTCATTTAAAAGAACGCCAATACCGTCGTGGACAATTATTGTTTGTTGAAGGGGAGATCGGATCATCTGTGTATTTTGTCCTCTCTGGACAAGTTAAACTCAGTAAATCAACACCAGAGGGTGATGAGCAGATTCTCGATTGGTGCGGCCCTTATGATTGCTTGGCCGAGGTTTTACTTCTCGAAGACGGCTCCTACCCTGCAACAGCTGAAGTCCTTCAAGACAGCACACTCTTAGTCCTCCATAATGAAGTTATGCCTCGCCTACTGGAAACTAGTCCTGCACTCTCTGTGGCCCTAATTCGCACTCTGAGTCGGCGCTTAAGACTTGCCCAGGAATTCATTAGGATCTTAACTAACCGTTCTACGGCGGGTATCCTTGCTGCCCTTTTTCTCCGCCTTGCTCAGCCGGCCGCCAAACCAGGGCAACCTATATTTGTTGATGCATCATTTACCCATCGCGACCTTGCAAGTATGATTGGAACGAGTCGAGAGTGTGTAAACCGTTCCATTAATGGATGGAAAAAATCCGGTATTCTGAAGCTAGTTGATGATCGGTTAGAAATTATTAAGCCCTATGAATTAGCGGAATGGCCTTAACCTCTGTTACAATAGGGTTTCGGATCTTTCCAGCTGATTAATAATGTGCCAACATTCTTCCCAGCTCTGGTTCAATTGACGCCGCCAGAAAATCATGGTGGAACGAGTCTTTTCACATGTACGCTCGTTAATTAAGCTTTGGTTCGGTGGCTCTCCGCCCCATGCTTTAACCCATTCTTGATAACACTGAATCAGCTCTGTCGATTGGCTTTTGAGATATCGCATAGTGTATACACTCGTTAACCAATGGATCACCTCATCATCTCCTCCTCTAGAATATACTTGCCCATCTAGGTCTGCTCCTGCAATTAAGAGGAGTAAAAATAAGAAATGAACACGCACAACCTGTCGTAGGGACTCAGGATTTATTTGGAGAATTTCTGCGAACCTCCCTAAGGGTTTTAAAAATAGTTTAACATTGGGATCTCGATAAGTACAAATTCCAAAAGCAGATAGTGGGATAGGGAAAACGTCCTCTAGCCCACACTCTTTTAGTTGATCCACTAAGTCTCGTTCAGCCCGAACTAAACGTTGTTCTCTAATTATGAGTTGGTCTGTAGTTTCTTTTAAAAAGGATTCCGCGTCTCTAGGACGATCCGGTAAGGAATCAGCCCATTCACGTAAACGGGAGCGTCGTGGCATCAGAATATCAATCAACGATCCGGTTTCTTGATGCAATAATTTAAATCCTTGGCGCACCTTTTCAGGGTCACGATATAATCCCCGCATTAACATCTCAGCCGCACGTGGAATTTCCATTGATTCCTCAAACCTAACTATAGCTTCTCCATTTCTCTCTGGAAACTTGAGTCCCATCGCCTGCTCAATCTCTAATCGCAACGAAGACACCGTTGATCCCTCCCTACCTAAGCCCTTGTCTCTATTTTCATCTTATGGGTTCTAACAGTCATTCAGACCATTTCCCGCCTAAAGTTGACCATTATTCACCATTTTGTTAATATAAGTAAAATGAAATCAGAAACGAGTTGACTGACATGTCTAAGCGCACCTATCACCAATTTACCTTAGACTCTTTTCAAGAAGAGGCCCTGGATGCCATTGATGCAGGAAAATCAGTTATCGTTGCTGCTCCCACAGGGACTGGTAAGACTCTTGTGGCTGATTATTTGATTGAAAAAGCTATGAATGAAAATTTAAGAGTGATCTATACGGCGCCCATCAAAGCATTAAGTAATCAAAAATATAGAGACTTCAAAGCACAGTTCGGAGAAGATTCAGTAGGCATCATGACTGGGGATGTTGTCCTTAACCCAACTGCTCCGTTGCTTATCATGACGACAGAAGTTTTCCGAAACCAAGTCATCACTGAAGATCCTAATCTTGAGAAGGTATCTCACATCGTTTTTGATGAAATTCACTGGCTTAATGACGAGGAGCGCGGAACCGTATGGGAAGAGTCCATTATTCTTGCTCCCCCGAAAATGAAGCTCCTGGGTCTTAGTGCTACAATTGCTAATGCCCAACATTTAGTAGATTGGATCAAATCCATACGGCATGAAGATGTTGCTCTCATTGAAGAATCCAAACGGGTTGTTCCTTTAGAATACTTTTACTACACTAAAGATACTGGTCTTGTCGATTATGATCAATTGTGGCATTACTATCGCCAGAAACTTAAAGATCGTATTAACGATGAAAATCCCTTTGGACCAACTACTCACTTAGACCTCATTCGCACGATTCAGCGTGAGCATCTTCCCGCACTCTTTTTCGTTTTCAGTCGGAAACAATGTGCCTTAAAAGCCATGGAATTATCGACGATTGCCAGTTATTTAAAATCCTCAGAACGCCGCATTGTTGAACAGAAGTTTCTTAAGCTCTTTGGTCCTGAAATCGATTGGTCGTCGTCGACTCGTCAGCTCAAGCGTTTGTGTTCAAAAGGAATCGCCTATCACCATGCTGGTTTACTCCCCTCCCAAAAAGTTGTAGTTGAAGAACTTTTCTTAGAACGCTTAATCAAAGTACTTTACTGCACTGAAACCTTTAGTGTTGGAATTAATTATCCCGTCAAAGCAGTTTGTTTTGACACTCTCAGTAAATATGAT
>Ga0209587_1000317_pt1 | contig 23404 bp, 22 predicted proteins | sample NGEPerD_2_FD_184512 | JGI IMG/M metagenome (GOLD analysis project Ga0209587, IMG submission 184512) | Arctic peat soil microbial communities from the Barrow Environmental Observatory site, Barrow, Alaska, USA - NGEE PermafrostL1-D... | ecosystem: Environmental > Terrestrial > Soil > Wetlands >... | reverse complement strand
CGGCGAGCCGTCCGATACGCCGGGTGGAGTGTGCGACGCTCTGGGGATGCGAGTCGGCGCCGACACCGGGGGCACGTTCACCGACTTCGTGACCGGTTCCGGCAGCGTCGCCAAGGTGCCGTCCGACCCTGCAGCCCCGCAGCGGGCCCTGCAAGCCGGGCTGGCGGAGCTCCTCGATGGTGTGCCCTCGGTGCTCGCGCACGGGACGACCGTCGCGACGAACGCGCTCCTCGAACGGCGAGGCGGCCGCGTCGCCCTTGTCGTCACCCGAGGCTTCGCCGACGAGATCGAGATCGCGCGCCAGGCCCGGCCTTCGTTGTACGACCAGGACGCGGATCGGCCCGAGCCGCTCGTTGCCCGCGGGGATCGCTACGAGGTCGGAGGTCGGCTGGACGGCGCCGGCCGTGAGGTCGAAGTGCTGGACCCCGCGGCGGTACCGGTGCTCGCCGACGGGATCGACGCCGTCGCGGTGTGTCTGCTGCACGCGGATCTCGACGCGCGTCACGAGCGCGTCGTCGCCGAGGTACTGCGCGATCGCGGGCATCTCGTGCGCTGCTCGCACGAGGTGTCGCCCGAGTTCCGTGAGTACGAACGCATGATGACGACCGTCGTCGACGCGATGCTCCTGCCGGTGTGTCGCTCGTATCTGGGCGAGGTCGATGGACTCGCCCGCGAGGTGCTCGTGATGACCTCGGCGGGCGGGCTCGTTCCCGCGGCGCGCGCGGCCGAGCATCCTGCTTCCTTGTTGCTGTCCGGTCCCGCCGCGGGAGTGCGCGCCGCCGCGGCAATCGCGCGCGCCGTCGGCCGGCCCGATGTCGTCTCCTTCGACATGGGGGGAACGAGCACCGATGTCTGTCTCGTTCGCGACGCCGCTCCTGAGCCCGCCGCGGCATCGGTGATCGCCGGCATCCCCATCCGGCTCCCTGCCCTCGATATCCACACGATCGGCGCCGGTGGGGGATCGCTCGCCGAGATCGACGCGGGTGGTGCCCTGACCGTCGGCCCGCGCAGCGCCGGTGCGGTCCCCGGTCCAGCGGCCTATGGGCGGGGTGGCACGCTCCCGACCGTCACCGACGCGGACCTCGTCCTCGGTCGAATCCCCGCTGACGCCCCCCTTGCCGGCCTCGGCCGGCTCGACCTGGCCGCGGCGCGCCGGGCCCTGGACCGGGCCGGAGTCGATCCAGCCGGGGTTGTCGCCGTGGTCGACGAGGCCATGCGCGAAGCCGTCCGTCGAGTCACGGTCTCGCGCGGGATCGATCCCCGCGACCTCGCGCTGGTTGCGTTCGGTGGCGCGGGGCCGCTGCACGCCTGTGGGGTCGCCGCCGGACTCGGGATGGACACCGTGATCGTCCCGGCCCGCGCGGGCGTGTTCTCGGCCGTCGGCCTGGTGGGCGCGCCGGTCCAGCGCGAGCTCGTGCGCTCGTGGCCAACGCCCGGTGACGACGACGGTCTCGGCGCCGCGGTGGCCGAGCTCGCGGCCGAGGCCGCCGATGCCGTGGACGGTGGTGTCGTCGAGACACTGCTCGACTGCCGCTACGTCGGCCAGAGCCACGAGCTGACTGTCGGGTCGCTGGAGGAGTTCCCCGCCGCGCACGCCCGCCGGAACGGATACGCGACCGACCGAGCCGTCGAGGTCGTGGCGCTGCGGGCGAGGGTCCGCGGGCCGGTGCCGGAGCTCGAGTGGGAGGCGGCCCCGTCGCGGCCCCGTCGAGCCGGACCGACCGTCTACGCCGAGGCCGACTGCACGGTGTGGATCCCGGACGGTTGGACGGCTGAGCCCGGTCCGCACGGAGCATGGATCATCTCCTCGGGGGGAGGGCGGTGATGCTGGATCCCGCCTCGTTGCAGGTACTGATCTCGCGCCTCACGGGCATCGCCGACGAGATGGGCAACGTGCTGCGGCGCGCCGCGACCAGCCCGAACATCAAGGAGCGGGCCGACTGCTCGGCGGCGTTGTTCACCGCCGAGGGTGAGCTGCTCGTACAGGCGGAACACATCCCGGTGCATCTCGGCTCGATGCCGGCCGCGGTGCAGGCCGCGATCGGCGCGTGCGGCGCGCGGATCCGCCGCGGCGACGACATCGTGCTGAACGATCCCTTCGCCGGCGGAACCCACCTCAACGATGTCACCCTCGTGACCCCCTGCTTCTCGGGCACCGAGCTCGTCGGTTGGGCCGCCAATCGCGCCCACCACGCAGACCTCGGGGGGATGGCCCCCGGATCGATGCCCGCTGACGCCACGGAGATCGCCCAGGAGGGCCTTCGCCTGCCGCCCGTGCTGCTCACCCCCGAAGTCGAGGCGGTGTTCGTGGCGTCGTCGCGAACACCGGACGAACGACGGGGAGATCTCGCGGCTCAACGCGGGGCGAACGCGCGCGGCGTCGAACGGTTGGTCGAGCTCCGCCACGAGCCGTTCGCCGAGGTGCTCGACTACGGGCAACGGCGAATGCGGGCCGCGCTGGGTGAGCTTCCCGACGGCTGTTGGTCGGCGACCGACATCATGGATTCGGTGGGTTCGGCCCCCGCCCAGCAATCTCCGAGCCGGATTCTCCTCACGCTCACCATCGCCGGCGACGAGGCCCGGTTCGACTTCACCGGTACCGACCGCCAGCGCGCGGGCAACGCCAACGCGGTGGAGGCCGTCACCGCGAGCGCGGTGGCGTACGCGCTGCGCGCCGCGACCGACCCGACGATCCCAGCCAACGCGGGCACGCTCCGGTCGGTGCAGCTCGTCGCTCCGGCGGGATCGCTCGTTGCCGCGCGGGCACCGGTTGCGGTGGGTGCCGGAAACGTCGAGGTGAGCCAGCGCGTCGCGGACGTGTGTCTGCGCGCGCTCGCACACGCCGCGCCGGATCGGCTCGGTGCCGCGTCACAAGGGACGATGAACAACGTCCTGATCGGCGCGGACGGCGACGCGGACGGGCGCGGGCCGTTCGTGTACTACGAGACGATCGGCGGCGGTCAGGGTGGGCGCCCGCATCGCGGCGGTATGAGCGGTGTCCACACCAACATGACGAACACCCGCGACACGCCGGTCGAAGCGCTCGAGCGGGCCTACCCGATGCGCGTGCGGCGCTACACGCTGCGGCGGCACAGCGGCGGCGCCGGTGAGCACCCCGGCGGCGAGGGCATCGAACGAGAGCTCGAGCTGGCGGTCGACGCGACCGTGAGTCTCATCACCGAGCGGCGCGTGAGCCGGCCGTGGGGCCTCGCCGGCGGTGAGCCCGGGGCGCCCGGTGAGAACTGGCTCCTGCCCAGCGGCGACGAGACCCGGGCCGAACGCCTCCCCGACAAGTGCACGATCGCGGTTCGCGCCGGCGACGTGCTGAGAATCCTGACCCCCGGCGGCGGGGGATGGGGCCACCCGCCGCTGCCGGATCCCTGATCTTCCCAGTACCGTGCGCGGGGACCCCGGCCATCGGCACAGCCGTCTCGGTTCTCGTCGGACGATCCTCGGGAACCGGGACGTCAGTCGAGCGGGCGGACCGCCACGATCTTGACCGTGACCTCGGCGCCGCGGGGTGTCTCGTAGGTGAGCGTCTCACCGGGAGTGTGGCCGAGCACCGCCTGGCCGAGCGGGCCGCTCGTGGACAACACCTCGTAGGTATCGTGACGTTCCTCGATCGAGCCGACCAGGTACACCAGCGGCTCGTCGTCGCCGTCCATCGTGATCTCGACGAGTGATCCGGCGGCGACGACACCGCCACTGTCGGTGCCCGGCTCGACGATGACAGCATCGTCGAGCAGCGCGGCGATCTGACGGACGCGCGCCTCGTTGAGGCCCTGCTCGTTCTTGGCCGCGTCGTAGTCTGCGTTCTCGCGGATGTCGCCGTGCTCACGGGCGCGTTCGATCCGCAGGGAGATCTCACGGCGGTACGGGCCGCTGCGGTGTGCGTGCTCCTCGGAGAGCCGCTGGTGGGCGTCGGGCGAGAAGTGAGATGGGGCCATCGGCCGCAGGGTAGCCGCGCTGCCTCCCTGCTCAGGACCTCGTGAAGAACAGTTGGAACTCGATCCCGCCCTCGTCATCGACCGTGGCGAAGGGTTCGAAGTCACCAATCGCCACGCCGAACTCGGAGAACGTGATCGGAAATGGGGTGGCGGTGATGATCTCGATTCGGGCCCCGTCCCACTGGCCCTCGATCGGGATGGAGACCGGTTGTGTCGTTCCCTTGATCGTGAGCTCACCCACCGCGTTCGCGGTCACGACTTCGCCGGCTACGGGAGCCGAGGACAGCTCGATGGGCTCGGTGAGCACGAACGTCGCGTCGGGGAACTGGCTCGTGTCCAGCGCGCCCTGGGCCCGGCCGTCTCGCTTGGACTCGCCGGTTGACAGGCCGGTGAGGTCGGCTGTGATCTCGACGTCGGAGACGGTCGTGCCGCTCACGGTGATCGTGCCGGTGACGTCGCCCGTCCGACCCGTCGGTTCCTGCGCGCCGACCCCCGCGAGAATCTCCTTGGGCCCGGTAGCCCACGAAGGACTCGGTGCCGCTCGGGATCGAAGAGGTGCCGTCGGCAGTGGCGTCGGGCGAATCCACGACCGAGGTGTCGGTGAGCTCGGCTTCGGGGTCGGACTCCACCCGGATCTGGGTGTACCAGAACGCGAACCCGGCACCGAAGAGCACCATGACCGCCGCGACGCCACCGATGATCCATCTCCTCATGGGGCAGTATCGCTCGCGCCCGGTTGTGTCCGGCGTCACTGCCCGCTCGGCGGCCGCCCAGTCAGGTCGGCAGACCGGACTCGGGGTGTCCTGCTACCATCGGTCTTGCTATGTATCGACTCGTCTGCACCCGTGCTTCACTCGAGCGGCTCGACGCGCTGACCATCATCGTTATTCCGTAAGCGAACGCTGCCGCAGGCGTTCGCTCCCGACCGTCCGCCTCCGGCGGGCGGTTTTTTCGTTGTCAAGAGAGTGCTGAAGGAACCATCGTGACCCATACCCTTGCGATCCTCGCCGGTGACGGCATCGGTCCGGAGGTGACCGCCGCGGCGTTGACCGTGATCGATGCCACCGGGGTTGCCTACGAAGCTGTGCCCGTCGATCTCGGCGGTGAGCGCTACCTGCGAAGCGGCGAGCTGCTGCCGGACGAGATCCTCGAGCTGATCAGGGGCGTCGACGCGGTCCTCATGGGCGCGATCGGCCATCCGGAGGTGGCCCCCGGAATCCTCGAACGAGGTGTCCTCCTCGGACTCCGCTTCGACCTCGATCTCTACGTGAACGTCCGTCCGTTCGTCGCCGGGGCCGGCGCGCTGAACGATGGTGTCGACATGACCCTTGTCCGGGAGAACACGGAGGGGACCTACGCCGGCGAGGGTGGGTTTCTCCGCAAGAACACGCCGCACGAAGTGGCGACCCAGGGCTCGGTGAACACCCGAATGGGGGTCGAGCGTTGCATCCGCTTCGCGTTCGACCTGGCCCGCTCACGAGAGCGTCGTCACCTGACGCTCGTCCACAAGACGAACGTCCTCACCTTCGCGGGCGACCTGTGGCAGCGCACCTTCGACGACGTGGCCGCCGAATTCTCCGATGTCGAGACTGCGTATCACCACGTCGACGCCGCGTGCATCTACTTCGTGCAGGATCCGGGCCGCTACGACGTGATCGTCACCGACAACCTCTTCGGCGACATCCTCACCGACCTCGGCGCCGCCATCTCCGGCGGGATCGGGCGCGCCGCGTCGGCCAACTTGAATCCCGACCGCACCGGGCCGTCCTTGTTCGAGCCTGTGCACGGCTCGGCGCCTGACATCGCCGGTACCGGCCGAGCCGATCCCCGCGCCGCCATCATGTCGGCCGCGATGATGCTCGAGTTCCTCGGCGAGGAAGAGGCGGCCGGCCGCATCACGCGGGCGGTCTCGGCATCAGACGACATGACCGGGAGCACAGCTGACATCGCATCGCAGATCGCAGCTGAGATCGCAACCGAGATCGCAACCGAGATCGAAACCGGGATCGCACCGTCGACCACAGAGAGGGTGTAGCGCCATGCCGCTCGAAAAGACCGAGAAGATCTGGATGGACGGTGAGCTCGTCGACTGGGACGACGCGACCGTCCACGTGCTCACCCACACGTTGCACTACGGCTCGGGCGTGTTCGAAGGCATTCGCGCCTACCCGACCGCGCGCGGCCTGGCGGTCTTTCGCCTCACCGATCACATGCAACGCCTGCACGAGTCTGCCCATCTGCTCATGATGGATCTGCCCTATTCGGTGGAGGAGCTCGTCGAGGCGACGAAAGCGACGATCCGGGCCAACGCTGTCGACTCCTGCTATATCCGACCGCTCGCGTACCTCGGATACGGCGAGATGGGCCTGAATCCGCTGCCGTGTCCGGTGCAGGTCTCGATCGCGGTGTGGCCGTGGGGCAGCTATCTGGGTGACGAGGGCGTCCGCAACGGCGTGCGGATGAAGGTGTCGTCGTGGCGGCGCACCGACCCCAACGTCAACCCGGTCGCGGCCAAGGGCACCGGCATCTACGTCAACTCGAGCCTGGCCAAGGTCGAGGCGCTCAAGTCGGGCTACGACGAGGCGATCATGCTCAACTCCCATGGGTTCGTCGCCGAGTGCACCGGGGAGAACCTGTTCGTCGTGCGTGACGGCATCTTGGTGACGCCCCCGTTGTACAGCGGCGCCCTCGAAGGCATCACCCGCGACTCGGTGATCACGATCGCCCGAGACCTCGGTGTCGAGGTGCGCGAGGACAACCTCCTCCGCACCGACCTCTACCTGGCGGACGAGGCGTTCCTCACTGGTACAGCAGCAGAGATCGTGCCGATGCGTTCGGTCGACGATCGCGAGATCGGCCCTCCCGGCGAGCTCACCCGCAAGATCCAGGCGACGTACTTCGCCGCGGTGAAAGGCGAGGAGGACCGCTACAAGGGTTGGCTGGAGTACACCGATGCCTGATGACGAAGCGACCGTTGGCGCGCGCCGCCGCGGCGAGCGGTCAGGTGCGCCGAGCCCGGCCGCGATCCCGAGCGCCGTGGAGATCTTTGACACGACGTTGCGTGACGGCGCGCAGTTGGAAGGGATCTCGCTCACCGTCGACGACAAGCTGCGGATCGCCGAGCAGCTCGATTGGCTCGGTGTCGGCTTCATCGAGGCGGGTTGGCCCGGTTCGAACCCCAAGGACGACGAGTTCTTCCGGCGGGCGCCTTCGGAGCTCTTGCTGACGACGAGCAGGCTCGTCGCGTTCGGCTCGACGCGTCGGCCGAAGGGCAAGGTCGATTCCGATGACACGCTCCGTCACCTGGTCGACGTGGGTGTGGACACGGTGTGCATCGTCGGGAAGTGCTGGGACTACCACGTCCGTGAAGCACTGCAGACGACGCTGGACGAAGGCGTCGCGATGGTGGCCGAGTCGATCGAGTACCTGAAGGACCATGACCTCGCGGTGCTCTTCGATGCCGAACACTTCTTCGACGGCTACCGCGCCAACGCCGAGTTCAGCCTGCGGGTGCTCGAAGCCGCAGCGCTCGCCGGCGCCGACCGGCTCGTCCTGTGTGACACCAACGGTGGGTCGTTGCCCCACCAGGTCGAACTCGCGGTGCGGGCGGTCACCGACTACGTCGACACGCCCGTCGGTGTGCACACTCACGACGATGCGGGCTGCGGCGTCGCCAACGCGCTCGCCGCTGTGACCGCGGGTGCGACGCAGGTACAAGGGACGATCAACGGGTACGGCGAACGGACGGGGAACTGCAACCTGACCACGATCATCCCCGCCCTCACGCTGAAGATGGGGATCGAGACGATCCCGGCGGACCGCATGGAGCGCTTGACCCCGGTTGCCCATCACGTCGCCGAGGTCGTGAACATGGCCCTCGACCCCCAGGCGCCTTACGTCGGTTCGTCGGCCTTCGCGCACAAGGCGGGCCTGCACGTGAGCGCGATCGCCAAGCGACCGGACGCCTACGAACACGTTCCGCCCGATTCAGTGGGCAATGGCACGCGTTTTGTGATGTCGGAGCTCTCGGGCCGTTCGACGGTTGCGCTCAAGGCGAAGGAGCTGGGTCTCGACATCGAGGGCCCGGCTCTCAGCGCCGTCGTCGACCAGCTCAAACAGCTGGAACACGTCGGCTACCACTTCGAGGTCGCGGACGCGTCACTCGAGCTGTTGATGCGTCGAGCCACTGGATGGGAACAGCCATGGTTCCAAGTCGAGAGCTTCCGGGTCATCGCGGACGAGCTCGATCCCGAGGTGGTCGGGGGCATCACCACCGAGGCGACGATCAAGGTGCACGTCGACGGCGAACGAGTGGTTGCCGTCGCGGAGGGCAACGGCCCCGTGAACGCGCTGGACCAGGCGTTGCGCCGGGCGCTGAACGGGCGGTACCCGGCACTCAACCGGGTACACCTCACGGACTACAAGGTCCGGGTCATCGACACCGCGAAAGGCACCGCCGCGGTGACCCGCGTGCTCGTTGACAGCACTGACGGTGAGCGGACGTGGACCACCATCGGTGTGAGCGAGAACGTGATCGAGGCGTCGTGGCAGGCGCTGCTCGAGTCGCTGGTGTACGGCCTGCTCCACTCGGGTTTGTAGGATCGGCGCCGTGTCGACCGACCCGTTCGTACCCGAGACCCTGGACACCGAGCCCCGCCAGCTGCCGAACCTGCCGCCTGGCGTCCACCTGCCGCCCGCGAGCCCGTGGCGGGCCACCCGCCCTGGCGACCTCGCGGGTGGACAGCCCCACGGTGTCCTCCTCGGCTCGCCCGGACCCGACGTGGGCTACGCCCGTCTGCTCGTCGAGCGCCGGCGCGATCGAATGGCGCTCGCGCCGGGTGAGCACCGTCACGATGCCGAGGCGGTCGTCGCCGAGCTGGCGATGCGCCGGGCCGCGTCCTTCGGTCGCGCACCGGTGCTGGCCGATGTGGACATCGCCCTCGAGCTGCTCGGCTACTCGGGTGACGCGCCTGGGTGGCGGTCCCGTCTCGTCGACGAGGCCGCGCACGACTACGCGCGCCGCCGACGCGTGGTCGATGCGGTGCCGATCGAGGTCCTGCGTCTTCCTCATGAACGGCTCGGCGCCGAGTTCGCCGGGGTCCACGTCGCGCTCGACGAGTTGGCGGACGAGCTCGCACGCCCCGCCGATCGCGCCTGACTCGCCGACGTGCCTGCCGCTGTCAATCTGCCCGACGTCGTCAATCTGCCTGACGTCGTCGGCGCGCCGGGAGCCGTGCGGGTCCGCTTCTCACCCTCGCCGACCGGAACGCTGCACGTCGGTGGTGTCCGCACCGCGCTCTTCAACTACTTGTTCGCCCGACACGCCGGCGGCGAGTTCCTCCTGAGGATCGAAGACACCGACGTCGCCCGTTCGCGTGACGAGTGGGTCACCGGCATCGAGCGGACGCTGCGCTGGCTCGGCCTCGAGTGGGACGGTGAGCCTGTTCGCCAGAGCACCCGATTCGACCGCTACCTCGAGGGGGCGTCTCGACTCGTCGCCTCGGGCCGGGCATACGAGTGCTTCGAGACGCCCGAGGAGCTCGAGGCGATCAGCGCCGAACGTCAGGCCGCGGGGCTTCCGCCCGGCTACGACGGTCGGGCGCGCGACCTGTCCGATGCCGAGCGAGCCGCGCGGGCTGCGGAAGGTCGGCCGGCGTCGATCCGATTCCGAACGCCCGACGCTGGCCAGGCCGTCTTCCATGACCTCGTCCGGGGCGAGGTGCGTGTCGAGTGGGCGACGATCTCGGACTTCGTCATCGTGCGCAGCGACGGCTCGCCCGTGTTCTACCTCGCGAACGCCGTCGACGACCTCGAGATGGGCATCACCCACGTGATCCGGGGTGAGGATCTCCTCGATTCGACCCACCGAGCCCTCGCGCTCCGAGCGGCTCTCGGCTCCGATACTCGGCCGGAGTACGCGCACCTCCCGCTCATCCTCGGTGACGGCGGAGCGAAGCTCTCCAAGCGTCACGGCGCGGTTGCGGTCGAGGACTTCGAACGTGACGGCTATTTGTCGGAAGCCCTGGCCAACTACCTCGCGCTGTTGGGCTGGGCGCCGGAGGACGGCCGCGAGGTGTTGACGCTGGCCGAGATCGTGTCCGAGTTCGATCTCGGCCGCGTCACGCACTCGGCGGCGCGCTTCGACTACGCCAAGCTCGACTGGATGAACGGTGAGTGGATCCGGCGCCTCTCGCTCGACGAGCTCGTTTCCCGGGTCGAACCCTTCATCACCGCTCGCTTCGGCCCGGTTGACGGGGCCACGCTGCGGGAGGCCACGCGGATGGGTCAGGAGCGCGCGGTCACGCTCGCGTCGCTGGCCGACCAGATGGACTTCCTGTTCGTTGCGCCGGATCGGTTCGCCATCGAGCCCGAGGCGTGGGCGCGCGTGGAGGGACTCGATCGAGTCGACGAGGTGTTCGACGCGGCGATGGGCCATCTCGAGTTGTGCGCATGGGAGTTCGACGCGATCGGCGGCTTGCGCGATCCGATCAAGGATCTCGGCCTGAGCGGCAAGGCCCGCAAGGCTGCGATGGGGGCGCTCTACGCCGCGGTCGAGGGTCGCAGCGCCGGGCTTCCGCTGTTCGATTCACTCGTCCTGCTCGGCCGCGCAACGTCACTCGAGCGGATGCGCGCGGCCCGTCAGCGGCTAGGCTGACGGCCCCATTCGGGGGTGGTGTAATCGGCAACACAACAGGTTCTGATCCTGTCGTTGGGGGTTCGAGTCCTCCCCCCCGAGCAACTCCCCGGGCGCAAGCCTGGCGGGAGAGTTCCTGGCCCCGTCGTCTAGTGGCCCAGGACGCCGCCCTCTCAAGGCGGTAACGGCGGTTCGAATCCGCTCGGGGCTACCACTGCGAACGAGCCCGGGTCATGACCCGGGCTCGTCGTGCGCTCAGGACTCGGGTGGAGGTGATCGGTCGTGCTCAGCCCCTCGCCACCGTCGGGCGACCGTGTTCGACGCGGAGGGTGCAGGGAAGGCCGACGAGGGTGATCGGATCGTCGGAACCCAGCGCGGCGCGGGCGCTCGACGGCCGCGCGTTCAGCACGATGACCTCGCCTTTGTGCTCGCCGGCGGTGATCGTGATGTCGAACGTGAGTGCGCCGTCGTCGCGCGATTCAACCCACAAGATGAACGCGTCGTAGACGCCATCGCGCACGTGCGCACGCGGATCGCCGTCCTGCTCCGCGTCGAAGTCGCCGTGCGTCACACGAGATGTTCGCGCGCGCGGCGCGCGTCTTGCGGTGACCATCCGCGTTGTGTCGGATGAAATGTGCTCAACTCGCGTGTGATGAATACCGATAGGTGCGTATCTGGTTGTTTCGCGTCGCACTGTTGCGCGGTCGAAATGCTTGACCTGCACGCAGGAATAGGTTTCGATGCTGCATGACAGCGCAAGTGGAATGACCGGATCGCTAGACACAGGCGGAGGTTCGTGAGCGTGAACAAACAAGAGCTCGTCGATCAGATCGCTGATGGGGCGGGCATCAGCAAGAAGGATGCCGAGACCGCGTTGAGCTGCATGCTCGAGACTGTGAAGGGTGCAGTCGCACGCGGTGACAAGGTGACGATTCCCGGTTTCGGCGCTTGGTCACGTACCGAGCGCAAGGCCCGTATGGGGCGCAACCCGCGCACCGGCGAGCCGGTTCAGATCGCGGCTTCGAAGGGCGTGAAGTTCACCGTAGGTGCGAACTTCAAGTCCGCAGTCAAGTCGTGAAGTAAGGCGCTCCTCGACATTCGGGTTGCGTCGAACAGCTTGAACAATCCACACGAAAGGTGGTGACCGTGCCTCCCGCAAAGCGAAGGACGGCCAAGAAATCGGCCAAGAAGGCTCGCAAGCCGGCGAAGCGTCGTACGGCCAAGAAGGCGGTTCGCAAGCCCGCGAAGCGTCGTACGGCCAAGAAGACGGCCAAGAAGGCTCGCAAGCCGGCGAAGCGTCGTACTGCGAAGAAGACGGCACGGAAGCCCGCGAAGCGTCGTACGGCCAAGAAGACGGCCAAGAAGGCTCGCAAGCCGGCGAAGCGTCGTCCTGCGAAGAAGAAGGCAGCCAAGAAGGCTCGCAAGCCGGCGAAGCGTCGTCCTGCGAAGAAGAAGGCAGCCAAGAAGGCTCGCAAGCCGGCGAAGCGTCGTCCTGCGAAGAAGCGTCGCTAGCTCCACCAGGTACAAACAGCGACACGTGCGACAGCGATCGGGAGGGGCGCATGCCCCTCCCGATTCGCGTCCGGGTTCGACGGTCCTGTCGGTCCCTGCTCGTTCCGCAGACCTAGATGAGTAGTTCCAAGCCCTCGGTCGGGTCAGTGGTCGTAGGTGGTGAGTGATCGGAGTGGTCGGGTTCCGTTGTGTTCGTTGTGCCAGATGACGGCGGTGAGGGCGAGGAGTCGTTGTAGGACGCGGGCTGCGACTCCGGCGAGGCTGCGTGCGGCGTGTCGTTCGAGGTCGAGTTGGGCTTTGAGGGTCTGGTTGATCGACTCGATGATCTGGCGGAGCGGGCGTAGGAAGCGTTGTCCGGGTCGGGGTGGCTCGTTGGTGAACGCGGGTCGGATCAGCGTGGCGCCGTGGTCGGCGAGGTTCGCTTCGAGTTCAGCGGACCGGTAGCCCTTGTCGGCGATGATGGTCTGGCCGTCGCGTTCGCCGAGCAGGTTGGGGTCGCTTTCGAACAGGTCGCGGGCGACGCCACGTTCGTCGTGTTCCGGGTTGGTCAACGCGTACGCGATGGGAAGACCTGCGGGTGTCGCGACGAGATGCAAGCGCAGTCCCCAGAAGTAGCGGGAGTGGCTGGCGCAGTATCCGTAGCCGGCGGTGCCGGCAAGGTCGGATCGTTTCGCAGTTTCGCGAGAACGCCCACATTCGACGGGGGTCGAGTCGATCAGCCACACGTCGTCGTGCCATGCGGTGCAACACGTCGCGAGGGCACGCATGACGCCTTGGAGCATGCCGACCGAGCGGCGGAGACGCTTGTTGTACGCGGGCCGCTGCGGAAGATAGGGGAACAGGCCACTGAGGTGGGCGTGGGCGTAGCGCACGAAACGGGCTTCGTCGCTGTCACCCAGCAGTGATTGCAAGACCGCGAGCGTCAACAATTCCGCGTCGGCGAGACGCGGGACGATCCCGACCTTCGGGCGGTAGGGGACAAGGCCCGGTTGCGCGATCAAGATGTCGTCGATCGCCACGTACAGTTCGGTTGCGAGAGCGTCCAGATCGGTGTTCATGCCACGGTCCTCCGGGATCAGGGTCTGTTCGACACGCTGATCCTGGACGCTTTCGCGCGCTACGTGGTGGACGGTCGCGCGGTCCGTGACCCCTTGGAACTAACCATCTAGAGGTCGGTAAGCAGCTTGAACCCCTCGGCCGGCGCGTTGAGCGCGCGACCGATGGTGTCGAGCTCCTCGAGGATTCGATGCTCGAACGCGGCTCGCTGTGTCGCCATGTGGGGACCGTCCTCGATACCCATCGTCGAATGCCACTGGCTGCGATGACATGCGAGTGCCGCGAGCTTGGCCGAGGCATCGATCGCTTCCACACGTTCGAGGTGGTCGACCTCGTCGGCTTCGAACAGCAGCAGCCGGTCCGGGCGATGCGGGCGTTCACCGTCAGCGGGAAAGAAGTGCGGGTCGCGCGCCGCGACGAGCGCGTCGACGGTCAGCCAGCCGGCGTTGCGATGGTCGGGATGAAGCCGGTATCGCTTCCAGGGGTCATGGCCGAGCATCACGGTCGGTCGGACTTGGCGGATCACGGCCACGACCGCTTCGATCGTCGTCCGGTCCACGGTCAGCTCTCCGTCCACGGCCCCGATGAATGAGACCTCGGTGGCGCCGAGGGCGTCGGCCGCGTCGCGCTGTTCCCTCTGGCGGGTCGCCGCCAGTCCGGCGAGGTCCGCGGTCTTGTCCCACGAGCCCTTCGAACCGTCGGTCAGCACCAGCAGATGGACCCGCGCGCCGGTACGACTCCAGCGGGCGAGCGTGGCGCCGCATCCGAACTCGATGTCGTCGGGGTGGGCGCCGACGGCCAACACCCGCTCGGGGGTGGTCGAGTCCCTCATAGGCTGATGAGACCCGCATCGAGGCGCGCCAGATCCTCGGGAAGGTCGATGTCGAAGCCGAGATCGGCATCGCGAATCACGCGGAATCCCAGCCCGCGCCGGCGCGCTTCTCGGGCGTGTCGCCGGAACGAATCCGGGCCGTAGGCGAAGTCGAAGGCCACGCCCGCCGGCACCGACAGCACGGGGGTTCCGTCGTCGCGGTGACAGGGCACCGCGGTGACCACCGGACGCGCGCCGTCTCGCATGACGGGAGCCAGGTCGGTGACAAGCGGCAGATCAGCATGTGCGATCACGACCCGGTCGACACCGAGGGACACGCCGCGGGCCACGCCGGCCGCGGCCGCTCCGTCGAGGCTTCCCGGGTCGGAAAGGACTGCTTCGACGTCCATGTCTCGCGCCCAGGTGTGGACCTCGGGGCTGTCCGACACCACGATGACGGGTTGCGGTCGGGCCGCATTGCGGACCCTGGTAGCGAGGTCTCGCCCGAGGCGGGCGCGCGCCTCAGTGCTGAGGAGGCTCGCGAGCCGGGCCTGGCCTCCGGTGAACGCCCGGATCGGGATGACGACAGCAGTGCGCGCCGACGACCGCTCAGTGATCATGCTCACTGCCTATGCTACCGAACGGTGCCTCGGTGGGGTTTTGGGTTCGCCGTCGGCAACCGGGGGAGTGTTCGTCGTGGAGCTCGTCTATCCCGTGGCCAAGGCTGCACTGCTGGGACCGCTGCACCTCGGCATGCGTTGGACGGTCCAGGGCGCGGCGCACATCCCCGAGCGCGGGCCCGTCATCCTGGCCTCGAACCACACGTCGTACCTCGACCCCCTCGTGCTCGCCTACGTGGCCGACCGTCGTCGTCGCCGCGTCCGGTTCCTCGCCAAGGCGGAGCTGTTCGACAAGTCGGGTCTCGGCCCGACCCTGCGAGCGATGCGCCAGATTCCCGTCTCGCGCGGGTCTGCCTCGGCCGCCGGCGCGCTCGACGCCGCCGTGGCGTCGCTGCATCGCGGCGAATGCGTCGCCGTGTTCCCGGAGGGCACGATCTCGCTCGACCTCGATCCGATGCCCGGCAAATCAGGCGCGGCCCGGCTCGCGCGCGAGAGCGGCGTACCGGTCGTCCCCGTCGGCTTGTGGGGTGCGCATCGCATCATGTTCAAGGGGCGCAAGCCCGACTGGCGATGGGGCGTGGCCGAGGTCGCGCAGATCGGGCCGCCGGTGATGATCGAACCGGGTGACGACATCCGAGAATCCACGGATCGGATCATGGCCGCGATCTGTGTCCAGGTCGGCCGCGCGCGGCAGTGCTATCCGCAGCGACCGCGGCCCGGTGAGGACGATTGGTGGGTGCGCGCTCCCGAACGCGCGGTGTTGCGCTCGGCGATTCGGTCACGTCGGGAGGCGTCGGGCTCGTGAAGATCGCAGTGATCGGCGCGGGCTCGTGGGGGACGACGGTTGCGGGGATCGCGGCGACGAACGCGCCGACGATCCTGTGGGCGCGCAACCCGAAGATTGCGGCTCGCATCGTGGCCGAGCACGCCAACGAGGACTACCTCCCGGGAATCGCGTTGCCGCCCGATCTGGCCGCGACGGCCTCGATCGAAGAGGCTGTGTCGGGCGCGGATGTCGTGGTGCTCGGTGTCCCGTCGCACGGACTGCGCGCGGTGCTCGACACCGCCCGCCCGTACCTGCAGCCGGCGACACCGATGTTGAGCCTCTCCAAGGGCGTGGAGCAGGAAACCCTGCTGCGGATGACCGAGGTCGTAGCCGACGTGTTGGGCGACCATCGGCGCGACCGCATCGGCGTGCTGACCGGTCCGAACCTGGCGAGCGAGGTGGCCGCCCGTCAACCCACCGCGTCGGTCATCGCCATCGGCGATGCGGATATCGCGTCCGAGCTCCAGCACGTGTTCATGACCGCCACGTTCCGTGTGTACACGAATCCGGACGTCGTGGGCTGTGAGATCGCCGGCGCGTTGAAGAACGTCATCGCGCTCGCCGCCGGGGTCGCCCACGGCCTCGGCTACGGCGACAACACCAAAGCCGCGCTCATCACGCGTGGGCTCGCCGAGCTGGCCCGACTCGGCATCGCGCTCGGGGGCGACCCCATGACGTTCTCGGGCCTCGCGGGCATGGGTGATCTCGTGGCCACGTGCACGAGCGAGAAGAGTCGGAATCGAACCGTCGGCGTCGCGCTCGGCGAGGGCCGCGCCCTCGACGAGATCGTCGCCGAGATGAAGATGGTCGCCGAGGGGGTCAAGTCGACGGCTGCGGTGCTCGCGCTGGCCGAACGCGTGGGTGTCGAGATGCCCATCGCCGAACAGGTCGGTGCCGTGCTCTACGAGGGACGTACGCCGGCAGAGATCGTGCCGGCATTGATGCTGCGCGAGGCGAAGCCCGAGCTCGGGGCATGACGGATGTGACCGAAGGGCGGTCGGGCCCGTCGGGGTCATCGGCGCCGGCCGGCCGGGGGCTCATCGGCGCGCTGGGTACCGGGCGGCTCGCCCGCATCGATGCTCGCGGTCGCCTGGGCTTCGACGGCAGCTCCGTGCAGCTGGGCTGGTGGATCGGCGCCGAGGATCGGTGGCATCGGTCCGAGGACGAGGTCGCGGTCCGTCAGCGTCGCATCGAGGCGGCACCGGCGTACGAGACCGCCATGCGGATCCCGAGCGGAGACGCCGTGGCGCGGGTATGGGCCATCGGGGCTCCGGGCGAGCCGGTCATCGTGGAGATCGAGAACCAGTCGCCCGCGCCGATGGTCGCCGCGCTCGTGCTCCATCCGATGGCATCGGGAGGGGACGTCGGCGCCGACGATGCAGTGCGGCTGGACCGGGGCACCGAGCTCGTGCTGCATCGGCCGGCGCGCGTGTCGGTTCGGGCCGCGGACCCCGTCGCGTTGGTGGGCGCGCTCGAGGCCGGAGCGCCGAGTGGTGGTTCCGGGCCGTACCTGGCCTTGCTCCAACCGGTCGCGCACCGCACGGTCATGCGCGCCGCGGTGTTCCTCAACCCACGGGCCCGGTCGGACCTCGACCTCGCGTCCGTGCCCGACGCTGACGCCGCCGGCGGTGGCTGGCGCGCCGTGGCCTCGGCCGCGATGCAGATCGTCGTCGCCGACCCCGCCCGGCAAGAGGTGATCGATCGTGCCCGGGTGGACACATTGCTGCGCGCCGGCACCGCCGACGTCGACGGCGATGTGTTCGGCGCGCTCGAGGACTGGGGCTTCGACGACGAGGCCCGCACCGTCTGGCGACGACTGTCCTGGCGTGCGCGCCGGCGCGCCAGACACCGCGCCGCTCCCGACCCGACGACGGCGGCCGGGGTGCTACGGGCCGCCCGCGACTCGGTGATCATCGAACGTGACGACGCCACGGTCGAGTTGGTCCCAGCTCCACCACCCGCCGGGGCGGCAGTGGAGGTCCACGACGCTCCGCTGCGGACCGGGTCGGTGTCCTTCGCTCTGCGCTGGCACGGTGACCGGCCTGCCCTCCTGTGGGACGTCCGCGCTCCGACGCCGCGACGACTCGTCGCGCCGAGCCTCGATCCGGCGTGGTCGACCGACCAACCGTCAGGCGAGGCTCTGCTCGCTCCGGCCGGCGCGTCCGCCCGATGACCTCACCCGTGAACGTCGTGCTCGGTACCGACGTATCCACCACGCTCACTACCGCCGTGATCGCAGAGCTCCGAGGCCGCGGTCACGACGTGCGGCTCGTCGGCGCTGCGGCCGGTGGGGCCGAGGAGTGGGCCGAGGTCGGCCACCTCGTCGGCCGTGCCGTCGCGAATGGTGCGGCCGAGTCGGGCGTGCTGTTCTGCTGGACCGGCACGGGCGCGTCGATCGCCGCGAACAAGGTTCCCGGCGTGCGGGCCGCGCTCTGTACCGATGCCGTGACCGCGGCGGGGGCACGCCGCTGGAACGATGCCAACGTGCTCGTCATGAGCCTGCGGCTCACGAGCATCGAGGTGGCCCGCGAGATGCTCGATGCGTGGTTCGACACCGCGGTCGACCCCGGCGAGGCCGCCAACATCGCCCGGGTGGAACGACCGTCCTAGGATCGTCGGCGTGCCGACCTACGTGATGCTGTCCACCATCGGTCCGGACGGATGGGCAACGATCCGTGAGAAGCCTGAGCGGATCCGTGCAGTGACCGAGGAGGTCGAGTCGCTCGGCCTGCGGGTCGTCGCCCAGTACGCGCTGATGGGCCAGTACGACTTCGTCAACATCATCGCGGCGCCCGACGAAGCCGCCATGGCCCGAGCCGCGGTGATGCTCACATCCCGGGGCACGATGCGCAGCACCACGATGCAAGCCCTCACCGTCGATGAGCTCATCGACTCCTTGGAGCCGGGCTCCGGCTAGCTCCGCCGTCGGGCTACATCCACCACATGGACTTGTGCTTCTCCTCGCGGACGTCGTCGTCGACGAAGAGCGCGGGGAACACGGAGTCGTCGGAGCGGCGTCGCAACCGGTACTGCGGGCTCACACCGCCGAGGACGGTCTCCTCGATCTGGAAACCACGGGCCCAGCGCTGATCGAACCGTGACCGAACTTCGACGCGAGTGCCATGTTCCACGAGGGGATCGTACCGCCGAGGACGAGCGGCGAGGGACTAGTTTCGGTTCCGATGGTCGCCCCCACGCTCCGATTCGAGCGCCGCTGCTGGAAGGCAGGCGAGAAGTTGGTCTGTGGGATCGACGAGGTGGGTCGCGGCGCATGGGCGGGGCCGGCCACCGTTGCCGCGGTCATTCCGGCGCCGCAACATCTCCGCGGCGTGCGCGATTCCAAGATGCTGTCGCGGTCCCAGCGCGAGCGGGCCGCGACCGACATCAGGTCGTGGGCCGTCGCGATCGGGATCGGCCACGCCGACCACGACGAGTGTGACGGGCTCGGCATGACCGCGGCGTTGCGCCAGGCCGGCCTGCGGGCGTTGGCCCAGCTCGAGGACCAGGGCTACGCGCCGGACCGCGTGATCCTCGACGGCAACCACGACTACCTGCGTCTGGGTGATCGGGTCACGACGATCGTGAAGGGTGACGCCACGTCACTGGCAGTGGCGGCCGCGTCGGTCGTGGCCAAGGTGACCCGCGACCGGATGATGGTCGCCGAAGCGGAACACTTCCCCGCGTACGGCTTCGAGTCCAACGTCGGCTACCCGGCGCCCGTGCATCGGGCCGCGCTCGCGGCCCACGGGCCGACCTCGATCCACCGTCGTTCGTGGGTGTTCATGGACTCGTTGTGCTGGGGTGGTCTTCCTCCGGCACCGGGTCGGTTGTTCTAGGACATCGGCGCCGAGCCAGCCGCCGAGTGGTGCTCGCGCGGCGCGGCAGCGGTCAGGGTGCGCACGGCACCGATCGCGACCTGGTCGACGAGGGCGTGGAGCTGGGTACCGCCGGGGTCCTCGTCGGCGTGGCGGTAGAGCGCCACGCCGAGCTCGTGCACGACGAGTGAGGCCGCGGCCTGGGCCAACAGCAGACGGGCTCTCGACAGGGTGGCGGCCAGATCCGGGTTGTCAGCTCCGGACGCCCACAGGTGTTGCATGAACCTGTCGACCACGGTCCGGGCGATGTCGGCGGCTCCCGAACGGATCGCCGAGGCGATCTCGATCGCGGCATCGGTCGGCATGCCCGCCTGAGTGGCGAGCCCGACAAGGCCGAGCGCGGCGACGCTGCGAACCATGATCCGAGCATCGTCTCCCACCTGGATGAGCCCGGCGTCGATCGCCTCTTCGAAGCCCGCCGGATCGGCAAGACCGGCGACGGCCGCGTTGAGCTGTTCGCGCGTGATCTCGGTGGGGGTCTCGTCGAGTACCGCCGGGCTGGGGTCGACGCCCAGCACGGAACCGAGACCGCGTCCCTGTTCCCAGGAATGGATCAGGTCTCCGATGGCCGCGAGGGAGTAGCCGCGGTCCTGGAGGCGAGCGATGATCGCGAGGCGGGCCTGGTGGTCGGTGCCGTACTTGCCGACCCGGCCGTCCCGACGGGGTGGGTTGAGCAGTCCGAGCCGCTGGTACTCCCGGATCGTGCGAGTTGGCACACCAGCTGCGTCGCCCAGCTCGTCGATGGTCAGCTCGTCGGCCTGCCGATCATCAGGGTTCGTGGTCTTGGAAGACTCCATATCTTATCTTGACATCAAATACTGTCTCGGTCAATACTGCTACTCATGACGGATTCGAACCCGACCCTCGCCCACCTGCTCGCGGCCATGCGCGTTGCCGACAGCACCCCTGACCTGGAATGGGCGGTCGTCCCTGCGCCGCTGAGCGGGGGGTTCTGGGCGCAGATGTGGCGCATCCGACTCGCCGGTGCACGGCCCGAGCTGTCCCGCGAGCTCGTGGCCCGGGTGATGCCCAGTGCTCGGGTCGCGGCCCGCGAGACCCTCGTCCAGGACCAACTCGCCCGGGTCGGTTTCGCCACCCCGGCGGTTCGCCTCGCCGGCGAACCCGGCCCTCAGCTCGACCGGGCCTGGATGGTCATGGACCTCGCGCCGGGCCGGACACTGCTCGCCGGCCTCTCCGGACCCTCGGCGCTGTTGCGACTTCCTCGCATCGCCCGCGACATGCCCGACCGGCTCGCCACGCTCGCCGCGGCGCTCCACACCATCGACGCGGACGACATCGCTCGGGCGCTCGACGCCGATGACGAGGTGGGCGACCTTCTGGCCCGGCTCGACGACCAGACCACCAGCTTGGGCTTCACTGATCTCGCGTTGCTCGCGCGGTGGCTCCGCCGTCACCGGCCGGCCGGTCACCGTCGGGCCGTCTGTCACGGGGACCTGCACCCCTTCAACGTCCTGAGCGCACCGAGCGGCGACACGGTGGTGGATTGGTCCTCCGCGCTGATCGCGGACCCGGCGTTCGACCTCGCGTTCACCAGCCTCTTGCTGGCGCACCCGCCCCTGGCTGCCCCACGACCGGTCCAGCCGGTCGTCAACCTGGCCGGCCGGGCCCTCTCCCGCAGGTTCCTGCGCACCTACGCCGCCCGGTCGACAACGGCGATCAATGCCGACCAGCTCGAGTGGTTCACCCTCCTGCATGCCCTGCGCGTGCTCACCGAGGTCGCGACCTGGGAGGACCAGGATGAGCTCGGCGACCATGCCGGCCACCCGTTTCTCACCCTGCGCGCCCCGCTGGCCGGGCGCGTGAACGCCGCGACCGACGTCGTCCTCCGCCCGGTCGCCGTCGCGTGAACGCTCGCTGCGGCCCGGTTGCCGGCTGCCGTCCGATGAGCGGTCACGATGGTGATTGACGACTTGGAGGGCTGATCGAGATGGGCGAGGACACGCCGTTCGCCGAGGCGGCTGCTCGCGTGGCCGGGGGCGCTGATCACCGAGCCGAGGCCCGGGTCTTGGTGCAGCGCATGACCCGCGACGAGAAGCTCGACTGCCTCGACGGCGATACCGACTTCGGATTCGACGCGCTCGTCGGTGACTACTTCAAGCGTCCGTTTCCCGCCGCGGCGGTCGAACGGCTCGGGATCCCCGGGATCCAGTTCACCGACGGGCCCCGCGGTTGTGTGATCGCGCCGGCTACCGCGTTTCCGGTGTCGATGGCTCGAGGGGCGACGTTCGATCCTGATCTCGAGGAACGGATCGGCGAGGCCATCGGCGCTGAGTCCCGAGCGCGCGGGGCGACCTTCAGTGGGGCTGTGTGCATGAACCTCCTGCATCACCTGGCGTGGGGCCGCGCGCAGGAAACCTACGGCGAAGACCCTCATCACATCGGTGAGATGGCTGCCGCGTTTGCCCGGGGTCTCCAACGTCACGTGCTCGCCTGCATGAAGCACTTCGCCTGCAACTCGATGGAGAACGCACGCTTCGCGGTCGACGTGACGTGCGACGAGCGCCCGTTGCACGAGGTCTACCTGGCGCACTTCCGCCGGGTCGCCGACGAGGGTGTGGCATCGACGATGTCGGCCTACAACTCGCTGAACGGCACCTGGTGCGGTGACAACACCGCGTTGCTGACCGACATCCTGCGTACGGAGTGGGGATGGGACGGCTTCGTCATCACCGACTTCGTGTTCGGGCTGCGAGACCCCGTCGGATCGGTCGCGGCCGGATGCGACATCGAGATGCCCTTCCGCCAACAGCGGGCCGACTGCCTCGCCGCGGCCCTCGAGGACGGTGAGCTCCGCGAGGCCGACGTCGACGCCGCGGTGACCAACATCGTCGCGACCTTGCTTCGATTCGCCGACCGCATCGAACGGACCGTCGACGCCTCGGTGATCGAGTGCGACGCGCACCGAGCACTGGCGTATGAGGCATCGGTCGCCTCGACCGTGCTGCTCCGCAACAACGGCCTGCTCCCCGTGGAGCCGTCGTCGTCTCGCCGAGTGGCCGTCCTCGGCCGTCTCGCCGCGGTGGCCAACCTCGGCGACCACGGATCCAGCACGGTACGGCCCACGTCGACGGTGACGCCGCTCGACGGGCTCCGCACCGTCTTCACCGACGCGAGCGTCGAGCACCACGACACCGACGCGGCGATCGCCGAGGGGGCCGACCTCGTCGTGGTGGTCGTCGGTACGACCTTCGCCGACGAAGGTGAGTACCTGGGCGCGATCTCCAAAGCGACCCTGGCCCTGATCCCTGCACTGCGCGACCCGGGCCGCGACTCGCGCGCCGCCAGGGCCGGCGCCGGTGACCCCGAGGCGCTACCGCCCGCACCACCGTCTGCGCCGCCGCCCGCACCGCCGCCCGCACCACCGTCTGCACCACCGTCTGGCGACGTCGATACGCCATCGGATTCCGGAGGCGCCATGGGCATCTCAGGAGCCCAGGGCGGTGATCGCCGGTCGCTGCTGGTCTCGTCCGAGGACCAGGCACTCATCGCCGAGGCCACCGTACGAAACGACCGCGTCGTGGTCGTCGTCATGGGCGGCAGCGGGTTCGTCATGCCCTGGCTGGAGACGGTCCCGGCGACCCTGCAGATCTGGTATCCGGGACTGGAAGGCGGCACCGCGCTGGCCGACATGATGGCCGGCGACGCCGAACCCGCCGGTCGCCTGCCTTTCGCCATGCCCCACGACGAGGCCGACCTGGTCGACTTCGATCCGGACGCCACCGAGGTCACCTACGGCTTGTTCCACGGCCAGTGGTTCCTCGACCGCAACGGCGTCGAACCGGCCCGCCCGTTCGGCTTCGGGCTCGGCTACACGACCTTCGAGCTGGAGGCCGACCTTTCCGAGGGCCTGCGGACCGGCAACGTGACGGTGACCGCCACCAACACCGGGACTCGTGTCGGCTCCACCGTGATCCAGGTCTACGGAAGCGTCGTCGGCTCCGGCTACGAGCGCCCGGCTCGACGGCTCATCGGGTTCCGGCGGGTGTACGCGAACCCGGGCGAGTCGCGCACCGTCGACGTGTCGCTCGACCTCCATGTGCTCGACATCCGAGACCGGGGCACGTGGCTCGGTGAGCCACGTGCCCCGGTCTCGGATGTCGAG
>Ga0209587_1000316_pt1 | contig 23415 bp, 15 predicted proteins | sample NGEPerD_2_FD_184512 | JGI IMG/M metagenome (GOLD analysis project Ga0209587, IMG submission 184512) | Arctic peat soil microbial communities from the Barrow Environmental Observatory site, Barrow, Alaska, USA - NGEE PermafrostL1-D... | ecosystem: Environmental > Terrestrial > Soil > Wetlands >... | reverse complement strand
CAGGCACATCGCGTTCACCAGGCAGTTCTGCTCGTAGGGGCCCTCGAAGTAGACCTCGCCGCCGACGGTGGGCACGCCGATCGAGTTGCCGTAGTGGCCGATGCCCGACACCGCCCCGTCGAGCAGGTAGCGCGACCGGCCCGAGCTGAGCTCGCCGAAGCGCAGCGAGTCGAGCACGGCGATCGGCCGCGCGCCCACGGCGAACACGTCGCGCAGGATCCCTCCGACCCCCGTGGCCGCGCCCTGGAACGGCTCCACCGCGCTGGGATGGTTGTGCGACTCCACCTTGAAGGCGATCGCCAGGCCGCTGCCAACGGTCACCGCGCCGGCGTTCTCGCCCGGGCCCATCAGCAGGTGCGGCCCCTCGGTGGGCAGCCGGCCGAGCAGCTTCTTGGAGTGCTTGTAGGCGCAGTGCTCGGACCACATCAGCGAGAACACCGCCAGCTCCACGCCGTTGGGCTCGCGGCCCATCTTCTCCACGATCAGCTCGTACTCGAAGTCGTTGAGCCCGAGCGCGCGCGCCTCGGCGAGACGGTCGACCGATGCGGCGCCGGCGCTCACGCGGGCGCGAGCGCGGTGGCCATCGACTCGAACAGCCGCCCGCCGTCGGCCGACCCGGTGACGGGGTCGACGGCGTGCTCGGGGTGGGGCATGAGGCCCATCACGTTGCGCTCGCGGTTGCTCACCCCCGCGATGTCCGCCACCGACCCGTTCGGGTTGTGGCCCTCGCGGTAGCGGAGGATGATCTGGCCATGTGCATCCAGGTCGCGGAGGTCCTCTTCTGGCGCGTAGTAGCGCCCCGTCGTGTGCTTGACGGGGATTGAGAGGATGTCGCCGGGCTCGCACGCGCGCGTGAAGGCGGTGTCGGCGTTCACCACCTCGACATCCACCTGGCGGCAGACGAACCGCAGGCCGGCGTTGGGCAGCAGGGCACCGGGCAGCAGGCCCGCCTCGCAGAGCACCTGGAAGCCGTTGCAGATGCCGAGCACGATGCCGCCCGCGCGCGCGTGCTCGGCCACCGCCTCCATCACCGGCGAGAAGCGCGCGATCGCTCCCACGCGTAGGTAGTCGCCGTACGAGAAGCCGCCGGGGATCACCACCGCGTCCACCCCCCGCAGGTCGCGGTCGCCGTGCCACAGCAGCTCCGCGTCGCCGTAGCGCTCGCAGGCCAGCAGGGCGTCGGTCTCGTCGCAGGAGCCGGGAAACCTCACCACCCCGAACCTCACTCGACGGTCACCTCGTAGTCCTCGATCAGCGGGTTGGCCAGGAGGCGCTCGCACATCTCATCCAGGCGCGACGCATCCTCCACTTCCAGCTCCACCATGCGGCCGACGCGCACCTCGGAAGCTCCCTCGAAGCCCAGCGCGGGCAGGGCACGCTCCACCGCCTGGCCCTGGGGGTCGAGGATGCCCTGCTTCGGGCGGATGAGCACGCGCGCCCTCATCCGCAGGAGCGTTCCAGCCAGGCGTCGAACGGCTCGCCGGTGATCTTCTCGTAGGCCTCGACGTAGCGGGCGCGGGTGCCCTCCACCACGTCGCCGGGCAGCGGCGGCGCGGGCGGCGTCTTGTCCCAGCCCGACTGCGACGCCCAGTCGCGCACGAACTGCTTGTCGAACGAGGGCTGGCCGCGGCCGGGCTCGTAGGTGCCGGCCGGCCAGAAGCGCGACGAGTCGGGGGTGAGCGCCTCGTCGCCCAGCACGATCGTGCCGTCGGGACGGCGGCCGAACTCGAACTTGGTGTCGGCCAGGATGATCCCGCGCTCGCGCGCGTGCACGGCGCCGAGCTTGTAGAGCTCGAGCGAGATGCGCCGCAGCTCCTCGAGCAGCGGGCGGTCGCCCACGATCTCCACGGCGCGCTCGAAGTCCACGTTCTCGTCGTGGTCGCCCACCTCGGCCTTGGTGGCGGGCGTGAAGATCGGCTCGGGCAGCTGCTCGGACTCCTGCAGCCCCGGCGGCAGCTCGATTCCGCAGATCGCGCCGGTGGACTGGTAGTCCTTCCAGCCCGACCCGGTGATGTAGCCGCGCACCACGCACTCCACGGGCGCCATCTCCAGCCGCTCCACCAGCAGGCCGCGGCCGCGGACGGCGTCCGGCACGTCGGTGTAGGAGATGACGTGGTTCGGGCACACGTCCCCGGTGCGCTCGAACCAGAAGGCAGAGAGCCCCGTGAGCACCTTCCCCTTGTCGGGGATCGGATTGGGGTGCACCACGTCGTAGGTCGAGATCCGGTCGGTGGTGACCAGCAGGAGACGGTCCTCGCCGACGGCGTAGATGTCGCGGACCTTGCCCTGGGCGAGCAGGTCGAGTCCCTCGAGCGCGGCGGCTTCGCTCACCTAGTTGAGGCTAACAAGGGACGGGGTCGGTTCCGGGTCAGGCCGGGGCGGCCTCGCGCGCCGGTGCCGTTGCCGAAGGGCTGTTGGTCCTGCTGGCCCAGACGGGCGTAGTATCGGAAGCCGTGGAACCGTCCATGGGTCCTGACCGCCGCTCCGCATTGGGCAAGATCGCCCTGCTTCTCACGGTCATCTCGGTACTCGGCCTGGCCGCCCTGCTCATCGGTGACCTTGTGGGCGCCAAGGGCTTCGGGAACACGGAGAGCAGCACGCTCGCGGACACTTCCTGGGTCTCCTTCTCGCTTGGCGGCATCCTTGCCTCGGTCACGGGCATCGTCGCGTGGCTGCTCGGACGCAGCCGTGGACGCTCCGGCGATGTTCAGGCAGGCAAGATCGCCGTTGGCTGGTTCGTGCTGGCGGTACTCATTGTCGCAGTGGTCGAGGCGCTTGACTGACCCGCGCCAGCGGGGAGCCTCCTAGTCCAGAGCGTCCAGCCGCGCCACGATCTCCCCCGCGTGCGCCACGAAGGCGCCCGCGTCGAAGATCGAGTCGAGGTGCAGGTCCGGCGCCGCCTTGGCAAGCAGGTCGCGGAACGGGATGCCCTCGTCGAAGGCCTTCTGCGCGTTGGCCTGCACGATGCGGTAGGCCTCGTCGCGCGATAGGCCCGACTCGACCAGGGCGAGCAGGGCGCGCTGCGAGTACAGCGCGCCGTGGGTGGAGTCGAGGTTGGCCTGCATCCGATCGGCGTCCACCGTCATCTCCTCCACCACGCGCACGGCCAGGTGCTGCCCGTAGTCGAGCAGGGTCGTGGCGTCGGGCAGGGCCACGCGCTCGACGGAGGAGTGCGAGATGTCGCGCTCGTGCCACAGCGCCACGTCCTCCAGCCCGGCCTGCGCGTAGCCGCGCAGCAGCCGCGCGATGCCCGTGATCCGTTCGCTCACGATCGGGTTGCGCTTGTGGGGCATCGCCGACGAGCCCTTCTGGCCGGCGCGGAACGGCTCCTGGACCTCGCGCACCTCGGTTCTCGCCAGGTGGCGAACCTCCGTGGCGAAGCGCTCCAGGCCGGCACCGGCCAGCGCCACCGACGACAGCAGCTCGGCGTGGCGGTCGCGCGCCACCACCTGGGTGGACACCTCCTCGCGCGCGAGGCCGATGCGCGCCAGCACCGCCTCCTCCAGCTCCGGGCCGTTGGCCGCGTACGTGCCCACAGCTCCCGACAGCGCGCCCACCGACGCGCCGGCCACGGCGCGCTCCAGGCGGCGCAGGTTGCGGTCGGCCTCGAACGCGAAGCCGGCCAGCTTCACCCCGAAGGTGGTGGGCTCGGCGTGCACCCCGTGGGTGCGGCCCACGCACAGCGTCCCCGCGTGGTCTCGCGCCCGAGAGACGAGCGCGTCGCGGTAGGCGCGCGCGCCGTCCACGAGGATCGCGCCCGCCTTGGCGATCTGCAGTCCGAGCGCCGTGTCGAGCACGTCGGAGGAGGTCAGGCCGTGGTGCACCCAGCGGCCGGGCTCGCCCACCGAGGCGGCCACGACGTCCACGAAGGCGGCCACGTCGTGGTCGGTCACCTTCTCGCGCTCAGAGACCTGCTCGACGGTGAAGGACGCCCGCTCGCGGACGGCCGCGGCGTCCCCGGCAGGAATGGCGCCGGAGTCGGCCAGCGCGTCCACCACGGCAAGCTCCACCTCCAGCCAGGTCTCGAGCTTGCGCTGCTCGGACCAGATGGCGCCCATGTCCGGACGCGTGTAGCGGTCGATCAAGGCGCGATCAGGTGTCGAGGATCTTTGCCGCGAGCACGGCGGCGTTCTTGGCGTTGTCCACACCCACACACGCTACGGGCACCCCCGGGGGCATCTGGGCGATCGCCAGCAGCGCGTCCAGCCCGCCGGCCACCGAGGTCTTGGAGGTGAGCGGCACGCCGATCACCGGCAGGTCGGTGTGCGCGGCCACCACGCCGGGCAGCGCCGCCGCCAGACCAGCGCCGGCGATGATCACGCCGAGGCCCCGCATTCGCGCGTTCTTCGCGTAGTCGGCCACGACGTCGGGGTCGCGGTGGGCGCTCATCACGCGTATCTCGTAGTGGATTCCGCGCGACTGCAGCTCCGCCCCGGCCCTCTCCATCACGGACATGTCGGACTTCGAGCCCATCACGATGCCGACCCGCGGGGTGTTCACCTCGAGGTCGTCGAACTCGCCGCCCACCTCGGTCTGCGTGGCCGGCGCGCCGGCCTCCGCTCCGCTCATACGCCTACCCTCTCCACCGCTCGTGCGGCTATGTCGGTTCGCATCTGCTTTCCGTCGAACTGCACCCGCTCCGCGGCCGCGTACGCGCGCTCGCGCGCCTCGGCCGGCGTCGAGCCGATCCCGGTGATGTTCAGTACCCGGCCCCCGGCGGTCACCAGGCGGCCGTCGCGCTCGGCGGTGCCCGCGTGGAGCAGCTCCACCTCCAGCGAGTCGATCGAGCGTAGGCCGCGGATCTCGTCACCCGTGGACGCCGACTCCGGATAGCCGCCCGACGCAAGCACCACGGTGACCGCCCACTCGCCGGACCACTCCACCTCCACGCCGTCCAGTCCACCGCTGCGCGTGGCGCCTTCGAGCAGCTCGAGGATGTCCGACCGCAGCCTGGGCAGCACGGCCTGGGTCTCCGGGTCTCCGAAGCGGCAGTTGTACTCGAGCACCTTGGGCCCGTCGGAGGTCATCATCAGCCCGGCGTACAGCACGCCGTGGAACGGGGTGCCGCGGCGGCGCATCTCGTCCACGATCGGCTGGTGCACGGCCATCGCCAGGGCGTCCACGTGCTCCGGGTCGATCCCCGGCACAGGCGAGTAGCTGCCCATCCCGCCGGTGTTGGGCCCCTCGTCGCCGTCGTAGATGCGCTTGTAGTCCTGGGCTGGGGCCATCGGCACGGCGCGCTCCCCGTCACAGACCGCCAGCAGCGACAGCTCCTCGCCCTCGAGGAACTCCTCGATCACCACCTCGGTCTCGCCGAACCGCTGCTCGGTGAAGAACATCTCCACCGCCTCGCGCGCGGAGGGCTCGTCGGGGGCGATCACCACGCCCTTGCCGGCGGCCAGCGAGTCGGCCTTGAGCACGGCGGGATAGGAGGCGCACGCGATCTGGCCGAGAGCCTGCTCGCGCGAGCGCACCACCGTGTAGCCCGCCGTGGGCACGCCCACCGCGTGCATCAGCTCCTTGGCGTGGCGCTTGCTGCCCTCCAGGCGCGCGGCCTCGCGGGACGGCCCGAACGCGCGCACCCCGGCCTCCGCTAGGGCGTCCACGAGCCCCTTCACCAGCGGCGCCTCGGGACCCACCACCACCAGGTCTACCGATCGCTCGGTGGCCGCCCGCACCAGCCCGTCCACGTCGTCGGCGGCGACGTCCAGGCACTCCACGCGGTCCCTGGCGATCCCGGCGTTCCCCGGAGCGCACAGCAGCTCGGGGCTCTGCGGGCTGCGCAGCAGGGCGCGGACGAGCGCGTGCTCGCGCCCGCCGCCGCCGACCACCAGGACGCGTGCCATCAGACGCGAGCCATCTACAGGTTCGAGATGAAGTCGTCCACTGGGATCGCCACGAGCGACTCGTAGCGCGCGGTGCCGCGCGAGCCCAGCTCCAGCGATACGCGGGCCATGGTGGCCTCGTCGGGCGCTTCCACCACGTTCACGAAGTCAAAGCGCCCCAGCACCGCCCATTGGGCCTTGACGCTGGCGCCGAGCTGCTCGATCTCCTTGTTGACCTCCTTGATCCGTTGCGGGTTGTTCTTGATCGTCTGGACGCCCTCGGGCGTGAGGGTGCTCAGCAGGACGAAAGTAGTCAAGGCGGTCCTTTCGCTCGGGCTCTGAAGCCGTCGGGGGCGCTCCTGGTTTGTCTCAGTTTTCGCGGAGGTATGCAAGGGTTGCACCGTGCTGCGAAGGGCGTACGACGCAACCTGGGGCCGGGCGTTCGCGCTCGGCTACGACCGCTTCCAGCGGGCGTCCGAGGAGGCCGGCATGCGCGAGATCCGCCGAGAGGTGCTGGCCGCGGCGACCGGGAGGACGCTGGAGATCGGCGCTGGCAGCGGGCTCAACCACGACCTCTACCCCGGGGCCGTGACCGAACTGGTGCTTTCCGAGCCCTTCGGCCCGATGGCGGAGCAGTTGCGCAAGAAGACCGCCCGCCTGGACGGTGAGGTGGAGGTGGTCCAGGCCCCCGGCGAGAGCCTCCCGTTCCCGGACGACAGCTTCGACACGGTGGCGCTGACAATGGTGCTCTGCAGCGCGCCCGATCCCGGAGCCGTAGTGGCCGAGGCGGCGCGGGTCCTGCGCCCGGGGGGCCGCTTCCTGTTCCTGGAGCACGTGCGATCGCCCGAGCCGGGCCTGGCCCGCTGGCAGGACCGCCTCCACGGCCCGTGGTACGTGTTCGGTCACGGCTGCAACTGCAACCGCGACTCGCTGCGCACGATCGAGAACTCACCCCTGGAGCTGGAACGCTCCGAGCGGGGCTCGATACCGCACACGGTTCCGCTCGTGCGCCCGATGGTCACAGGCAGTGCGCGGGCAGGTGCCTGCGGTACCCTCCTGCGTCCCCGACCAAGGAGCCCGCAGTGAACGCCCAGCCCCGCTTCGCAGCACTCATCTTCGCGGCTGTCGCCCTGGCCGCACCGGCTGGTGCGCAGGCCGCCGCCCTCGGCCCGGCCAGCACCAAGCCCTGCTTCGGCACCGGGGACGTGGTGCCGCTGGTCGGCTCGGGCTACACCCCCAACGGAGCCGTCCAGATCGCGCGCGACGGCGCGACGATCGGCAACGGCTTGGCCGATCCCTCGGGGAACTTCGGCGGCTTCGCCTCGGTGCCGGCCCTGCCGCGGCCGGAGCAGCGGTCCACCTACACGGCCACCGACCAGACGGACACCGCCAACGTGGGCACCTCCCCGCCGATCCTGCTGAGCCAGTTGAGGGTCGGGATCCGGCCGACGGGTGGCAACCCGCGCCGTCCGCGCCGCGTCAAGACGCGCGGCTGGACCATTCGCGGCACGAGCGTGTTCGCCCACATCCGGCGCGGGCGCTTCAAGCGCAACGTCCGCGTGGGCAAGCTCAAGGGCGCCTGCCGCACCTCGAGCTTGCGCGTGCGCCTCTTCAGCCGCACAGCCGGGCCGGGCGTGTACCGCGTGCAGTTCGACACCTTCAAGGGGTTCAAGAGCAAACGTGCCCAGCGGGTGGCCTTCCGGATCACGATCTTCCGCACCTTCCGGCGCGCCTCGGCATCCGGCGCCTCCAGCGCCTCGGTGGCCGAGCGCTGGAAGCTGGTCGACTCGCCAGCCGGCGAGTCGTTCGGCCGCTAGACCTCGAGCTCTGGATAACGCGTGCGCAGGTGCTCGGCGAGCGCCTCGCGCACGCGCCCCCGCTCCTCCGCCGACGCCATCCGGTAACGCCCGAGCAGCTCCGCCTGCTCGGCGGTCGGCAGGCCGGCGATCTCCCACCGCACCGCCAGCCGCTCGAACAGGTACTCGGTCCGGCGCTGCCAGCGGTCCTCCGCCGTCGCGGCCGGCCGTGACTCGAGCGCTTCGAGGCCCTTCAGCGTGCCCGCGCTCAGCTCGTCGCGCAGGGTGAGCACGCTGCCGCCGGGCGCCGGATAGTCGGTCGCCGGAGCCGCTGGGGCGTCCCGAGCCCCCTCGCGGCGGCGCTTACGCTGGCGCTTGCCCATGCCGATAAGGGTATTTGCCCCTCGCAACGGGGCGCCCGAGTGGCTTGAATCACCTGACCGCCCGGGTACCCTCCCTCACCTAGGGCAACGGGCAGAGGACGGAGAGGCGTTGGCGGTCGCGAAGAGCAAGAGTCCCAGAGGGCGCAGCAACGGTCAGCAGGCCGGCTCCAAGACGGCCTCTGAGAACGGCGGGGCTCCCACCGCCGACGAGCTGAACGAGCTGCTGGCCGCGCTCACCGCTGCCCGCGACGGCGACTTCTCGGTGCGCCTGTCCGCTCGCGGGCGCGACGGCGTGCTGGGCGAGATCGCCTCCGCCTACGACGAGCTGGCCGAGCGCAACGCGCGCATGGACGCCGAGATGGTGCGGATCGGCCGCGTGGTGGGCCGCGAGGGGCGGATGACCGAGCGCGCCTCGCTCGGCGACGCGCCGGGCGGCTGGCAGCGCAGCATCGACTCGATCAACTCCCTCATCGACGACCTCGCCCGCCCCACCACCGAGGTCGCGCGCGTGATCGACGCCGTGGCCGAGGGCGACCTCAGCCAGAAGATGGCTCTGAAGATCGACGGCAAGTCGCTGAAAGGCGAGTACCTACGGATCGGCACCACGGTGAACGCGATGGTGGACCAGCTCGGCTCGTTCGCCGACGAGGTCACGCGCATGGCCCGCGAGGTGGGCACCGAGGGCAAGCTGGGCGGCCAGGCCGAGGTGGCCGGCGTGTCCGGCACGTGGCGCGACCTCACCGAGAACGTGAACCAGCTCGCGTCCAACCTCACCGACCAGGTGCGCAACATCTCCCACGTGGCCACCGCGGTGGCCGGCGGCGACCTGTCGCAGAAGATCACCGTGGACGCCCGCGGCGAGATCCTCGAGCTCAAGGACACGATCAACACGATGGTCGACCAGCTCGGCTCCTTCGCCGACGAGGTCACCCGCGTCGCGCGCGAGGTGGGCACCGAGGGCCAGCTCGGCGGCCAGGCCGAGGTGGCCGGCGTGTCGGGCACCTGGCGCGACCTCACCGAGAACGTGAACTCCATGGCCGGCAACCTCACCGGCCAGGTGCGAAACATCGCCGCCGTGACCACCGCGGTCGCGAACGGCGACCTGTCGCAGAAGATCACCGTGGACGCGCGCGGCGAGATCCTCGAGCTCAAGGACACGATCAACACCATGGTCGACCAGCTCGGCTCCTTCGCCGACGAGGTCACGCGCATGGCGCGCGAGGTGGGCACCGAGGGCCAGCTCGGCGGCCAGGCACAGGTGGAGGGCGTCTCCGGCACCTGGCGCGACCTCACCGAGAACGTGAACCAGCTGGCGTCGAACCTGACGACGCAGGTGCGCGCGATCGCCGAGGTGTCCACCGCGGTGACCCAGGGCAACCTCACCCGGTCGATCGCAGTCGAGGCCCGCGGCGAGGTGGCGGACCTCAAGGACAACATCAACCAGATGATCGCCAACCTGCGCGACACCACCGCGCGCACGGAGGCGCAGGATTGGCTGAAGACCGGCCTCGCGCGCGTCTCCGCGCTGATGCAGGGCGAGCGCGACCTCGAGACCGTGACGCAGGCGATCGTGTCCGAGCTCACGCCCACGGTCTCCGCCCAGCACGCCGCCTTCTTCCTGGCCGAGGGCGAGGAGCCCGAGACCTCCGAGCTGCGCCTGATCGCCAGCTACGGCTACAAGCGCAGGGCCGGCGTGGCCGAGCGGTTCGCGTTCGGCGAGGGGCTCGTGGGCCAGGCCGCCGTGGAGCGCAAGACGATCCTGCTGACCCAGGTGCCGGACGACTACGTGAAGGTGACCTCGGGCCTTGGCCAGGCGGCGCCGGCCACCGTGATCATCATGCCGGTCCTGTTCGAGGACCAGGTGCTGGGCGTGATCGAGCTGGGCTCGCTGCGGGCCTTCTCCGAGCTGCACCGCCAGTTCCTCGACCAGCAGCTGGAGACCATCGGCGTGTCGCTGTCCACGATCATCGCCAACCGCCGCACCGAGGAGCTGCTCGAGCAGTCGCAGTCGCTCACCCAGGAGCTGCAGAGCCAGTCGGTGGAGCTGCGCCAGACCAACGAGGAGCTGCAGGAGAAGGCGGCGCTGCTGTCCCAGCAGAACCGCGACATCGAGGTCAAGAACCGCGAGATCGAGCTTGCCCGGATCGGCATCGAGGAGAAGGCCGACCAGCTCGCGGTCAGCTCCCGCTACAAGTCGGAGTTCCTGGCCAACATGTCGCACGAGCTGCGCACGCCGCTGAACAGCCTGCTCATCCTCTCCGACCTGCTGGGCAACAACGAGAGCGGCAACCTCACCGACAAGCAGGTGGAGTTCGCGCAGACGATCCACTCCGCGGGCAGCGACCTGCTGGCGCTGATCAACGACATCCTCGACCTGTCCAAGGTGGAGGCCGGGCGCATGGACATGCACCCAGCGCCGCTGTACCTCGCACAGGTGAAGGAGGACTTCGAGCGCACCTTCTCGCCCATGGCCCAGCAGAGCGGCGTGGACTTCACGGTAGAGCTGGCCGACGGGGTGCCCGAGACCGTGACCACCGACGAGCAGCGCCTCCAGCAGGTGCTGAAGAACCTGCTCTCCAACGCCTTCAAGTTCACCGAGTCGGGCGGGGTCACGTTGCGGATGGCGCCGGCAGGGGACACCTCGGTGTTCGAGTCGGAGTCCCTGCGCCGCGCCGAGAGCGTGGTGGGCTTCTCGGTGCGCGACACGGGCATCGGCATCCCCGAGGACAAGGTGGCGCCGATCTTCGAGGCCTTCCAGCAGGCCGACGGCACCACCAGCCGCCGCTACGGCGGCACGGGGCTCGGGCTGTCGATCAGCCGCGAGATCGCCGGACTGCTGGGCGGCGAGCTGAAGGCCGAGAGCGTGGTGGGCGAGGGCAGCCTGTTCACGCTGTTCCTGCCCGAGGAGCTCGACACGCTCAGCGTCCCGAGCACTCCCCAGGGCCCGATCCAGGATGGCGACGAGGTAATTGTGGAGGCGCCGCTGGAGAACGGTGCGTCGGCCAGGGACACCTCGTTCGAGGGCAAGAAGATCCTGATCGTGGACGACGACGTTCGCAACGTGTTCGCCCTCACCAGCGTGCTCGAGCCGCGCGGCGCAACCGTGCTGTTCGCTGAGAACGGACGGCGGGGCATCGAGTCGCTCGAGGAGAGCCCCGACGTGGACCTGGTCCTGATGGACGTGATGATGCCGGAGATGGACGGCAACGAGACCACACGCGCGGTGCGCTCGATGCCGGCCTTCGCGGAGCTGCCAATCGTGGCCCTCACCGCCAAGGCGATGAAGGACGACCGCGAGAAGAGCTTCGCCGCCGGTGCGTCGGACTACATCACCAAGCCGGTGGACGTGGATCGGCTGCTCTCGGTGATGCGCACCTGGCTCAACCGCTAGGGCACATGCCCGCCGCGAACATCCTGATCGTCGACGACCTGCCGGAGAACCTGATGGCTCTCCGCGCGGTGCTCGAGCCCCTGGGCCACCGGATCGTGGAGGCCGGCTCGGGCGAGGAAGCGCTCAAGCGGCTGCTCGAGGAGGACTTCGCCGTGGCTCTCCTCGACGTCCAGATGCCCGGGCTGGACGGCTTCGAGACCGCGGAGTACATCCGCCGGCGCGAGCGCACGCAGCACCTGCCGATCATCTTCCTCACCGCGATCGACAAGGAGACCCATCACGTCTTTCGCGGCTACTCCGTGGGCGCCGTGGACTACCTGTTCAAGCCCTTCGAGCCCGAGATCCTGCGTTCGAAGGTGTCCGTGTTCGTGGAGCTGCACCAGACCACCGGCGCGCTGCGCGAGAGCGAGGAGCGCTTTCGCGCCGCCTTCGCCGACGCGCCGATAGGCATCGGGCTGCTCAACCGGGAGGGCCGCTTCACCCAGGTCAACCGTGCGCTCTGCGATCTCGCCGGCCGTTCACAGGCTGAGCTGATCGACACCGAGCTGGGCGCGCTTTCGGACCGTGAGGACGCGCTGGCTGTCCAGCGAATGATGTCCGGTGAGCTGCCTTCCCACCAGGCCGAGCGCAGGATCCCCCACCCGGACGGGCAACATCTGGAGGTGCTCGTGGCCATCTCTCCCACCGTCGGCGCGGACGGAGAGCCGGTGGGGTTCATCGTGCAGATGACCGATCTCACCGAGCGAAGCCGCGCCGAGCGCGAGCGCGAGGAGCGGATGCGCGAGCAGGGCGCCCGCGAGCAGGCGGAGGCCGTGGCCGACACCATCCGCAAGCTCCAGAGCGTGGCCGATGTGGCGCTGGCCCACCTCGCTCTGGACGACCTGCTGCGCGAGCTGTGCGAACAGGTGAGCGGGGTCTTCTCCGCCGACTCCGCGTCGATCCTGCTGGCCGAGCCGCACAGCAACCAGCTCAAGGTGGTGGCCGCCGTGGGCCCCGACGCGGCGGAGATGATGGGCGTGTCGATGGCCCAGGGCGAGGGGTTCGCAGGGCGCATGGCGGTCACGCGCGCCCCGGCCGTGGTACGGGGCGCGGGCGCCCGCGACGGCGGCCCGGTACGCCGCGACCTGGAGGCGCTGATGGGTGCGCCACTGGTGGCCGACGGCCGCGTGCAGGGGGTGCTCGAGGTGGGCAGCCGCAACGAGCTGAGCTTCACCACCGGAGACCTCGACCTGCTCCAGCTGGTGGCCGATCGCGCGGCACGCGCGATAGAGCACGCACAGCTCTACGCCCGCGAGCTGGACGTGGCCGAGACCCTGCAGCGCAGCCTGCTGCCCGCGAGCCTTCCCCACGTGGCGGGTCTGGACCTCGCCGCCCGCTACCTACCGGGCGGCGAGGTGGGTGGCGACTGGTACGACGTGATCCCGCTCGCGGACGACGGCGTGATGCTCGCCGTGGGCGACGTGGTGGGACACGGCCTGCAGGCCGCCTCGCTGATGGGCCAGCTGCGCCACGCCCTGCGCGCGCTTGCCCTGGACGGCCACACTCCGGGTGAGGTCATCGAGCGGCTCGATCGCCTGGTGGCCCTGGACGGCACCGGCATGGCCACCGTGGCCTGCATGGCGCTCTCCCCCGAGCTGGACTCGATGCGCCTCGCCAGCGCGGGGCACCTTCCTCCGCTGGTGGTCGACTCCGACGGGGCGGCCGCCTTCGTCGAGGGTCGCGGGTCCGTACCGCTCGGGGTGAGGCGGGGCACCTACGAGGAGGCGGAGGTCTCCCTTGGCCCCAGCTCGCGGCTCATCCTCTACACCGACGGGCTGGTGGAGGACCGCGGCAGCTCGATCGACGCCGGCCTGGAGGCCCTGCGCGAGGCCGCGGCGCACGGCCCCAGCGACCCCGAGGCGCTCTGCGCCGGCATCGTGGCCGCACTCGGGCGCGAGGGCGGGGCCGACGACGACGTGACGCTGCTCGTGGCCGGCACCGTGCCCGCAGCGCCCCACGCGCTGCGGCTCGTGCTCCCAGCCGATCCGGGGTCGTTGCGAGGCATGCGCATCCGGCTGGGGCGCTGGCTGGAGACCCTCGGCGCCACTGCGTCCGAGTCCCAGGACATCCAGCTGGCCAGCCATGAGGCCTGCTGCAACTCGATGGAGCACGGCTATGACTTCGGCGACCAGACCCTCCAGCTCGAGGCCAGCCAACGCGACGGCGGCGTGGCCATCGTGGTGCGCGACGAGGGCCGGTGGCGCGAGCCCACGGGGGTCAACCGCGGGCGCGGGCGGGGCATCGACCTGATGCGAGAGCTGATGGGCGAGGTCGAGGTGACCCGCAACGAGGAGGGGACGCGGGTGGAGATGACCCGCCCGCTCGAGCGGCTGAGCTAGCGCCCGGCCCGCTAGAAGACCGCTGAAAAAGTCCGATGACCCACCAAGCCCACGGCCGCCGCACGCGGCGGGTTTTTCAGGAGTCTCCTAGCCGCGTCTGGATGGCGCCCGCCGGGCTGACCGCCTGGCTCGGCGCACCTCAAACGAACCCGCCGGCCCGAAGCCCTGCTTCTTGCCACCGCGCGACGACGCAGCCACGTCGACGTCGACCCGCTGGCGGCGCAAGGTCTTCGACAACGCCAGCGGAAGCTTCAGCGCCACGAGCCGGCCGCGCTTGCCGCTGCCGACGATCCGCGCCTTGCGGGTGCTCAGGGCGAACTTCTTCGCCCTGAGCACCCCGCGGCGGCCGATCTTGCCGCGACGCGTGCGCGAGCCGGGGCCCCTGACCGTGACTCGCCCTGAGCCGAGCTTGACGAGGATCGTCCCGAGCTCGCCGCGTTCGCCGACCATGCGCACACGCAGCTCGCGCAGGTCCTTCCAGTGACGCCAGACGCCCCACGAGATCTGCAGCGGGAACAGCTTGCCGGCGCGCGGCCGCCGGCCGGCAGGCGTCGTAAAGACGCCGACCGGCGAGAACTGCTGGAGCTGGCGCAGGACCGGACGCTCGAGATCCTGCGGGTCGAACTGGAACACTCCGATGCTGCGGACGTTGAGAGTCGCTGATCCGTTGCCGCAGCCACGGTCGGTGCACTCGCGGACGGAGATACTCCAGTCGCCGGCCTCGAGCGGCAGGACGGAGGTGCGGAGATCAGGCGCAATCGAGAAGTTCTGCGTCACAGGCACAGTGAGGGTGCCGCCCGGGGTAGTCACCTGAACGGACGAGCTCGCAGTGATGAGGAAGCGCCGCAGGGTCCGGCCGGCGGCCGAGCCCTGCGTCCAGTTGACCGTGACGCCCTGCAAGTTCGCCGAGCCGGTGACGCCGGTCGGCACGCCCGGCGTGCCGGTGAGGACGTCGAAGACCGGCCGTGCAGCGCCACAGCCGGCCGGGGGCGCGACGCTCGGGCTGAGCGGTCCGCAGCGCCGCGCCAGCAGCGACATGCTGTTCACGGTCGTCGGCACCGGCACGTCGACCATCCCGATGCCCATGCCGAGCGATCCGACCGCGAGGTCACTGAATTGGCCCGACCCGGCCGGGCGCGTGAGGTAGTCCTCGGGCGGATCCGCCAGGCGCAGCTGGACCCGGTTGCCGAGCGCGACCACAGGTGCCGGCTCGGCGCCGCCGACCGCCAGCTGTCCGGGGGTGAAGGCCTCGGTCACCTGGGTCCGCAGGCGCGCGGCCAGGATGGGAGCCATCGCGACATAGCCGGCACTGTTGGGATGGCCGATGCCGTGCGAGACACCGATGCCGGCGGCTGATGCGACGGTCGCGCCCTGTCTGCGCAGCGCATCGCGGTTGCGGTTGAACATCCGGTTCTGGGTGACGCACATGCCGTTGGCGGGCGCCGCTGGTCCCAGCTCGACCAGCTCCCACTCGTGTGCGTCCGCCGCGTCGGACATCGCGTCCACGAGGGTGGGGAAGACCGTGTCGCGCAGCCAGGCGTGCTCGTCCGCGCGTAGGCTCTTCTCGTAGTCGTACTGGCCCGTGAGGCAGCCGCCGCGGCCACCCCCCACCGGGTTCGTCGGAGTCGTGAGGTAGATGTTCCGGGGCTTGACGGCGAGCTTGCCTGCCGTGCCGGGCACGCGGTTGATCTTCTTGTTGAGTTGCGAGTAGAGACCCGGGAGGTTGTCCAGGCCGATCACGTCCACCGGCTCACCGGACCCTTCACCCGTCTGAAGGACCCTGAGGGTGTCGTCGTTGCCGATGCCGTTCTCGCTGACGTTCCCCGGGCTGCATGGCTCGAAGCCCTGGTAGGGCGGCAGGTTCAGGCAGCGCTGGATGATGTTCCCGAAGCCGAGGTTGTTGCCGCCGATGTTCATCACGAGCGCGTCGATGCGCTTGTCGGTGCCCTGCGGCGGAGCGTTGAGGTAGTCGTTGGCCTGCGAGATCTGAGACGGCACCCGGTTCTCCGGGTCGATCGGCTGGGCGGCCTCGTAGCTCCCGATCGGACCCTCGTCGATCCGCGCGCCGCTGCATGCGAACGAGCGAAACGTGAAGTCGATGTCCGGGAACTGGTCCGCGAGCAGGCGCACCGCCCGCGGCGCGGTCGCCTTCGGCGAGCGGTGACAGCGGCGGGCAGCGGTCGACCCGTCACCCGTGAACGCCTGGTCGGCGGCGTTCCCGTTCCAGTCAGCGGCCGGGTCGGGGAACGGGCGGCTGCCCGGGTTGATGAGGCCCTTCACGCCCTGGTCGCGCAGGGCGCCGCCGTCGGAGCCGTAGTCGCCGTTGACTGCGGGGGCGCCCTCGCCCGACCCATACGAGTCGCCAAAGACCACCACCTGGAACTTCTTCGCGTCTGCCGTTGCTACCGGCGCGACGACGAGCACGAGCATCGCCGCCACCGCCCATCCGAGTGCGCGAGCGCCGCCGAGATGCCGTGGCGTGCTCATGCCGCGCTTTGCCCGCCGAACCGTCGCCAGGCGTGAAGCTTCGCGGGCGCAGGAACGCATGATCGACCGCCTCGACCTGGAGACGAGCTGCGCGACGGTACGCCGGCACGAGGGCTTCCGGCCAGGCGCCTCGGTGCGAAGGGCAGCGGCACAGGTCGATGGTACCCCCGGGCTCTCATCGTTCGCCTCCGCCCGGTTCGCTCTACCGCCTGCCGGGCCCTCTTCCTTGTCCGGCGGCGTCTCGAGCAGGCGCGCGCCGCCCGGCGGGCCAAGGCCGGCCGGGCGATCCCGCCCGTCCCGTGCGCGAGCAGCACTCCTCAACGCTACGCCCTGGGAGGCGACACCGCAAGCGACGGGGTGTCCATCGTGGTGCGCGACGAGGGCCGCTTGCGCGAGGCCACGGGCTCCCGACTATGCGGCGGCGCCGGCGGCCGCACGCTCGGCGGCGGCGGCACGCTCGAACGTCAGCTCACCGCCGGCGGCATCCACGCGCACGCGGTCGCTCGGCCCGAACTCGCCGTCCAGCATCTTGAGCGCGAGCTTGTCCACGAGCTGCTTCTGGATCACGCGCCGCAGCGGCCGCGCGCCATAGGTGGGGTCATAGCCGAGGTTGCCGATCAGCTCCTTCGCCTGATCGGTCAGCTCCAGCTCGATCCCGCGCGCGGTCAGCCGGCGCTCGAGGTCGCCCACCTGCAGCTCCACGATCTCCGAGATCTCCTCGCGGCTGAGCTGGTCGAACTCCACGATCTCGTCCAGACGGTTCACGAACTCGGGCTTGAAGGTGGCCTCCACGCCCTCGAGGCCGCCGGGGATGTTCGAGGTCATGATCAGCACGGCGTTCTTGAAGTCCACCGTGCGGCCCTGGCCGTCGGTGAGGCGCCCGTCGTCCATCACCTGAAGCAGCACGTTGAAGACGTCGGTGTGCGCCTTCTCGATCTCGTCGAGCAGCACTACCGAATAGGGACGCCGGCGCACGGCCTCTGTGAGCTGGCCGCCCTCGTCGTAGCCGATGTAGCCGGGGGGCGCGCCCAACAGCCGCGAGACGGCGTGCTTCTCCATGTACTCGGACATGTCTATGCGCACCATGGCCTGCTCGGAGTCGAACATGAACTCGGCCAGGGCCCGGGCCAGCTCGGTCTTGCCCACGCCGGTGGGGCCGATGAACAGAAAGCTGCCGATCGGCCGATCGGGGTCCTGCAGGCCGGCGCGTGAGCGCCGCAGCGCGTTGGACACCGCCTCGACGGCTACCTCTTGGCCAATCACCCGCTCGTGCAAGCGCTGCTCCATGTGCACGAGCTTTGCCACTTCGGACTCCATCAGGCGCGACAGGGGAATGCCGGTCCAGCGGGCCACCACCTCGGCCACGTCCTCGTCGTCGACCTCCTCCTTGAGGAAGGTGCGGTCGGACTGCAGCTCGCGCAGGCGGGCCTCCTGTTCGGCCTCCTCGGACTCCAGCCGCGGGATCTCGCCGTAGCGAAGCTCGGCGGCGCGCTCGAGGTCTGCCTCGCGTTCGGCGCGCTCGGCGTCGCGGTGGGCCTGCTCCAGGCGCTCCTTGGCCGAGCGGATGGCGGCGATGGCCTCCTTCTCGCCCTTCCAGTGGGCCTTCATCTCGTTTGACTGCTCGCGCAGGTCGGCCAGCTCCCGCTCGATCGCCTCGCGGCGGGCCACGCTGGCCTCGTCGGAATCCTTGGACAGGGCCTGGAGCTCGATCTCGAGCTGCTGGATGCGCCGCTCCAGCGCGTCGATCTCCTCGGGCATCGAGTCGATCTCGATACGGAGGCGCGACCCGGCCTCGTCGATCAGGTCGATCGCCTTGTCGGGGAGGAAGCGGTCGGCAATGTAGCGGTGCGACAGCGAGGCGGCGGCGATGATCGCCGAGTCCTGGATGCGCACGCCGTGGTGGACCTCGTAGCGCTCCTTGAGGCCGCGCAGCATCGCGATGGTGGCCTCCACCGAGGGCTCGCCCACCTGCACCGGCTGGAAGCGGCGCTCCAGCGCGGCGTCCTTCTCGATGTGCTTGCGGTACTCGTCCAGCGTGGTGGCGCCCACGCAGCGCAGCTCGCCGCGGGCGAGCATGGGCTTGAGCAGGTTGGCCGCGTCCACGGCGCCCTCGGCCGCACCGGCGCCCACGATGGTGTGCAACTCGTCGAGGAACAGGATCACCTGGCCCTCGGCCTCCGAGACCTCGGACAGGACGGCCTTGAGGCGGTCCTCGAACTCGCCCCGGTACTTGGCGCCGGCGATGAGCGAGCCGATGTCCAGGGCGATCACCCGGCGGTCGCGGAGCGAGTCGGGAATGTCGCCGGAGACCACGCGCTGGGCGAGGCCCTCCACGATCGCGGTCTTGCCCACGCCGGGCTCGCCGATCAGGACGGGGTTGTTCTTGGTGCGCCGCGAGAGGACCTGGATCACGCGCCGGATCTCGTCGTCGCGGCCGATCACGGGGTCGAGCTTGTCCCGCTCGGCCTCCTGGGTGAGGTCGCGGCCGAAGCGCTCCAGCGCCTGATAGCGGTCCTCGGGGTTCTGGTCGGTCACGCGGTGCGGCCCGCGCACCGCCTGCACCGCCGCCAAGAGCTGGTCGTGCGACGCGCCCACGTCGATCTGCGGATCGGCCGACAGCGCGAGCAACAGGTGCTCGGTGGACACGTACTCGTCGCCCATGCCGCGCGCCTCGTCGTCGGCGCGGCGGAGCAGATCCACGAGATCGGCATCCAGCGCAGGGTCGGCCTGGCCGCCCCCTGTCACGGTGGGGAGCGCGTCGAGCGCATGGTTCGCCCGCCGCCGGACCGACTCGGGGTCGGCGTTTGCGCGCCGAAGAACGGGCACCACGATGCCGCCGTCCTGCTCGAGCAGCGCAAGCAGCAGGTGGTACGGGGCCACCTGGGAGTTGCCGCGCGCGCCGGCCAGCCGCTGGGCGGCTGCGAGGGCTTCCTGACTCTTGACTGTGAAGCGGTCTGCTTGCATGAAATCTAAGTGTGTTCGACTGAGGTTCTGTTTGAGACTAGCAGCCGCTGCGAGTGCTCCCCGAACGCTTCCCTGTCACCGTGACCGCGGTTCCGTAACCTTCTGAACTCTGCGCGCCCGTGCCGGCCGGACGGTCCCCCGGTGGGCGCGCGCGAGGGGCGCAAAGCCCCTGCCTCAAAGGGAACTGCCATGCCACCAAGCGATCACGGCCTCTACCGCGCAGCCGACGAGCACGATGGCTGCGGCGTGGCCTGTCTCGCCCGGCTGGACGGCCGGGTGACCCGCGAGACCGTCGAGCGGGCCATCGAGGCGCTCGTGAACCTCGAGCACCGCGGTGCCGAGGGAGCCGACGCGGCCAGCGGCGACGGCGCCGGAATCCTCATCCAGCTGCCCGACGCCTTCCTGCGCGCGGTGGCCGGCTTCGCGCTGCCGCCGCCCGGCGGATACGGCGTGATGATGTGCTTCCTTCCGCGCGAGGACGAGACGCGCGAGCGGGTGGAGCGCCTGATCGAGCACACCGCGCGCGCCGAGGGCTTCAGCCCCTTGGGCTGGCGCGATGTGCCGGTGGACGAGGAGCAGTGCGGGCGCAAGGCGCGCGAGGTGGCTCCCGTGATCCGCCAGCTGTTCGTGTCCCCGTTGGGTGGGGAGGACGGCGACGCGCTGGAGCGGCGGCTCTACGTGCTCCGCCGCGTGGTGGAGCTCGAGGCCGGCGAGGACCTGTACTTGTCCAGCTGCTCCGCGCGCACGATCGTCTACAAGGGGATGCTCTCGGCCCCGCAGCTCACGGGCTTCTATCCCGACCTGGACGATCCGCGGCTGGCGAGCGCGCTGGCCATCGTGCATTCGCGCTTCTCCACCAACACCTTTCCGAGCTGGGCGCTGGCGCACCCGTTCCGGATGAGCGCCCACAACGGCGAGTTCAACACGCTGCTGGGCAACGTGAGCTGGATGCGCGCCCGCGAGTCGGCGCTGGCCGGCGGCCCGCTCGGGGACCAGGTGCAGCGCCTGCTGCCCACGATCCCGGAGGGCAGCTCGGACTCGGCCGCGTTCGACGCCGTGCTCGAGCTCTTGGTGATGGGCGGTCGCTCGCTGCCGCACGCGGCGATGCTGATGACACCCGAGGCCTACGAGGGGCGGCCCGACATCCCCACCGAGCTCGGGAGCTTCTACGACTACGGCGCGATGCTGATGGAGCCGTGGGACGGGCCCGCGTCGCTCACCTTCACCGACGGCCGCATCCTGGGCGCCACCCTGGATCGCAACGGCCTGCGTCCCGGCCGCTGGGTCACCACCCGTGACGGCTGGTTCGCGCTGGCCTCCGAGGCCGGCGCCTTCGAGGTGCCCGCCGATCAGGTCAAGCGCGCGGGCCGGCTGCTGCCAGGCCGGCTCGTGGTGATCGACCCGCGCCGCGGCGGTCTGCTCGCCCACCGCGAGGCCGAGCTGGAGGTGGCGCGCGCCAAGCCCTACGGCGACTGGCACGCAGAGCACGCCCTGCACTTCGACGACCTCCCGCACGCCGACCCGCCCCAGATCCCGGAGCTGGCCACGCTGCGGGAGCGCCAGCTGGCATTTGGCTGGACCCAGGAGGACCTACGCGTGCTGATCGCCCCAATGGCGGCCGACGCCAAGGAGGCCCTCGGCTCGATGGGCAACGACGCCGCGCTGGCCGTGCTATCGAACCGCCACCCGTCGCTGTTCAGCTACTTCAAGCAGCTCTTCGCCCAGGTGACCAACCCGGCGATCGACTCGGTGCGCGAGACCGTGGTGATGAGCCTGTCCACGCTCCTTGGCCCGGAGGGCGACCTGCTCGAGGAGACGCCCGAGCAGGCACGTCGCCTCGAGATCGACCACCCGGTGCTGCGCGACTCAGACCTTGCGCGCATCCGCGCGGTGTCCGACGGCCCGCTGCGCTCACGCACGCTCGACGCCACCTGGCCGCTGGAGGAGGGCGCCGAGGGCCTCGAGACAGCGCTGGACCGCCTCTGCGACGAAGCCGACGAAACGCTCGCCGCAGGCGCGGGGATCATCGTGCTGAGCGACCGCGCCACGTCCGCCACGAACGTGCCCATCCCGTCGCTGCTGGCCGTCTCGGCCGTGCATCACCACCTGGTGCGCGCGGGCACCCGCACGCGCTCGGGCCTCGTCGTGGAGTCCGGGGAGCCGCGCGAGGTGCATCACGTGGCCGCGCTGATCGGCTACGGCGCCGGCGCCGTGAACCCGTATCTGATGATCGAGTCGCTCGGGCACCTCGAGGGACGCGCCCAGCCCGAGCGCAACGGCACCGCCGTCGGCGAGCACGGCGCCGCCGGCGAGGACCTCGAGGAGGCGGTGGACCGCGTGATCGCCGCAACCGGCAAGGCGCTGCTGAAGATCATGTCCAAGATGGGCATCTCCACCATCCGCTCCTACACAGGGGCGCAGGTGTTCGAGGCCGTCGGCCTGGACCACGAGCTGGTGGAGCGCCACTTCGCGGGTACGCGGTCGAGCATCGGCGGCGTGGGCATGGCCGAGCTGGCCGTCGAGGCGCTGCACCGCCACGCTCGCGCGTGGCCGGACGGGCACGGCGCCGCGCTGCCGGCGCACGTGGAGGACGCCCTGCTGCCGGCCGCCCACGCCAAGCTGCTGCCCCAGGGCGGGCTCTATGCATGGCGCCGCGACGGCGAGCGCCACATGTGGGACCCCGAGACCGTGGCCAGCCTGCAGCGCGTGGCTCGCGGCGGCGGACCCGAGGCCTACGAGGAGTTCAGCCGGCGCGTGAACGAGGAGAACGCGTCGCAAGGGATGCTGCGCGGGCTCATGCGCCTGCGCCCCCCGGCCGAGCCGGTACCGCTGGAGGAGGTGGAGCCGGTGGCCGAGATCGTGAAGCGCTTCGTGACCGGCGGCATGAGCCTGGGCTCGCTCTCGCCCGAGTCCCACGAGACGCTGGCCGTGGCGATGAACCGCCTCGGCGGCAAGTCCAACACCGGCGAGGGCGGCGAGGACGCGGCCCGCTTCGCCACCGACCCCAACGGCGACCTGCGCCGCTCGGCGATCAAGCAGGTGGCCTCCGGGCGCTTCGGCGTGACGATCGACTACCTGGTGAACGCCGACCAGCTGCAGATCAAGATCTCCCAGGGCTCCAAGCCCGGCGAGGGCGGTCAGCTGCCGGGGCACAAGGTGGACGAGACGATCGCGCGCCTGCGGCTGTCCACCCCCGGCGTGGAGCTGATCTCACCGCCGCCCCACCACGACATCTACTCGATCGAGGACCTCAAGCAGCTGGTGTACGACCTGCGCCACGCCAACCCGCGCGCGTCGGTGTCGGTGAAGCTGGCGGCCGAGGTGGGCGTGGGCACCGTGGCGGCCGGCGTGGCCAAGGCCAACGCCGACCACGTGGTGATCGCGGGCCACGACGGCGGCACGGGCGCATCGGCGCTCTCCTCGATCCAGGGGGCCGGCGTGCCGTGGGAGATCGGCCTGGCCGAGACCCAGCAGACGCTCGTCCGCAACGACCTGCGCTCGCGCGTGAGTGTGCAGATCGACGGCCAGGTCCGCACCGGCCGCGACGTGGTGATCGCCGCGCTGCTCGGCGCCGACGAGGTGGGCTTCTCCACCGCCCCGCTGGTGGCCACGGGCTGCGTGATGATGCGCGTCTGCCACCTGAACACGTGCCCCGTGGGAATCGCCACGCAGGACCCCGAGCTGCGGCAGCGCTTCACCGGCCGGCCCGAGCAGGTCGTGAACTACCTGCTGGAGGTGGCCCAGGAGGCGCGCGAGATCATGGCCACGCTCGGAGTCCGCAGGTTCGAGGACATGATTGGCCGCCCCGAGCTGCTGGAAGCCGACCCGGCGATCGAGCACTGGAAGGCGCGCGGCGTGGACCTCACCGGCCTGCTGGCCGAGCCCGAGGGACCGGCCAGCGCGCCGCGGCGGCGAGCCCGCCCGCAGGTGCCCGTGCTCGACGACTCGCTCGACCACCTGAAGATCCTGCCGGCCGCGCGGAAGGCGGTATCGGGTGGCGCGTCCGTACGGCTGGAGATGCCGATCTCCAACGTGCACCGTGCCGTGGGCGGGCTGCTCTCGGGCGAGATCGTGCGCCGCCACGGACCGGAGGGGCTGCCCGAGGGCAGCGTGGACGTGACCTTCCGCGGCTCGGCCGGCCAGAGCTTCGGCGCCTGGCTGGCGCCCGGCGTGACGCTCACCGTTCACGGC
>Ga0209587_1000315_pt1 | contig 23474 bp, 30 predicted proteins | sample NGEPerD_2_FD_184512 | JGI IMG/M metagenome (GOLD analysis project Ga0209587, IMG submission 184512) | Arctic peat soil microbial communities from the Barrow Environmental Observatory site, Barrow, Alaska, USA - NGEE PermafrostL1-D... | ecosystem: Environmental > Terrestrial > Soil > Wetlands >... | reverse complement strand
TCGCCGCTGGCGCCTGGGGCGTGGCCGTGGTGGGTGCGGTGTACTCAGCGCCCGACCCGGCGGCGGCGGTCACCGCCTTCCTCGAGGCGATCAGTGAGGCCTCACCGTCCGCCCCGGGCGGGGCGGGATCGTGAGAGTCGCGGTGGTGGGCGCCGGGGTCATCGGGCTCTCGGCGGCGTGGCGGTGCGCACTGCGGGGGATGGACGTGACCGTCCACGACCCCGATCCCGGCCGGGCCGCGGCCCACGTGGCCGCGGGGATGTTGGCCCCTGTCACCGAGCTGCACTACGGCGAGGAAGCCCTGCTCGCCCTCAACCTCGAGTCCGCCCGGCGCTGGCCCGGCTTCGCTGCCGCTCTGGCCGCCGACGCTGGGACCGATCCCGGTTACGTGGAGAGCGGCACGCTGGCCGTGGCCCGTGACACTGACGATCTCACCGTCCTGGAAGAGCTCCGCTCGTACCAAGCCGAGCTCGGGCTCCACGCCGAGCGGCTCACTGGCCGCGAGCTGCGCCGGCGGGAGCCGGCCCTGGCGCCGAGCGTCCGGGGCGGGTTGTTCGTGGCTGGCGACCACCAGGTCGAGACCCGCCGGCTGCTCACGGCGCTGCGAGCGGCCGCCGAGGCCCGAGGTGCCCGGCTGGTGCCCGACGCCCCGGCCGACGCCGCCGCCCTGGCCGGTCTGGCCGCCGACGCGGTCGTGGTGGCCGCCGGCTGGTGCTCACCGCAGCTGCTGCCCGGTCTGCCGGTGCGCCCAGTGAAGGGGCAGATCCTCCGCGTGCGCTCGACGTCCCGGTCGGTGCTGCCCACCCACGTGCTCCGGGGGCGGGACGTCTACGTCGTGCCCCGCCACGACGAGGTCGTGCTCGGCGCCACCGTCGAGGAGGTGGGGTCCGACACCACCGTGACGGCAGGGGCGGTGCACGAGCTGCTGCGAGCGGCGTGGGAGCTGGTGCCCGGCATCGCCGAGGCGGAGCTGGTCGAGTGCGCCGCCGGCCTGCGGCCCGGGACGCCTGACAACGCGCCCATGATCGGGGCCGTCGACGACCGGACGGTGGTGGCGACCGGCCACTACCGCAACGGGGTGCTGCTGGCGCCCGTGACCGCCGACGCGGTGGCGGAGCTCCTGGACACCGGTTCCAGCCTCGACGTCGTCGCTTCCTTCACCCCCGACCGCTTCGTCACCCAGGAGGTGTCGACGTGCAACTGACCGTGAACGACGAGGGCCGCCAGCTCCCCGAGGGGAGCACAGTGGCCGACGTCGTCGGCGACCGCACCCGTGGCGTCGCCATCGCCGTCAACCAGGAGGTCGTGCCCCGCAGCGCCTGGCCGGCCGTCGCCCTCCACGAAGGCGACCGCATCGAGATCCTCGAGGCCCACCAGGGTGGCTGAGACGAGCGAGCCCGGCCTCGACCCCTCCGCCACCGGCGACGACAAGCTGGTCATCGCCGGAGAGAGCTTCACCTCACGGCTCGTCACCGGCACCGGTGGCGCCCCCAGCCTCGACGCGCTCGAGCGGGCCCTGCGAGCCTCCGGCACCGAGCTGACCACCGTGGCCATGCGGCGGCTGGATCCCTCGGCCCGCGGATCGGTCCTCGACCTGCTCGACCACCTCGGCATCCGCCCGCTGCCCAACACCGCGGGCTGCTACACGGCCCGGGAGGCGGTGCTCACCGCCCAGCTGGGCCGGGAGGCGCTCGACACCAACTGGGTGAAGGTGGAGGTGATCGGCGACGACCGCACCCTGCTCCCCGACGTGTCCGAGCTGCTCGACGCGTGCGAGCAGCTCGTCGACGACGGCTTCGTCGTGCTGCCCTACACCTCCGACGACCCGGTGACGGCCCGCCGCCTGGCCGACGTCGGCTGCGCGGCGGTCATGCCGCTCGGCTCGCCGATCGGCAGCGGCGCCGGCATCCGCAACCCCTACAACCTCCGCATCATCCGCGAGACCGTCGACGTGCCGGTCATCCTCGACGCCGGGATCGGGACCGCCTCCGACGCCGCGCTGGCCATGGAGCTGGGCTGCGATGCCGTCCTGCTGGCCTCCGCCGTCACCCGGGCCCGGCACCCCGAGCGGATGGCTCGGGCCATGCGGCTGGCCGTCGAGGCCGGCTGGCACGCCCGCCACGCCGGGCGCATCCCCGTGCGGCTCTACGCCGAGGCCACCACGCCGTTCGAGGGTCGCGCCATGCTCGGCGACGACGACCCCACCCAATGACGCCGCTGCCCCGGCTGCTGGTCGTCACCGACGCCGCCCAGGCGGCGAGCGCCGGTCGCGACCTGCGCGACGTGCTCGTCCGAGCGACCGAGGGCGGCGCGCTCGGCGTGGCGGTGCGCGACCGGCAACTGCCCCCCGAGGAGCGCCGTGACCTCGTCTACTGGGTCCAGGCGCTGCTAGCCGAGACCGGCGGGGTGCTGGTGGTCGCCTCCCCTCCGGTCGAGCCCGGCCAGAACGTCCACCTCACCGCGGGCGAGCCGCCCCCCGACGTCCGCCCCCCGATCATGGGTCGTAGCTGCCACGACCTCGCCGAGCTGCAGGCGGCGGCCGACGAGGGCTGTGACTACGCCACGCTGTCACCCGTCTTCCCGACCCCATCCAAGCCCCGGTACGGGCCCGCCCTCGGCGTCGACGCGCTCCACCGTCCTCCGCTACCCGTCTACGCCCTCGGGGGCGTCACCACCGGCAACGCCGCAGACTGCCGGGCGGCCGGCGCGGCCGGCGTCGCCGTCATGGGGGCGGTCATGAGAGCTGCCGACCCGGCCCGCACCGTCTCGGACCTGCTCGCCGCCATAGAAGGAACTCGATGAGCCAGCCGCCCGTCGCCCTGACCATCGCCGGATCCGACTCCGGCGGCGGTGCGGGCATCCAGGCCGACCTGAAGACCTTCGCCGCCCTCGGCGTGTTCGGCACCAGCGCCCTCGCCGCCCTCACCGCCCAGAACACCACCGGCGTCCACGGCGTCCACGTCGTGCCGACGGGCTTCGTCGTCGACCAGATCGACGCCGTCCTGGAGGACCTGCCAGTGGTCGCGGTGAAGACCGGGATGCTGGCCATCGCCGAGACAGTCGAAGCCGTCGCCGAGCTGGCCGCCGCCGGACGCCTCCCCAACCTCGTCGTGGATCCGGTCATGGTGTCGTCCACCGGCGACCGCCTCCTCGACGAGCACGCCGAAGCGGCCTACCTGGAGCGGCTCCTTCCCCACGCCCGGGTGGCGACACCGAACCTGCGGGAAGCCCAGATGCTCCTCGGACGGAAGCTGACCACCCTCGACGACGTGCGCCGCGCCGCCGGCGAGCTGGGCGACACCGGCTGCGACGTGGTGGTGATCAAAGGAGGCCACCCCACCATCGACACGCCCGACGTGGCGGTCGACGTCTGGTTCGACGGCACCAAGCTGCACGAGCTGTCCGGCCCACGCGTAGACACCGCCAACCACCACGGGACCGGTTGCTCGTTCGCCTCGGCGGTGGCCGCCCGCCTCGCCCACGGTGACGAGGTGGCCGCCGCGCTAGTCGCGGCGAAGGAGTACGTGGCCCGGGCCCTGACCGGGGGCAGCCGGTGGCGCCTCGGTGCCGGGCGCGGCCCCATCGACCACTTCTCCTGGGAGGACCCCCGATGAGCGCCACCACGGCCATCGCCGCCCTGCTCGTCACCCTCGCGGCCTTCGCCGTGGTCGCCACCACCGGCCGGACCCACCCCACCACCCGAGACGACTACCTCTCCGCCCGGTCCTCCCAGCGGGTGATCCCTCTCGCCCTCAGCCTCTACGCCTCAGGCATGGGGGTGTGGATCCTGTTCACGCCGCCCCTCGTGGCCGCCTTCACCGGGATCCTCGGCGCCGTCGCCTACGCGCTGGCGGCCGCCTCCCCCCTGGTGGCCTTCGGTGTGCTCGGCCCCCGAGTGCGTCGCTCGGTCCCCGTCGGCATCACGCTCACCGACTGGGTGCGGCTCCGCCACGGCCGACCGTTCCAGGCCTACGTGGCGGTGGTCGCCGTGTTCTACATGTTCATGTTCGTCACCGCCGAGCTGACCGCCATCGGCCAGGTGCTGGCCCTGCCCGCCTTCGGAGCGACCGAGGCGTGGATCGGCATCGTCGCCACGGCGGCGGTGACCGTGGCCTACACCGCCTACGGCGGACTACCGGCGTCGCTGCGCACCGACCGGTGGCAGGGATGGCTGATCCTGCCCCTGCTGGCCCTCGGCCTGAGCGCAATCCTCTTCCACGTCGACGGCCCGGTGGGCGCCGCCATCGACGGTGGGCTGACCCACGTCGACCGGGCGGGCGTGGACACGATCGTGGTGCTCGTCATCGCGGTCACCGCCGCCAACCTGTTCCACCAGGGCTACTGGCAGCGCATGTGGGCCGCTGCCGACGAGCCCGCACTGCGCTCCGCCACCGGCATCGCCTCCGTCCTCAGCCTGCTGACGGTCCTCGCCGTAGGGCTCACCGGCCTGGTGGCCGCCGGGATCAGCGAGCCGTCGGTGCCCTTCTTCGACCTGCTGGCCGGTCTCCCCGGTGGCGTGCGACTGCTCATCGTGGTCCTCGCCGTGGCGTTGGTGGCGTCGAGCGTCGACACCCTCGAGAGCGGCATGGCGGCGCTCGTGGCCCAGGACGTCACCGACAAGCGCCTGAGCATGGGCGCAGCCCGCCTCGTCACCGTGGCCCTGATCGTCCCCGCCTGCCTCATCGCCGTACAGGGCCACGACATCCTCCGGCTGTTCCTCATCGCCGACCTCGTCGCCGCCGCCACCGTGGTGCCCGTCTTCCTCGGCCTCGGCCAGAGGGTGACCGGCCGCAGTGCCATCGCCGGGTCGGTGGCTGGCCTGGTTGCGGTGTTCGTGCTCGGGGTCGTGACCCGCGGCGGGATCGACGGAGGGTGGGCGACGCTGACCATCGCCGACTCGCCGGCACTCGACCTCGGCGCCTTCGTGTGGGCGCCCGCCGCGTCCACGATCGTGGCCCTGGTATGGCCCGTTCTAGGCCGGCGGTCAGGCGCCTCAGCCCGGCCAGGTCATCGCCCAGAAAGCGGCCTCGTGCCCGGCGGTGAGGACGACGGCGTCGGCGGCGGCGGCGACCTCCGCCGCTGACGCCCCGCCCAGCGCCCGATCGGCAGCAGCCTCGAGGCGGTCCACGAAGGCGACAAAGGCCCCGTCGGTCCAGTGCTCCACGAACGGTCGGTAGACCGAGGTGCCGGGGAGGGCGGTGCGCCACGCCTCGAGGTAGGCCGCCTCCACCGCCCACATCGCCGCCAGCGCCACCGGATACGGCTCGCCCGCCATCCGCCGGAGGTGGGCGTGGTAGTCGACGGCGGCCGGAAGGGGCTCTGCGGGGATGGCGAGGCCGCGCTCGGCGCCGAGCTCCTCGAACCACGCCATCTCGGCCACGAAGACGGTGACGCCGTCGGCAAGGAGCGCGAGGTCGTCGGTCGGCGCTTCTGCCAGTATCGCCCCCCACGTCCGAGCCAGCGTCTCCACGAACAGCCGGTCCTGCTCGAGCCAGCGGTCGAACGCGGCGGCGGGAAGGGTCCCGGCGCGAACGCCGTCGAGGAACGGGTGGTGCGTCGCCGCCCGCCACCGCACCGGGTCGCGGTCCGCCAGTTCGCGGACAGCGGTCATGGCCCCTGCTCGTGGGCGGCGGCGAAGAAGGCCAGCTCGAGGCGCATGGCAGTGCGGTAGTGCTCGGCCACGACCGCCGGGTCGCCCCCCAGGCGGTCGAGCAGATCCTCCAAGGCCGTGGCTAACTGCTCGAAGCCAGGGTCGGCATAGGTCTCCACCCATTCCCGATAGGGGGAGTCGGCCGCAGTCACCGGCTCCAGCTCTCGCCCGAGCCAGGCGTAGAGCCGCATGCACGGCGCCATCGCCGCGCAGAGGTGGCCCACGGGCTCGAGGGCGGCCACCCGCAGCAAGAAGTCCGTGTACGCGCTCGTCGCCGGCGCCGGTTCGGGAACGAGATCCACGCCCCAGCGCTCGGCGTAGCTGCGATGCAACTCGAGCTCGCCGAACCCGCCGTCGAGCAGGGCCTTGAAGGCGGTCATCGCCTCGCCGTCGGCCGCCTTGGCCACACCCAGGGCGTAGGCCCGCACGAACGCGTCGAGGAACCTGGCGTCCTGGGCGACGAAGAAGCAGAACGACGCGCGATCCAGCCGACCGCTGGCGATCCCCCGCACGAAAGGGTGGTCACGACAGGCGCGAGCCAGATCGAGGTTGGCGTCGAAGAGCTCCGCAGCCTTCACCCCGGCGACCCTACGCGACGCCGTGCTGCCATCCGGCTGGTCCTCAGACGACGCCCGCGCCGAGCGACGCGCTCGGGACCATGTCGAGCAGCGGGCCGGGACCGTCGATTCGCCCCAGGAGCCCGACCCGCACCGCCAGACCGTCGCGTCGACCACTGGCCCGCTGGTTCTCATGGCGGGACCGGACGATCACGTCATGGCCGGACAACGTCGTCGTTTGCCGCACCAACTCCTCTCGGCGCGCTCCGTCACGCCGGTTCAGGCTCGGGGAGCGGCTGCGCCGGGTCGGGGTGGGGGCTCATTGGGCCGCGCGAACGGCTCGGGGCGAAAGCACTCAATAGTGACAGGACGCAGTCGACTTCCTCCGGGCCGAGCCTTCAGCCGCTCCTAGTCCGCGAACACGTCGCGGCTGTTCTGGATGAAGAACGTGTGGTCGTGGCCCTTGTTCGGATCCTCCGCGTTGTACTTCGCGCTCGTTGGCGATCCATCAGGGAGGTGCTCCTCGGAGTAGATCGCGCCCACAGGACAGACGTCGGGCTGATAGCACGCCGTGCAAGACGTGCACTCCTCGAGGTTCACGTACAAGATGCCGTCGCCGAAGACACCGATCGCGTCGGGATCGGGGGTGTGCGAGGTTTCGATGATCCCGCTGCCGGCTTCCTCCTCGGAGAACAACACGTTCTTCTGGGGATCGAACTCATAGATGCACTGCACGGGGCAGACATCCACGCACGCTCGATCCTTCACGTCGATGCACGCTTCAGTGATGATCGCGAGACCGGCCACAAGTCAGCTCCTCATGTTTGTTGTTGATCAGCTCGAGCGCCTCGTCGAACAGAGCGGCGTCGTTTGCAGACCGCTGGACAACCTCATTGACGAGCCAGGCCTTTTGGTGGGTCTGCGAGGCGTGGGGTGTCAGGCGCCGGCCTTCAGCTTGCAGATCGCGAGATGCGCGGCGAGCACCGACTCACGGACCTCGGGGGCCAACCGCGTGTCAGCATCGGCCGCCGCCTTGGCGCTGTCGCCGGCCTGTTCCAGCTCGATCATCGCGTCGCGGGCGGGTACGCCGTCGACCACGTGCCCTTCCGCCTTGGCGAGCTTGTTCCGGAACTCCCGGACGACGGCAACCAGCACCGGTGAGGCGCCTTCGTCGGCCTCCGCCTTGCGGGCAGCGTCGGTGATCCTCTCGACGACCTCGGCGAACTCGACAGGCATGGCCCCTCCCTCCGCGGGTGGCGTGCGACACGGATGCTCCCACATCCTGCGAGACGGGCGCGTACCGTCGGAGCCGTGGATCGCGCCACGATGCGAAGGCAGCTGGGCGCCGCGCGGGTCGCCCGGCTGGGCACGGTGCGGCCCGACGGACGGCCGCACATCGTGGTGTGCTGCTTCGCCTTGGCCGGCGAGGTCGTGTACTCAGCGGTGGACGACAAGCCCAAGACCACCGTGGCACTCCAACGGCTTCGAAACCTGACGACGAACGCGGCGGCCTCGCTGCTGACAGACCACTACGACGAGGACTGGACCGCGCTGTGGTGGATCCGACTCGACGGGGCGGGCCGGATCATCCCCGACGGTCCCGAACACGAGCGCGCTGTCGCAGCGCTGTGCGCCAAGTACGAGCAGTACCGCCGCCAGCGGCCGACCGGTCCGGTGATCGCGATCGACGTCGCCCGCTGGTCGGCGTGGCCCTGACCATCCGCTCGTACGCTGCGGGCATGGCCCTGGACGACGAGCTGCTCAACAAGGTCATGTGGAAGGTCACGAACGCGCTCGCCCTGATCGGCTCCCGTGCCGGGGACGAACGCAACGCGATGACCGCCAGCTGGATCACGCAGCTCTCCATGGAACCGGTGCTGATCGGTGTCGCCGTGGACAACGAGGCGGTCACCCATCGGCTGATCGCCGACGGCGGGTCGTTCACCGTGAACCTGTGGGACGCCAGCGACACCCGCGTCTTCGTGAAGTTCTCGAAGCCGGCCGTCGATGACGGCTCGACGCTGAACGGCCGGGCAGTCCGGGAGGCGACAACCGGCGCTCCCGTGTTCGACGAGGCCGTGGCCTGGATGGACTGCGAAGTCCGTCACCAGCTCGACCTCGGCACGCACACCCTGTTCGTCGGTGAGGTCGTCGACGCTGCCATCAACGACGACGAGGCCCGCGCTGCCTCGATGAGCGACACCCGCATGAAGTACGGGGGCGTCAAGCGCCACTGACCACGCCGAGGTGGCAACCAGCCACCAACGTCGGCACCACCACCATCACCCGGAGGAACGACGATGCTGCTCAACGGCGAACCATGTGGCGATCCTGACCAACGACACGGAGCGCCTTTACGCCTTCTACCGAGACGTGTTCGACGCCACGGTCTCGCGCGACGTGACCGAGGCCGACGGCGTCTCGTCGCATCCCGGACCATTTCTACCTGACGGGACTGCTCCAGCCGGGGTGGCCCAGCCGAGGACCGCCGCCGCACCACGGAAGCGCTCGCACCGCCGCAGTCGGGCGGAACCGGCACCGCGTCCAACCCCAGACGCCCACGCTCCGCGGTAAGCGAGGCCCGCCCTATCCGCGGCAAGGCCCGCACCGAAAACCGCACCGAAAACCGCACCGAAAACCACGAGATTCCGGCCGGAGGTTAGAAGAATGGTTAGAAGTCGACCCCTGACAGCAGTGAGCCCCTCCAGCGGGAGGGGCCCTGACCTGCTGTTTCGTTGGTGGCGGGGGGAGGATTTGAACCTTCGACCTTCGGGTCATGAATTTACGAACGCTCCTGCCCTCTTCTCCCGGCTGGTCCCTCACAGTACCGCTGAACAGGGTCTTCGCGGTTTCGTTCTCCCGTCTACTCCCGTCCTGTGTCGGCGATTCCGGTGACGAGGTTAGAAGTCAGGTTAGAAATCGCGATGCGGAACGGCGCGCCACGCAGCGTGACGCGGGTTGCGTGACGCGGCGAGACGGTGCCGGGCCGCGACGCGGTAGGCGAGCCGGTCTGCACAGCGCCCTGCACAGTCGTCTGCACACGCGGCTCTGGGAGTTCAGGCTGTGGTGTCCCTGCCAAGATGGATCGGGACGCGCTTGTCGTCGTCCTCGAAGACGGCGACGAGCTCGAGTCGGGCGCCGAGCGCTTCGAGGTACTGGCGCAGTGTCGAGACCCGCACATCGTCGGAGTGTTCGAGCTTGGAGATCGCCCCCTGGGTGACCTCGAGCCGTCCCGCCAGTGTCGCCTGGCTCACGGCCTCACGGCGACGGAGCTCGTAGAGGCGGATCTCCTCGAGGGTCTCGGCGCGCGCCCGGGCGATGCGCTCGGCGGCGCCGGGACGGGCGAGGACCTCCTCGCGCAGCTTGGAGAACTTGGTTCGTGTCATCAGATCAGCCCTTCGTCTCGCAGCTCGGTCAGGTACTCGTCATAGAGGTCATCTGCCGCTGGGATCGCCGCGTCGTACCAGGCATCCCACTCGCCGGTCTTGTCCCCGCCGAGCAGCAGGATCACGGCTCGGCGCGGGTCGAACATCAACAGCACCCGCAACGCGCCACCCTTGGATGTTCGAAGCTCCTTCATGTTGTGGTGTCGCGATGCGTGGATCCGTTCCACGACTGGCCGACCGTGATCCGGGCCTCGCTCGGCGAGCAGGTCGATCCGCTCGGTCAACGCTTCCCGTTGGTCGGCGTCGAGGGCGCGCCACCACGCCAGGAACTCGTCGGTGACCTCGATCTCCCACACCGAAAGAGTATGAGCTATAACTCATCATGAGTCAAGGCTCATGGTGGCTACGGCCTCACCTGCAGGTGCCGAAACTCGTCCGGACCTCTGATGCGAAGATTCCAGTCCCAACCGCGACCGGAGCGCGCCACGACATCTTCGCTCGCTCCGGCGAGCACCCAAGGTGCTCTACGTTGCTGACCTGCGGGTTTACCCGAGTGGCGGTCACGGCGCGATGGATCTCCGGAGCTGCGCTATCCACCCGAATCGTCCTGGTGATGACGCCGCCCAGGACCTCGTGCAATCGTCTGGCGAGTACAAACGGTCGAGCAGCGCAGCGCTGCGACCAGCGGCGATGGATTTTCGGCACCCACAGGTGGTTGCGGGGCCTAGTGTCGGAGCGTCAGCGAGACACGCCGACCAGGCAACGAAGGAGTGTGCTCATGGGAGGCAAGATGGATCGGGCGAAGGGTCGGGCGAAGGAAGCGGTCGGTGACCTGACCGGCGACGAGGACCTCGAGGCCGAAGGCAAGGCCGACCGTGTCGGCGGTGAGGTCAAGGAGAAGACCAGCGACGCGGTCGACAAGGTCAAGGCGGTCATCGAAGACGTCAAGGACAAGGTGACCGACGCGGTCCACAAGGCCAAGGACTGACCGTCCGACGCCCAGGGAAACGACTCAAGGTGTTCCGGTTGGATTCCGCTGCACTTCAGAGCACAACCGCGCTCTGAGTGAGCCGCCCCCGGTCTCGTGGAGGCTCTGGGGCGCCCCGGGTTCGGTAGAGCCGCACCAGACCCGGGGCGCTTCAGTGTTCCACCTCGGCCACGACCAGATCCAGACACTCATGTACCTCAAGCTGTCCGGCGCCGGGCACCCGACCATCTTCCTGACCCGCACCCGGGGGCGATTCTGGTCCAGCCGCCCCTCGAACCTCCTGCTCGGCGCGGTGCTCGGAACCCAAGCTGTCGCCACTCTCATCGCCGTCTACGGCGTGCTCGTACCGCCGATCGGGTGGGGGCGGGCCGCCGCCGTGTGGGCGTACGCCCTGGCCTGCTTCCTGATCAACGACCAAGTCAAGCTGCTCACCTACTGGGTCCTGGACCGCCGCGACGCCCAAACTACGCCACCGCACCACGATCCGCCACAGCCCACCGCGGTCGCTACGAGCCTGTGATGGCCGCCTCCGATGCCGCCGGCGACGGCCGCGTGCGTGTCGTCAACACCGGATCGAGTACTCGAACCCGAGGATGCAGCGCTTCGGCGACATCTCCGAGAACCGGATGAGCGGTCACTCGAAGCTCGGCTTCAACGCAACATGGTCGATGGCTGTGGGAGGGATGGTTGGCGGCGGCATCTTCTCGACGCTCGGTGTGGTGGTGGTGATTGCCGGAGCGTGGGCCTGGCTCAGCTTCTTCGCAGCGGGACTTGTCGCGTTGGCCGCGGGATACAGCTACGTGAAGCTCGCTACCCACTACGGCGAGGGGGGCGGAGCGTTCACCTTCCTGCGCGAGATCAACCGGTGGGGGTTCGCCGGCAGCCTCTCCTGGGTGCTCATCGTCGGATACGTGCTCACCAACTCGGTGTACTCCCTGACCTTCGGCGAATACCTCGGGAATGTCCTCGGTGCGGGACCGTGGTTCCCACGGGTTGCCGCCGCGGCCATCCTCGTTCTTTTCATGGGGTTGAACCTGCGGGGTGTCAGTGAGGCGGGCGGCGTCGAGGTCGTGCTCGTGTGGTTCAAGCTTGCCGTGCTCGTGGGGCTGGCCGGGTGGGGACTGGCGCAGTGGGATCCGGCGATGCTGTCACGAGGCGTGCCCGGTACCGGGATCGGTGCCGCGCTCTTCGGTGGGGCGTCCGTGTTCATGGCCTATGAAGGGTTCCAGTTGGTGACCTACGACTTCGACGACATCGAGAACCCACAGAAGACGCTTCCTCGAGCGGTGCTCTCGGCCATCGTCGTGGTCATCGCCGTGTACGTCGTCGTGGCGCTCGGCGTGACGACCCTGATCGGCGCGGACCAGGTGGTGCAGCACCAGGAGGTCGCATTGGCCGTGGCCGGGCGCCAAGCCTTCGGCATCGCCGGGCTCATCGTGGTGTCGATCGGCGCGGCCTTCTCCACCGGGTCAGCCATCAATGCGACGCTGTTCGCCACCGCACGGCTCACCTACGAGGTCGCCAAGGACGGGGAGCTGCCCGCCGCGTTGCATCACCGAAACCGGGCGGGTCTGCCGGATCGGGCCGTGATCGGACTCGGCGGACTCGCTGCCGGATGTGCGATGCTCGGCGCCCTCGCCACGCTCGTCGAGGCCGCGAGCCTCACCTTCCTCTTCACCTTCGCCATCGTCGGCGGGTTGGCCTTTCGTGAGCGGGCCGGGTCCCGGGTCCTCACAGGATTCGGCGCCCTCTCCGCCGCTGCGGCGTTGATCGCCCTTGTCGTGCGCCTGATCCAAACCGACCCCGTGGCGCTCGCCTTCCTGGGTCTCCTCGTGCTCATCGCCGTGTTCGGTCGCCCCGTCCTACTTCGCCACACGAGAACAGAGACTCAATAGAGGGCTGTCCCGGACTCTCAAGCCAAGAAGTTGGCTGGCATCCTCGCCGCCGACGAGATCCGGCCCGCGGCCGCGCGCCTGAGGGGCCGAATATTTGTCCGCCCCCTGATCTTGAGCGTTTCGGGCGTCGGGCTGGTCGGTAGCGTTCTGCGCTCGTGACCCTCTTCCCTGCTCTGACTCGTCTCGCTTTCAACCAGACCGATTGTCAGCCTGGCGGTGTTCAGTCACTCGTGGTCTCGGATCGTCTCGCGGAGCGAGCGTCGGTTGCGGGGCTCGGTGCGGTTCTTCGCGTCGGTGAGCTGGCGGATGAGATCGTCGCGCACTTCGGTCAGAGCCTTGTCGAGGTCGGCCTCTTCGGACGTCGCCACGACCCGATCGCTCCCCGCGATCCACGCTTCGAGCACCGTCCGCTGGCTCGGCGTCGCGCGCTCCTTGACCGAGAGCTCCAATTCGACCGTGCCCCGGGGGAACGACCCCAGGCGGCTGGTGAGGCTGCTCCAGCCTGCAACGATGTGGTCCCGTTCGTGGGCGTCGAACCCGCTGCCGAGCCGAAGGCTCGATTCCACCGATGCCCTGTCGTCGTGTTCTCCCATGGCTGTGTCCTGTTCGTCGTACCGGATCGGTTGCGTGGTGTCGTCAATCCCGCGGGTCGGAGGGGCCTCAATAACCCAGCAACGCCGCGGCGGCGGCAGAACTCACGCCGAGAGTATCCGGGTCGGTGACGATGACCTCGCCGTTGTGCGCCAGCGTCTCGAACACCGCACGGTCGACCAAGTCCTCGTCGCTGATCGATCGAGCGTCGGCCAACGAGACGTTGCCGTGCGCGTCGATACGTCCCCACACGGGGCCGCGGTTGGTGACGAACAGCTGAGCCACACGGCCATCGCGTGCAGCAGAGAGGACTTCGGAGAGGGTGTCGGCAGTGTTGCCGGTACCGGCCGCGCTGTGGAACCGGGCGATCATCGCGGCGGTTGTCGCCGCGATCTGCGGTTGCACGATCCGCCGCGCGGCACCATGCAGTTCGACCAGCGAACGGTGCTCGGGGTTGCCGGCGATGGCCTCATCGGCAACGTTCGGGTACCTGGTCACCGAGCGGTAGATCGGCAGGTAGGACTCGATGCATGCCAGCACCAAGGGGTCGCGTGTGCCGCCCAACGCATCGATGACACCACGGTCGACCGTCCGCAGGAAACGCTCGATCGCGTCCCTCTCGACCTCACCACCCATACCGTGTCCGTGGAACGCCACATCGCGGCCACCGACCGAATGCGACTGGAGCTGACGTTCGGGATCCTCGAACGCGAGTGCGGCGTCCATCGACTCGGGGATCGACTCCGCATCGAGCCGGCGCATCGTGTTGCTGGTCGCTTCGAAGAGCTGCACGGAGTTCTGGGACAGTGCCAACACGAAGCAGCGGTCATCGCCGGGCACCGAAGCGAGCAGGGGGCGGACCCGGAACGATCCGGCCACGGTCACCTCCTCGGCCAACATCAGCGGCACCCGGAAGCGTTCGAACCGAACCTCGTCCGCTGAACACCGCCAGCCCGCCGGATTGGTGCGGCCAGAACGACGAGTCGTCGACCAGCGCCGACACGGGGGCCAGGATCTCGTCGATGACCGGGTGCTCGGTGCCGGCATCGGACAACGCCGATCGGGCCGCCTCGACAAGGTTGCGCAGCCGCACCGGGTCCTGGGTCGTGGTCTCGGGCCCGAAGCGATGTGTCGACAAGAACAGCGAGACGCACGGTCCGTCCACAGAGCCCAGCGATGCGACATCACGCATCGAGATCGGATCGATGTCTGTGACGACCTGCACGGTGTCCATGTCCCGACCGTACCCGCAAGGGCTGCACCGATCCGGCCGGGCCCATCGATGAGTCTGACGGACACCGGACGGCGGTCTGCACCCACTCCTCGCTGAACAGACCCTGTAGACGCCGACGCGTCGAGAAGCTGAGGTTCATTCGCGACCAGGCACAGTGGGTGCCGCGACGAGGCCGGCCTCCCGAGATGCCTCCGGCAGCAACTCGAGGAGCGAGATCGCCACCATCACCCCCACCGAGAACCCGATGCCCGCCGCCCGGACGCCCGACCGGGGACCGACCCAATGGACCCAACCGACTCCCAGCGCGGTGGAGACGATCGACAACGACGCGAGCGCGGTCGCTGCCAGCCACGTCGACGCGTCGATGGCTGCGATCATCACTCGTCTGGAGTTGCCACGTTCTGGCGGACACGTGGTTGTGCGGGGCTTCCTCGACCCGAGCACCGGCGCCCGAGCCCACAGCGATCAAGCACTTCTACCGGCCTCCCTGGGCGCGCTCGGCCCGAGATCTCGGGCTTTCCGGCCTCTGCTGCAGGGCCGGGCAACAGGCACCAAGGCTGTTCTACCGATCCTTCTACCGGGTCCCGACCCTCGGGGCCGGTGGAGGTTCTGCCATGAAGGGGTACGTCGCCCGCAAGGGCAAGCGCTGGTACGCGGTGATCTACGAAGGACTCGACCCGGTCACCGGCCGGGAGATCCGACGATGGCACGCAGCAGGCACCGACAAGGCATCGGCCGAGAAGCTCGCACGGCGCCTCGCCCGCGAGCTGAGAGGTCCCGATGACAGGGGCCGCAGTTTGAGCTTCGGCGCCTACCTGACCCAGACGTGGCTGCCCGTGAAGCGCATCGAGCTCCACCCACGACCTGGCACGGCTACCAGCGCATCGTGAACCGCCACGTCCTCCCAGCGCTCGGATCGACACCCATCCGGCGACTACGACCGCAGCACATCGAGGACCTGTACGAGTCGAAACTGCGGCCGCCCGACAACTCCCGACCACTCGCACCGAAGACGGTGCTAGAGATCCACGTCGTCATCCGCGGTGCGCTCAACGACGCCGTCCAGCGCGGCCTCGTCAGCCGCAACGTCGCCTTGATCGCCTAGGCTCCTCGGCACCGGGCTGCTCAGGAGCAGAAGGTGTGGACGGCCGAGCAGCTCGCCACGTTCCTGCGCCACGCCGCCGGTCACCGCTACTTCCCAGCAATCTGGACCTCCGCGTTCACCGGAATGCGCCGCAGCGAACTGCTCGGACTCAAGTGGAGCGTCTTCGACCTGAAGCGCTCGACGTTGTCGATCAACCGGGCCCGCGTCGACGTCGCGTATGAGGTCGTCGAGAGCCACGACATCACGCCGGATATCGGTGCCAGCCGCGGCAAGACCAAGAGCGCCCGACGTCGAATCGACCTCGACCCCACCACCATCGACAGCTATCAGCACGTCCTGCCCGGGATGCAGGCCGACGCCGCCCAGATCTTCGCCGAACTCGTCGATGACGAGGCTTCTACCGGCGACACCCGGTGGAAGAACCGGAAGAAGGCCGCCTGAACACGGTAGAAGCCGGGCCGTTCGGCCCGGCTTCTCAACGTTCGTTGGTGACGGGGGCAGGATTTGAACCCTGTCCAGAGCCGGCTGTCCGAGCCCTCCCGTCGGGTCGGCCGTGGCCGTCGTCGGCGCTGACCCGGAGCGGTCACCCCGACCCCTGGCCGCGGTTCAGGCCGGTTGGTGGCTGGTCTCGAGCTCGACAGCCGCGGGGAACAAGAGGTTGTTCTCCTTGTGGACGTGCAGGTGGGTATCGCTCTCGAGGTGTTCGAGTCCGGCGTACAGGGCGGCGTAGCTGGCACAGCCATCATCGGGGACGGCATAGCTCCCGGTGATGGCTCGTAGCTGTTCGAGGAGTTCACCGGCGCGGTCGTGTTCGGTTCGCATCACGGCGATGGGGTTCTCGATCGATCCGCAGTGAGACGCGGGCGCTTCGGCTGACGCGACCAGTTCTCGGATCATGGGGAACAGGATCTGTTCCTCTTTGGCCAGGTGGGGTTCGAGGTCTGCGCGAAGCTCGGCGAATGACCGTTGGACGTTGAGGAGCTCGGGGTGGCGGGCACCGTGCACGTCGGCGACCTTGTCGGCGAGTGCGGTGAGACGTGGGAGCTCGTCGTGGAGGTAGGCGTGGTGGGTGGACTCGAGGTGGTCGGCGAGCTGGTCGGCTCGGTAGGTGGTCCACGGCTCGGGTGGAGCCGTCCCGATGGAAGAGAGCTCACTGGCGGTCTGGTCGGGGTCGAGGCCCGCGGTGGCGCAGGCGTCCGCGAGGCTGCGTTGACCTCCGCAGCAGTAGTCGAGGGAGCGACGCTCGAGCTCGCGGGCGAGGTCGGGATGCTCGTTGATGATGTCGGCGAGTCGTGCGCTGGGCTCGATGGTCGAGGTCATTGGTGGCTCCTTGGTTCGGGTGTCGGGGACGTCGGCTGCAGTTCCCGCGGTTCGGGTCTGTTGGCTGTGGTGTCGGATGGGGGCCACTCGGTTCCGCTGAGTCGGCGGGCGAGGACGGATGCGATCCGGGCGGCGTGAGCCTTGGCCGCGTCCGCGGTGGGGCCGGCCCAGTAGGCGTCGATGGAGTCGACCCAGAGCCGGTACCACCGGTCGAAGTGCTCGGGTCGGAATGGCTCGAGGTCGTGAATGTGGCGGTGGGCGGTGAGGATGGCGCCGTCGTAGCCGGGTTGGCCGAGCAGCACCCGGCACCAGTAGTCGATCAGCCGTGGGATGTGGGCGGACCAGTCGACCTCGGCGACTTCGGTGAACACCGGGGCGAGGACTTCGTCGAACACGATCTCTCGATAGAAGCCCACGACCAGGTCGTGGATGTCGGCACGGGTATCGAGATCGCCGCGGAGTTCATCGCTCCTCGTCGGCGGGGTCATGGTTCGTAGGTCCAGTCGGGCCGCTTGCGGTCTTGGCTGGCGTCGTAGGTGACGATGCCGTCGACGAGGTCGGTGATCTTGGGCGTGGGGATGTGCTGGCGTTGCGATGGGCACCGTCCTTCGAGGTGGGCGGCGATGTCGTCGGGGAAGGCCCGCAGGATGCTCGACATGACGATGCGTTCCTGGACGGGGAGGTAGCAGCGGTTGGCATCGGCGACGATGCGTAGCCGCTGTTCGATCACCCCGAGGTCGGCGTCGGCCGCCTTTCCGGTGCGCATTCGGTCGAAGGCCGCGGTGATGTCGGTGCTGCCGCGTTTGCAGGGCGGGCACTGGCCGCACGACTCCACTGACAAGAACCGAGACAGCATCGCACCGACTTCGACCATGCAGGCAGTGTCGTCATAGACGATGAATCCGCCGGCGCCGAGACCGGAACCGGCTGCGGCCATCGCCTCGTAGCTCAACTCGACATCGAGGGTCTCGGCGGTCAAGACGGCGTTGGCAACGCCGGGGAAGACGGCCTTGATCTGACGACCTGGCACGGGGCCGCCGCACGCGTCGAGCAGCCACCTCAGCGGCGTCCCCATGGCGACCTCGACCACGGCGGGCGCGGTGATGTCGCCGACGACGGTGCACAGCAGGGTGCCGGGCGACTCCTCTGTCCCGTGCTGGCGGAACTTGTCGGCGCCGTGAGTCAGGATCCAGGCGCAGTGGGCGAGGGTCTCGGCGTTGTTGACCAGGGTGGGATTGGCGTGACCGCCCCCGGAGTCGGGGTCGGGGTCGGGCTCGTGGGCTTGCCATCCGAGTTGGGGTGCGGTGGCGAACAGGCCGTGCATGTAGGGAGGCAGCCACCGCGGGAGTGGTTCGTTCCCTTCGATCACTTCCAGGAGCGCCTTCTCCTCACCAAACAGGTACTCCTCGGGTCCCGTCACGACGCCGACGGTGATCCCGTCCAGCCAGCCGTCAGCCTCGATTTCGGCCAGGGCGCGGCGCACCGCGGCGACTTCGGTCTCGAAGCTCGCTTTGAGAGCGAGGAAGACATGGTCGGCGCCAACGGCAGTCGCCGAGATCAGCAGGCCTTCGATCACTGCGTAGGGGTTGGCGCGCATGAGCGCTCGGTCCTTGAAGGTGCCGGGTTCGCCCTCGGCTCCGTTGCACACCGCGTAGCGGGCCCCGCGGCCGCCTTCGGCGACGGACCTCCACTTGGTCGCAGTCGGAAATCCCGCACCGCCTCGGCCTCGGAGCCCCGCGGCGTCGATCTCCGCGATTGTCTCTTTCGGGCCGATACTTCGGGCGCCGACCAGCCCCCGCCCGCCGCCTTCGTCGAGGTAGTCGGCCAGCGTCTCTATTGGTCGGTTCGGCAGCAGCCGCTGCACCGCGGTCATGTCGTGACCCCTTCTATCTCGGCGTCGATGTTGCAGTGCAGCCGACAGCCGGCCCGCCGCGGGTCTTTGGGGATCAACTCGTCCACCCTCAGGCCACCGGTCCGTTCTGCTATTCCGTGGGCGATGCCGAGATGCAGCGCACAGACAGTGTCGGGATCGTCGAGCGCGGTCGACTCGAACGGGCAGCACCGCAGCGTGAAGTCGACCGTGTCGCCGCGTTGACGCACAGTCGGGTCGAAGCCGTGGCGGGCCATCTCGTCGGCCAGGCTCGCTACCGGATCACTGTCGGCCTCGGTGTCGGGAGCTTGACTGCGGCCGACCCGTCGACCGACTTCGACCGGGTCGTCGCCGGTGCGAACCATCTCCGCCAGCCACAACGACAGACGCTCATAGGGCCCGGCCACGCCCCAGCGACTCTCGGTGGTCGGGTCGAGCCGGTAGATCAGCCGGGGCCGGCCCCGGCCCCTCGCCGCCGCCGTGCCTTCCACCACCAGGTCGGCATCGACCAGCTTGGCCAGGTGCTGGCGGATCGCGTTGTGATTGAAGCCGAACTGCTCGGTCAGCTCAGCGATATCGACCGGGCCCGGCGCTTCGGCAACGTAGGCGAATATTCGATGCCGGGTCGGATCGCCCAACGCCCGGGCCTGGACCTGCAAGGAGGTCATGGCCCCACAACCGCGGCTGAGGCCCCACGTTCGAGCATGTTGGGGCCGGGCTCAACACGGTGGGCGACGCCGGCGCAATGTCGGATCTCCATACCGGCCTCCTTGGCATTCATCGCCGGGCAGTCGTCACCCAGGCACCCACTTCTTCTAGTATATCCTAGAAATCTTGAGGAGTGATTGTGGGACAGGACCACAGCGAGAGAACCGGCACGGCTTCGAGGTCGATCACGACCGTCGCCCTGGATCGGGTCGCCAAGGGTCGCCTCGTAGGGAACGGCGTCCACTGGACCCTCGAGGAATCCGAGGACCTCAACGTCAACCTGGTGCACCTGGACGCGAATGCTGAGGTTTCCTCCCATATCAACACCGCTGTCGACGTGGTCATCCTGGGGCTGGAAGGCACGGGTCGCCTCGCAGTCGACGGCACGGTCGAAGCTCTCGAGGTGCACACCCTCGCTCATGTGCCCAAGGGCGCCGAACGGTCGATCCACGCCGACGACAGCGGCGTCACCTACCTCACGGTGCACCGTCGCCGGGGCCCACTCAGCATCGCCACCCGGCCGGTGCAAGATGGATGAGGAAATGGACTCCATGCTTGCCGTCGTCCACCGGCTCCGATGCGCAGGCTTTGAGCACGACCTGTCCACGGCCCGGGGTGCGCGCCTGAGGTGTTCGGGCTGCGGCCGGATCGACCGTGCAGACACCGTCACCGTGGTGGAGATCGCTCGCTTCGAAGGCGACTCCGGCTCTGTTGCATTGGCGCATCGTCGCGGTCGGCGGTGAGGGTGGCGGGATGAGGCTTCGCCGTTCCCGTCCTGTACCCGTGATCCAGCGTTCGGCGTTCAAGGGATTTCGGTTCCCGCCCGAGATCATCGTCCTCGCCGTGCGCTGGTACCTCCGGTACGGGCTCTCCTACCGCGACGTCGCAGAGCTGCTCGGTGAGCGTGGGATCGACGTCGACCACGTCACCACCTACCGGTGGGTGCAACGCTTTAGCGCTCTCTTGGCCGATGCGGCCGGACCGTGCCGGCACAGGGTTGGTGACCGTTGGTATGCCCGGGTTCCAGAGTTGATGGGGGCGGGTGGGTGCGGATTTGGGCTGTGACCTGCGGGTTCGGGCGCGGTGGGGCGCGGAGGCGTGTATCTACGCGCGTGGGTTGACCGAGCCGGGGGTGACGGTCAGGTGGGGTTGAACTCGTAGAACTTGGGGGGTTCGGCGAGATCGAGGCGGCGGAGGATGCCGGCTCGGTCGGCGGTGGTGGCGTTGCGTTGCACGATGGTGCCGTGGTCGCCGGCCAGGGTGACTTGGTGCATCCGGTCGAGTTGGTGGCGGAGGTTGCGCCAGGTGTCGTCGGTGGCGGTCTCGGCCGGGCGGATGAGGAGCAGGGCCAGCCAGCACAGCACGACGTGGGCGCGGATGCGCCGTTCGAGGTGGTGGTAGACGGGGCGTAGGGCGAGGGTCGACTTCATGTCCCGCCAGCCCCGTTCGACCTCGAGGAGCTGCTTGTAGCCGAGGGCGACGTCTTCGGCGGACAGGGTCGGGTCGGAGGTGCGGAGCAGGAACTTGCCGTCGAGGCGGGCTTCGGCCCGCACCGCGGCCTGATCGACGCGGAGGAGCCCGCCGGCGGTGACTCGCAGGAACCGTTTCAGTCCCGGGTAGCCGCGTCGTTCGCCGGCCAGGCCGGCTCGGGCGGTGGCGGTGAGGGTGTCGCTGTCGGCGATGGTGTCGACGAGCTGGGTGAGGAGCTGGTCGCGGATGGTCTTGTCTCGGTCGGCTTGGTCGGGGTTGTGGCAGATGACGAACCGGTCTCGCATGGTCCCGTCATCGAGCACGACTTCTTTGACCTGCAGGTTGCCGGCCACGACGTGGTAGCGGCCCTGGCGGGACAGGGCCGCTCGGGCTTCCTTGTTGTCGCCGCGGATCTTCTCGCCGATGATGTCATGCCCGCCGGCGCGTTGCAGGGAGCGGCGGTTCTCCGCGGAGGTGAACCCCCGGTCAGCGACCCACACGACCCGGCCCAGCTTCCAGGCCCGCAGGTCGTCTTTGACCTGGCGGATCAGGGCCTGATCGTTGGTGTTGCCCGGCCACGTCCACACCCTGATCGGGATCCCGGTGCGGGTCACGGCCATGCCGATGATCACCTGGGGCAGGTCGGGACGGGAGTCCTTGGAGTGCCCGAAGGTCCGGAACCCGACCGTGGCCCCCTCCTCGGGGTCATCGGCCTGTTCGGTCTCGAAGTAGGTGGACGTCGTGTCGAAGAACAACAGGTCGACCTCGAGGTTCAACAGGTCAGCGACGGACCAGTAGGCAGCCTCGGCCAGGTCCGCCTCGATCTCCAACAGCCAGTCCATCGCCCGGTAGCAGGTGTCCTCGTCGACCACGGCCAGGCCCGCCACCGCGACCCGTTCGGTGACCCACTTGGCGCCGGCCAGCTTCGCGAGCGGTTCCAGTGCCCGGTTGGCGACCATGGCGAACAGGACCCGTTCGCTACGCGAATCCACCCGCCGCCCGGCCAACAGGCGCGACAGCGTCGCGGGGATGCCGAGTCGCTGCCACCAGCCGTCAAGCACGTAGGCCCCGCCCATCGGGCGCACATCGAGGATCTCCACGCCGGCGCCACTGCGGGGCTGGGCGGCCGCGCCCGCCTGGGCCGGCGACAAGAACCGCGAGATGCTGGCCACAGGCGGGCCAGAGCATCCCGGTCGACCTGGTCGGCCCGGCCGAAGCTGTGCAACACCTTCGCGGTCGACACGCCCGTCTCCGGGTGCCGTTCGTTGTGCGCCAACTGCAGAGACGACACCTGCGACCCGTCACGGTTCGTCCGACGCGTCTCCCGTAAGTATATGCCTACAACCGTAGCAGTTCAACCAACCCCAACAACGCATATCAGACCAACTCGTGTGCCTACAGATATCGGACCGTGGGACCCCCGTCACCGCCCTGACCAGCACATTCACCCCCAACATCACCCCAAACACACGATCAGCGCTGGAACCCGGGGTATGTGGACGAGACCTATGTGAAGGTCGCCGGCCGCTGGCGGTACGTGTATCGGGCCGTGGATCAGTACGGGCAGATCATCGACGCGTTGGTCTCGACCCAGCGCGATCTCCGAGCTGCACGAAGGTTCTTCGCGACAGCGCTGCGCGCCCATGGCGACCCAGTTGAGGTCGTCACGGATCGGGCCCCGGCGCTACGAATCGCGATCGAAGGCCTCATGCCTGCCGCGTTTCACAACACCGCCCAGTATGCGAACAACCGCGTCGAATGCGACCACGGCCGGCTCAAAGCCCGACTCCGTCCGATGCGTGGACTCAAACGCGACCATTCGGCACGCGTCATCATCCGCGGCCACGGTCTGATGCAGAACATCCGCCTCGGCCATTACGAACTCGGTGTTGACGCGCGCCACCATCGCCGGATCGAGCGCGCGTTCACCGAACTCGCCCGGACAATCTGACCGCGAACCGGGACGCAAGCTCGGTCCCGCGTCGTCACGACTGGGCTCAACGCAACAGCGCCCTACGACGAACACACCGCCTGGGCACACCGAGCTCAACTCGCCGCTTGACACCAACGACCCGTGGGATGTCTAGCCGGCGCGAGCGGAGAGCTTGTAGTGCGCGTAGCCTTCCACCCGTTCGATGAAGGCACCGCTGCGCACGAACCGTGATCCGATCACGCCATAACTGAGGCCCTCGGCCCGCAGCCCCAGCACCCGTCGTTCGAGCGGACGCAACGTCTCGCCCGACGGGCGGGCGACGCGCCCGGGGAGCTCCGCGAATTCGATCAACCGCTCGACGAACGCGGGACTACGGCCGAAGCGGCGGGCGATCTCGTCGAGCGCCACCTCGGAATCGGCGAGTCGGAGCACCCGCCGCTCCAGAGGACGCAGGGTACCGAACACACGCTCATGACCCGACTGCAAGACCAGGACCGTACCACCGACTCAGGTGGCGAGTGCGCGCGGCACCCCCGCACGAGTTGCGGTTCGGTCCCGACGGCTCGAACTGGCTTGTCGCCGTCAGTCGCGCCGCGGAGCGCGCCCTGGCGGCGAGCGCACGGAGTCCGTACGCGCCGCCCGTGAAAGCACGCATCGCGTAGCTGCTCGACATGTGGACCGCCGACGACCAAGCGACGTTCGCGGCGCTGCTCGGCCGCCTCAACGCCGCGCTCCTCGCATCGGAGCCGGTTGCGACGCGCTGATGC